>Ga0105237_10004195_pt1 | contig 16784 bp, 16 predicted proteins | sample KBSC24metaG_FD_81520 | JGI IMG/M metagenome (GOLD analysis project Ga0105237, IMG submission 81520) | Corn rhizosphere microbial communities from Kellogg Biological Station, Michigan, USA - KBS C2-4 metaG | ecosystem: Host-associated > Plants > Roots > Rhizosphere > Soil | place: Michigan, USA... | reverse complement strand
GTGCAGCGCGAGCAGGTTGGTCAGGTTCGACACCGGCAGCAGCAGCGAGGCGGTGTTGGCCAGGTGCGCGGTGGCGTACATGTGTGGTCTCGCTGGAATCGACAGCGTGCGGGCCGTCGCAAGCACGACCGGTGTCAACAACACGACCGTCGCGTCCAGGCTGAGGATCGCGGTGATCGCCGCGGCGATCACGAAGACCATCACCAGCAGCCGTCGCGGATTGCCAGCACTGGTCCGCGCCATCGCCACACCTGCGGCGTGGAACAGGCCCTCGTCATCGCACAGCTTCGCAAGGACCAGCACCGCACCGAGGAAACCGACGACCGGCAGCAGTCGCCCGACCTCGTCGCTGGCGTCGTGCAGTGATATCGCACCGATGGCGATCAGCAGGCCCGCGGCAGGAACGGCCGCAACGGCTTCTGGCCAGCCACGAGGTCTGGCCATCGCGAAGCCGAGGACCACGGCCAGCATCACCAACGAGACCACGCCGAGGGCGGTCATCCGTGCGCCTGCCAACGTTTCGTCGAGAGGAACATCCGGTGACGAGTCCATCGATCGTCCCGCCTCGACATCGCGCCACGGCGCGCGGTGGCTAGCGTCAGATCCATGCGTACGCGTCCGTTCATCTCGTTCATCGTGTGTCTCGTGTCAGCGACAGCACTGGCTGTCCTCGGCCCCGTTGCGTCGGCGCCCGCTGCGCCAGGCGCATTCGACCTCCAGGCACACCGTGGAGGACGTGGGGAGACCACCGAGGAATCATTGCGGGCCTTCTCGAAAGCGCTCCAACTCGGCGTGAGCACTCTGGAATTCGACATCGTCCTCACGAAGGACAACCAGCCGCTGGTGTGGCACGACCCGACGGTCGACCCTACCAAGTGCTCCGACACCGCCCCCGCGTTCCCCGGCGACCCGCAATATCCCTACGTCGGGAAGCTGGTGCACGACCTCACGTTCGCCCAGATCCGCACGCTCGACTGCGGCAAGCTGCTGCCCAACTTCCCCGACGCCGAGGTCGTGCGGCACAACGAGATCGCTACCCTGCCCGAGGTGTTCAAGCTCGCCGATGCCTATCGCGCGGACGTCCGCTACAACATCGAGACGAAGATCGAGGCCGACAAACCCGGGAACTCCGCCAGCCCAGCGGAATTCGTCGACACGATCCTGCCGGTGATCAGAGCGGCGGGAAAGATCGACAAGGTCGAGATCCAGAGCTTCGATTGGCGCTCGCTGCCCTTGGTGCGTCAGGCGGAACCGTCGATCCCCTTGGTGGCGTTGTGGGATGACACCACGTGGGTTCCCGACTCGCCGTGGCTGGCAGGGGTGAACCCCGCCGTCATAGGCGATCCGATCACCGGTGCCACGATGGTGGGCGCCAACATCCTCTCGCCCGGATACTCGGTGCCCACCGGGTTGACGCCCAAGGACCCGAACTTCGCCTTGGTCGCGGACAAGGCGTTCATCGACCGGGCTCACGCACTTGGGCTTCAGGTGATTCCGTGGACGATCAACGACGCCGACGCGATGCGCGCCCAGATCGCGGCGGGAGCCGACGGCATCATCACCGACTTCCCGACCCGGTTGCGCAGCGTGATGGCCGGGCTCGGCATGCCCCTGCCGCCTGCCTACCACCGCGTCAGCTGATCGCCCACGGGTCCGCGCGCTCCCACAGCGTCGGAAGGTGAAGGGGCAGGCCATCTTCCCGGGCCAGCCGGGACAGCACCCGCATCGAGACGTCGAGATCGTCGCCTGCGTAGGGCAACGCGCGCAACCGCTGGTGCAGGGGCCGGAAGAAGTCGTCCCAGTGGATGAGCACGACGCGGCGCGCACCGACGGCACGCACGGCCTCCGACCAGTACTCGACGAGGTAGGACTCCGGTTGCAGGCCGAGTTGCCCGATGCCGAGATACACCACGTCGGCCCGCTGGCCTGCCAGTGCGCCTTTGACGTAGCCCGCGCTGCCGACGATCAGCAGCCGGCGATCCGTGGGACGGTGGCGGATCAGGATGGACCACGCCTCGCCGCATTGATAGGCGGCGGCCTTCACCGGAGGGACGACGGGCGCGGTGATGGGGCCGGGGAAGCGGTCCGGCGGACAGTGCTCACCCTCCACGAGGGTGACGTCGAACGAGCCGAACGGTATCGGTGATCCGGGCGTCACGACCACCAGCCGGTCGTCGGGAAGGCCACCGCCACGGCCGATTTGGGCCGCCGACGCCCCTCCGACGATCGCGGCACCGGTGCGGTCGGCGACCACCGCGGAGTCCATCGCGTGATCGAAGTGGGTGTGCACGGGCAGCACGGCCTCGAGCCGGTCCACGCCGAGGCGCGCCAGGCAGCCCTCGATCCTCGGCTGCGATGGCGTCAACGCCCGCGTCCCGACCGTGACGAGTCCGGGCCGCGAGAAGAAGCCGTCGGTCATCACCGCCGACTCACCGTCGTCGACCAACAGCGTCGTCACACCCGCCCACGTCACGGTCAGTGGTGATGCCGCGGTGGCCACGGGCTGGTCGAAGTAACCCGAGTAGTTCGCGAGGTCGGGTCGGCCGAGTTTCAGTCGCATCAGACGAGCCCGGCCGTCGTCGGCCAGCCGTTCTCCGAGACGAACTCAGCAAGCGGACGCCCGAACGCCCACCGGTCGATCTCCAGCGCTGGCCGATCGGGGAACTCAGGAACCGGGCCGACGCACAGGATCGCCACCGGCTCCGCTTCGTCGGGCATGCCGAGCAACTGGCCGAGCCGGACCGGGTCGAAGATCGACACCCAGCCGACGCCGAGGCCTTCGGCGCGTGCCGCCAGCCACAGATTCTGGATGGCGCACGACACCGACGCGAGATCCATGTGTGGCAGGGTGCGACGGCCGAACACGTGGCTGCGCCTGCCATCGCCGAGCGCGACGACGAGCAGTTCGGCGCACTCGAGGATGCCCTCCACCTTGAGGGCCAGGAACTCGTCGCTGCGCGGCCCGAGCGCGTGTGCGGTCTGCAGACGCTCCTGGGCGACCAGCTCGTGGATCCGTCGGCGCAACGCGTCGTCGGTGATGCGGATGAACCGCCACGGCTGCATGAGGCCGACGCTGGGCGCGGCGTGCGCGGCCTGCAGGAGCCGGGCAAGGACGTCGTCGGGCACCGCTGCGCCAGGCACGAACCGGCGTATGTCGCGCCGCTCCGCGATGACGCGATAGACGGCTTGCCGCTCGGCCGTGCTGAACGCGTGCTCGCTCACGCCGGTCAGCGTAGATGGCACGATCGTGGCGTGACTCGTGAAGCCGTATTGATCACTGCATCGGAGCTGACGCAGCGCCTGGCCGACGATGCGCCCGTGGCCATCCTTGACGTGCGTTGGCAGCTGGCCGAGCCCGACGGGCGCGCCGCCTACGAGCGCGGCCACGTCCCCGGCGCGGTGTACGTCTCGCTCGAGGACGAGCTGAGCGATCACGCCGTCAGTGGGCGGGGCCGCCATCCGCTGCCGAGCGGCCGAAGCGTCGAAGCCGCCGGTCGGCGCTGGGGCATCCGCCAGGGCACGCCCGTCGTCGTGTACGACGACTGGAACAGGGCAGGGTCGGCGCGGGCGTGGTGGGTGCTGACCGCTGCTGGCCTTAGCGACGTGCGGATACTCGACGGCGGGCTGAGCGCGTGGATCGATGCCGGCGGCGCCCTGGAGACCGGGACCGTCGCCCCTGAGCCCGGCGACGTCGTCGTCGGCCACGACGACCTGTACGCGGGTGCGCTGCCGACGCTGGACGCCGACGGCGCTGCGGCACTCGGCGCGCGGTTGCTCGACGCGCGGGCGCCCGAACGGTTCCGCGGTGAGGTCGAACCCATCGACCCGGTGGCGGGTCACATCCCTGGAGCCAGGAACGTGCCGAGCACCAGCCTACTTGGCGAAGACGGACGGTTTCTGCCCGAGGCCGATCTCGCGCGGGCGTTGGGCGATGCCGACGGCGTCTATTGCGGATCGGGCGTCACCGCGTCGGTGGTGCTCGCCGCACTGGCCTCCGCAGGCGTCGACGCCGCGCTGTATCCGGGCTCCTGGTCGGAGTGGAGTTCGAATTCAGCGCTTCCGGTGGCCGCCGGTCCCGAGTAGGCCGCGCGGGCTGGCGCCCGGATTTGGTTTGCTCACCGGACCTTGACGACGATCTTGCCCTTGGCGCGTCCCTTCTCGACGTAGTCGATAGCGTCCTTGGTCTCGTCGAACGGAAACACCTTCTCGACTGTTGGACGAATCACACCCTGATCCACCAGGGACGTAATCCGGCTGAGCTGAGCGCCGCTCGCCCTCATGAACAGGAACCGAAAATCTACCTTGAGCCGCTTGGCCTTTCGCCTCGTGCCGAAACTCAAGACGCGGAAGATCTGCTTGACATACCAGGGCAAGCCGATCTGGTCTGCGAGGGCCGGGTCAGGTGGGCCGGAGATGGAGATGAGCGTCCCGCCCGGTTTGAGCACGCGCAGGGACTTGTCCAGCGTCTTGGAGTCTTGGCTGTGTAGCACGACGTCGTAGCCGCGCAGCATGGTCTCGAAGTCTTCCTTCTTGTAGTCGATCATGACGTCCGCGCCGAGGGCTTTCACCAACTCGAAGTTGGCGGAGCTCGCCGTCGTCGCCACCGTCGCACCCAGATGTTTGGCCAGCTGGATGGCGAACGTGCCGACACCGCCGGTGCCGGCCTGGATGAAGACCTTCTGTCCGGGCTGCAGGTCTGCCATTTCGACGAGCGCCTGCCACGCGGTCAGACCGACAAGGGGAATGCCCGCCGCCTCTTCCATGCTGAGTCCGGCGGGCTTGATCGCCACGTCGCGTTCGTTCATGGCGATGAACTCGGCGAAGGTGCCGATCCGATCCGTGTCCGGTCGCGCGTAGACTTCGTCGCCCGGTTTGAAGCCCCGCACGCGGGGCCCGACTTGGACAACGACTCCGGCGACATCGTTGCCGAGAATCAACGGGAAGCGATAGGGCAGAACGAGTTTGAACTCGCCGGAAGCGATCTTGGCGTCGATGAGATTCACGCCGGCTGCATGAACTCGAACGAGGACGTCCTCGTCTCCGACCGTCGGCTGCTGCGTGTCGACGAAGCGACCGCCATCCTTGCTCTTGTAGCGATCGATCGTGAATGCCTTCACTGCAATCGCTCGTCAATCGGCTTGCTCAGCTGCGCGCGCACCTCGCGGGTCATTTCGTCGGCCAGGACTTCGTCGGCACCGGCTTCGATGCCGTCGAGGACTTGACGAACGACGTCGGCGGGGTCGGACTTGGGGCTGTCGCCGGCGAAGGAGGCCATGTCGGTGTCGACGAGCCCCACGTAGACGCCCACCACTTGCACGCCGCGGGAGGCGAGTTCAAGCCGCATGGAGTCCGTGGCGCTCCACAGCGCGGCCTTCGTCACCCCGTAGGTGGCGCCGACGGGCCACCATGCGAGCACCGACGCGACGTTGACGATCGCGCCGGACCGCTCCGCGATCCGATCAGCGAACGCGGATGCCATCGCCAGCGGACCGAATAGGTTCGTCTCCATCTCCTCGCGGAGTTTCGAGGTGTCTGGGGCAAGGACCGAGGATCCGCGGACGATCCCCGCGTTGTTGATCAGCACGCTGACGTCCGTCGCAGCCTCGGCCACGCCCGCGACGGATGTCGCGTCGGTGACATCGAGACGGATCGGAACGACGCGTGGATCCACGACGTCGATGGTCTGCGGATCACGGGCGGCGGCATAGACTTTCGTCACTCCGCGGTTGAGGAGTTGCACGACGTATTCGCGACCCATGCCACGGTTGGCGCCGGTGACTAGCACTGTCTGATCGGCAAGTGAAGTCATGAAGTCGCCCCCAGGAAAGCGAGCGCCTCGGGGACGAATCGTTGGTGGGCCTGGAAGATGCCGCCGTGGCCGGCGTCGGGGTAGATCCGCAGTGTGGCGTTGGGGAGGCGGCGGGCGAGGTCGAAGGAGTTGGAGGTGGGGACCATGCGGTCGTCATCGCCGTTGGCGACCAGAACGTGGTGGTGGATGGTGGATAGGTCGGCGGGTTTTTCCAGACCCCAAGCGTGGATGGCCGTGAGTTGGGTTTGGAAGGCGCGCAACTTGATGGCCTTGTCGCGGTCGGTGGTGCGTTCCTTCAGTCGCTTTACGAAGGCCTTGGCTTCGGACTTGCCGTTGGTCGTTCTCGTGAAGAACAGCAGTTCCTTGGGGTCCTTGAAGGTGGCATAGGCGTGCAATGTGTCGAGGTAGCTCAGTTTGGTGACGTTGACGATGCCTTCGCCTCCCGCGGGTCCGGTGCCGGCGAGGATGATCTTGCGTACCAGGGTCGGTTCCCGCTGGGCGACCACTTGGGAAATGAAGCCGCCCATTGAAAAGCCGAGCAAGTCGACCTGTTCGAAGCCCAGCGCATGGATGAAGGCGATGGCGTCTTTTGCCATCGCTTCGATCGTGTCGGGTACCTTGCCCTCGGTGGCACCCACCCCGCGGTTGTCGAAGGTGATGACGCGGTGTTTGGCGGCGATGCCGTCGACGACCCTGGGGTCCCAGTTGTCGAGGTTGGCGGCCAGGTGGTTGAGGAAGATCACCGGGACACCGGAGTCAATGCCCAGCTCCCGGTAGACGAATTTGGTGCCGTCGACGGACACCGACTTCGTGGGGGCGTTCTTGTACGAGGTGCCGCCCCAGTGCGTCGGCGCTTGCCGCAGCTGACTTACGGGCTCCTGTCGTGTGGCTCGCTTCTGTGTCATGATCGCTTCCCTGGTAGTAGACCGATTGGTGTACTTCTGACGCTAGCACCCATTCGTCGACATCGGTACACCGATCGGTGTACCGATGTTATGACGTCGCTCACGCATCCGGAAGCCTCACTTCGCCGTGGTGGCGGCTGCCAGGACCGCGTCGTTGACCGAGGTCGGAGAGACGGCGACGATGGCCTTCTGGGCCCGGCTGACGACATCGAGTATGTAGCGCCGTTTGGGTCGCCTTGACGTCAATGCGTGATCGACGGCTTTGGCCACCTTCTTCGGGTCCGCAGCGAGTTTCTGCATGCGGCCCAGCAGCTTTCGCGTCCCTGCGAGGTGTGACGCGTACAGTGCCCGATGCTCGTCGGTCAGTTGCGCGGCCATCCGATCGTGCTGGTCCAGCATGTCGCCCCACATGTCGGTACGGATGGGCCCTGGCTCGATGAGCGACACCGGGATCCGCCACGGGCGGAGCTCCATTCGCAGCGCATCGGCCAAGGACTCGACGGCGTACTTCGATGCGCTATAGGCGCCGGTGCCGGGTGCGGTGATAAACCCACTGACCGACGACATGAACACGATCCGCCCGCGAGCCTCGCGAATCTTCGGAAGGACGGCTTGGGTGACACCGATCTGGGCCGTCACGTTCACGTGGAGTTGGCGGGACAAATCATCGAGGGACAGTCCTTCGACCGGCCCGTTCACGATGGTGCCGGCGCTGTTGACGACGCCGTTCAGCGCGGTGGGGAGTTTGCAGGAAAGCTCTGCAATGGAGGCCCTGTCGACGATGTCGAGGGGAATCGCGTGCACATTGGACAATCGACCGAGGCTGCTCAGTGCGCTGTCGGAGCGAGCGGTGGTGTAGACGTCCCACCCTCGTTTGCTCATGTGTTCGGTGATCGCGAGACCGATGCCTCTGCCGGCGCCGGTAACCAATACGGAAGGCATGCTTCTCTTCTCTCGTGGTGATGGGTGACGGTTTGGTCGTCAAACGGCATTCGTGCAGAGGCGTCTCTGCCACGCCAGAAGTCCTGCTACTCCAGCGGTTTCGAGCACTATTGCCAACACCGTGAAGGTATGTGGTCGCCCGCGCTGCTGCCATGACCACACACGCGCCAAACCGCCGACGAAGATGGTCGACAGCGCCACGGTCAGGGTCGACGATTGCTCGACACGTCCCAGCTGAGACCACATCACTGGTCCGACCGCCAGTTTGAACACGTTGGCATACCGCAGCGAGCTGTCCACCGTCGGTACCACAGCCGGCGATCCGCCGGGAACTCCCTGCGGTCCCCGAGCGATCTCTCTGGTAGCGCTGGCCACGGGGATGGCCGCAAGCACTGCCAGTGTCCACTGCAAACTTCGCCGGCTGCCGCTGCTCTGCTGCGTCACGTCCACTCCCTGTATACCGATCGGTGTACTAGCGGATCGCCGACGCTACACGCGTCTGAGGTTCGTGTAAACCTATCGGTATACTTGGACGATGACCACCCAGCGTGAAGCGCAGTCCAGCGACGGACGCGGCGGGCGCGGCGCACGACAGCGCATCCTCAACACGGCCACCGACCTGTTCTACCGGGAGGGTATCAACGCCACCGGTGTCGAGCGGCTTGCCAGCGAAGCGTCGGTATCCAAAAGGACTCTTTACCAACATTTTCCGAGCAAGACGGCCCTTGCCGAGGAGTATTTGCGGTGTATTCAGCAAGTCGTCGGCGACCCCATCCGGCCCGGGCCGGAAGCCGCCAACCGCACACCCCGCGAACGCATACTCGCACTGTTCGAAACCCCATCACGGGGTGGGCCGATGCGCGGCTGCCCGTTCCACAATGCCGCGGTCGAGGCCGCTGAAGCCATGCCGGAGATTCAGGACATCGTCCACGAGCACAAGCGCAGCTACATCAAGGGGCTGATCAAGCTGGCCCGCCAGGCAGGCGCGGCCAATCCCACGCTGCTGGGCAACCAGCTCGCCGTTCTCTACGAAGGCGCAGCCGCATTGTCCACCTCCCTCGATGACCCCGCTTGCTGGACGCATGCGCGCAAGGCGGCCGCGACGCTCATCGACCACGCCGTGGGTCGGTGAGTCGCCTGCGGCGTCGATCTCCGGATTGAGCCGGTTGGTGTTGCGAGATCAGCTCATCGAGGTGACGGGCGACTTGCTGCAGCGGCTCGGTCGACCTCGCGGCGCGGGAGAGTATGACCGCACCCTCGATCGCTGCGACGATGGTCATCGACAATGACTGGGCTGCAGCACGTTTGATGCCGTCGCTAGATAATCTACCGGCAAGCACTTGAGCCCACTCGGCGAACACGTCTGCGGCCGCGTTCGCCGCTTCCGCGGCTTCGTCGCGGCCGGAGGCCGCCGCCACGATAGGGCAGCCGCCTTCGAAGTCCGTGCTGATCAAGACCTCGCTCCACATGCGGGTGAATGCCGCGATCGGATCCGGTTGTTCAACGCAGGCATGCAACATCGTCGTCATCTCGTCGCCCGCTGACCGTGTCGCCGCGGCGATCAATTCGGCCTTGCCGCCAGGAAAGTTCAGATAGATCGACCGTCGTGCCACGTCGGCGGTCGACAAGATCTCCGCGATGCCGGTGCCGGCGACTCCGTGTCGCTGCATCAATGTGGCTGTGGCTGACGTGAGCCGATCCCGTACGCGCATGACTTGCAATATACCATTCGGTCTACTACGGTGCCCTGTAGCTAGTATACCGAACGGTGTACCTGGCGAATTCTCTCGTCATCCACCAGTAGAAGGAGATCACCGTGTCTTCCTTGGCCCCAGAGGATTTCGCGTGGCTACCGGCAACTGAACAACTTGCGGCACTAGACGCCAGAGTGTTGTCCAGCGCCGAGTTGGTCGAGCTGTACCTGTCGCGAATCAGCACGCACAACAGGCCGCTCAACGCGATCATCACCGTCGACGCGGACGCAGCGCGACGCGCAGCTACGGAGGCCGACGCGGGACGGGCGCGTGGGGATTCGTTAGGACCCCTGCACGGCCTGCCGATCACCGTCAAGGACAGCTACGAGACGGCGGGTATGCGTACGGTCTGCGGCAGGCCCGACCTAGCCAACTACGTCCCGACGCGGGATGCCGAGGCCGTCGCCCGGTTGCGCAGGGCCGGCGCCATCATCCTCGGCAAGACCAACATGCCAACCGGCAATGCCGACGTGCAAGCCAGTAATCCGGTGTTCGGCCGGACGAACAACCCATGGGACCTTTCGCGTACCTCCGGCGGATCGGCTGGTGGCGGTGCCGCCGGTACGGCGGCTGGCCTTGCGAGCTTCGACTTCGGGTCCGAAATCGGTGGCTCTACCCGGATACCAGCCCACTTCTGTGGCCTCTACGGCCATAAGTCGACGTGGCAGTCCGTTCCGCTGGTCGGCCACATCCCCAGTGCACCAGGCAATCCCGGCCGGTGGGGAGAAGCCGATATGGCTTGTGCCGGAGTGCAGGTGCGTGGCGCCCGCGACATCATCCCTGCGCTGGAAGCCACCGTCGGCCCCCTGAACCCCGACGGCGGATTCTCCTACACCCTTGCCCCGCCGCGCGCGACAGCGCTCAAGGACTTCCGCGTCGCGGTATGGGCTGACGACCCCGCCTGCCCAATCGACGAAGACACCCACCGAGCCATCGATGATGCCGTCGCCGCGTTGCGTGACGCCGGCGCCCGGGTCGTCGAGCAACCCGCAAGCCTGCCCGTCGATCTCACGACCTCACACGACCTCTTCCTGAGCCTCGTGATGGCTGCGTTCTCGGTCGACCGCTCCACGATGAGCCCGCGCTTCGCAGGTGCCCTTGCCGCGCGCTCGCTGATGAGTCCGCGCGGTGACGCCGCCGCGGCGCTACGCGGGACGATCCAAAGCCACAGGGCATGGCTGTTCCGCGATGCGGCGCGTCGGGAAATCGCGCACCGCTGGGTCGGATTCTTCAAGGAATTCGACGTGCTGCTACTGCCGGTGGCACCCACCGCCGCGCCAGGTCACCACAACAAGGACCATGACCGCTTCGGCCGCACCATCGACGTCGACGGTGTCGCCCGCTCCTATTGGGACCAAACCAAATGGAGTGCCCTGGCCAACATCGCCGGCACACCGGCGACCACGATGCCCATCACAACCAATGCGGCTGGCCTACCGGTCGGCATCCAAGCAATGGGACCTGCCGGGGGAGACCGCACCACCGTCGAGTTCGCCGCACTGCTCACCGAAGTGCTTGGTGGCTACCGCATCCCGCAGCAACGCCGCCCACCCGTAGCGAGCATCGCCTGATGCGCCGCAACTTGGCGGGCCGAAGGCTGGTCATCACCGGAGCTGCACGGGGAATCGGAGAGAAGGTGGCACGACTTGCCGCCGCCCGAGGTGCGCGCGTGGCACTCGTCGGACTCGAGCCGGCTCGGTTGCGGGCCCTCGCCGACGAGCTGGGTCCGGATGCGCTTTGGTGGGAAGCCGACGTGCGCGACGGCGTTGCGTTGCGATCGGCGATCGATGGTTGCGCACATGCGATGGGCGGCATCGACTTCGTCATCGCCAATGCCGGTGTGGCCGCGTACGGAACTGTGCGGCAGGCCGACGAGGCGTCGTTCGAGCGGGTCCTCGACATCAATCTAAACGGCGTGTTCCGCACCCTCAAGTACGCGACACCTCACCTGGAGCGCCGCCGGGGCCACGCGATGGTCATAGCGTCGGCGATATCGTTCACGCCGATTGCCGGGCTGGCCTCCTACGCCGCAAGCAAGGCCGGAGTGGAAATGCTCGCCCTGGCCTACCGCCAGGAGGTGGCGCACCTCGGCATCACGGTCGGTCTCGTCCATCCTTCGTGGATCGACACCGACCTCGTCCGAGGCGCCGAGGTGGACCTTCCCTCATTCCAGGACCTGCGGGGGCGGCTGCCGTATCCAGGCAATGTCACCACGAGCGTCGACCGCGCGGCCGAGGCGATCGTGCGCGGACTGGTGCGCAGGCGTAGCCGCGTGTACGTGCCGCGTGCCGTCGTGGTGGCCAATTGGGCCAAGGCTGCGCTGAATTCGCCGGTCGCATGGCCGTGGATGAGGCGATTCGCGGCCGAGGTGACTCCGGCGCTCGAGCAAGAGGTCGAGGCATTGGGAAGGCACGATCAGGTCGTGCCGGCAAGTGCGACCCCTTCGTGATCACAGCGTCGCGTGGCTTCCACCTTCTTGAGCGATCGAGTCGAAACGGCGCGCGGCCTCTAGGTGTGACGCCTCCGCACATTCACGCGTATCACCCAGTCCGACAGAAACATTCACTCCGAGCGGCAACAGCACCTGTCTCACCGGGTCGTCGAACCCGACGAATGTCTCCGCGAGCTCGAGGGTGATGAAGCCGTGCGCGAAACTCCACAACTGAGCAGCGATGCCCTGAGGGTCTTGTTGCCTGACGCGGCCCGTGTCCACCAGCCGCGCGCACGCTTGCAAGACGTGAGCGTAGGCGGCCAGGAAGGCCTGCGAACGCCCACTTGCGCAGGAGGATTCGGTCTGCTGCGGCCGATAGCTTCCCCGTGTCGACAGTCCGAACATCAGGTCGTAGAGGTGGGGGTTCTCGCGGGCGACCCGCCGGCAGGTCAGCGCCTGAACGGCGAGATCCGCCATCGGATCGTCGGTCACCGGCAGCTGACGAAACGCTGCGTCGAGCTCCTTGAATCCCTTGTCGATGACGGCACGGGTGAGTTCGGGGATTCCACCGAAGTGGCTGTAGACCGCCATCGTCGACAGCCCGGTTGCCGATGCGACGGTTCGTGCCTTGATGGCGGACGGTCCCTGCTCGGCCAGCAGGCGGATGGCTGCCTCGACGAGGCGCCCCGGCACGCCGTCGGGTGCCGTGTGCGCAGTCACGTCCGGCATCGCTCCACGACTCCCTTGCCACGTAGGTATAACTTCGTTATATTAGTCTATAACTTCGTTATAGCACCTCAACACTCCTAGTGAAGTCACACGGGAAGCAGCACTCATGATGCACCGAGATAACAGCCACCTCGACATCGAGGACCGCGGAACTACCTTGATCGTGCGGGTCGACGGCGGCCCGCACAGCTTGTTCGGTCTCGACGTCGCCAACGAGCTCGACGACCTGGTGGACCGCGTCGACCGCGACCCAAGCGTGCACGCCGTCGTGTTCACCGGCGCGCGCCCCGGCCGCTTCGTCAGCCATGCCGACGTCCGGTGGTTGCAAGCAGAGGGTGCCGCGGTCCCGGACTTGAGCCGACGCAGCGCCTCAGCCGCGCTGCGCCTGGCCAGGGGCCTGGACCGCGCGCGCGTCCCCGAGTCGGTTCTGAACAAGACCCCGCTTCGGGGAACTGGACAGCTCGACCGCCTGCACGCGACGTTCCTGCGGATGAATGCCAGCGGCGTCATCTTCGTTGCCGCCCTCAACGGTTCGGCTCTAGGCCTTGGCGCGGAATTCGCCTGGGCGTGCGATCTGCGGGTCATGGCCGATGGCGAGTTCTTCATCGGCCAGCCGGAAGTGCTCCTCGGGATCATGCCGGGTGGCGGCGGCAGCCAGCGACTTACCCGGCTGATCGGCACCCACCGGTCGCTCGTCGCGATCCTCGAGGGCAGGCCTTTCACGCCCGCGCAGGCGTTGGCCAACGGGGCCGTCGATGAAGTCGTCCCGCCCGACGACGTCGTCACGCGGGCGGCCGAACTTGCCGAGTACTTCGGCAAGCGGACCAAGGGATCGATCGAGGCCATCAAGAGGTCGGTCTACTTCGGCGGCTCGATGTCGCTGTCGGAAGGACTGCATGTCGAGCGCACCGAGTTCCTCGGCACCGACCAGTCCAAGGAGGGGCAGGAACTGATGCTCCAATATCTTTCGGATACCGAAGCGACCGGCGAGCTGCCCCTCTATCGCCAGGACACCTACGCCCAAGCGCTGGAATCGGGCCGGGTGCCGCGGGCCGGCTCGACCAACGGGGCGGCGAAGCGATGAGCAACCCGCAGCCCTTCACCCGCCATGATGTTTCATTCGCCTCTGGCGAGGACACCTGTGCCGCCTGGCTTTACCTGCCCACCGGAGTCAGTTCGCCGCCGGTGGTCGTACTCGGGCACGGCCTCGGCGCCACCCGCGAGATGCGCCTGGATGCCTTCGCCGAACGCTTCGCGGCCGCCGGAATCGCCGCATTGGCCTTCACCTACCGGCACTTCGGCGACAGCAGCGGCAAGCCTCGGCAGCTCCTATCGATCAAGCGACAGCTCGCCGACTGGGATGCCGCGATCGCCTGGGTGAAGGATCGTGGCGACGTCGACGGCACCCGCATTGCGGTCTGGGGCAGTTCCTTTGGTGGCGGCCACTCCATCACCGTGGCGTCGCGCCATCCCGAACTAAGAGCGGCGGTGGCTCAATGTCCCTTCACTGACGGACTCGCCTCCGCGTTCGCGCTGGGTCCGGTCGGATCCGTGAAGGTATTGCCCCTAGTCGCACGTGACTTTGCTTCCATGATCCTTCGCAGGCCTCCGGTGATGATTCCTCTCGCCGGTCCCCCGGGCTCCGTGGCCTTGATGAACGCCCCAGACGCGCTTCCCGGTTACGAGGCGCTGTTGCCGCCTCAGGCGACGTTCCGGAACGAGGTAGCGGCGCGGTTCACTCCCACTGGGATGGCGTACCGGCCCGGGCGTGCGGCCAAGAAGATCGGATTCCCAATCCTGTTCTGTGTCAGCAATACCGACAGCGTTACGCCGCCGGCTCAAACGCTGCGATACGCGCGCACCGCACCCAAGGGGGAGATCAAGCGCTACGACGCCGGTCATTTCGACTTCTATCTCGGCGAACCCTTCGAGGAATTGGCGCGCGATCAGGTCGAGTTCCTGACCCGCCAACTGCGGCCGGCGGGAGCCGTTGTGTGGTGACCGATCAAGTGACATTTGCGTCGCTACCGGATGTTCGTGCAGGTGCGGATCCGGATGGGCCATCGGTGTCCGATGGGACCCAGTCGCTGACCAATGTCGGGTTGTTGGAGCGAGTTCGGGCGGCGGCTGGTCAGCTTCACGAGCTTGGCATTGGTGCCGAGGACGTCGTGGCCGTTGAGTTGCGCAACCGGGTGGAGTTCGTGGTCGTGTTGTTCGCGTCGTGGCGGCTGGGCGCCACGGTGACACCGGTCAACCCGAGCCTCACTGAGGCAGAAGTCGTTCGCCAACTCGAGGCCTCCGGCGCACAACTACTGATCGCCGAGGACGGTGTCATCCGTCCCGGCGGGATCACCACCCTCGCCGTGGGTGACTTGCGCCAAGAGGCCCTCGGTTCGGATCTACCACCGCGCGTGGATCCCTCGGCGCTGGCGCTGCTGATCTTCACCAGCGGCACCACTGGCGTCCCCAAGGGCGTGATGCTCGATCACGCGAACCTCGATGCGATGGCCGAAATGGGACGCCAAGCCTTGGCCATCGGGCCAGGCGATCGTTGTCTGCTGATCCTGCCGCTGTTTCACGTCAACGGCATCGTGGTCAGCGTGCTGATGCCGCTGCTGGCCGGCGCCAGTGTCGTCATCGCCGAGCGGTTTGATCCGCGCACCTTCTTCGACACCGTCGAACACCATCGACCGACGTTCTTTTCGGCGGTGCCCACGATCTACACCCTGCTGGCAGCACTACCCGATGACGTTCGCCCGGACATGTCATCGGTGCGGTTCGGCATCTGTGGGGCCGCCCCGGCCTCCGCAAAGTTGCTGAGCCGCTTCGAGACCCGCTACGGGTTTCCGCTCATCGAGGGGTACGGCCTTTCGGAGGCAACGTGTGCCTCCGCCATCAACCCGGTCACCGGTGAACGCCGGTCCGGCACGGTGGGGATCGGGTTTCCGGGTCAGCGGATCCGCGTCGTCGACGAAGGCGGCACCGACGTGCCGACGGGGGCCGATGGTGAGGTCATCATCGCCGGGCCCAACGTCATGCGCGGTTATCTGGGCCGCCCCGATGAAACCGCGCGCGCCATCGTCGGAGGCTGGCTGCACACCGGCGACGTCGGTCACCTCGATGCCGACGGCTACCTGACACTTGTGGGTCGGTCCAAGGACATGATCATCCGTGGCGGGGAGAACATCTATCCCAAGGAGATCGAGGACGTTCTGACCGCGGATCCCACGGTGTTGGAGGCTGCGGTGATCGGCGTACCCGACGACAAATGGGGCGAGACCGTCGCCGCCTACGTGTCGCCTCGAGAAGGTCGCACCATCGATCCCGAAGCGCTGCAAGCATTGTGCGCGCGCAAACTCGCGGGCTACAAGCGCCCCACGTCGATCACCGTGCTGGACGCCATCCCCAAGAACGCCGTCGGTAAGACGGATAAGGCTCCGCTGCGCGCAACCCACCTGAGAGGAACTTCGTCATGACTTCCCTGCACGACCCGCTGACCCTGCCATGTGGCCAGGTGCTGCCCAATCGGATGATGAAGGCCGCGTTGAGCGAGGGGCTCGGCGACAAGCAGAACTCTCCCGACGAGCGACTCGAGCGGCTCTACACCAGCTGGAGCCAAGGCGGTTACGGTCTGATCGTCACCGGCAACGTGATGGTCGATCGCCGGCAGCTCGGCGAGCCGGGCAACGTCGTCATCGAAGACGAGCGCAACTTGGACGCCCTGTCCCGGTGGGCAAAGGCCACCAAGGACGCCGGCGTGCCAATTTGGGTGCAGCTCAATCATCCAGGGCGACAGTCCAACCCGCTCGCGCTCGGGCACACTCCGGTGGCTCCGAGTCCGGTTCCGTTGAACATGCCCGGTGCGGCCACGCCTCGTGAGCTGACGTCCGATGAGATCTACGACGTCATCGAGCGTTTCGCGACTGCAGCGGTGGTATGCGAGACGGCAGGTTTCGACGGTGTTCAGATCCACGGTGCACACGGGTACCTGGTCGCGCAGTTCCTCTCGCCGTTGTCCAATCAACGTGACGACGAGTGGGGCGGTGACCCCGAGCGGCGGATGCGTTTCGTGCTCGAAGTGGTGCGCCGCATCCGCGCAAGTGTGTCACCGAGCTTCGCGGTGGGCATCAAGCTGAACTCAGCCGACTTCCAGCGCGGCGGATTCACCGAAGAGGAATCGCGCTCCGTGGTCGCGGCATTGGCGGTTGAAGGCG
>Ga0105237_10004194_pt1 | contig 16785 bp, 21 predicted proteins | sample KBSC24metaG_FD_81520 | JGI IMG/M metagenome (GOLD analysis project Ga0105237, IMG submission 81520) | Corn rhizosphere microbial communities from Kellogg Biological Station, Michigan, USA - KBS C2-4 metaG | ecosystem: Host-associated > Plants > Roots > Rhizosphere > Soil | place: Michigan, USA... | reverse complement strand
CTCAATCGCCGCAGGCTCCGGCTCCGCTACCGGGCTGGCATGCATCGGCGCATCCGAAACCGGCGTAACGGCATCCAACTCCTCCGCTGGTTTCGATGATTCCTCGTCCTCCGCGGGACGGCTGTATTTGGCCAGCGATTCGCCAGGCAGGAGAGTGATCTCTCTGGTCTGGACCGCCGGCTCCTCGTTCGGACTCGCTGCTTCGTCCGTCGCGGTCTCGGCAGTAGCAGCCGGCGCTTCTCGCGGCGCGGAAGCATACTTCGATTCAGGAATCCCACGTCCTTCGCCGCGATTGTCCCGGCGGCGGCGGCGCGATCTCCGGCCTCGGCCATCCCGATCCCGATCCTGGTCGCGCGGCCTGTCTCCAAAAGGGCGCTCGCTGCCGGGCTGGACCGGTGCAGTCGGCGCAACGGGCGCTGCACTGGTAGCGGGTGTATCCGCGACCACCACCGGCGGCCTCGCCTGTGGCGCCGGAGGTGGCCCCTGGGGTCCACGCGCGCCGTCGCGACGCGTCACATCGCCAAGCCGGTCGTATTCCTCGCCATTCTCCTCAAAAAAGTCGGAGACGTACAGGAATGTGTCGCGCTCCAGGCCCAAGTCCACAAACGCGGACTGCATGCCCGGCAACACTCTCGTTACACGGCCCTTGTGGATACTGCCGGCGAGGGAATATTCGTTCGCCCGCTGGAAATAGATTTCGACTAACTGATCGTCTTCCAGAATCGCCACTTTGGTCTCGTGGCGGTTCGAAGAGATGACTAACTCTTTGCTCATGGACTTTCTCCGTTTTCACGGCCGAAAGAACTCCCATGACCGAAGAGATGCGGTTGTGCCTGTCCCTCAGCGGCTCCCCCGACGGGGGGAATGGAGACGCGCTTGTTAAACCGTTACGACTGAGACCAAAGGGACGGAGTTTGCTCGAGACATCCCTTCCGATCTTTCAATTCCGGGGCGGCAAACGACTGCCTGACCCTGAACGAAACTTGTTAGTCCGGTTGCGGAACCTGCTCCCACCGAATCTCAAAAATCCTGGTAGTTCGGCGTTTCGGCCGATCTAAAAACTCAAACTGCTAATTCACAAATCTGCGTAGCCGGACGTTATTCACTAAGCCCAGCATCAAAAACACTGACAAGATATTGGATCCTCCAGCACTCATCAGAGGCAACGGAATACCCGTGACTGGCATCCAGCCAACGACCATCCCCACGTTCACCAGAACGTGAAACAATAAAATCGCGCAAACACCCATGCAAACGTAAATCCCTGCCCGATCCGGGGCCATTTGGGCGTTCTGAACGATCTGCATCAACAACAGGAAATACAATCCTAATACTACAACAACTCCCACAAACCCATGTTCCTCACTGAAAGCCGAGAAAATGAAATCCGTATACGGAACCGGCAGGAACTGTAATTGCGTCTGCGTACCGCGTGTGACGCCGCGGCCCCAAAGGCCTCCCGCGCCAACGGCGATTTTCGATTGAATCACCTGGTAGCCCTTGCCCCGTGGATCTTTCGCCGGATCCATAAACGTGGTCAGCCGGCCCATCTGGTAGTCATCCAGAACATGCAGGCGCAAAGCAATCGGCACCGTGATGGCAATGGCCGCCGCAATCACCGCGAAGTATTTCCAACGCAGTCCGGCCAGAACCACTCCAACCGCCAGAACCGCGAGATAGGTCAACGCCGTCCCAAGGTCCGGTTGAATCTTCACCAGCAGCATCGGCACTCCAACCAACGCCCCGATCTTGACCAGGTCCGGCCAGTCAAGCTCCTCTTTCTTTAATTCGGTCATAAATCGCGCGACCAGTAGGATGATCACGATTTTTACGAACTCCGAAACCTGAAGCTTGAATCCGCCGCCGATCGGGATCCAACGCCGGCCCCCGAACACCTTCGTGCCGAACATAATGACAGCCAGCAGAGTGACTAAGGAAAGTCCGTAGAGGACGTAAACCCTGCTCAGCAACGTGTGATAGTCGATGTACGTAACGATCCACAGCAGAAACACTCCGCCGCCGATCCAGATGACCTGTTTCCACCATGCATCCCGCCAAATCGTATCGTGCGTCGCACTGTAGATCTGAAGCACTCCGAGGGAGCAAATAGCTAGCGTGATCAACAGCAGCGGCCAGTCCAGATCTCGGAACGAGCGGTAGGAGTTCATTGCGGACTTTCCACCTGGTCGGCTGGCGGTTTTGATACAGGTATTTGGAGAACGACCGGCTCCGGCGTTGCCTTCGGGGCTGCTCTCATGCCGGTGCTGGCGAAAACAAACTGCGGCAACTGCGCGAGCATTTCCTGGGGCGAGGTTCGCAGGCGCTTATCGAAATATGCTTTGATGACATCCCGAACAATCGGCGCGGACAGGTTGCCGTGTTCTCCGGCCTCCCACAACGCGACAACGACAATCTCCGGATTCTGCCGCGGCGCGAAACCGACAAACCAGGAATTGTCGGTCATCGTGTGCCCCAGGGCGGTATTCTTGAGAACGGCGTTCGATGCGAGCTGCGCCGTACCAGTCTTTCCACATACGTCAAGTCCGGGGATCTGTGCGCTGGCGCCCGTGCCCCATTCGTTCACGACGCCATACATTCCGTTAATGACGCGCATCACGTTCTCAAGGTTCACGTCCCCACGTTTCCCGGCTTCAAGGTTTGCTTCTTTCACCAGATGCGGCCGCTGCCAGACGCCTCCCGTCGCGATGCCGCCAATCGCGCGCGCCAGTTGAACAGGAGTCACCGTCAATGCGCCCTGGCCGATTCCCACGGAAATCGTTTCTCCCGCGAACCACTTCTGCCGGAACAGTCTCATCTTCCATGCCGTGGAAGGAACAGTGCCTTCCGCTTCATGCGGCAGGTCGATGCCGGTCTTCTCACCCAGTCCCGCCATTTGCGCATATTTGGCGATCGTATCGATACCGAGCTTATCCGCGACGGTATAGAAGTAAACATCGCACGAATGTAGGATCGCCTGGTGTAGATTCACCGTCCCGTGGCCCGGCTTCCACCAACATTTGCGATAAGACCCGTAGAACGACGCCCCGCCGCTGCAGTGGACGGTGAAATTCTCATCAATCTTGCCACTCTCAAGCGCCGCCAGCGCCACAATCGGCTTGAAAGTAGAGCCGGGAGCGAGTTGCGCCTGGATCGTCCGGTCGAGCAACGGCTTGTCGGGGTTATCGAGAAGTTCTTTCCAGTTGGCAGAGCTAATCCCTCCGGCAAAACGATTGGGATCATAAGCCGGATGGCTCACCATGGCCAGCACTTCACCGCTGCGTGGGTCGAGCGCCACCACTGCGCCGCGGCGGTTCTCCATCGCCAGTTCGGCGACCGCCTGCACATCGAGATCGATCGTGAGCTGTAGATTTTTGCCGGGAACTGCTTCCTTCAAACCAAGAATCTGGCGAATCTTGCCGCGGTTGTCGACAATTTCCTGGCGCTGTCCATCCACCCCCATGAGCGAGTCGTTGTATTCGCGCTCCACGCCTTGCTTACCGACCAGGCTGCCAGGTTCATACTTGATGAACTGAGGCATGTCGAGCTCGCTCTCGCTGATTTCCCCCACATACCCGATCATGTGTGCCGCGAAACCCTCTCTCGGATAGAGACGGTTTTGGCCGCGAATCAACTCCATCTCAGGAAACGTCTCCGGATCGCGGTGCGATTCAACAAACGCCAGATCGGATTGCGTCAGTTCCTCTTTAATGATGATCGGTTCGTAGGCCGGCCGGCTGCGGAAGCGGTGCAGGCGCTGCACCAGTTCGTCGTAGTTCAAATTCAGTCCGTCGGCGATCGTCCGCAAATGCGCCGGTTTGAGATTCTCGCGGGATAGAATCAGCTTGAAGGTGGAGTGATTGTCGACGATCACCCGCCCGTCCCGGTCGAGAATCTTACCGCGCGGCGCGATTATCGGAATCGATTTAATGCGATTGCGCTCGGCCGCTTCCATGTATCCCTCGGAATTCTGGACCTGCAGATTCCAGAAGCCGGAGATCAGAAACACGAAAATCCCGACCATGATGTACTGGAAAATCGCGATTTTGCCGGAAGCGAACTTCGTGTCATCGCGCAACAGTTGTGAGGAACGATGTTCCTCCCTTACTTGTCCCGATGAGAAAAAGTTAAACAGACCGCACCACGCTACTCCTTCATCTTATCTAAAAGCAGGAAGAGCGGCACGGCCACCACGGCATTCAGCAAGCCGAAAATAAAAGTCTGCTGCATGTTGAAGTCGATGTCCTGCCCGAGCAGCGCCCGGGAAAGCACCCAATAGAAGAACTGGTGGAAGAAAAAGAAGAAGAATCCAAGAACAAACTGAATGAACGGATTGTCTACATCAAACCGCTGGCTCACCGAGGCCGCGAAGTATCCCACCAGTGTCTTCACAATGCCAAACATGCCGAGCGGATGCTGATACGAAAGCGAGTCCTGGCAAAGACCGATCGCCGCTCCGAACAGCAGGCCGGAAATCGGTTGCCTGTGTTTCAACGCAAAATAAACCGTCACCAGCAGCGGCAATTCCAGGTATCCGAGATATTGAAAAAAACGCGGCAGGTAAACCTGGAACAGAATTGCCGCCAGCGGGACGAGAAATATAGCAGCCGGGCGGAAGCGGAATGCGCGCCCCTTCCGTGGAACTTCGGTGAGTAGATGGTCGCTATACTCGTTCATTGATGCTGAGACGGCGGAGGCTCAGTAGGTGCCGGCGTCGGCGGAGGCTGGACGGGCTTTGGCGCTGGTTTGGCTACCTGGTCAGGGTTGATGTTAAAGCTCGGCGCCTTCGTGCCTCTCACTCCGTATGTAATCCCCTCCGCGGCGCCGATTTTTTCATACTTCTTCAGCAGCCGGTCGGCATCGGTGTTTAACGGCGATTCAGGCTGCGCAGTGGCCTGCTGACCTGCGGCTTGTTGACCAGCCGGAGGCGGCAGAATATAAACATCGCCTCCCGCCGCGGTCTGCGAAGTTGGAATCTCCTGGTGTTTTCCTTCCACAACCACCAGCAATTCCTCAAGTCCGTTCTGCATTGAGGCGGGAACAACATAGATCTCTTTAAATGTTTTCCCGTCGCGGACCACCGTCGCCACGCCCACTGGCATGCCCTTCGGGAAAATTCGATCTTCTCCCGAGGTGTAGAACATCTCGCCGACGTCCACCTTCTCTTCGTTCTGTACAAAATCCACGAGGCACTTGTTCTGCCCCAGCCCTTTCAACGTGCCATGAACGCGATTTTTCTCCGAAATCACGCCCGCTGCGAAAGTGGGATCGGTAATGAGCAGAACCTGCGACGCCGTCGGATACGCCGCCAGTACCTTGCCGACAATCCCATCGGGAGTCACGACGGCCATGCCGCGAATGAGACCGCTGGTTGTGCCCCGGTCGATCAGGACGTCCTTCGAATTCGTCCCGGTACCGTTTCCAATAATGCGAGCCGCGATGGTCCTCGAGGGCGTTCGCGATTGGAAAGCACGCAGAGCTTGCGCGCGATCGGCAGTCTGCAGTTCCGTTTTCAGAAACTGGTTCTCCAGCTTCAAGCGGCCCATCTCCTGGGCCATTCGCTTGTTTTCCTCGCGAACGCGGATGAGAACGAAATAGTCTTCGATCACGCCAATAGTATTGCGTCGTACGACTTCCAGCACATTGGCCAGTGGAGTAACGGCCGTAATCGCCCACACGCGCACCAGCCTGACGTCCTGGTTATTCTTCACCTGATACGCGAGCAGCAGAAGCTGCGCGCCGATAACCAGCAGCAGAACCGATAGGTTCCGGTAACGATTGAGAAAGGATTCCATCCTTACACCGGCAGTTGTTCGACCTCCGAACGCGCTTAATTCTATTCTATTGCGATACGCCGCAGGAGTTTGAAGTCCGTCAACATTTTTCCGGTGCCTAATACAACGGAGGCCAGCGGATCTTCAGCGATGGACACGGGAAGTCCGGTTTCCTCGCGAATGCGCCGGTCGAGATTCTTGATCAGGGCGCCGCCGCCGGTCAGCACAATGCCCTTATCGCTGATGTCCGCGCTCAGTTCGGGCGGTGTGCGTTCTAACGCAACTCGAATCGCATTCATAATGGTCGCGATGCATTCCGAAAGCGCATCGCGGATCTCGCTGTCGTCAATGGTGATGGTCTTCGGCACCCCTTCAATCAGGTTGCGCCCCTTAATCTCCATCGTCAGCGGTTTATCCAGCGGATAGGCCGATCCGATCTGCATTTTGATTGTCTCAGCGGTCCGCTCGCCGATCAGCAGATTATATTTCCGCTTCAAATATTGCATGATGGCGTCGTCCATCTCGTTGCCTGCGACGCGCACTGATCGCGAATACACAATTCCAGAGAGAGACACCACGGCGACGTCCGTAGTTCCGCCACCGATATCGACCACCATGTTGCCGGAAGGCTCGGTTATGGGTAATCCCGCGCCGATTGCCGCCACCATGGCTTGCTCCACCAGATGCACTTCGCTCGCCTTGGCGCGATACGCCGAGTCGATCACGGCCCGCTTTTCCACCTGCGTAATTTCGCTCGGAACGCCGATCACGATGCGCGGATGCACCAGCATCTTTCGGCCGTGCGCTTTTTGAATAAAATAACCAAGCATTCGTTCGGTGACTTTGAAATCGGCGATAACGCCGTCTTTCATAGGCCGAATTGCCACGATATTGCCCGGCGTGCGGCCGAGCATCTCCTTTGCCTCCTTTCCCACGGCTTCAATTTCGCCGTTGTTTTTATTGATCGCGACGATCGACGGCTCATTGACGACAATGCCCTTACCTTTAGCAAACACAAGGGTATTGGCCGTCCCAAGATCTATGGCGAGGTCGGACGAGAAGAGACTAAAGAGCGAACGAAGGTTCATCTGAAAGCTTTCGGGTGGAAGATTTCTTACTGACCGAGGGTAACATACCGCCGCGGAAAAGCGGAGGTTTGCACGGCCCACTACAATGAGAACATGAATCAGCCGGCGTCCGGCCGCTTCTGGATGCTTCCCACACTGTTCGTCTGCGTATTTGGCATCGTAGCCATGGCGCTGACGAAAGTGGTCCCGTCTCCGCTCCGGGAGCTCGACTACATGATCATCGGCTCGGTTTCCGTACTGGCCGGTCTACTGGCGGTCTTTGTGCTTGTGAACAGGACCATGGAACGCCCGGTACTCCCACCCGCGGACGAGGTCAAGCCCAAGCCCCGCCGGCGTCACAGCACGTCGATTCTCGACTTGAACGGCGGCCCCGACAATTCAGACCCGCAGTCCTAGTCAATAGGTTTTGATGCTCCGCCCGGCATTTCGGGGAGCCGGAACTTCCTTTCCTTTTACAAATGGTAGAACTTGAGACGATCGGCGAACAGTCCAGCGCCATTGCCCCCGCGCCGGTTTTCCCGTATCTTGAAAGGCATGGAAGTACATTTCTCGCCCGACGTTGAAACGCGGCTTCAGCAAGTGGCCTCTGCCAGTGGCAAGGACGCCGAGCAACTGGTGAAAGACACTGTTGCCCGCATGCTCGAAAATCAGGCCCGCTTCGTCGTAGGAGCGCAAACAGGCATCGAACAAGCCGACCGGGGCGAGTTTGTAGAGCACAAAGACGTGCTGAACCGTATCGCCGGCTGTTTCACTCGTGAGGCTCATTCGGTGGACAACCGAAGCATCCGACCAACTTGAAGCCGCCGTTAAACGCATCCAGCAAGACAATCCAACCGCAGCCCGGAATGTCGCCCAGGCGGTTATCGACCGCATTGAATAATAACTGGCAACCTTCCCCGGCCTTGGCCGACCCGGAGAAGTGAAGGGAACCCGCGAGCTCGTCAGCCCGCCTTACGTTGTTGTGTACCGTTCCACCGAAGAAATTGTCGAAATCCTGTACATCTGGCACGGGGCGCAGCACTGGCGATGACACTGGACGCCACAACACGCGGCAGCTATGCACCCCGGCCCTGTTTCAAGAAAGGGTGTACCATAAACGCCCGCGACTGGTCGAACAGGGCGGCCGCCCCAGTGTTTTCAGGGTTCGCTTGCATTCTCAACGCCTTTTGGAAGGGTGAGGGCTACTAGGAATGTCGGGTTCGCCGACCGGAGCCGCCACGCCTCAATGTTTCACAAAGGGTAAGATTTGACCCATCCGTAAGCCTTGATATTTGCCTATACAATTGCCTATCTTTTCTGCCACCATGACTTTGCAGGCTAATGGCCTTTATTGGGATCAGGGCAACCGCGCCAAGTGCGAGAAGCACGGGCTTTCGACTTCCGTTATCGAAAGCCTTTTCACCCGCCCGCTTGCCATTCTCCCCGATACGGCCCATTCGCAACGCGAGCGCCGCTTTCGCGCCATAGGCCGAACGGACAAGGGGCGTGGCGTGTTCATTGTGTTCACGCTCCGGCGCAAAGGCGATGAACTGCTCATCCAGCCCATTAGCCCCCGTTACATGCACAAGAAGGAGATCGATACGTATGAAAAAGAAAATTCCGACCTTTAAAAGCGACCGTGCGGCGGCGGCGTTCGTTGACAAGGCCGACCTTACCCAATACGACGTTTCAGGAGCGAGGTTGACCCGCTTTGAGATCAAGCCAAAAGACAAATCAATAAACCTGCGTCTGTCCGGCGAGCTTTACGACGCTGTACGCAAGCGCGCCGCCCGCGCAGGTGTTCCCTATCAACGTTTCATTCGCTTGACGCTGGAACAGGTTATCGGCGGGCCGAAATAAACCATGGTTGAACTATAGCCCGGAACCCGCGCCCTTGTCTCGTTCACAACTCTACCGGACGGTCAGCGGAGGAATCACGGCTGAAATCCACGTCTTCTGTGAGGCCTCTCACCATCGCGCATGCCTCGACCAGGCTTTTTCTTCCCTCCCGGCTTCGCGTCTCGGTATCAATTAAGTCTCCGGCAGGGAGGGATGGCGGGGTAGGGTGAGGCATCCTCTTGACGTGCTGGGTATAGACTTCGCCGGGATGGCAATTTCCGTTCCCGGCACGCAGACCTCCACGGTAATCGACTTTGCGTCAAGCCCCCTCACGGTCGCGTTGACCTTTTCGTTTGAGAACCCCGAAGATCGATAGTGCCGAGTGAGAGCCTTTTGCCAATTCATATAACAAGTTAACGTGCAATGTCGGCGTAAACGCCGCTCACAGCCCGCAAATAGTCGGCAGGATTCATCAGAATCTGGAGACCGCGCATCCCGGCCGACACCGAGATCACCTCGAACAATTGCGCCGTTTCGTCCACATAAACCGGATACTCCTTCTTGCAAGCTAGCGCCGTGACCCCGCCCCGAACGTACCCTGTCAGCGGCTGCACGTCCTTCAGCGGCACCATATCGATCTTGCGATCGCCGGTCGCTTTCGCCCACGCCTTCAGATCCAGTTGCAGGCTTCCAGGAATCACCGCCAGACAAACCCCGTTGCGATCGCCCTCAGCTACCAGAGTCTTGAACACGTGCTCCACCGGCATTCCGATCTTGCGCGCTACGCTTTCCGCGCTCAAATCTTCCGGGTCCACTTCGTATTCACGCAATTCGTAGGAAATCTGCAATCGGTCGAGTAGGCGAACTGCATTGGTCTTGGTCACTGCCCTTTGTGATCGACGAATTTCAGGCTGGCTGTGAGCGAGTCTTCGCGCGGTAAATTTCCTTGCGGAGACTCTGAAACTTTCTTACTAACCGAAGGTAACATACCGCTGCGGAATAGAGGAGGTTTGCGCGACCCACTGCAATGAGAACATGGACCAGCCCGTATCCGGCCGCTTCGCCATGGCACTGACGAAGGTGGTCCCGGCCCCGCTCCGGGAAGTCGACTACATGATCATCGGCTCGGTCTCGGCATTGGCTGGTCTGCTGGCGGGCGAGGTCAAGCCCAAGCCCCGCAGGCATGACAGCACATCGATTCTCGACCAGAACGGCGGCTCGGACAATTCAGACCCGCGGCCGTAAATAGTTCCCGCTCAAGGGAACTCTTTCCCTCATTCGCGTAATCATTGAACGAAGATGTTTGAGCACGAACGACGCGGGCAACGCTCCAATTCGGAATCCGACACGGATTTGTACCGCGCCGTCGCTCAGGGAAGCGGCGAGGCGATGGCAACGATTTATCAGCGGCACGGACCTCTCATTTACCGGTTTTCCTTTCGGATCAGCCAGGACCAGTCGATCGCCGAAGAGGTCACGCAGGATGTTTTTCTGGCGCTGCTACGTCAATCGGACCGCTTCGACCCGGCCCGTGCCGCGCTTTCGACGTGGCTGTGCGGAATCGCCCGGAGGTTGGTCTGGAAACAGCTCGAGCGGCGTCAGCGTCATTTGCTGATCGATCTTCCCGAAGAGAGCGGCGAAGCAGAATCGCTCGAAGGCGATCCCGACGTGACGCTGAGCCGCAACGAAGCCGTGGCGGCGGTGCAGCGAGGACTCGACACGCTGCCCGTGCAGTTAAAGGAAGTGATTGTCTTGTGCGAGTTCGAAGAGATGAAATACGAGGACGCCGCGCTGGTGGTGGGCGTACCAGTGGGGACAATACGCTCACGGTTGCACCGCGCCAAGGCTCGTCTCGCTCTCGCGCTGGGCGGCGCAGCAATGAACACATCAAAGGAGAACAACCCGTGATGAAGCGATCCGATGAACTGAACCAAACGCTCGCCGAACTCCGCCGGCAACATCAGCAGATAGAAGCGCCTCCGTTTCTAGAGACGCGCCTGCGAACCGCGGCACGTTCGGGCCGCCCCGCGACGATGGCGCGGCGTTGGGCGTGGGCAATGGCTGCAGCGCTCCTCGTCGGCATCGTTTTATGGAAGACACATCAGTCCTCTCCCGAAGCCCGGAGGATGCAACCGGCCGAGACGGTCACGGAATTTATGGCCGTACCGGGCAGTGAAACGCTGCCTGCGCCTTTAGAGACAAGCATTCTGCGAGTTCGCGTACCAAAGGGCGAACTACGCCAATACGGCTTCGATGTGCCGCCACCCGACGCCCGCGAAATGGTCGGTGCGGATTTCGTAGTAGGGGACGACGGCCTGGCCCGCGCAGTCCGGTTGGTGCGGTGAAATGTTCCGGTGAAACACTCATGAAACGAATACTAATTTCCTATCTGATCATTTTCGTAGCTCAGTTCTCGCTCCGGGCACAAGCATCCTCGGAAGATCTGATCAAAGCGATGAAGGAAAAGCGAGCCGCCGAATCCATGCACATCATTTCATCCGGTCCGGGCGGCCCAGGCAAGCTTGTCAAGGACAAACCCTTCGCCGCCGAAGCGATCACGGAGACCGTTCAGGTGTTGCTCGACGGCAACCGCATCGTCCGCCGCAATGTGACGAAACAATACCGCGACCGGAGCGGGCGGACACGCCGCGAGCAAACCATCGAGGCCTTCGGACCCTCCAGCCCGGTTAACGCAAAGCAGATCGTCTTCATTTCCGACCCTGTCGCCAAGACAGATTACATTCTGGACCCAGCCGCGAAGACGCTTCGTAAATTCAGCCAGTCTGGTCAAACAGGAAGCGTTCCCACCGAGTCAAGTGAAGTCAAAAAAGAAGATCTCGGAAAACGCATCATCGAAGGCATGGAATGCACCGGCACGCGCGTCACAGCGACCATTCCGGCAGGCCGAATCGGGAACGAGCGTCCACTGATAACCGTCACCGAAACCTGGTATGCGCCCGACATAGAAGCTGTGGTGCAATCTACTACTACAGACCCGCGATTCGGTGAAACCAGCTATCACCTCCGTGGCGTCCTGCGCGCCGACCAGCCACCGCAATTGTTCGAGGCGCCAACCGACTACAAGCTAAATCAGTAAAACCAAAAAGAGGATCATCATGATTTATCGCTTCACTACACTTGTGTTCATAGGACTGGCAGCGTTCGCCGCGCCAAATCCACCGGCCTTCGACGTGGCCTCCATCAAGCCGAATCAGATGGGCAACGCCGGGGGAGAAAAGAGCGAACGGGAAAACATTACCGTTTCTCCGGAAGGAGTCATCATGCGGAACGTCAGTCTCCGCTCCTGTCTGAAATGGGCCTACGACGTCAAAGATTTTCAGATCAACGGACCAGGCTGGCTCGCCTCGCAAAAATACGACATCGCCGCCAAGACCGCGACCCCCACATCCAACGACCAGCTCCGTCTCATGATGCAAACGCTACTGGCGGACCGTTTCAAGCTTGCCCTCCATCGTGAAACGAAGGACCTGCCAGTCTACGCGCTGGTAGTCGGAAAAAACGGACCAAAATTCCACGAATCGGCTGGCGGCGACGTCAAGAGCAGTATGCGCCCGTCCGGCGGCGGCCTGGAGTTTCGAAGCTTTACCATGACGGAATTCGCGGAACAGCTTTCCGCCAGACCGCTGAAGGTGGATCGGCCGGTGTTTGACAAGACCGAGCTCAACGGATCGTTCGATTTCACTTTGAAGCTCGCCGATAACATAGTGGAACTAAAACACACGCTGGAGGGAATTGAAAAGGGAGATGGCCAGTCGATCTCCACGATCATCCAGCAAGAGCTCGGGCTGAAATTGCAGCCGCAAAAAGGTCCGGTGGAGATCCTTGTGATCGACCGCGCCGAAAAAATACCCAGCGAGAATTAATTGGAACTCGCAACCACCGGCGGATGAAATAATGATGTCGTTCATCCAGAGAGGGTTTGTATGCGGGCCATTTGCCGTAAAGCGTTGTGGATCATGACCGGAATCTGTGTGGTGAACGCTCCGGCGGGCCGCGCCGAGTCGCCGGCCACGTTCGAAGTGGCATCGATTAAGCCCAGTGCGCCGGGAGGTCACGGTGTGCAGATCCAAACCACTCCGGGCGGGCGGTTTGTGACGAAGAACGTCAATATGAAATTCCTTATTCAGTTTGCATATGGCGTAAAAGGCTTTCAAATCACGGGTGGGCCAGGGTGGATGAATTCCGATTCTTACGACATTGAGGCGAAGCCCGAAAGCGAAGATCACAAAGTAACCGAGGCCGAGCTGAAACTAATGGTTCGTGCGCTGTTGACCGAGAGGTTCAAGTTGACATTGCATCACGATACTAAAGAAATGCCGGTGTATGTGCTGCTCGCCGGTAAGGGTGGACCCAAGCTACATCAAATCGACGGGGAGCGCGGCCAAATGCGGATGGGAAGGGGTCTGATATCGGCCCAAAAAGTAACCATGGCCCAGTTAGCCAACAGCCTCGCGAATCAGCTCGGCCGCAATGTGATCGATCAAACCGGGCTGACGGGTGGTTTTGATTTCGAACTGAAATGGACGCCGGACGAGACTCAGTCGTTCGGACCGAAAGAAATGATGCGGGGGGATGGCCCGCCACCCGGTGCGCCAGGACTGGGCGGGCCGCCACCCAGCGACCCGCCAGGTCCATCCATTTTCACTGCCCTACAAGAGCAACTCGGTCTTAAATTGGAAACGCAAAAAGGCCCGTCGAAATCGTCGTCATAGACGGAGCGGAAAGAGCTACTGAAAACTAATAAATGGGGCCTCCTCGCGTCTTTGGTAGGAGGAGATACCAAAATGATGCGAGCAATCCTGGCCGTCAGCGTCTTGAGTTTCACCGAGTGTGCGGCTTTCGGGCAGTCCGCGGCGCCTGCGTTCGACGTTGCCTCGATCAAGGCCAGTCAGATCGGAAAAGCGGGAGGCGAGGGCAGCAGGCGGGAGAGCGTAAACAGCTCCCCAGGAAGCCTCACGATGCGGAACGTGAGTCTGAGCTCGTGCATCAGGTGGGCGTATAACGTTAAGCCCTTCCAGGTTTCAGGACCTACGTGGCTCGAATCGGAGAGATACGATGTGCTCGCCAAGGCGGCGGATCCGGCATCGACAGACCAACTGAGGTTGATGCTTCAGGCGCTGCTCGCGGACCGCTTCAGGCTAACGCTCCACCGGGAAGAGAAAATAATGCCGACATACGCTTTAGTGGTTGCAAAGAATGGACCGAAATTCCATCAATCGGACGGTGAGGGCAAGAGCACCATAAACGGAAGCAAGGGCGGCGTCGTAACTGTCGAAAAGACTTCCATGACGCAGTTAGCGGATCTCTTGTCGCAGCCCCTGCGCTGTCCCATTACGGATATGACCGGGTTGAAGGGAGTGTATGACTTCACCGTTGACCTGACTTCGTACATTCCGGCTGAGTTCAAGCCCGGGGATCCTCCACCCGATATTGTTGGCATCGCTATGTCAGCGCTGCAGGATCAACTCGGGCTCAAACTGGAAGCGAAGAAAGGTCCGGTCGAAATTCTGATCATTGATCATGCGGAGAAGGTTCCCACGGAAAATTAGGAGCGGTTGTGAGGCAAATATTGGTGTAGTAGAATCACACACAGGTATAGTAGATCAAAATGGCGAAACCAAAATTCACTCCGCTCGAACTTCAGATCATGCAAGTGCTGTGGGACCGAGGCACGGTTTCCATCCGAGAGATCCAGGAGGGCTTTCCAGAGAAGGACAGGCCGGCCTACACCACTGTGCAGACGACGGTCTATCGCCTGGAAGGAAAAAACGCAGTGCGGCGCGCTAAGAAAATCAGCAACGCGCACATTTTCGAAGCGGTAGTTACTCGCAATGCGACGCAACACCGGTTGGTGGATGAGTTGCTGGGTTTGTTCGGCGGCCGGACTCAACCCGTGATGGCGCACTTAATTGAATCCGGAAAGCTGACTCTGGACGACGTTCGGGAAGCGGAGAAGGCCTTGCGAAAGTTGGCCAAGAAGGAGAAAGTGCGATGATCCCGGTCTCTTCGCTTGCGAACCACTTGTGGCAAACGACGGTGTTTGGCGGCGCCGCCGGGTTAGTGACTCTCGCGCTGAGAGAGAATCGCGCGCAGGTGCGGCATTCGATTTGGCAGGCCGCCTCGTTGAAGTTCCTGGTCCCCTTTTCCTTGCTGATCGGCATCGGCAACCATTTGGGATGGCAGGGCGCTCCCACGGTATCAACCGATCGACTATCTTTTGCTATCGAAAAACTGAGCCGGCCGTTCCAAGCGGCTGCGACGCAGGCCGCCTCTTCAACCCCGGCTTCGATAGAGACGTCCCTAGTAGGGCTTCTGTTGGTTGTGTGGTTCTGCGGTTGCGCTGCAGTTCTCATATTCTGGTGGCTGCGCTGGCGGCGCATCGCGACTACCCTACGAAGCGCGAGTCCACTGCAGGAAGGCCGCGAATTCGAAATGTTGCGTTCCGTTCAACGGAGTTTGGATATCGGGAAACCAATCGATCTGCTCTCTTCGACTTCGTTGCTGGAACCGGGAGTGTTTGGTATCGTGCGTCCCGCCCTGGTGCTGCCTGCGGGGATCGCAGAGCGCCTGACCGGCGCACAACTGAAGGCAGTCATCACGCATGAAGTGTGCCACGTGCGCCGCCAGGACAACCTGGCTGCCGCGATTCACATGTTGGTGGAAGGCCTCTTCTGGTTTCACCCGCTCGTCTGGTGGCTGGGATCGCGATTGGTTGAGGAACGGGAGCGCGCTTGTGACGAAGAAGTATTGCGTCTGGGGAGCGAGCCGGTGGTTTACGCAGAAGGCATCCTGAAGGTTTGCGAGTTCTATTTCGAATCGCCGCTGTTGTGCGCAGCCGGCGTCACTGGGGCAAATCTGAAGAAGCGGATCGAGGATATTATGAGTTCCCGCCTGCCAAGCAAACTGGATGTCGGACGAAGGCTCCTGCTTGCAGCGGCCGCAGTGGCTGCCCTCAGCAGCCCCGTTGCATTCGGCATTCTGCACTCTTCCGCGGTTGGACCCCTGGCCGCGATGCCGTCGCAAATAGACGGCGCCGCGCCCTCGTTCGAGGTCGCATCTATCAAGCCTAGCCAACGCTGGAAGGCGGGTGGCGAAGGACGGACGCGTGAAACCATCGATCAATCGCCTGTAAGCCTCACGCTGCGAAACGTCACCCTCGGTTCTTGCGTGCAGATGGCCTATGGAGTGAGGTTCTATCAAGTGTCCGGACCGGAATCGCTCACATCCGAGCGCTACGACATTCTCGCCAAGGCCGCCCGGCCGGTATCCCCCGCGCAGATGAGGCTCATGCTCCGGACGTTGCTGGCGTCGAGGTTCAAGCTCGAGCTGCATCGCGAAAACAAGGAACTTCCCGTATATGCATTGGTGGTGGCAAGAAACGGGCAAAAGCTCGAGAACGTTAAAGATGCGGGCAGGCCGGATATTCGGGTTTCCAATGGCAGCTTCATCTTTCAAAACGTCTCCATGCCGGATTTCGCGGAGAAGCTGTCGGATCTACGCACGATTGACCGTCCAGTGGTGGATCGCACCGGCATTCAAGGAGTCTTCGATATCACTCTCAAGTCGGCGGCCAGCGCCATGTTGGAGAATGACGGCCCATCCATCTTCACGCTGATCCAAGAACAACTCGGGCTCAGACTGGAAGCTAAGAAAGCTCCGGTCGAAATTCTAGTCGTCGATCACGCCGAAAAAGTTCCCACGGAGAATTAGGAGCCGGGTGCATTTGTCACTACTGAAATACTTTCGCGATTCACTGCGGTATTGCACGGCCGCCGGGCTGTTCGTCTTCGGGCTCGCGGCTTCGGAATACCACGGTCAGGTCAAATTCGGCGGCTTGCCCCTTCCGGGCGCCACTGTGACAGCGATCCAGGGCGACAAGACGCAGGTCGCCATCACCGATCCGCAAGGGGTCTATACGTTCCCCGATTTGCCCGATGGACCCTGGACCATTCAAGTGGAAATGCTCTGCTTTGCACCAGCGAAACAGGAAGTGAGTGTCGCGCCCGCCGCGCCGGGTACCGTCTGGGAATTGAAGCTGTTGCCGATGAGCGAAATGAACGCGGTCGCGAGCACGGCCGAACCCGTTG
>Ga0105237_10004193_pt1 | contig 16786 bp, 6 predicted proteins | sample KBSC24metaG_FD_81520 | JGI IMG/M metagenome (GOLD analysis project Ga0105237, IMG submission 81520) | Corn rhizosphere microbial communities from Kellogg Biological Station, Michigan, USA - KBS C2-4 metaG | ecosystem: Host-associated > Plants > Roots > Rhizosphere > Soil | place: Michigan, USA... | reverse complement strand
TTATCATAATGGCCTCCATCAACTTCATCAACTTGTCTACAGCGCAATCGGTAGGCCGTTCAAAAGAGGTAGGCATCCGTAAAGTATTGGGCAGTAGTCGCGCACAACTGGCAGGGCAGGTAATGGGCGAAATAGCCATTATCGTTGTAACTTCAGTGCTCTTATCTTTGGCTATCGCGAAACTGATATTACCTTACCTTAAAAATATCGCCAGCGTGCCTGATAGTATTAGCTTGCTAAGTACCGGCAGCGTTTTGTTTTTGATCACCGTAACCATATTGGTTATTCTTTTATCAGGCATTTACCCGGCTATGGTAGTATCTGGCTTTAAACCGGTTTTGGCGTTGAAGAATAAGATAACCGCCGCTTCCATCGGGGGCATTCCATTACGCAGGGCATTGGTAGTAGCGCAATTTGCAATTTCTCAATTGCTGATCATCGGTACCATTATCGCTGTAAAGCAGATGAATTATGTAAATGAGGCTGATCTTGGGTTTAATAAGAGCGCTTTATTGATCATACCGGGTTATACTGATAGTGTCAGCCTGCAAAAGATAGAATCCTATAAACAACGCCTCCTGCAAAACCCCGAGATCCGCTCAGTAAGCTTTGCTTCCGATGTACCATCCTCCGAAAATAATTGGGGTACAAATTTCTACTTCAATAACTCCCCAAAAGAAAATGGCATTACCACATACTTGAAGTATGGCGACGCGGATTATTTTAAAACATTTGGTTTGCAGTTTGCAGCAGGCAAGGGATACGAGCGCGGTGATTCGGCCCGCCAGGTGGTGGTGAATGAAACCTTCATTAAAAAATTAAATATTTCAAACCCAAATGATGCCATTGGTAAAACTGTTCGCTTAGGCGGCGGTAGTGCACCCTGGCTGCCGATTGTTGGGGTGGTAAAGGATTTCAAAACCAATTCACTTCGCGAAGTGGTCAAACCTATTGTGATATCGGCACGCAAAACACAGGAATCAGAAGTGGCCATTAAGATCGAAACAAAAAATCTTTCAAAAACAGTAGCCACCCTGCAAAAACAATGGGAAGATACCTATCCAGAATACGCTTATAACGGCTATTTCCTGGATGACAATATCGCCCAGTTTTACAGGCAGGAGAATCAAATGTCGCTGATCTACAAAATATTTGCAGGTATAGCGATCTTCATTTCATGCCTGGGTTTGTATGGCCTGGTATCATTCATGGTAGTACAACGCACCAAGGAAGTAGGTGTGCGTAAGGTGCTTGGCGCTTCGGTAGGAAGCATCGTTTACCTGTTCTCCAAAGAGTTCATCATTCTTATCGCGGTTTCTTTTGTAGTCGCGGTACCCCTTGCATATTACATGATGACGGGCTGGCTTCAAAACTTCGTTTACCGCATCCATATCAGTGCAGATGTGTTTTTGTTAGCCATTGTGGCCTCAATTATACTGGCATGGCTCACAGTAGGCTACAAAGCCATCAAAGCATCGCTGGCGAACCCGGTGAAGAGCCTTCGCTCAGAGTGAGCTATGGCTCTCGAAGAGAGTTTGCGAAGCGAATAAACAGGTGAAAAAAACCAATGGACCAAGACCAGTGAACCAATAAACTAATAACCAAGATTATGATCAGAAACTATTTTAAAACCACCTTACGCGGCCTTTTAAAGAACAGGTCGTACAGCTTTTTAAATATCACAGGGTTAGCCATAGGCATTGCCTGCGCTTCGCTGATATTTTTATGGGTACAGGATGAGCTAACCTTTAATCATAATTTCGAAAAGCGTAATCTTTTGTACAAGGTTTATGAGAATCAAACCTACGAAGGCAAGACAAGTACCTTCTTTGGAACACCGGGGCCAATGGCAAAAGCTATGAAAGCGGAAATACCCGGCGTAAAAAATACCGCCCGCATGACTGGCGATGGCGCAAGCCAGCTTTTTGTATTGGGCGATAAATCCATTACCGAGATTGGTAATTATGCCGATCCTGAAATATTCCCGATGCTACAGTTGCCTTTTGTAAAGGGTTCAGGCAATACCGCCTTTCAGCAACTCCATTCAGTAGTGATCAATGAAACCATGGCGAAAAAGTTTTTCGGTGATGCTGACCCGATGGGAAAGGCATTGAAGGTAAATAACGAGCAGGATTACATTGTGACAGGTGTTTTTAAAGATTTGCCAAAAAACTCTACCTACCAGTTCCAATGGCTGGCGCCATTAGCAAATATAGATCACTCGCAACCATGGATGACCATTTGGGGCGCCAATTGGGTACGCACGTTAGTGGAATTAGAACCTAACGCCAACTTGGCCGCTATAAACAGGAAACTGAGCCGATATATACCTTCTAAGACTAAGGCCACTAATACCACTGTTTGCTTCCTTTTTTCGATGAACGACTGGAACCTGCACAATAAATTTACGGATGGTAAGATGGATGGGGGGAGAATACAATACGTCAGGCTGTTTTCCTTTATAGCCTGGATCATTTTATTGATCGCCTGTATCAATTTCATGAACCTTTCTACAGCGCGGTCTGAGCAGCGTGCCAAAGAAGTAGGTGTCAGAAAGGTGATGGGGGCCGGTAAGAGTAAGCTGATCGGTCAGTTCATTGGCGAGGCGGTTATCATGTCGTTCATTGCTGTGTTAGTTGCGATAGGCCTGATCTATCTTGCTATACCTTTTTTCAATACATTAGTACAAAAGGAATTATCAGTTGATATACTTGCGCCTTCGCATCTTATATATTTAATTTCGATAAGCGTTATAACAGGTTTGCTGGCAGGTAGTTATCCGGCATTTTATTTATCCTCGTTTAACCCGATAGCTGTACTTAAAAACATCAAAATAAAGTCGAGTGCCGGATCGGGATTTATCAGGCAGAGCCTGGTTGTAATGCAATTCTCCATATCTATTGTCCTGATCATTGGCACGGTGATCATTTATCAGCAAATACAGCATGTGAAAAACCGCAATCTTGGTTACAGTAAGGACAACCTGGTTTATATGTATCTGCAAGGTAACCAGTCTGATCGTTTTCCGGCTGTATATAATGATCTTAAGCAATCCGGTGTTGTAGAAGATGCCACGGTAAGCGATAACATTGCATTAGAGGTTGGAAGTAATACCGACAATTATAGCTGGGAAGGAAAGGACGCATCAAAAAACCCGCTCATCTCCTGGCAAAATGTAAGCGCTCATTTTATATCAACAATGGGCATGAAGCTGGCTGCAGGCCGTGATTTTAATGCCAGCCCGGCTGCTGATAGTTTGAACGTGATCATCAACGAAACATTTGCCAAACAAATAGGCAAGGAAGGCAGAATTGGCGGAATTGTAAGAGATGGGGGCAAAAAAGGCTTTCAAATAATCGGCATTTTGAAGGATTATTTATATAACGATATGTATGGTGCAGTAGCCCCGTTGTTATTGTATAATCACCCGTCAGGCGCGAACGTGTTAACCATCCGCTTTAAATCGGGAGTTAATATGCAGGACGCGTTGACCAAGGCCGGTACAATTGTAAAAGCTGATCTGCCCGGCAGTCCTTTCGAATACAAGTTTGTAGATGATGACTTCGATCAATTATTTAAAACAGAAAATCTAACCGGCACATTAGCAGGTGTTTTTGCGTCGCTGGCCATATTTATATCCTGCCTGGGTTTATTCGGCCTGGCTGCTTACACGGCAGAGCGTCGCATCAAGGAAATCGGCATCCGTAAAGTGCTCGGCGCTACGGTTACCGGACTCGCCGGACTGCTTTCAAAAGACTTTTTGAAACTGGTTGGCATCTCTTGTTTGATCGCATTCCCTGTGGCCTGGTGGGCACTCAACAACTGGCTGCAAAGTTACCAGTACAGGGTAGCCATCAATTGGTGGGTATTTGCCATAGCGGGCATATTGGCGATGGCGATTGCATTGGCCACGGTAAGTTTCCAGGCTGTGAAAGCGGCGTTGACCAACCCGGTGAAAAGTTTGCGAAGCGAGTAGAGTAGCGGCTACTAATAATCTAATGAACAATTGAACCAATGAACTAAGCCATGATACGAAACTACATTAAAACCACCTTGCGCAGCTTGTTAAAGAACAAGTCGTACAGTTTTTTGAATATTGCAGGCTTGGCTACGGGTATTACCTGTGCATCACTGATATTCTTATGGGTACAGGATGAAGTGACCTTTAACCATAACTTTTCTAAACGCGATTACCTGTACCGGGTAATGGAAAATCAGCATGTGAATGGCGTTTCATATACCATAGGTACCTCGCCGGAGCCGATGGGCAACGCTATAAAAGCGGAAATTCCTGGTATAAAAAACACCATGCGCAAAAGTTGGAATATGGGCGAATTGTTCGTCCTGGGCGACAAGTCTATTAATGAAGAGGGTGCCTATGCCGATCCTTCCATTTTTTCTATGCTCACGCTTCCATTTGTTTACGGCAATCCTAATGATGCCTTTAAGGAAACCCATTCGGTGGTGATCAGTGAAACGATGGCGACGAAGTTTTTTGGTAACGCAGATCCCGTAGGTAAAACGATAGTGCTTAACGCTAAGGAGAACTATAGCGTCGACGGTACTTTTATGATAACGGGTGTGTTTAAAGATCTTCCGGCCAATTCGACCTTTCAATTTCAATGGCTTTCGTCATTCGACTTATGGGTGAATAAGAACTCATGGCTAAGGGGGCAGTGGGGAAATAACCTCACAGAAACTTATGCCGAACTGCAGCCATCGGCAGATGTCAATTCCATCGATCAGAAGCTGAAGGATTATATTGCTACCAAAAACAAAGGAAATACCAATCAGCTCTTTTTGTTCCCGATGAACGACTGGAACCTGCACAATAGCTTTACTGATGGAAAAGAAGATGGCGGCAAAATAAAGTATGTAAAACTGTTTTCGACCATCGCCTGGATCATCCTGCTCATCGCCTGTATCAATTTCATGAACTTGTCCACCGCCCGGTCTGAGCAGCGCGCAAAGGAAGTAGGTGTGCGCAAGGTGATGGGTGCGGGTAAAGGTAAACTGGTCGGTCAGTTCATAGGCGAGTCATTGATCATGTCATTCATTGCTGTCCTCGTTGCGCTGGGTTTGCTGTACCTGGTGTTGTCTGCATTTAATAATTTGGTAGAAAAGCAACTTGCTATTGACTTGATTGATCCTTCACACCTGGGATTTTTAGTCGGAATTGGTTTAATAACGGGTTTGGTTGCCGGCAGTTACCCTGCGTTTTACTTATCATCATTTAATCCTGTTTATGTTTTGAAAGGCATCAGGATAAAAGCCGGAGCAGGGGTGAATTTCATCCGCAAAGGCTTGGTCGTATCCCAGTTTGTGATTTCTATCGTGCTTATCATCAGTACTATTATTATTTATCAGCAAGTAAGTCATGTTAAAACCCGCAGCCTTGGTTATAATAAGGACAACCTGATCAACATGAATTTGCAGGGCGTTTTAAAAGATCACTATAGTAGCGTAAAAAATGATCTTTTATCTACCGGTGTAGTCGAAAATGCTACCATGAGCCAGTTCCTGGCCATGCAGATATATTCATCTACTGATGAATTTAAGTGGCAGGGAAAAGACCCCAATAATAAGGTAGTTGTCAACCTTAACCTGGTAGCTCCTGATTACATTAAAACCATGGGTATTAAGGTGTTGGATGGCCGCGATTTTTATACTGAAGCAAGGGTTGATAGTACAAATGTCATTATTAATCAAACTCTTGCTAAACAAATGGGTAAAGAGGGCCGTGTGGGCGGTACGATGATCGATGGTAAATTCCAGCTAAAGGTTGTAGGAATTGTTAATGATATGATCTACAATAATATGTATGGTGATGCCGCGCCATTTATGTTTATCTGCAACCCTGGCATCGCAAGCAATTTAACCATACGCATCAAAGCCGGTACGGATATTTCACAAGCTATCGAGAAGATAGGTAATGTGATCAAAAAGGATAATCCGGGTTACCCGTTCGAGTATAAGTTTATGGATGAAGAATTTGGCAAACTATTCAAAAGTGAAACACTGATTAGCAAACTTGCAAGTGTATTTGCGGTACTGGCTATCTTCATTTCTTGCCTCGGCTTATTCGGTTTGGCTGCCTACACCGCAGGCAGAAGGATAAAAGAAATCGGCATCCGGAAGGTTTTGGGAGCATCTGTATCCGGTCTGGTGAGCTTGCTTTCTATCGATTTCTTACAATTGGTAGCACTTTCATGTCTGATCGCGTTCCCTATAGCTTGGTGGTCCATGAGCAAATGGTTGCAGGACTATCAATACCGCGTCGAGATCCACTGGTGGGTATTTGCCCTATCAGGAGTATTGGCGCTCATAATCGCTCAGGTCACCGTTAGTTTCCAGGCGATAAAAGCTGCTTTAGTCAATCCCGTAAAAAGCTTACGCAGCGAATAATTAAATATGATTTAGTTGGAGGAAATCCGGTAACGTTTTTTTATTAAGGAAGTTTACAGTTTTAGAAATCATAGCACAAGAATCATGATAAAGAATTATTTAAAGATCGCCTGGCGCAACATGCTGCGTAATAAAGTTTACAGCGCGCTTAATATTGTTGGCCTTGCTGCCGGGATGGCTGTAGCTCTGTTAATTGCCCTGTGGGTGTTCAACCAATTTTCTTATGACAGGTTCTTGCCGAACTACAATCAATTGTACCAGGTTGAGCTGAATTTCACTGATCCGCATGAAGGCGAGCACACCCAGCAAGCAGTTTCGCTGCCGATTGCCGATGTGCTGCGGAAAAATTATCCGGAAGTAAAATACGTTGCCGAATCGGATTGGATGGGGACGCACGACCTGCTGGTGGGCAACAAAAAGATCTACATGAATGGCGCTGCCATTGGCTCTGATTTTTTAAAGATGTTTCAGTATCCTTTGCTCAAGGGAAATCCTACCACGGTTTTAAAGGATGCCTATTCAATTGTGCTGACTGAATCAACCGCAAAGGCTTTATTCGGCGATGCTGACCCGATAGATAAGATTGTCCGTATCGATAATAAGCATGATGTGAAAGTTACCGGGGTAATGCAGGATGTGCCTAAAAACTCGTCGCTGCAATTTAATTACCTGCTTCCTTTCAGCTACAGCGAACAAACTGAAGATTGGATGAAGGATGCGCGTACCACTTATTATAACAACTCCTTCCAGATGTTTGTGCAGCTACAGCCAAATGCTGACTATGCCAAATTAGCGCCTAAGATCAGGAACATCGTTTATAACGGCGGTGTTAAAATGCGCCCCGCCAAGCCGATGGTACTATTACATCCATTAAAATACTGGCATTTATACTCTGATTTCAAAAACGGGAAAGAGGTAGGAGGATTTATCGACTATGTCCGTATGTTCAGTATAATCGGTGCGTTGGTATTGCTTATCGCCTGTATCAATTTCATGAATCTTTCTACTGCCCGTTCAGAAAAAAGAGCAAGAGAGGTTGGTGTTCGCAAAGCGATAGGCTCCCAACGTAAAGACCTCATCTTCCAATTCCTGACAGAATCTATACTGATCACTTTTGTATCGTTTTTATTCTCGGTGCTATTTGTTCAGCTGATCTTACCGTCGTTTAATACATTAACCGGCGATTATGTGACTATTCCCTATGGTAGCCCGGTATTTTGGCTGATAATGATAAGTTATGTCCTTTTTACAGGCTTAATGGCCGGTAGCAGGCCTGCTTTCTATTTGTCATCATTCAACCCGGTTAAGGTACTGAAAGGTAGTATACAGGTAGGCAAAGCCGCTTCATTACCACGTAAGATATTGGTAGTAGCACAATTTACATGTTCTATTGCTTTGATCATCAGTACGGTCATTGTATATCAGCAAATACAACATGCCAAAAACAGACCGACCGGATACAGCGCTGACAGGCTATTGACCACCGATATGAGCGGTGATCTGGATAATCATTATGATGCACTGAAAAATGACTTGATGCGAACAGGGATTGTTGAAAGTGTGGCAAAGGCATCAAGCCCTCTTACAGGTATTTATATGCATACCGGTATTGAAAAGTGGCCTGGGCAGGGTGCAGGCGAATTAGGCATAAACGTAGGCGGGATATCAGTTTCCGATAATTATTTGAAAACGGCGGGGATGACCCTGTTAGAAGGGCATGATTTTTCATCTAACTGGAGTTCCGATACCTCAAACATCATCATCAACGAAGCTGCAGTGCGACGCATGGGCTTGAAAAATCCTATCAACCAATTGATCACTTATGATAACATTAAGGGGCCCGCAAGGATCATTGGTGTTGTGAAAGATGCTTTACTGGAATCGCCATTCACCCCGGTTGAACCTACAGTATTTAATCATGGGCGCGGCGGTAACTTTGTTATCTATCGTTTAACTGCAAATGCCGGCACACATGATGCCATAGAAAAGATCACCAAAATATTTGATACCTATAACCCTGCTTATCCGTTCAGCTACAAATTTGTGGACGATGAATATAACCAGAAGTTTAACCTCGAAATGCTGGTGGGCAAGCTCGCAGGGGTATTCGCAGGTCTGGCAATATTTATATCCTGCCTTGGTCTGTTTGGTCTTGCTGCCTATGTAGCTGAACAACGCACCAAGGAAATAGGTGTGCGCAAGGTATTAGGAGCTTCAGTAACGCAGGTGTGGATGCTGCTTTCAAAAGATTTTATCATACTGGTAGTTATCAGCTGTTTGATAGCATCGCCAATAGCCCTGTATTTCCTGAGTGGCTGGCTTCAAAAATACGATTACCGTATTACTATCGGACCCGGGGTATTTCTCTTATCAGCCCTCGCAGCAATCGTGATCACCTTGTTTACCATCAGCTTCCAGGCCATTAAAGCAGCGCTGACAAATCCGGTTAAGAGTTTGAGGAGCGAATAATTTAGTGAATAGTCAATGGTGAATAGTGAGTACATCAACATCCCTTATTATAATTCACCACAGACTACTCACCATTCACCCATTGTATCATAACCGAACACCTACTGTTACGCCTGCGAACAGTAGGTGTTTTGCGTTGTTTATAAATGACTGATAGTCAAATATTTTGTTGTTTGGTACACATTTTACACTAATCTTAAAAAAATCCTGTCATGATCAAAAATTACATCAAAACTGCCTGGCGAAACCTGTCGCGCAACAAAAGCTATGCGGCGATAAACATTATTGGCTTGTCAATAGGGATAGCAGCATGTCTGCTTATCTTTCTGATCATTCAGTTCGAGACCAGCTTTGATGATTTTCATTCAAAGAAAGATCGTATTTACCGGGTTAATACTGTTTTTTCAAACCCTGATGGTTTGCATCCAAGCAGTGGTTCTCCTCTGCCGCTTGCTGAAGGACAAAGAACAGATTTCCCGCAAATAAAAGATATAGCTACGATCATGCAGAACGATGGTAGTCACTATAGTATAGGCAATGCAAGCCAGGGGCGGTCTGTTAAGAAATTCAAAGAAGATTACGCTTATTATGCTGAGCCTCAATTCTTCGAGATATTTGATTTTGCCTGGTTGGCCGGTGATAAAAAGACGGCGTTGAAAGATCCTAATGCTGTCGTGCTGTCGCGGGATGAGGCCGATAAATTCTTTGGCGATTGGCACAATGCGATGGGCAAAATCGTGAGGTATGAAAACAAAAGAGATTTGAAGGTGACCGGCATATTGGAAAATGTGCCCGCTAATTCTGATTTCCCGATCAGGTTGGTGATTTCGTGGGTAACAGCTATAGGGAAAGGCGGCGATTTAAATGGTAATTCTAAAGACTGGGTTAGTACATTTGGCGACCATAATGTTTATGTGGTATTGCCTGGTAATATGAGTGTTAGCCAGTTTAATCAAAATTTAAAAGCATTCGTCAAGAAATACAAACCCGCAGACTATGTAAAAGACGGCTTTCAATTACAGGCGTTAAGCGACATGCATTATAATACGGAGATCGGTGTTTATAGTGGCCATCCTTTCAGCAAACAGCGCATCAATATAATCAGTTTGATAGGTTTGTTCCTGTTGATCATTGCCTGTGTTAACTTTATTAACCTGGCTACTGCACAAGCTGTTAACCGGTCGAAGGAAGTGGGTATACGTAAAGTATTGGGAAGTAACCGTAACCAATTGGTACTTCAATTCATCTGCGAAACATTGATCATCACGCTATTTGCTATCGTGTTGGCTATCGGTATTGCCCAGGCAACTTTGCCATCCTTAAATAAATTGCTCGAGATAGAGTTGAGCGCTTCATTCCTGGCAGACCCCATGCTACTGTTATTTTTAGTGGGAACACTCATCAGTGTGACATTTCTCGCGGGCTTTTACCCGGCGCTGGTATTATCCGGTTTTAATCCGATTGAGGCCTTAAAGAATAAAATAGCTTCCGGCCGCTCGAAAGGATTATCGCTTCGGCGCACATTGGTAGTATTTCAATTTTTTATCGCTCAATTGCTGGTGATCGGTACCATTGTTATCATCCAGCAGATGGATTTTTCAGGAATACATCCTTGGGCTTTGATAAGGACGCTATACTCACCGTTCCGTTTCCAACCGATAGTCTGAGTAAGAGCAAGCTCAGTACTTTAAAGGATCAGCTTTTATTGCAGCCCGGCATTAAAGATGTGAGCTACAGCTTTGCAAGCCCATCGGATAATAATGGCTGGGGCAGCGATTTTAAATATAATAACGCACCCAAACAAACCAATTTTAGTGCGCAGTTAAAATGGGCTGATGCGGAATATTTTAATTTATATAAGCTGCAGTTTGTTGCGGGGCGTCCCTATGCTAAAAACGACACCATTCATGAATGGGTGGTTAATGAAACCTTATTAAAGAAGTTAGGTGTACGCAATCCTAAAGATGCTATTGGTAAATACATCAAATTATGGGATGATAAGAACAAAAACGCGCAGATAGTAGGCGTGGTAAAGGATTTTAATATCCGTTCTTTAAAAAATGGGATAGACCCGGTTCTGATGAGCTCGTGGAAAAATACTTATCAGAAGATCAACATCAAGATACAACCGTCAAATATCAATCAAACTTTAGCCTCTGTTGAAAGATTATGGAACCAAACCTTCCCTGACGGCATCTACGAATACCAGTTCCTGGATGAAAAAATAGCAAACTTCTACAAAAGCGAGGATCAGCTATCGGCCCTATGCAAAATATTCGCAGGGATAGCTATATTTATTTCGTGCCTGGGGTTATATGGAATGGTATCGTTTATGGCCGTTCAGCGTACCAAAGAGGTGGGTATTCGCAAAACACTCGGCGCATCTGTAGCCAGTATCGTTTACCTGTTCTCTAAAGAGTTTACTATATTGATTGTTTTGGCTTTTGCGATATCGGTACCTGTAGGCTGGTATTGTACGCACAAATGGCTCCAGGACTACACCTACAAGATAACTATTGGCCCCGGAATATTTGTCCTGGCGATTATCGTTTCAATCGCCATTGCCTGGATCACTGTAGGGTACAAGGCCGTAAAAGCCGCCCTAGTTAACCCGGTGAAGAGCCTTCGCTCAGAGTGAGCTAAGGCTTGCGTCGAAGCTTCAGCGTAGGAGCATGGCTCTCGAAGAAAGCCTGAGAAGTGAGTAAATCAATTGGCAGTTTTTAGTATGCAGTTTGCGATAACTACCAATGAACTAATGAGCAATTTAACTAATGAACAAATCCTATGATACGTAACTATTTAAAAACAGCCTGGCGCAATTTGGCGCAAAACAAAACAACTTCATTAATTAGTATTGCCGGCTTGTCAGTGGGCATTTGCTGTTTTCTGTTGCTGGCAACTTATTTGATCAACGAGCTGCGTTACGACCGCTTCAATGTTAATGCTGACCGCATAATGCGGTTGGGTTACAATTACCGTTCATCAGGCGATAATGAGGATAAAGTTTTGGCGGTTACACCAACAGCCCCGGTTCCTGTATTTAAGCAGGAGTTTTCCGACATCGAGGATGGCGTACGTATTCTTAACTATTCAGGTTATAAAGCGGTAACTGTTCAGTATCAGGACAAATTGTTTAATGAAAAAAACCTGCTGCTGGCTGATGAGCCGTTTTTTAAAATATTCAGCTTTAAGTTTTTAGAAGGGAACCCTGCGACTGCATTTACGCAGGTAAATTCCATTGTGATCTCCTCATCCTCCGCTAAGAAATATTTTGGTGATACAGATCCTGTAGGCAAAGTACTCAAGCTCAACAACAAAGATAATATGCTGGTGACCGGTGTGATAGAAGATGTGCCGGCCTATTCGCAGATCAAGTTTGACATGATGGGTAATTACGCTATACTCGGCAGGTCAAAAACAAGGAACTGGGATTCGGCAAATGATTATTCATACCTGCTGCTCAAGCCGGGCACCAATATTCAAAGCCTGCAGCAAAGGATAAACACTTATACTGCCAATTTACTTAAAGAGGATTTCAAATCCGGTTTCAAAGAATGGTTTACCTTAGAGCCGCTTACTAAAGTGCATTTATATTCCAATGCAAAGTACAGTATGGAAGCGCCCGGAAATATCAAATATATTTACATCCTGGCTGTGGTCGCTATCATATTGTTACTGCTGGCGTGCATCAATTTCTTAAACCTGGTAACCGCGAAATCAATCGAAAGAGCACATGAAATTGGGGTGAGGAAGGTAATGGGCGCACTGCGTGGCCAATTATTTACACAATTCATAACCGAAGCGGGCATCGTTACTTTTGTATCCCTTGCCGTTGGGTTGTTGCTGGCAGGACTTAGTTTTTCATGGTTCAGCAACTTTACCGGGCACCAGTTGGGTTTCACAACATGGGATATGTCGGTTCTCATTCCGGCCGTGTTATCACTTTTTGTCATCGTTACTTTAATTGCAGGCACTTATCCTTCATTATATCTTTCGGCCTTTAACCCCATTGTTTCGCTAAAGGGTAAATCAACCGGAAGTTCCGGAAGCAGCATCTTGCGCAAATCGCTTGTTGTTTTCCAGTTTGCCGTATCAGTATTTTTTATCATCAGCACCATTATTGCAGGCAGACAATTGCAATACATCCAGCATTTGGATACTGGGATCAACCGTTCGCAGGTGATGGTATTGGATATCGGCGGGATATCTTTTACCAAAATGCAGGCCTTCAGGGACGCGATCGTTCAGCAATCGGGAGTTAAAAATGTCAGTGCTTCTTATGATTCGCCGGTAAATGTAGGAGGGGGATATGTGATCAAAAGCGCTGAAGGCAACCCGGCTAATCTTCATTTATCAGTAACTGCCATACCGGTTGAAAGAAATTTTGCCAATACGCTCGGAATTAAATTGATTGAGGGCAGCAATTTCACGCTAAGCGACGAGAAGCAAGTGCTGGATACGAGCTTCCAAAAAAGAATCTATAGTTTTATAATCAACGAAAGCGCCGCCAAAGCTTTAGGCTACAAGCCAGGTCAGGCAGTTGGAAAAAGGATCGATATGAATGGCAGGCAGGGACAGATCAAAGCCGTGGCACGTGATTTTAATTTCGCTTCTCTTCATCATGAAATTACGCCCATCGTTATCTTCCCTGAATATAACTACTTCGGCAAATTGCTGATCAAGACATCAAATAAAGACGTGGTTAATACGGTCAATCAAATTAAAAATAGCTGGAAATCATTTTATCCGAACTCACCATTTGAGTTCCACTTTCTTGACCAGGAGTATGAGGAAATGTATAAAACCGAACAACGTACAGGCGGCATCCTAACAGTATTTACCTTAGTAACCGTTTTCATATCCTGTTTGGGTTTATTCGGCCTGGCGGTTTTTAGCACCAAACAACGTATTAAAGAAGTTGGCATCCGCAAGGTTTTAGGTGCAAGCGTGATCAATATTGTCGGCCTGATCTCGGTTGACTTCTTGAAGCTGGTTTTTTTCTCGATAGTTATCGCCTCGCCAATTGCTTACTATGCAATGAATAGATGGATGCAGGATTTTGTATACCGCACCAATATATCATGGTGGGCTTTTGCCTTGGCAGGTGGTTTGGCTATAGTTGTTGCGTTTTTAACCGTTAGCTACCAATCGGTAAAAGCAGCTATGTCAAATCCTGTGAAGAGTCTGAAAAGTGAATAGGGTAATACCAATGGACTAATGAACAATTTAATCAATTAAACTGACAACGTGATAAAAAACTATATCAGGATCGCTTTCCGTAATCTTCATCGCAACAGGGTTTATTCGTTTATAAACATTTTGGGGCTTACCATCGGGCTCGCCGCCTGTTTATTGGTAGGTACAGTTGTTATTGATGATCTCTCTTACGACCGCCAGTGGAAAAATTCAAAGGATATTTACCGGGTTATCACGGTTGATAAGAGCAATGTAAACGCGGAAGACAAGTTTCCGCAGAGCTACTCTGGATTGGGACCTGTACTAAAAAGAACTTTTCCCGAAGTAACGGAATACTGCCGTTTGTCAGCCATCAAAGACAGGGTAAAAATCGGCAGCGATAAAGACGGCTTTGTGATAAGGGGGCTTTCCACAGAACCTTCTGTTTGGAAAATGTTCGACTTTACCGTGACATCAGGTAACCCCCAAAAATTTGTGAAGGGGTATGTTAACCTGGTTATCTCCGAAAAAATAAAAAAGCAATTTTTTCCCAAAACTGATCCCGTTGGTAAGTTGGTGTATAATCTGCCTGATTTTGGAAAATCTCAGGGGTATTTAGTTACAGGTGTTATTAAAGATATTCCCTCAAATACACACCTGCGCGCCGACGTATTGGAAATAGCCGAATACAGCGCCGGCGATGATCTGTTAAACAAAGATGGTAATGGCAATTTTTATCAGCAATACCTGCTGCTTAAACCGGGCACATCAATACGCGCCTTCACACAAAAGATCAATAATTGGTATAAAAAATATATCCCTGATGGGAAAGCAAGGTACTCTTACCAATTTCAGCCAGTAAAAGATGTTTACCTGCATTCGGATTTTTCTGGCGAACAGCCTGTGCATGGCAGCATGAAGAGTGTTTACATATTTTCCGGTGTAGCTATTTTGCTTTTGCTGATTGCCTGTATAAATTTTATCAACCTGACTACAGCAAGAGCACTGAAACGTTTACGGGAAGCTGGAATACGCAAGGTGCTTGGCGCCGGCAGAAGAGAGTTGATCAGTCAGTTTTTATTTGAATCACTTGTGTTTTTTGTTATTTCTTTTGTGTTTGGGATATTATTCTACAATATTTTCCTGGGATATGTCGAGAAATTCCTTGAGCATCCTCTGGCTTTGAAGCTGTACAGTAATATTGTTTTATTTGTTTGCACCTGTGGTTTTGTTTTGCTGATAAGCGTCCTTACTGGCCTATACCCGGCATTTTTACTATCAGGCCGTCACCCGGCCGAAGCAATTAGTGGTAAGTTTAGGGTTAACACAGGTAGTGGTATATTACGCAAAAGCCTGGTCGTTGTTCAATTTATGATATCTATCACCATTATCATATCTGCATTTGTTGTGCATAATCAGCTGCAGTTTATGGATCATAAGGACCTGGGATATGATAAAAATAATTTATTAAACATTGGTTTTACCAGTTGGGAAAATAAAGGAAACGCATTTAAGCAGGAAGCACTCAAATTACCGGGTGTAGAGAAGGCAACAATAACCAACTGGGCGCCGGGCGAAGGTGGCGGCAGCATGTCCATGCAATTTGATGATCCCGCTCAAAAGAACAACAAAATTACAGTTTGGTATATTGAAGGCGATGCCGACCTGGCATCAACGCTGAAGCTGCAATTAGCAAAGGGCCGTTTACTTGACCCAAAGCTGGCTTCTGATGCAATAAATACGGATTCGCTAAGAGATAGCAAGCAATATGAAAAGATCAATTCTGAACAGCTGGTACAGCCTGTAATCCTTACTGCATATACAGCCAGTACATTTAAAGTAAACCAGTTAAATGATAGAGGACATTTTAAAGAAGGCACACCGGTAGGAGTGATCAAAAATTTTAATAACGAGGACCTTCACAGTACGATCAAGCCTACAGTGATCAGGGCTTTAAGAAACCCCAATTATGGCAATATGCTGATCCGGCTAAAGCTTAACGCTGCAAAATCAACATTGGCAAGTATTGAGCACTTATGGCGACAATTTTATCCCGGTAAGGTATTTAACTATACATGGTCTGATGAAACCGTTAAATCTCAATATAAAAGTGAGCAAAAGCTGCAGCAACTATTTTCTTTTTTTAGTTTACTGGTGGTGTTTCTGGCTTGCCTGGGATTGTTTGGCCTAGCGGCGTTCACCGCCGAGCAACGAACCAAGGAGATCGGCATACGCAAGGTATTAGGTGCTTCCGTTGCCGGTATTGCGACCCTGCTATCAAAAGAGTTTTTAAAGCTGGTATTTGTAGCCACAGTAATAGCTTCACCAATTGCCTGGTACGGCATGAATAAATGGCTGCAGGATTTTGCATATCGCATTAGTATTCAATGGTGGGTATTTATATTGGCAAGCGGCTTATCACTATTGATCGCGTTTGTAACCATAAGTTTTCAATCCATCAAAGCGGCCATCGCTAACCCGGTTAAGAGTTTAAGGAGCGAATGATCAGTGATTAGAGATCAGGCATTGCACTAATCTCTAATCACCAGTCTCCAATTAACTAACCCCAACTGTATCATAACCGTACGCACCCTGTTACATAAGCGAACAGTAAGTAAAATCCGCACCCATATAACTACCTGATAAATAACTCATTACAACTTTGGTATATTATTAATAGTTTAATGCTGAAATGAATGGTGCTGATTGTTATTTTTATCATTAATTCATTCATTTA
>Ga0105237_10004192_pt1 | contig 16786 bp, 13 predicted proteins | sample KBSC24metaG_FD_81520 | JGI IMG/M metagenome (GOLD analysis project Ga0105237, IMG submission 81520) | Corn rhizosphere microbial communities from Kellogg Biological Station, Michigan, USA - KBS C2-4 metaG | ecosystem: Host-associated > Plants > Roots > Rhizosphere > Soil | place: Michigan, USA... | reverse complement strand
TCTCGACCAAACCCTCGGCGACACGACGATGAAGCAGCGGCTCGACGAGTTCTTCTCGACGCTGCTCAACCAACAGGCGGCGCCGGCCGTGCCGCTCGCGCAGCAGCACGCCAGCGCGTTCGGCGTCTATTACGCCGGCAATCAGTACACGCCCGCGAACGAAACCGACCTGCAGGCGCCGTGGCTCTACGACTGGCTCGGCGAGCCGTCGAAAACGCAGCAGGTCGTGCGCGCGGCGACAGCCGTGTTCAACGCGACGCCGTACGGGCTGCCCGGCAACGACGACGCCGGCACGATGAGCGCCGCCTATGTGTTGTCGGCGATCGGGCTTTACCAAGCCCAGCCCGGAGTCGACGCGTGGGAGGTGTCGACGCCGATCTTCAGCGACGTCGTCGTCAACGGTCCAGGGAGGTCGGGCCCGCGGTTCACCATCGCCGCGCCCGGCTCGAACAGCATCGACCAGTACGCCGCCAGCGCGACGCTGTCGCAACCCGGCCGGAGTGCGTCAGTCCCGTTCGACCAGACCTGGCTGAACAACGGCGACGTGCACAGCGGGAGGACGCTGACCTTCACTCTCAGTGCGACGGCGACTGACTGGGCCACGGCCCCGTCAGCCGCGCCCCCAAGCCTCTCCGACCCGGCGGGTTGACCCAGCCGCCTCTGCGTTCGCGCTAGGTCGAGGTCGGCGCTCGTCCTCGTCTGGTGTCGTACCTCGTGAGCAACACGCCGTCGGGGAACGTCCGGGTCTCCGCCAGGTTCAGGTTCACCCAGCTGTCCAGCGCCGTGAAGAACGGTGTGCCGCCGCCCACCAAGACGGGGTGCGTGACGATCACGTACTCGTCGATGAGCCGGGCCCGCATCGCCGCCCCTGCGAGGGTGGCGCCGCCGATGTCCATCGCGCCGCCGTCTTCGTTCTTGAGTCGGGCAATCTCGGCGACGGCGTCGCCGGTGAACAAGCGCGCGTTCCCATCGACCGTGCTGGTCGAGGAGAACACGACCTTCGGCATATCCCGCCAGCGGCGGGCGAACTCTGCGTGCGCGGGCGTGACGCCAGGCTGCTGGTCCGCGGTCGGCCAGTGGGCGCTCATGGTCTCCCACAGTTTTCGCCCGTACAGCGCGAGGCTGGTCGCCGCCACTCGGTCGGACCACCACTGGAACAGCTCATCGCTTGGCATGCTCCAGCCCAGGTCATCGCCGGGCGCGGCGATGTAGCCGTCCAGGCTCTGGTTCATGCCGAAGGTCAGTTTGCGCACGCCGCCAGTCTCTCGCTGACCGCGGTTGTCTCAGTCAGCTCGCTCAGCCGGTTGCGGGCTCGGCCGGCAGTGCCGCTCGCGGACGCCGTCCGGGCGCGTCCGAGCTGGTGACGTTGTCGTCCATGACCTTGTCGGTGTAGCGGTTGCCGTCCCACCAACGCAGCTGGTGCCGCCCGAACGGATCCTGCACCCAATATTCCTCGGCCTCCGGCTGAGTGGCCGGTTGACTGAGCCGTGTCACGGATGGCGCGACGGTGAAACGCGCGACCGCCGGGACGTACGGCGTCGCCGGGATCATCTTCAGCGCGGCGACGAACATTGCGATCGCGCCCACGGCTGTTATCCAAAGTCCGTAACCAATGGAAAGGCCGCGGAAATGCGACGAGTAGACCCCGTCGGCCACCTTGCAGAAGTCGATCACCGCGATAACTGCTGTCGCGAACGAGAAGAACGCGCCGAAGAGCGGGAACAGACGGTCGTCTCGGAGCACTGAGCAGCCGATGCAAGCGCCGGTCACCAACGCCAACACAAGCGTGATCGTCCCGTCGACGATCCCGCCGGTGATGCCAAAGCTCGTCCCGGAGAACCCGATCGACTCCGGCCCGAACGAGATGGTGATCCACGGCGCCACCGAGCCGATGACAACCAGTAACGCTGAGATTCCAGCGAAGACAACCGCGCCGAGTCGAGTTCGAACCACAATGAACCCCCGTGTCTAGGAAAGTTCAAGGTAACGGCTGGCGCCGCGAGAATCAGGCGATTCGACCGAACGGCAACGAAACTCAACCAAACAGACGACGCCGCCTTGCCGCTCGGGTCAATCGGCGCGAGCTTCGAGGGTCTCGAGATCCCGTACGGCGTACCGGTGGTGCTCCCACTCCTCGTCGAGGATCACATGTAGGCACTCGAGGACGGTGTGCGACCGGGTCGGATGTCCTGGCGCTTGCGGCGGCGCGCAGACTCGCGCCAGTTCGTCGGGGGTGACGGCGGCAATCGTCTGCCCTACCTCGTCCATCCGCTCGCGTCGTAGGGCGAGGACGTCGTCGAGTGACGGATTCGCGGCGGGGTCGATGCCCCATGCGGCCGGGTCGGTGAGCCACGACCCGGCGAGATCCCACGGGTGGTACGGGCGCTCAATCCCTTTGACCATGCGCCGCAGCCAGCAATCGGTGGCCATGACGAGGTGGCGCAGCGTTTCGACGAAGCTCCACTCGTCGTCGACACGTTCGAACAGTGCCGGCAAGGGGAGCGCGCGGGCGCGAAGGACCGTTGCCCCCCAGATGTCTTCGATCAGGTCCCACGCCTCGGTCAAGCCATCTGGATCCGTCGCACGCAGCTTGCCCCGTTCCGGGAATCGCCGGTCCAGTTCGGCCATCACCAACGGAGCGACCTCGACGCCGTTCAAGCGAAGTCCTTGCAGGTTCCCCGAGATGTCGGCGCCGTAGAACCAGCCGTCGGTGATCTTCGCCCCGTCGAAGTTCGGCGCGTGCAAGCGAGCTCCGGAGAAGTCGGCGTCTTCGATGCGAGCGCCCGGCAACGACGGGCCCTTGTCATATCCCACGCGGCACCTCCACCAGAGTCGTCTCGGTCCTCCTGAGCGTGGCCCTGCCCGGCGGTGAAGATATGACGCGGTCCGCCGATTCGCCGACGCTATCGATGGGTGCGGCGGGCACTCAAGACGTGCGATACGACGGCACTACAAATCGGCGTGCATGTACACCGTTACGGTGGAAACGGCGTACACCTCGACTAGGGCCGCGACAGCTACCGCAAGGTCCGTCAGCCAGTGGGAGCTCTTTTGGATCGCCGCATAGTTGACGTAGGCGTTACTTGCAGCCATCGCCAGTAGCAGGCCGTAGGTGCGTCCCCTAGCGAAGACCTGCGTAAGGCTGCTCACCAATGGCACGTCTAGAAGCACTTGCCCGAACTCACCACTGATAGGTGAATCCCCGGGCCAGAACAACTTCTCTAACTCCTGGTCGTAGCCCGACCTGTGCGCGACCGCGAAAATGGTGTCGTGCGCGACCGAGAGCCAGACAACGTTGCTGATCATCACGCACGCCACGTACGTGAGGTACGCAGCGGCCAGGGGTGCAACGCCGACCATCGAGGACGGATGATCGAGTTCGAGACCTAGAAGCGTCAGTTTGACGCCCTGGCTGGCTCTCGACTGCGAGAGCAACCACGTGAGGGCCGTCACCAAAATGAGTGCGGCAATTGCGTGTCGCGCGGCTCGGTCAGTCGCCCGCCAATTTTCCCGGATGGCAGGCAGGAACGTGGTTGCGTCGGATGGATCCTTGAAACCGCGTTTGACGCGTTCTTCCAGCCTGCGACGACTCCGAGACATGACACCCTCAGCGTTCCGCGACTCTGTGTTGACGCCGTATGCGAGGATATGCGCCGCTCTACCGCATCGCGCTACGTCAGACGCCACCAGCGAGTCGACCCCGGGCGGCCCGCGCCATCGGTCCTATTTCGCCGACGTTCTGCATATGTGATTGGGGATATCGGATTGGGGACATCGGTGGTCTGCGGGGTACGTGTCGAACGTGATGGAACCAAGGGACTTGCTGAACTCGGAGCGAGTGTTGGCGTCCAAGGCGGCCAACTTCGTCATCAGACAAGCCGACTATGGGCTTGGTCCACTACCGAGCGAACACCTGATGAAGTACATAGGTTTCGCGGGCAAGGAAGCCATCGGCGGTCGGCTCCACCTGACGAACCGGCGGCTCATCTTCCGATCGCATGCGTTCAACCGGATGACCGGGCAACTCAGCATCTTCCTGCCCGAAGTGACAGCGTTGCGAAACGCGTCATCCCTTCTGGTCAAGAAGCTCGACGTTCAGACGGCTGGGTCCACGGAAACGTTCATCGTCTGGGGCGTGCCTTCTCTCATTCAAACGATCGAGCGGGCGCGTGCCGCGAGCAACCACGCAGCGGCGGAGACCGTGTGGCGCGATGTGGCAGCCAATCCGGAGTCGCTCGGGGATGGGCTCACCTTCTCCCCGATCATTGACCGGCTGGCCCGAGATGGTGGTGAGATCGCTGGCGAGGGTCTCGGCGCCATCACTGATCCGTTAGGGCTGGCGACGGTTTGGCATCTGTGCCAGCTGTATCGGCTGCTCTCGTCGAAGAACTGACCCTACGGCGTCACTGTCGCCTGGCTAGTGCGCTCCCAGCGGCTGCACTGACAGCACTTGTGCGCTGTACGGCGGCAAGCTCACAAGCAACCCTGCGGCGAGGTCCGAGCCGCGGTAGGCGCCGAGCCGCGTGCCGGTGCGCACGTCCGTGACCGCGTACGTCCGGCGTACGTCGACGCCGTGCAGCGCGAGGGACTCCGTCGATGCCCCGCCCGCCTGCCGAAAGGCGAACACGTATCCCGAGTCGCCGTCCCAAGGCTGCCATGCCGCCCACGACTGTCCGTCGAGCGGATCGGCTCCGGTCAACTCGTAGACCGCAGGGCCGAGCTCCGAGCGATGCGAGCGGTACCACGCGATCCACCACGCCGTCTCGGCTCGCTGATCCGCGGACAGCGACGTGAGGTCGGTCCAGAACGTCGCGTGCGTCAGCATCGCGAGCGGGAACAACGCGTCGACGCCGCCGACGCCGGAGTAGGGACCGGTGAGCGTCCCGTCGTAAACACCGAGGCCGACCGTCGCCGGCGGCACCCAGGGCGCGGCGCTCCACACGTCGTGCAGGAGCTTCGCGACAGCGGTGCTGCCGTGCAAGTGCCCGTTGTCGAACCATGACGGCCCGATTGCCGCCGACTCGAACGGCCACGCGCGTTGGTCGTTGGTCTCGTCGAGCTCGAACGTCACCTGCGGATGCCGCTGCTCCATCCGACGGACCAGAGACACGAACGCGTCCTCGTAATCGGCGTAGTCGTGGTCGCCGCAATCGACCCACGCCATGAAGTCGAACTTGAACTCGACGACACCGTCGTCGGCAACGAGACGATCGACGACCGACGACAAGTAGTCGGCAAACGCCGGGTTGGTGGCATCCCACACCCCGAGCCCGGCGTCGTCGGGATCCTGCGCGGTCACGTCGCCGACCGGAGCGCAGGCCCAATCCGGATGCGCGGCGTAAGTCTGCGACGCCATGTTGAACTCGAGCGGCGACATCCAAAGCCCGAGTTGCATGCCTTGTTGATGCAGGTAGTCGACGAAGTCCGGCCGGTCGTCGGTCTCGGCGCCGGGGAACCGGGCCGGATCCCACCGCCAGTCGCCGCTCTCGCCGCCGGCGCCGCCCTGCCACTGGTCGTCGAGCATGAACGTCTCAACGCCGAGCGCCTTCGCCGCGGCGACTTGCGGTCGCAGGTTGGCGTCGCTCATGCCGGCGCCGTGCCCCCACGGATGGAACGTGTTGAGGTCGACGGAATGCGCGTACGCCGGTTCGACAGATCCGGCGAAGTCGCGCGCAAAGGTCGCGGCGGCTTCGTCCGCGCCGCCTGAATAGACGCCGAGGTAAGCAGTGCCGAGGTCGAGCGACGCGAGCGGCCGCACCACTCGCGCGCGGACCGGCACGGGGTAGGCCGGGTTGTTCAACCGGTTGTACGACGGCGGCGACGTCTGCAGTGGCCCGAAGTCGAACAGGTCGTGCGCCCAGTCGACGCCGGCGTACGTGCGGCCGGTTGCGTCCCGGCCGACCCGGCTCATCGAGCCGCCTCGCCGCTGCGACACGAGGAACAGCCCGGTGTCGCCGCCGACCCGCAGGACCTCGCCCTCGTCGTCGAACGCCGCGGCCTCGTTGGTGATGTGGCGGTAGCCGTCGCGCCAGTCCGACCCGCCGTTGTAGGCCTGCACCTGCGCCGGGAGCGTCGCCGCCGTCGTGACCTGGTCGAGGGTGTACGACGACACCCGCGCCGGCACGGCGCCGTTGTCGATGAGAGTCGACGTCGTCTCGAAGACCGCAGAGCTCGGGCGCAGCACGACGCGACGGTCAAGCTCGATCCCGGCCGGCGCGGTGGCCGCCGAGACGAGCGAATAGCGGAACAGCAACGAGTCTTGGCCCGGCGTCACCGACAGCAGCGTCCAGCCGGTCGTCGACGTGGTGGGGACGCCGTCGAGGTTCAGCGCGAAGTCGTCGCCGGGCGCGGTCACCCACTGCCGGCCGGCGCCGGTGAGCGCCGTCGTACGCACCGACCCGCCGGCGACGGACCAGGAGCGGGAGACCACAGCATTGCCGAGCGTCGCCGTGGTCGCGTCCGCCCGCGCCACCACTCCGTCGCCGGCGCCCGCGCCATCGGAAGCCCTGGCGGTCGTCGCGACCGGCACGACCACGGCAAGGGCAGCGGTCAACGCGACGGCGCGCCGACGCCCGGCCACCGAGCTCAGGGCGACAGGGCTCGCGGCGACGGGGCTCACGGCGACAGGTCTTCGCGGCAAGGCGGCGAAGTCCTGTCGCATGCGCCAGCTCGCCGCTCTCGCCACCTGCCTCACCCTGGCCGCGGCCAGCCCGGTCCTCGCCGGCGGCCCGCCGGCTCACGGTGGCCCGCGCCCACCGGTCGGGTTCTGGGTCGCCGGTGACTTGCACGTGCACACGATCTATGGCCACGACACGTGCATCGATCCGACGACGGCGTGGGACCCGTCGTCGACCGACCGCGCCGCGCGCCGCTCCTGCGACGCGCCGTACACCGTCGGCTTCACCCCGGCGCAGCGGCTGGCCGAAGCGCAGCAGCGCGGGCTGAACTTCGTCGCGCTCACCGACCACAACAACGTCGTCAACCAGACCGACCCGGACGCGCTTGCGTTCCAAGCGGCCAACCCGAACTTCGTGTGGCTGCCGGGATACGAGAACTCCCAGCCCGGGCACGTGCAGATGCTCGGCGCGCGTTCCTGCTACGGCAACAACGGTGCGATCCCCGGCTCGATCATCGAGTGCGATCAGCAGGTTGCGGACAGGTCGGCGGCGGGGGAGACCGCGCTCGCCGACGGCTTGCGCGCCGCCGGGGGAGTGTTCCAGATCAACCACCCGAGCGACCGGAACTGGCTCAGCAATTTCGGTTACTCGGTCGTCCCCGACAACGTCGAGGTCTGGAACGAGCCGTGGTTCTACCAATCACCGGGCCCGGCGAGCAACGACGACGACTTCGCGATGCAGTGGTACGACGGATTCCTGCAGCGCGGGTATCACGTCGGGATCACCGGCGGCAGCGACTCGCACTGGGTGACCACCGACTCCGCGCAGGGCATCGGCGATCCGACCACGTGGGTCTTCGTCCGGTCGTTGACCGTGCAGGGCATCCTCGACGGCTTGCGCGCCCATCGCACCTTCGTCTCCGCGCTGCCGCCGCTGGAGCACGGCCCGCAGCTGTTCCTCGAGGCCGACCACAACGGCGACGGCGTCTACGAGGCGATCGTTGGATCCGACACCAGCCCGCGCTCGTCGTTCCGGGTGCGCACCGTCAACGCGGCGCCGGGCAGCATATTGCGCATCGTCACCGACCAGGGCAGCGTCGACGTGCCGCTCGGCGCCGCATCGACCTTCGACTTCCGCCTGGGCAGTGGCGGCATCCCGGCCGGGTCGACGTTCGTCCGCGCGCAGCTGCTCGGGCAGGACGGGCAGGCGGCCCGCCAGCTTGGCTGCGACCCCGTCGTCGGCGCGCAGACGACCTACTGCCGCGACGTCCTCGCGATGGAAGCAGTCAGCTCGCCGCTGTTCCTGGACAGCTGAGTTCCAGGAGCTCACGACCTTCCGCGGCAGGCTTGAAACGGTTGGGTAACGGCCGGGGTGTTCGGCCGTCGTATGCCGGGCAACCGGTTTAACGTCTCGCGCGTCGAGTGCGTGTGACACGGGGGAAGACTGTGATCGTGAAGCGGTTTGCGACGGCGCTGCTGGCCGCGCTTCTCCTGAGCGCGTGCGGGAACGCGTCGGCGCCGTCCCACCACGCGGCGGCTCGACCGAGCGGGTCGGCGACAAGCACGCCGCCATCTCACCCCGCACCCAAGCAAGGGTTGACGGTGCAGGTGCCTGATGCGCACTGTCCCAATGGCAACGGGATCGGGGTCGACACGGCCGAGTGGACGTCGCCGGCGGCCGGCAACGGGGACGACATTCCCGGTTTGGCCGCGACGATGGAGGCGAACGGCGACACCCTCGTCATCGCTTCCGGAGATCCGACGCCGACGACTGCGATCGCCGCCGAGTTCCGCACCGCTTGCGACTTGGACCCGGCGTTCGGCGACAACGGGGCGACGCAGCTGTCCGCTCCCGGGTTCCCGGTGAACGTGTCCGGTGTGTTCCCGACGGCAGACGGCGGCGCGCTCATCACCGGCGGCACGAACGTCTTGGACGGCCACTGGTTTGTCGGCAAGCTGACCGCTCGCGGGCAGCTCGATCAAGCCTTCGGCGATTACGGCTGGGCGGTGCTTCCCTGGGCCGGCACCGCCACGACGATCGCGGTCGCTCCCAACGGAAATATCGTCGTAGGCGGACTCGGCAACGACAACGGCATTTCATCCGTCGGCGAGATCTCCGCGCAAGGGCGGCCGGTGACGTCCTTCGGCACGCGCGGCCAAACGGCGATGCCGCCTTGGCACGACGGCGGCGTCGACGGCGTCTGGATCGAACCCGACGGCAACATCTTGGCCCTCGTCGGCGGCGGCAACATGGGCTGCTGGGGCGTGACCGCGGTGACGCTCACTCCCTCCGGTCGCGGCGTTCCCGGCTTCACCGCCGCGTTCGATCGCGCGTTGAAATCAGCCGACCCCGACCGTGCGTCGGGACTGCCCATCTTTGTCGGCGGTCTGACCGTCGGCTCGCGCGGCTTCCACTTGGTTGGCACCGCGCAAGACGACTGCGTCGGCAACCCGCCGCAGCAGAAGCCGAACCCGAGCCAGCGCGTGATCGACATCGCGTTCGGATACGACGGGAACCTCGACACCGCGTTTGGCAAGGACGGGGTGACGAGCTTCTCGGCGCCGATGGCTTCCCTCGGCTGGGTGTTGCCGCAATCGGACGCGAGCGTCTTGCTCGTCACCAGCCCGTACCGGGGCGGGCCTGACCAGCGCCGTCGCGACGACGTGTTCGTCTACCGCATCAGCGACACGGGCCGGCTCGAAACCAGCTACGCGGACCATGGGCTCGCGGTCGTCACGTCGCCGTACGTCCTCGGAAGCGGGGTCGACTACGTGGCCGAGCCGCGGCCGGTGAGCAATGGACAGCGAGCGGCGGTTGTCACTCTCAACGCCAAGGGCAACGCCGTCGTCCTCATCCAAGTCGCCGTGCGGTGACCGGCCCGATCGCCTTCCAGCGGCCGTAGGCGTCAGCCCGTGTGGCTCAGGCTGACGTTGTCGAGGTACATGCCCGTCGGGCTCACGCCGCCGTCCTCGAAGACCCTGAACACGAGCTGTACGGTCTGCCCGTTCAGCGACGTGCTCAGGTCGCGAGTGATGTGAGTCCAGAGCCGGTTGTCGTCCGCGACGCTGTACACGGTGGAGAGAACGACGCCGTTCGCGTCTTCGATGAGCGCCTGCTGCCCGCCCTCGCCCGCCAATGCATTCCTGTCCGCGGAGTTGCCGAGGTAGTAGAAGCTCAGCGTCGTGGTCCCGGTGGCGGGAAGGGTCACCGTCTGTGAGACGGAGACATACCCCTTGCCCTCCGGCGTGAGGTAGTTGCCCGTTTCTCCGAGCAAGGCGGAGTGCGTGCCCCCGACGCCGGAAAGGACGACGTTGGTGATCGATGGCGCCGGCATCGCCGTGGTTCCGACGCAGCCGCCGAGTTCACCGGTGCTGATGCATGTGCTGCTCACTACCGTCGTCCAGCCGGTGAAGTCGCCGGTCTCAAATCCCGGGTTGGTGATCGGCACGCTCGTGATCGCGGCGGTGAATTGGCCGGTGACACCGTGGTTGGCCGACATCGTCAGCGAGCAGGTCGACGTTCCGGTGCAGTCACCGCTCCAGCCGGTGAAGGTAGAGCCGCCGCTCGCGCTCGCCGTGATGACGACGGCGGCGCCGTAGTCATACGTGCTGGCGCACGCGCCGGAGGGGCCCGCGTTGACGGTGCAGCTGAACGTGCCGCTGCCGGTGCCGGATGACGAGAGAGTGAGGCTGCGGGTTTGCAGGGTGAACGCGCCGTCGACGGTGCGGTCGTCGGTCATCGACAGTGAGCAGGTGGAGGTGCCGGAGCAGTCGGTGGACCATCCGGTGAACGTCGAGCCGGTGTTCGCACTGGCGGTGATGACGACCGCGTCGCCGTAGTCGTAACTGCTCGCGCACGTCCCGGACGGGCCGTCGTTGACGGTGCAGCTGAACGTGCCGCTGCCGGTGCCGGATGACGAGAGCGTGAGGCTGCGGGTTTGCAGGGTGAACGCGCCGTCGACGGTGCGGTCATCGGTCATCGACAGTGAGCAGGTGGAGGTCCCTGAGCAGTCGGTGGACCATCCGGTGAAGTCCGAGCCGGTGTCCGGGGTGGCGGTGATGACGACCGACTCGTCGTAGTTGTAGGTGTCGGTGCACGGTTCAGATGGACCGTCGTTGACCACGCAGTCGAACGTGCCGCTTCCGGTGCCGGATGCCGAGAGCGTGAGGCTGCGGGTTTGCAGGGTGAACGCGCCGTCGACGGTGCGGTCGTCGGTCATCGACAGTGAGCAGGTGGAGGTTCCTGAGCAGTCGGTGGACCAGCCGGTGAAGTCCGAGCCGGTGTCCGGGGTGGCGGTGATGACGACCGCGTCGCCGAAGTTGTAGCTATCGGTGCACGCGCCCGAAGGGCCGTCGTTGACGACGCAGGCGAAGGTGCCAGAGCCGGTGCCGGATGACGAGAGCGTGAAACTGCGGGTTTGCAGGGTGAACGCGCCGTCGACGGTGCGGTCGTCGGTCATCGACAGCGAGCAGGTGGAGGTGCCGGAGCAGTCGGTAGACCAGCCGGTGAAGTCCGAGCCGGTGTCCGCGGTCGCGGTGATCACGACCGCGTCCCCGTAGTTGTAGCTGTCGGTGCAATCGCCGGACGGCCCGTCGTTGACGACACAGGCGAAGGTCCCAGACCCGGTGCCGGATGCGGACAAGGTCAGGCTGCGAGTTTGCAGGGTAAACGCGCCGTCGACGGTGCGGTCGTCGGTCATGCTCAGCGAGCACGTCGACGTCCCGGAGCAGTCGGTGGACCAGCCGGTGAAGTCCGAGCCGGTGTCCGCAGTGGCGGTGATGACGACCGCGTCGCCGTAGTTGTAGCTGCTCGCGCACGCGCCGGACGGGCCGTCGTTGACGACGCAGGCGAACGTCCCAGACCCGGTGCCGGATGACGAGAGCGTGAGGCTGCGAGTTTGCAGGGTGAACGCGCCGTCGACGGTGCGGTTGGCCGTCATGCTGAGGGAGCAGGTCGATGTCCCCGAGCAGTCGGTTGACCAGCCGGTGAACGTCGACCCGGTGTCCGCCGTCGCGGTGATGACGACGGCGTCGCCGCTGTTGTAGCTGCTCGCGCACGCTCCGGAGGGGCCGCCGTTGACGGTGCAGCTGAACGTGCCGCTGCCCGTCCCCGACGACGACAGGGTCAGCGTCGGGGCGTCGAGAGTGAAGGTGACCGTCACGGTTGTCGAAGCGGTCAAGTGGTTGATCGTGCAGGAGGCCGAAGTTCCGCTGCACCCGCCGCCGTTCCAGGCCGATATGTGCGAGCCGCTGCTCGCGGTCGCGTTCAGCGTGACTGCGCCGTTGTAGGCGAACGGCGCCGTGCACGTCGCGCCGCACGAGATGCCGCTGGGTGTCGACGACACCGACCCCGAGCCGTTGCCGTCGCGAACAACGGTGACCGACACTGGATTATTCGTCAGGGCGAAGTTGGCCGACGTTGCGCCAGTGACCGAACCGACGACGTTGTACGTCCCAGCCGTCGTGTTGGCAGTGAACGTCGACGACGTCGCGACGCCGCTGGCGTTCGTCGTATCGCTTTCGGTCGCCCGGCGCGAGCCGGCGAACGTTCCGGACGCGCCGGAGGACGGCGCGGTGAACTTCACCGTCACGCCGGACAGCACATTGCCCGACGCGTCCTTCACCAGCGCCGCAAATGGACTTGCGAATGCGGACGCGACTGTCTGCGACTGCGGCGTGGATCCGGCGACAGCCTGGACCGTCGCGGGCGGACCGGCGTTGATCGTGACCACCGGCGCGGTGAGGTTGGTGAGAGAACTGTTCACCGTCAGCGTCGCCGGGAATGGATAGGCGCCCGCGACGAGGGCGCGCGCGTTGGCATAGCTGACCGAGAACGATCCGGCGTTATTGCATGTGATGGCGCTGATCGTCAGCGTCGTCGACCCGTTCCCGTTGACGGTCGGGCTGCCCAACGACGCGCCGGAGCAGGTTGCCTTCGACACCGACACGGCGCCGGGATTGCCGGCCGTCAGCGTCGGAGCGGTCCATCCCGCGGGGATGGTGAGGGTCGCCGTGCCGGCCGCGACGGGGGCGCCGGCTTTGAACGTGAACCCGTACGTCGTCGCGGCGCCGGCCGTCGCTTTCGTCGGCGAGACCGTCACGGTCATCGCCGCGGTCTTCGGCGCGGCATCAGCGAGGTGAGCGGCGGCGACCCCGATCCCCGCCAGCCCGATCAACCCGGAGCACACCATCAACCGGCGCATTGATGCCGTCGACTGGGTCATTTCCGCCCCCTCGCTCGGGGCGGGTCGCGCGCCGCTGTTGTCCCCCGCCAGCCGTCGGACGGCCACGTCCCGGTACGGGTCAAAGCACGCAGAACTGGCTCCAAGACTGGTGACCGCATTGGATCGTGACAACTACCCGAAATGGCCATTTCCTCGGTGCGCTCTCACCGGCCGGCGTCAAGAGTCCAACCCGGCAGCTTGAATTGGCGGTGGCGTGATCGGCCTCACAGACGAGACGAGGGAATTCGCAGTACGTTTCCGGCGTGTCCGAGGAGCGTCGCGGCCAGGATCTGTTCGAGGATGCCGGTCGTCGGCTCGCCGTACGCGTGCCCGCGGCGAATCTCGTCGGCGGCGCGTTGGCGCTCGCGTCCGGCGCGCTGACGAGCGCCGGAATCAAAGGTGAATCCGGGGCCGGTTGGGCCGACATCGTGCTGTTCGTCGTCTACATGGCGGTGGCCGGCGTGGTCGGTTTCGCGCTCGGCGGGCGAACGTGCGCCAAGAGCACGCAGTGGCTCGTCGCGGACCGCCCGGCGACTCAGGACGAGCAACGACGCCTGCTGCTGGTCCCGTTGTGGTTGGCGTTGCAAGGCATGGTCGGGTGGGGCGGCGCCGCGGTCGCCTGGTCAGTGCTGACCGCGGGCTCGCATCACAGCGGCGCTTACGTCGCGCGGGTCGCGATGTCGATCCTGCTCGGCGGTCTGGCCACGTCCGGACTGGTGTATCTGACCGTCGAGTGGACGATCCGCCCGATCGTCGCGCGCGCGTTCGCCGGCAACGTGCCCGAACAGATGCTCGCGCCGGGCGTGCGGGTCAAGTTGATCGCGTCATGGCTCATCGGCGCCGACGTGTTCCTGCTCATGATCGGGTTGAGCTTCGTCGGACGGCCGCGCAGCCAACCGCCGACCGCGGGCGCCATCTGGTTCATCATCGGCGCCGGCATGCTCGCTGGATCCGCGGTGGTTTACGTCGCGACGCGATCGCTCGCGACGCCGCTGATCGAACTGCGCCGTTCGGTCGGTCAAGTGCAGCGCGGCGATCTCGACGTAGCACTGACCGTCAACGACGGCGGCGAGCTCGGCCTGCTCCAGGCCGGCTTCAACCAGATGGTCGCCGGGCTACGCGAACGCGCGATGCTGCAGGACTTGTTCGGCCGGCACGTGGGGGAGCAGGTAGCTCGTAATGCCGTTGCCGCCGGCGAGATCAAGCTCGGCGGCGAGCGGCGCGACGTCGCCGTCGTCTTCGTCGACTTGATCGGTTCGACTCGGCTGACTCAAGGCAGGCCGCCCGAGGATGTGCTCCGGCTGCTCAACCAGTTCTTCGCCATCATCGTCCGGGTCGTCGCCGAAGAGGGCGGCTGGGTCAACAAGTTCGAAGGCGACGGCGCGCTGTGTGTGTTCGGCGCGCCGGCGCCGACGTCTGACAGCGCAACTCGCGCACTGCGCGCGGCCCGGACACTCCGGCGGGAACTGCTCACCCTCGCCGCCGTCACTCCCGAGTTGGACGCGGCGATGGGAGTCTCCGCCGGCGCCGTCGTCGCCGGCAACATCGGCGCCGAAGAACGCTACGAATACAGCGTTATCGGCGTCCCGGTGAACGAAGCTGCCCGGCTGACAGACGAAGCGAAGCAGCGGCTCGGACGCGTACTCGCGAGCGAGGAAGCCGTCCAGCGTGCCGGCGCCGAGGTCAGCTCTTGGACCGTTGCCGGTGAGGTTCAGCTTCGCGGGTACGACGACCCGATCCTCGTCTACGAGCCCGCCGTTGGCACGACTGTGCACGCCCCCAACTGACGGTTCGCGTCACGGGTCCGGTCGAAATGGGTGGCGGTGCAAGCCTTCCGCGCGCGACCCTCTATCGCATGAAGCGCGCCATCGTAGACGGGTTGGAGTGGGCGTGCCGGCACACGGACCCGCTGGATCGCCTACCGGGCTGGACGCGCATTTATCAATGTCACCTCGCCCGCCTCTCGCGCTGGCTCGATGGCCGTTGGCAAACCGGCCGATGGCCACAGCACAACGACGACGAGTGGGAAGAATGGTGGGACAACCTGCCGGAGGAAGAACTTGCGACGGGACACTGGCACGTCTGGTAGGCAGGCGTTCTCTCGCTGACCGCGCTTATCGGATTCGGTTGGTCTGCGGTAGCGGCCGACGAGATCGCCACGCGCGACGGGTGTAGCCGGGCGAGCGAAGCCCCGAGTGCTACCGCTGCGAATTGCTGGACGGCGCCACCAGCGCCGCGCCCGGCGCAACCGCGACGCAGGACCGCGTATCTACCTGACGGGAGGCTCGGTTGGCCGGGTGGACCAGGGTCCGGCGTCGGCAGGGTACGTGTCGTAATCGGCTTGGGACGCCATGAACGTCGTCATGTCCAGGTCGCCGGCACGGACCCGGACGAGATTGCGGAAGAACTCGAACCGTTCGATCCCCGGAGTGATGACGACGAACAACTCGGCGGTGCAACTGGGGGCGGCGGCAAACGCGTGCGCCGAGCCAGGTGGCACGACAACAAGGTCGCGTTCGCCGGCCCGGATGAGCCGGTCGCCGGCGAGCAGATCAGCCGTGCCGGACAGCACGTAGAACAACTCGCTCGCCGTCAAGTGTTGGTGCGGGTTAGCTCCAACCGTCCCGTTGGGCAGCCGGCATCGGTGCGCGGAGAGGGCGCCGCCGGTGTGGCTCGCGTCCAGCAGCAGCTGGAGCATGGCGTCCCCGAGTTCGTAAACCTCCGCGTCGGCGGCGAACGCGACCGCGCCGGCGCCGTCGAACGTGGGTGTGTCCGTCATACCGGCGACGGTCCTCCGAGCGCAGACCAAACACAAGTCGTGACGACGCTTCGCTAGCGTCGCTCTCGTGGATGCGACATTCACCGCCGAGTTGTTCGAGTGGCGAGGCCCGGCGCCGTTCTTCTGGTTGTCGCTGCCGCCCGACGTGTGTGACTACGTCCGCGCAGAGGCGCGTGAGGCGTCGTACGGATGGGGCGCGATCCCGGTGACGACGCGCATCGGCGCCACCGAGTGGGAGACGTCGCTGCTACCGCGCGACGACGGCTACGTTCTGCCGGTGAAGAAGGACGTCCGCGCCACGGAACGCCTGGGCGACGGCGACATGGTGACGGTGTCGATGAGTGTCGCGCCTCGTGGCGGTCGGGCCGCCAACGGCACCGGCCGGGCTATGTGACGGATCCCTTCGGCGGGCGTCAGCTCGAGCCCGAATGCTCCGCGAGGATCTCGAGGTTGACGAACTCCGGCGGGCTTTCGAAGATCTCGCCCATGATCTGCCGCGCGGGCTCAAGGCTCGCCTGACGTTCGGCGTCGGCCTCGCGGACACGCGCCTTCTCCTCGCTTTCGAAGACGACGATCATGTAGACGGTGTTCGGATCGTTCTGGTCCCTTGCGGCATAGGAGTGCACCAGCCCGGAATTGGGTTTTTCGGTCGCTTGGAAGTGCTTCATCAGATCGACGTAGTCACCGTCTCGGCCGGCCTTCAGTTGCGTCTTGATGATCTGTGCCCACATGAGCGCGCTCCTCAAGGCTGGACTCTCGTTGCCCGCGAGCGAACCACGGCGAGCCGGCACACGCAATCGCACAATCTGACCATGCGGCCGGCCAGACCGGCTGCCCACGTCCGGCAGGAAATCGGACACGTACGGCGAAGGGGCAGGTACAGAGTCTGGAGGCCCCAGTGCGTCGTTCAACGTTCTTCCGTGTGTCCGCAGTCGCCGCCGCGTCGCTCGCTGCCGCCGCTATCGCGCCCGGTTGGGCCGCCTCGGCGTGGTCGCAGTCCACCGCGCCGGTCCAGGCCACGCCGCCCAACAGCTGTGGTTACGAGCCCGGCATCTCCACCGGGCCGGCCAACACGCTGGTCATGACCGCGCACAAGGAGAACGCCGAGCTGGTGCTGTCCCCTGACACCCGGTCCTCGACGCTCACCCGCTCGATGTCGTGGACCTG
>Ga0105237_10004189_pt1 | contig 16795 bp, 15 predicted proteins | sample KBSC24metaG_FD_81520 | JGI IMG/M metagenome (GOLD analysis project Ga0105237, IMG submission 81520) | Corn rhizosphere microbial communities from Kellogg Biological Station, Michigan, USA - KBS C2-4 metaG | ecosystem: Host-associated > Plants > Roots > Rhizosphere > Soil | place: Michigan, USA... | reverse complement strand
TTGACGAGTTGGAACGTAAGCAAGGTTTTTGGACAGACCCATGTGTTGAAGACCAGTGCCTGTTAGCCGTTCATTATGCCAATAATAAAGGGAGTGCCAAAACCTGGTGGGATTTCACAGCCGAACGCAAAACATATCGCACTAAAAACGGCTACCCGGCAGGCAGGCCGATTAAAGCATGGTATAATAATTAACTGAGCCGGTTTCGTAAAAGCCGCATTTCTTCCTGCATCTGCTCAACGCGTTCCAGTAAGTGTATAATCGCCTCTATCCCAGCAATATTTATTTCCAGGTCCTGGTGCATCCGTATCATCTTTTCAAGCCTTTGCAGTTCCGGTTCAGGGATGTAAGTGCTTTTCTTTACCACTTTTATTTTTATCAGCCCTGCTTCGCTTAACGAATTGATAAAAGTATATTCCACACCATGATGTGTGCATATGTCGGCCGCTGCTATCAGATTAATTTGGTTCATTTTTGGTCATTAAGTTGTTTGAATTAATTACACGTATAACTTTCGCCTTTATTCTTTAACCTCATCCCGGATTTGCCCGAATAGCTTCTTCTGCTTATCGGTAAGGTTTGTCGGCACCTGTATATCGTAGGTCACATATAAATCGCCAAACTGATTCTCTTTTTTATAGACCGGCATCCCTTTCCCTTTTAGCTTTACTTTGGTGCCGTTTTGAGTTTCAGGTTTTACTTTTATCTTCACCTTGCTGCCGAGCGTATCAATGGTCACCTCGCCGCCAAGCACTGCAGTGTATAAGTCAAGCTTTACGTTGGCGAACAGGTCCTTGCCGTTTCGTTTAAAGCGGGGGTCGTCTTCAACAATAAAAGTGATGTATAAATCGCCGGCCGGCGCCCCGTTCGTGCCGGGACCGCCATGACCGGCAATCTTTATATTTTGCCCGTTCTCTACACCAGCAGGTATAGTAATACGTATATTTTTGCCATTTACTGTCAGCGTTTGTTTGTGGGTTTCAGCTGCTTCTTTTAAACTCAGCCGCAGCTCTGCGTTGTAATCCTGTCCACGAAACTTAGCCTGTCTGCCTCCCCTCGCGCCTGCCCCACCGCCGCCCCCAAACATCGATTGGAAAAAATCGGAAAAATCATCGCCGCCGAAACCTTCAAAATCACCTTGTTGCCCGCCACCAAAACCTCCAGCCTGCTGCTGCCTTTGCTGCTGCTGGCGAGCTTGCTCATATTCTGCGCCGTGCTGCCAGTTTTCGCCGTATTGGTCGTATTTTTTGCGCTTTTCGGGGTCGCTTAAAACCTCGTTGGCTTCGTTTAGCTGCTGGAATTTCTTGTGGGCTTCCGCATCGTTGGGGTTTAAGTCGGGATGGTATTTGCGGGCTAGTTTCCGGTACGCCGCCTTGATATCTTTTTCCGATGCCTTTTTATCGACACCTAAAACCTGGTAGTAATCAATAAATGCCATAGTAGGTGGTTGTAAAACCTTTGTTAAATAACCTTATAGTATGCGTGATGGTTTTATATAGATAAAGATAAATGTTTTTTAATTTTTAATATTGTACACACGCTCATTCAACCGTAAAAAATATGAACAACTCTATCTTTCGTGATTTTAGCGATATCGACATCAAAGAAATCGCCCCGGGCTTCTTTTCAAAACTAATTCATACAGATACCAACACCTTCAACTTTATCGATGTAAAGGCCGGGTGCTCGGTGCCCTACCATCAGCATATACATGAGCAAAGCTCGTTTGTTATTGAAGGTGTTTTCGAGTTTAATATCGATGGCGTTATAAAACAGCTGGATAGCAGCAAGTTTGTAGTTATCCCGTCAAATGTTTGGCATAGCGGCAAAGCTATTACCGACTGCAAACTGATCGATATTTTCAGCCCGGCACGGGAGGATTACAGAAATTTGTAGCAACCGCTTACAACAAATTAAGCAGGTGCTTGTAGCTGCGCCCAATAGGTACAGCTACACCGTTTGAAAGTACAACTTTATTGCTTTCCATCTGTTTAATTTTGCTGTTGGTAACCATATATGATTTATGTATCCTGGTGAAATGTTTTTCAGGGAATAGTTCTTCTACAGATTTTAATGTGCCTTTAATAATTATCTTGCTATCCTCGGTATAAACCACTGAATAATCCTTTAAACCCTTTATATAAGTAACGCTTGCTATCGGCGTTTTCAATTTTCTGGTGCCTGATTTTAAGAAAAGATATTCGCCTTCTTTTTCGCTATTCACAAATGCGGGTACACGGCTTAATTCCTCATGCAATTTTATAAGCTCCTTTCTCTGCTCATACCAATCAAGACTTAACTTAAAGGCCATTGTTAACAGCAAATACCAGGATGTAGTTATTAAGTTAAACGGAAAATTGTACCAGAAATTCCGGTAATTAACTACCCCGATAACAAAGCCATACAGGTAAAAATCGTAAAGGCTTTGCAGGGCTACATATAGCCCTAGCGATAAAACAAGCAACGCAAAATAATTCACGTATTTTTTGTTCGAAAAGTATCTTGGCACCAGGTAATGCAGATGCAGGTATGCCAATGACATAATTAGCCCAAGCCTGACTACTGTGCATTCTACAAAATGCCCCAGACCGGCTTTTTGGACCAGGTAACGCCTGTCGTACAGGAATATCAACGTGATGATAATAAAGAACCCCAGGTATAACAATTTCTTAGCTAAAGGCCATTTCATTTGCTGCTGTTTAATTGGTTATTCAAAAATCGGCATAAAAAAGATGAACGTATAATTCAATCGACCAACATCAAATTTAGTAGATAAACAGATTCGCCCAAAATCACTTACAGGTATATGTCTACTAATGCTGCGCATGGTCTACTTTAATTTGAAGTGGCTTTTTAACGGCTTAATCTTGCTTTGTAAACCAAAATTGAAAGTATATGAAAGCGCTATTGTTATCCATGCTGCTGTTGGTAAATGGCAGTATAATTAACCCGCACACAGTGGTTAAAACAAGTAGAGAGACTAGCCTGAACGTAGACAAAAGCGAAAGCCGGGTTACCTGGCATGCCGAAAAAATGACCGGTACGCACGATGGCACTATCAACGTTTATTGGGGTAAGTTAAATTTCAGGGACAAAAAGCTTTTGGGCGGTTTTATACTAATAGATATGCAAAGTATAAAGGTCACCGACCTTCAATCACCCGACAAAGAAAAGCTGGAAGCCAACCTGAAAGGCGATAATTTTTTTGATACCGGCAGATTTACCGTAGCGCGGTTTGACATTACCGGTATTATTTATGCAGATGCTAAGGATCAACGGAAGATTATAATTGAAGGGAACTTAAATCTGCACGGCGTTACCAAAAAAATCAGCTTTAAAACCGGGATACAAAAAAGTACAGGGGCCGAGTTTGTCGCCGTAGCCGACGCAGAAATTAATCGCCGCGACTGGAACGTGGCTACTGAAAACTTCAAGTATAACCACTTCATCAGCCCGACTATTAAACTACATATCGCGCTGAAAGCAGCATGACAGATAAAACATGCAGCCCCGTCTTGCCGACAGGGCTACGCGTTTATTAGTTGCGGCGATAATGCCTGCGGTGATGACGATAGTACGCACGACTATGATGAACCGGTCTGCGATGTACTACCCGATGATGGCGATAATAACGATGCTGGAATGGAGCGGCGGCTGTAGTTGCAGCCGAAGCTTTTGCAGCACTGAAAGTAATTACTGCTATTACTGTTGCGAAAAATATTTTCAAGTATCTCATGGCTTTAATTGTTTATTTAAACATTTAACTCAATGCGCCTTTTAAGGTTTAGTTATACCGGCAGCGCCATAGGAATGTTACAATTCAGTTCCCCGTCTTGGTTCTTGTCTCCTGCTTCTTGACTCTTATCTCCAAAAGCTTTAGGTTTGCCATTCCAAAAAAATTGTCATGCCGGTAATCAAAGCCGTCCTTGCGGACGTACCTCAATTAAACGTATTAGTAAACAGTGCTTATCGCGGCGAAACCTCAAAGCAAGGCTGGACCACCGAAGCCGATTTGCTGGATGGTATGCGTATCGACGAAGAAATGCTAACCAGCTACTTTAACGACGATAACGTAATTATCCTGAAAAACACCGACGAAAACGGTGTTATAAACGGCTGTGTTTACCTTGAAGTTCGCAGACCAAGGTTGTATGTAGGCATGTTCAGCGTCTCACCGGTACTACAAGGCAAAGGCATCGGGCGCGACTTGCTGCTGGCTGCCGAAGAGCAAGCCAAACAATTGGATATCCACACGCTCAGCATGACCGTTATCAGCATACGCCACGAGCTGATTGACTGGTATAAGCGTCGCGGCTACCACCCTACCGGCGAAATGCTCCCCTTTCACCCCGGAGAAAAATTCGGTACTGCACGTCGGCACCTTGAGCTTGCAGTGCTTAAAAAAAGCATTTAGACGCTTTTTTTAAAAATATTTTCACTTCGTTATAATAATATACGAAACTATTCGTATATTTACTTAGATGTTGCGATGACCGCATTGCTTTGACCTTGGGGGTGATTATGAATTAGTGCCGAAGATTTGAAAAAAAGGAAAATTTAATGCAACCTTCCAAAAACATCGTCGTCTTATAACACAAATGACACCGACGCTATTAATTCAAATGGAAGAGATGAACCCTCAATTAAGAGAATTTATAGTTGATTATTGTACCAGGTACAAAATCAGGAAAGTTGATCCGGGTACGTTGAACCTTGACACGAGCATTGACCTTGATCTGGACATCGTTGATATCGAGATCGATCTGTTTTTAGCTGAATTCGCGGAAGCGTTTCGGATCGATCTGTCCAAGTTCAGCTGGTATAAATACGGTTATCCTACCGGGTCGGCTAGTGTTAAGGTAATCCGTACCGTGTTCGGTTATAAAGCGCAATGGGTAAAACGTTTATCAAACCGCCTTTACAAACCGCGTTTCAGGGTAAGCAACCTACAGGATGCGGTAGTTAGCGGCAAGTTATTATAGTCCGGGGTTAACGGACAAACGTTACGGGGTACAAGGCGAACTCTTTTGGGCCAACAAATAAATGATCAGCTTGCAGCGATCTTTTATTTAAAGGGTTTGCTGCGTGCCCCGTAATGTTTTTAGACGCAGTTTATCTCTCACCAGCGAATTCTTAGTTTAAAACGCCTCATTCAAATTCAGGAAGAATCCCTTCGAACCATATTTACCCCAGGCATAATCCAAACAAAGGTTGGTGCGGGTGGCTTTGTTAAACAGCACGCGCAAACCGCCACCACCGCCTGGCTGCCAAACCTGGAAGAGCTTAGTGCCCTGGTCATCGTTAGCCGTTTGCAGGTTGCCAAATACTACGCCGCTTAAAAATTTATTATTTAATATCGGGAAACGGTATTCTACTTCTGTATCGTTAAACTTGGTGCCTCTAAAATACTGCCCTACGTATCCCCTGCCACTCTTGAATGAGCCGTCACGGCCTGTGCCGGGCAATTCCATATACGGCACGGCACCGCTTAGCAGGTATGAGCCCCAGTTCCACACCGCAATTACATGCTCGGGATGGGTGCTTGACAGGCTGAAATATTTCCGGAAATCTGTTGTAAACTGCACCGCATTTTTAGTACTGCCAATCCAGGTTTGGTTAATGCGGATACCGGCATCGGCATAAATGCCTTTGTAAGCCCGGTTTTGGTTATCGCGGGTAGTATATTCAGCATTAAACAAGAAGCCGTTAGATGAATAATGGTCTTGCGGAAAACCCAAACGGTCATTGTAGACCTTAAAAGGTGTCAATTTGCCGGATGTATCTGCGTTATCTTTTATACTCCTTCTCACGTCAAATGATAAACCGGCGCCCAGGAAAAAGTTCTTATAAACTTGTTTATAAACTTTCTCGCGCAGATTAAAATAGTAAGAATGTAAGGCATGTCCTTTTCGCTCAGGGTCGCTCAGTACGTGGTCGGCCTCGCTATCATAATTGCCCCTGCCTATGCCGAGGCCATAATCCGGCGAAACCGTTTTTGCCGCCACTAAGCTGCCCTGAAAGTTCCATTTATTACCATTGGTGAAGGCGTTGTGGTTAACGTAAAAATAGATAATGCCCTTGGTGGTGATAGATGCCGAAGTTGACGCAACGGATAAAAGCGTGCTCGGATCGGTACCCAGTTTTACACCGGCTACCGCCTTGATCCCAATCTGCGAACCAATGGTAGGATTTGAAGCAATGTTAGGTATGATAGTTATACCAGACCTTTTCTTCAATGTATCCGGCGCTTTACCGGGATGGAAGATATTGCGGTATAAATCGCCGACATCATATTGCTTGTTATAATTATCAACCGGCCTGGCCTGAGACGCTTTTTTTATGTGCAAAGTATCTGCTTTGGTCGAATCGGAGGGTGCACTTACTTGCCCGTAAGCCAGAGTGCTGACGGCCGTTAAAAAGGCTAATGTTAAAAGCTTTTGTGCCAGAAAAAATCTTTTGAAAGCTAAAGTATATAATGATATCAAAATGAGTCAGTTTACTTACAATTATGTAAGACTTAAATATTAAGTCTGGAAATCTAACCATTTAACCGGTAAAAGGTTTTTCACAGAAGGTATTATGAAAATATATGACGCTCGTATTATTCAGTATTATCACCAATCATACGCTACATCAATTTGTCGGGCTGCAATTATTTTAATTATCTTCGATAAAAACTATCATATGGCGGTGGCACTCATCTCCACACAATTGGAAATTCTGAAGTTGTTCAGAAATGACCAGCCTTAAGAAGAGCTACAGGAAATTAAGTCATTACTGATGAAATACCTGGCCAATAAGGTTACCCGTGAAGCAGATAAAACTTTCGATCAGACAGGATATGCAGGAACGATTTTTGAAAAATGGAAACAGGAGCGTTTTAGAAGAGTTTCTTCATTTTAATTCCGAAATCGAACTTCCGAATTCCGAAACAACTTACAAATCCGTAACGCGGGTATGTACCCTTTTTACAAACTTGCGGATATCGAGCACAATGCCGGCGAAGATATAGAATATCAGCGGGAAGCCCACCGCCAGGAAGGATGAGTAGATAAAAAACAGGCGTATCTTACCAATGGAGACATTGAACTTTTCGCCGAGGTAAGTGCATACCCCGAATGAGTACCGTTCAAAAAATGTGAGAATCCGTTGCAGCATATCAACCTAACTTTAGTATTTTATTACCAACGCCGCAATGCAGGCATTTCTTATAATTACAGTAGTTATTTTTTAACTCCAGCAAGGCCTGCGACTCAAACGCCGTATTTATTTTCACTCCTAAATTAACAAAATCCGTTACAATATTATTGCTTTCGTTCGGCAAATGCTCCAATAGTTTTAAACAGCGGTTAATATAATGCTGTATTTGGTTATGTCGCCCATAACTAAACAGAAATAATGCCAAAGTGTTCAGCAATAAAATATCAACAGAAGCTGCGCCCATATTTTTTGCCGATGGTGGCGACTCCACATCGAAGCGGTAATGCGTTTCCCAATAATCGTTAACCTTGATGTCAGTAAAAAGGTTGCGCAATGCCTTTACGTCTTTTATCTCTAATACCTTCGAAAATAAATGATTGGAATGAACGATTAATGAAGAAAACTGCGCCAGCCTGACAGTAGGGAAATTTTGAGGACGCATCCGCAGAAACTTCCACAAGTGATTTTCAATTGGCTTGAGTTGATACTTTTTTTGAAGGAATTCATACTCCTTTTTAAGTTTCAGCGGGTAATCATCTTTCAGGTCGCCCGCCAGGAATCCGGCCTGGCCAAATATCAATGCCTCAATTTGCAGGGGATTGTTTTTATGTTTTGCCAGCGTTAACTGCGGCAGTGATTTTGCCAAAAGTTCGAACGGCAACGCATTGATTTTAAAGCCGAAGTTTGCCGCCAGGAACTGGTAAAAAGTCTCTTCCCAGTCGCCGCGATTTATATTAAGGGCGTTTATGACTGTATCCGATTTCTTTTCCAGCCGCTCAACCAGTACCCTTGTCAGCCAGTTGTGCATGGTCAGGCCATCGACTTCGCCAATGGCAGCTTCACAAGGAATCACCGTTTGGCTGCCGAAAATAAGTTTATGATAGCGTTGATATAAATCATCTGAAATACGGTTATGCAATTCCAGCGTGGGAACTTTCCGTCCATTGGGCAGCACCAGCGGCTTATCGTCCTTATAAACCACATGCAGTATTACGTTACTGTATGAATCGTCAGTAGTATGCCCGTGCCGTTGCCAATCGGACGACGAGATATGTACCTCCACATTCCCCGCCCAGGCAGTATCCCCTATCCTGATCCTGGCGGTCTGAAAATCCGGCCCTGAATCTGAGTTATGCATCCCGGCCGAAAATATCTCCAACTCCTCCCCATCGGTGGTACGCAAGTCAGTCCGTTCAAAAAGCCTGAACTTCCATACGTAATGCAAGAAATCTTCGGGGAAGAGCATTGTTAGTTGTAGTTGTTGTAAATGTTGTAGTAGTTGTTAGTTTGTGCCGGTTTAATAATTGCTATCGTTGTAGCAATACAATCGCTATAAAGATAGTGTGCAGTTTCAACATCTACAACCCTTACAACTACTACAACCGTTACAACTGATCAACCAATTTTCTCCCACTTCCCTGAATCCAGGCTGCGGTAAATGGCATCAACAATCTTCATGTCTTTCAGGCCTTCTTCGCCGGGAACACGGCTTTGTTTGTTGAGGGTTACGCATTTGGCAAAGTCGTCCATTTGGGCGGCCTGCTGTATAATTTGCGGGTATTTCATCGGGCTGCCATTGATACTACCATCAATGGCATTATAGCCATAAGCCGGACCAAGCTCAAAATTGCCGTTATCGGCTTCCACTTTCAGGTAGCTCCAGTCGTTGTTATAGCTTGATTTACCGGTAGTGATAAGCTTGTCCGGAAATTCCAGTTCCCAGAAAACGGTTTCATCCACCTCCTTAAAAAATTCCGGCCGCAACTTTTCTTGCCTGGCTTTAACTGCAATAGGTTCCTGGCCAATGGTGTACCGGGCACCCTGTATGCTGTAGATGCCCATATCCATCAGTCCGCCGCCACCGGCCATTGCTTTTTTTAACCGCCATGCGTTGGGGTCTCCGCCGTAGGTGAAGCCGTTGCCGGTATCAATCTTTTTTATGTTCCCCAAAATGTGCTGCTGTCCGAGCCGCATTACTTCCATATTATGAGGCTCGAAATGCAGACGGTAACCGATAGATAATAACCTGTTTGCCTTTCTGCAGGCGGTTATCATTTCTTCGCAGTCCTTTGCATTCAGCGCCATAGGTTTTTCACATATAACATGCTTACCGGCCTGGGCCGCTTTAATAGCGTACTCCTTATGCATAAATACAGGGAGCACAACATAAATTATATCGATATCGGGGTTATTGGCTATCTCGCCAAAATTCTCATAATTGTAGATGTTTTTTTGAGGGATATTATATCTCTTAGCCCAATCCACCGCTTTGGATGGTGTCCCTGTAACTATGCCTGCCAAATAACAATCTTTTGTATGCCGCAATGCAGGGCCGAGTTGCCCGGTGCTGTAAGAACCCAGGCCCACCAATGCAACACCTAGTTTCTTTTTATCAGGAAGGGTAAAGGATTGTAAAGCCGGCGTCATAGCCAGCGCACCGAGACCTATAGAACTTGTACGAATAAAATCACGACGTGAAAATTTGTTTGTTAATCCCATGGCAGTGTGTTGAAATTATAAAAATAGGGAAATTTATAATTGGTAGCGACGGAATATTTTCCGTCCCTAATCTTTTACGTCATGTGATAGAGCGTTGTACTCCTATATAAATCCAGTCGATGCAAAATTCAGACACAAAGTATTGTGTCTCTACAATAAATCTTTCAATTCATCAAAATTGTTGATGGTAGCAATCTGCCCCTCTTCTACCTTGCCAAAGCCATAATCACAAAAAATAAACGGGACTCCGGCTTTGGTCGCCGAATCGTAATCGCCCATGGTATCGCCCACATAAACCGGCGATTCCAGGTTATGGTCATTAACAATATCTTTTATGTTTTCCGCTTTAGGATTTCCCTTGGTGCCATAGCATTGATGACCGGAAAAATAATGCTCCATACCGCTTATCTTAAAAAACACTTCGATATAGCCGCTCTGACAATTGCTAACGATAAACAACCGGTAGTTTTTAGAAAGACAGGCTAATGTTTCATCCAGACCAGGATAAAGCTCGCCGCCCTTTTCATGTAAAATTTCCAGCTCATACTTTCCGCAAAGCGATTGTATTTCGGCACGTTGTTCCGGTGTAAGGTTAGGGAATAGCTTATCGAAGATGGAATCGTAAGTCATTCCGGTTATAGAGCGAACGCGTTCCTGCGTCATTTCCTCATTAATGTAATCAACAGAGCCTACGGCTGCCTGCCATGCCTTAGCTACGTTGCCTGTACTGTCCCAAAGCGTACCGTCGAGGTCGAAAATTATACCGTCGAATTTGTTTTTAAGTGATGAGTTCATGTGGCGGCAAAAGTAAGTGATGATTTCAGAGATTGGAGAATGATTTCACCGATTATTTTTAGGGATTGCACTGATTTAGGTGATTTCACTGATTATCTATGAATAAAAGAAAATCTCACATAAATTTAAAAGCTTGTTATGTTATTTTCTTCCTCCGCGTTCTCTGTGTCTCCTCTGCATCTCTGTGGTTAAAAGTCGCCGATACCTCAAAAAGCTCAATTAGAATTACGGAAAGGCCTTAAAATAAAAACCCCCTTACACTCGCTGCTCGGGGATTTTAACCTAAACCTTATCACAATGCACACGGACGTGTGCTATGAAGCGACAAAATTACGAAAAATATCGCAGATATATTGGGGGATTTATTCAAAAAATTGGGGGATTTTGCACAACATATTTTTTATTTTTTGGTTTTAAATAATTCTCACTCCTGGTTTAAATCACCTGGTTTATAGCTAAGGGACACACAACTTTTACGAATAGTTTACGTATAAGGTCATAATCAATTATTTTTTGCCTCCCCTGGGCAAACAGGACTTAATTTTAAGTAAATGGTGAACGGCTTTGGTGTGGTACGTGTGTTAGCCCGGGTAACATTTTTTTTGTTAATTATTCTTCCGTTTGCGGGGTTTTCGCAAAACCCAAGCCTTAAATTTGAGCATTTTGGCACGCGCGAAGGTCTATCGCAGGTAAATATCAATTGCATTATCCAGGACAGCCGTGGTTTTATGTGGATAGGCAGCCGTAACGGGCTCAACAGGTACGATGGTTATAAGTTCACCTCCTTTAGATACGATGCCAAAAACGAACAGACCCTAAGCAATAACCTTATTACCGACCTGGCAGAAGATCATGACGGTAACATATGGATAAGCACACAAAGCGGGTTAGATATGTACGACCGGCTTACCGGGAAGTTTGTACGCTACATGCATGATGCAAAAAATACCAACACAGTCTCGAACAACATCATTAACAGACTAACCTTCGACCATAACGACAAATTATGGATAGCCACCCAAAACGGCGGTCTGGATTACTTCGATATTAAAAAGAAAACGTTTCAGCATCACATACATAATCCGGCTGACACCGGCAGCATAAACGACGACAACGTACGCACGGTATTCGAGGACAGCGAACACAAGCTTTGGATAGGCACGCTATCGGGCGGCCTTAGTTTGTACAATCCTGCTAACAACTCATTTTCAAGCTTCCCTTTTACAGACCCATCGACAAAGAAAAACGTAACCGGTAACGTAATCTGTATTATTGAAAATAATAGCAGGGAGCTTTGGGTTGGCACACAGGAACAGGGACTATTTCTGTTCAATAAAAATACTGGTGCTGTTAAACGTTACCAGCACGAGGAAAACTCGGCCAATACATTATCGAGCAATACCATATATAGTTTAAAAAAGGATGACTCGGGCCAACTGTGGATAGGAACCGAAAACGGGGGCTTGTCTATTCTGGATACCAAAACAGATAGGTTTTACAACTACGCGCACGATGAGGTTGATAATAACAGCATCAACGGCAATTCGATATACGCCATCTGCAACGACAAGCTCGGTAATATGTGGCTTGGGGCCTTTAGCGGCGGGGTAAATCTTTATAAAAAAACCACATCGAGCTTTACACTTTACCGCCACAATTCGTTACCTGGCAGCTTGGCAAATAACTTTGTACTGGCGCTTTTTGAGGACCGGGGCAAGCAAATATGGGTAGGTACAGATGGTGGCGGCCTTAATAAATTCGACCCGAAAACAGGGACTTTCACAGCATACAAACAACAGCCAAAAGGTAAAAACGGCATTGCTGGTAATTATGTACTGGTGGTTAACCAGGACGCGGACGGTGACATCTGGGCTGGGACCTGGGGCAATGCCATCAGCATACTAAACCAAAAAACACAAAAGTTCACTTACCTGGCGCCCGAACCGGGTAATCCTAATAGCCTGACCGGTAATAATGTTTATAACCTGATACATACCCGTGATGGAAAAACATGGATAAGCGTGTTCGGCGGAGGGCTGGATTGTTATGATAAAAAAACCAAAAGCTTCACGCATTACAAGTTCGATATTAACAATCCGAAAGGACTAAGCAGCAACTACATATACTCGCTTTACGAAGATAAAAACGAAAATCTTTGGATAGGCACATCTGATGCCGGACTCGAAGTGCTCGACCGCAAAACGAATACCTTTGTCCAATATCAGCATGATGAATCGAAAAACAGCCTGAGCAATAATGGTGTAACCGATATTTTTGAAGATAACGAGGGTAACCTGTGGCTCGCTACACTCTCGGGGGTAGATAAATTTAACCCCGTGACAAAACATTTCACCGTATTTACAAAGAAGAACGGCCTGCCAAGCGATATTGCCTACGCTATAAGGCAGGATGATTATGACAAAATCTGGATAAGCACCAATGGTGGTTTGTCGGTTTTTCATCCATCAACCAAAAGATTTCAGAATTATACCACCGAAGATGGCATACAGAGCGATGAATTTAAACCCCACTCGGCGCTTAAAGCCAGTGACGGCAGGATGTATTTTGGCGGCATTAACGGATTTAATGCCTTTTACCCGCAGCAGATCTTAAAGCCGCTGGCTTTTTCTCCGTTGGTAATAACCTCGTTTCAACTTTTTAACAAGCCGCTTACCATAGCAAAAAACGCCGCTGACCCATCGCCATTAAAACAAGACGTTTCGGATACCAGATCGATAACGCTATCTCATAAACAAACTGTATTCTCTTTGGAATATGCAGCACTTGATTATGGCTCGACCGATAAAAAGCAGTATGCTTACAAATTGGAAGGCTTTGATAATGAATGGAACTATGTTGGCACTAAAACAACAGCAGCATATACTAATCTTTCTCCTGGCGATTACACCTTCAAATTAAAATATCAGAACAGCGCGGGGCTTTGGTCGCCCGTGAAGGATTGCCTGCAGATAACCATCGTTCCGCCGTTTTGGTATACCTGGTGGTTTATAACACTTACATGCATGCTGGTGATCGGTCTTATTTACGGGCTATTTAAATTAAGGGTACGTTCAATTCAGCAACACCAAATTGAATTGGAAAGGCAAGTTAAGGAACGTACGGAACTGTTAGCCCAGATGACAGTTGATGAGCGAAAATCGCGTGAAGAAGCCGAAAAAGCAAAGGAAGCTGCTGAACAGGCGACTATAGAAGCACGCGAAGCCAACCAGGCCAAGAGCGTGTTTCTTGCAACCATGAGCCACGAGATACGCACACCGATGAACGGTGTACTCGGTATGGCGGCCCTGTTGAATGAAACCAACCTGGATGCAGAACAGCGCGAGTTTTCGCAAACTATCATGCACAGCGGTGAAGCTTTGTTAAACGTTATTAATGACATCCTCGACTTTTCGAAAATAGAGTCGGGCAAGATGGAGATTGACGTGCACGATTTCAACCTCCGGAATTGCATGGAAGATGTCCTGGATCTGCTTTCAGGCAAGGCGACCGAAATCGGTCTCGACCTGATTTATTATGTAGACCCTCAGCTACCGCTCGACTTAATCGGCGATGGTATGCGGCTAAGGCAGGTATTACTAAATCTGCTGGGGAATGCCATTAAATTCACCCATCATGGCGAAGTGTACCTTGGAGTTAAAATGCTGCGCCAAGTTAAGCGGAATGAGATAGAGCTGGGCTTTGAAGTAAAAGACACCGGCATCGGTATTCCGGTGGATAAGCTACCAAAACTCTTTGCAGCATTTTCGCAGGTGGATTCGTCTACCACACGCAAGTACGGTGGTTCCGGGCTTGGCCTGGCTATTTGCCAGCGCCTGGTAAACCTGATGGGCGGCGAAATTCTGGTTAGCAGCGAACAGGGCACGGGCACTATCTTTAGTTTCACCATAAAATGCCAGGTAAGCGAATTTGGCAATCAGCCGGTTGTTACCTCGGGCGTTGGATTATTGAAAGATAAAAAGGTGCTGATAGTTGACGATAACGCCACCAACAGGCGGATACTTCAATTGCAGATGGAGCATTTGCACCTCGTTCCGTTATTGGCGGCAGATGCAAGCGAAGCATTGCATTTATTGGATACCACTACAGATATCGACCTGGTTATAAGTGACATGCAAATGCCGGATATGGATGGCGTAGCCCTTAGCACAATCATAAGGCAAAAGTTTAAAACCATGCCGGTTATCCTGTTAAGTTCAATTGGTGATGAAAGCCAGAAAAACCACCCGGGCTTGTTTACCGCCGTTTTAAGCAAACCGGTTAAACCGCTGCATTTGCAAAAGGTTATTATAGCGCAATTTCAGCAATCGCTGGTTAGTACTGACACAGCCAAACCGCTATCGGCTTTAACTAAAGATTTTGCACTATCCAAACCGCTAAACATTTTGGTGGCCGAAGACAATCCTATAAATCAGAAGATGATATTGAAGGTATTGGAAAAACTTGGTTACAATGCCGCCCTCGCCACTACCGGCAGGGAAGTAATACAAATGCTCGACAACCAATATTACGATCTTATACTGATGGATGTGCAGATGCCGGAAATGGATGGATTGGAAGCTACCCGCTACATCCGCGAGCATCAGAAAAAACAGCCTGTAATTATCGCCATGACCGCCAACGCCATGTTGGAAGACCGCGAAATTTGCCTGAAAGCAGGGATGGATAATTATATCTCTAAGCCTGTGAAGATTGACACCTTGATAACCATGCTGAGGGAGACGGAGTTTAAGGACGTTGTGGTGGTGAAGTGAGCTGGTTAAAAAGTGTTCACATCGCTTTAACTGAAGTTTCTTATATTTGCCTCAATATATAACACATCCATTACTTAATGTAATACCCAATTTCTTTCCGGAAAAAATTAATCAGGACATCACTATAGCCCTGTAATTATTCACGCTTTAACGAAAGAAATTATGCTTATTCTTCACGATGTTTCCTATATACATCCCAATCGTGAGCTATTGTTCGCGGGGGTAAATCTCAACATAAGTAAACACGAAAAAATTGCGCTTGTCGGCAATAACGGTACCGGGAAATCGACTCTTTTAAAATTGCTGGCAGATGTACTACAACCATCAGCAGGCGTGGCAAAGGCAGATTCAGCGCCATATTATGTACCGCAAATTTTGGGACAGTTTAATGCTTATACTGTAGCTCAGGCCCTTCAAATTGAAGACAAGTTGAAGTCCCTAGATGAAATCACTAACGGGAATGCCACTGATGAAAATTTTGCAACGCTCGGCGACGACTGGACGATTGACCAGCGCTGCAGAGAAGCTTTCGCGCACTGGCAGCTTGAAGATGTTAGCTTATCGCAAAAACTGGACACGCTCAGTGGCGGACAAAAAACAAAAGTCTTTCTCGCAGGCATACAAATCCATCGGCCCGAAATTGTTTTGTTGGATGAGCCGAGCAATCAGTTGGATGCAGCCAGCAGAAGTATATTATACGATTATATTCAGTCCACCAATAATACTTTGGTTGTGGTAAGTCACGACAGGACTTTACTGAATATCTTAAATACCGTTTACGAGCTTAGCAAACGCGGCATTACCATTTACGGCGGCAATTTTGATTTTTATGCGGAGCAAAAAGCCATCGAAGCCGATACCCTGAACAACGATTTCAAAAGCAAGGAAAAAGCGTTACGTAAAGCAAAAGAAACTGAAAAGGAATCTGCAGAACGACAGCAAAAGCTGGATGCCCGCGGAAGAAAAAATCAGCAAAAGGCCGGTCTGCCGGCGATTGTAATCAATACGCTCCGGAACAAGGCGGAGAACAGTACCTCGCGTATGAAAGGCGTCCATGCCGAAAAGGTGGCGGCCATAGCGCAGGAGTTATCACGTTTGCGTACCGCATTGCCCGGCATTGATAAAATGAAAATGGATTTTGACGATGCTGCCATTCACAAAGGCAAGGTGTTGATTACGGCGGTAGAAATAAATTTCAGCTACGACGGCACGAAGCTTTGGAAGCAAGGCCTGAATTTTCAAATCAGAAGCGGCGAGCGTTTGGTAATAAAGGGTAGAAATGGCTCCGGTAAAACAACACTGATAAAAATGCTTTTCGGTGAGTTTAAGCCCGGCTCCGGAATTATTGAAACGGCTGATTTTAAGGCTATTTATATCAACCAGGATTATTCTTTAATAGATAATAACCTCACTGTTTATGAACAGGCGCAGCACTTCAATTCCGGCGCATTGCAGGAGCATGATGTTAAAATCCGCCTGAATCGCTTTTTATTTACGAAGGAATACTGGGATAAATCCAGCAATGCACT
>Ga0105237_10004188_pt1 | contig 16796 bp, 16 predicted proteins | sample KBSC24metaG_FD_81520 | JGI IMG/M metagenome (GOLD analysis project Ga0105237, IMG submission 81520) | Corn rhizosphere microbial communities from Kellogg Biological Station, Michigan, USA - KBS C2-4 metaG | ecosystem: Host-associated > Plants > Roots > Rhizosphere > Soil | place: Michigan, USA... | reverse complement strand
CTTGCCGCTGGGGCGTGCTCGCCGTCTTCCCTGGTCGATACGCAGTCGCCCAGTTCGGTCGTCGATCCGTCAACGGTAAATACCGCGGTGGCGGCGATGCAGCTCTATGCAACGGCCTTAGCGAACGTGTCGGATGCCACCGTCAATGAAGGCGGCGGGGGCGGGGTCGTTGCGTTGAGCGGCCTGTTGACCGACGAGCTCACGGAAACGAGCCAGTCGCCGCAGGGGGTCGATTCGCGTGCGGTGCCGAACGGAGATGGAAGCCCTGAGAATCTGTACCGCATCATCCATGTCATGCGGGTGCAGGCCAGCATCGCTCGGCAATCGCTCCAAAAGTATGGGGTCAATCCCACGGTCACGCCCACCGCGTTGCAAGGACATCTGTACGCGATCGAGGGGTACGCCGTCCTGTGGTTCGCGGAGCTCTATTGCTCGGGCATTCCGCTGACGTCCGTCTCCTTGGAGGGCGCACAGCAGATGACGAGAGGATTCACCACGCAAGAGCTGTTCACGCGAGCCGCGGCGCTCTTCGACTCCGCCATGGTACTCGGCGCGGACAGCGCCCGGTTCGTCAATCTCGCCCGCGTGGGGAAAGGACGTGCCTTGCTCGGACTTGGACAATTCGCGGCGGCTGATTCCGTCGTGCAGCGCGTGCCGGTCGACTTTGTGTACAACGTGCAATTCACGCCATCGGGGTATTTCCCGAACCGGTTGGCCGCCGGGGTTGGGCTCTATCGTGCGCAGGACAACGAAGGGACCAACGGATTGGTCTGGTCGACGGATCCGCGCACGGCCATCGTCACCGAATCGGTCGTCCCGGGGATGTTGTGGCCGGCCAAGTATTATGTGACGGCCGGTGGCGCGTTCGATCCACTCACGCCCAATCCGGGCGCTCCCTTGCGCATGGCCGATGGGCTCGAAGCACAGCTCATTCACGCCGAGGCCGCGTTAGCGGCAGGGAACGGTGGCTGGTTGACGACGCTCAACAGTCTGCGTGCGACCTGCGTTGGCAGCGCCTCCTGTGCGCCGGTACCTGGATTGACCGCCGCGGCACTCCCCGCGCTCACAGACCCGGGCACCGCCACCGATCGGCTCGATCTCGTGATGCGGGAACGCGCCATGTGGTTGTATATGACCGGGCATCGCGAAGGCGACCTCCGCCGGCTGGCACACGTGTATCACCGCGACCCCAACACCCTCTGGCCCGTGGGGACGATCGTGTCGCCCGCATTCCCACCCTTATATGGAAGTCCTCAGTCCATCAACGGGACTTCGTATGGGCCGACGATGGTGTTCGGGCCATACAAAAATGAAGTCAAGTTCAATCCCCTGTACGGGGGATGCTACGATACGAATCCATGATGATAACCACGGAAAATACCAGCATGCGAGAGATGGTTCGGACGGCATGGCCTGTGATGTCGCGCGTGAGTTCACGTGTGAGTTCACGTGTGAGTTCACGTGTGACGTCATGTGTGAACGCGGCACTGCTCGTGTTCCTCGCCGGGGTGGGAGGGTGTAATACGGACAAGGGGGTGTCCGTCGCCGATTCGCCGGCAACCACGATTGGGGCGGTCACGATCGCACCGCTCAACGCGATCATGGCAGTCGGCGACACGTTGCAATTCTCCATGACGGCCAAGTCGGTCGCGGGGACGCCGCTCGCCAGTTACGATAGTGTCCGGTATTTCCTTGACAATATCACCGACACCTTGCGTGTGCGCGTCACGCCGTCTGGGCTCGTCACCGCTCGGGACGTCTCGAGCGGTCCGGTGTTGTTGGACGTGTTGACATGGAAAGGGGAGGCCGCGCGCGCGGATCAAGCCATTCTTCAAGTGACGGCAACGGCGATCCCGGGCGCAACGCTCTCGATTCAACCCGCCCCATCGGATAGCACCAAGCTTGCCCTGGGCTCGGCGAAAATGATCGTCCCTGTCGTGGCGAACCAGACCGGACAAAGTGTGTCCAACGTATGGTTTCGATTCACCTTGAGCGACGCGGACGCGGCCAAAGTCGGCTGTTTCGTCCCGTCTTTTTCGACAAGCGTGATCCCGGTGAGCATCGCGCCCGTGACGTTGCAGGCCAGCACCTGTTTGGCGCTTCCGCCGGACTACATTTTTGCGCTGACGCAGAGTGGGACGGTCTGGATTCACGCGAGTGCTACGGTTTACGGCGTTCCACTCCGAGACAGCGTGCAGTATACCCTCATCAATGGGTCGAGCGGCACCGTGTGGATCACCGACCGGAATCTGAATTTGATTGGCGGGGAGGCGCTCTTTGGTCCTGTCTACATCGCGCCGGGTGGCACGGTCACGTTTTTGAATTACATCAACAGCAATTATCACGCGTCCGTCGTCTATACGTTTGACAACCCGGCGGCCGCCACCGCCACCACGCCTCCGTCCAGCCAGGGGGGTGCATCGGGCAATATCACGGCGCTCACCAGCGGACAAGGCTCGTCGCGTCAATTCCTCACCGCGGGAACATACACGTATACCGCGACCGTGACCGGCACCGTGCCTCCGTTTACATCGGGAACGTTCCAGGGACGGATCATCGTTCAGTAGCGCATTTCAGTGATGCATTCCATTATGAAGTTTTCGCGCAGAGGGTTTTTGCACACGGCGTCGCTCGCGGCCGCCTCGGCGTACGTTCCACTGCGATCGGCGCGAGCGAGCTCGCACGCATCGTGGTTGTATGTTCCATCGGTTGGCCGCGGTGGTGAGCCGGATCTGCAGACTCTCGCCGCCAACGCGATCGAGGCGGCTCGACAGGCTGGCGCCACGTACGCCGATGCTCGGCTGACGTTGACGCGGCAGCAACGGCCAGGGTCGTTCGAGGGAGAAGAGCGCGGCTTTGGTGTGCGTGTGCTGGTCAACGGGTATTGGGGATTTCTCGCCAGCGCCGTCTGGACACCGGACGAAGCCGCGCGGCTCGCGCGTGTCGCGGTCGCGCAAGCACAAGCGCACAGCCGCGGAAAAGCACGCCCTGTCGATCTGGGATCGATCCCGGCGGTCTCGCGGGGAGAGTGGGTCATGCCGGTCAAATACGATCCGTTCGATATTCCCATCGGGGAAAAGCTTGATGTCATGGACGCGTTCGCCGAGCTCGTGAATAACGCGCGGTTTGGCGTCTGGACAGATCAGGAGATGAACTTTCGTCGGCAACGCACCGTCTTTGCATCGAGCGAAGGGTCATCGTGGACACAGACGACGTACGCTAGCGATGCACGGTTCGTCGTCTTCTATCACGATTCCTATTATGCGGGACTTGGCATCGGCGCGGCCGGCGCGGACTTTCTCTCCTCCACGGGGCGTGGGTGGGAGCACATCGCCGATGCCGCGATTCCCCATGCGATTCCCCAATTAATCGAAGATGCCGAACTGTCGCGTCATCGCGTTCCCGTCGACGTGGGCCGCTACGACGTGGTCTTCGGCGCCGAAGCCATGGCGACGCTCGTGGACGAGACACTCGGCGCCGCCACTGAGCTCGATCGTGCGCTGGGATATGAGGCGAACGCCGGTGGAACCAGCTACCTTGGCGATCCACTCGCGATGCTCGGCACGCAACATATCGGATCGGACCTCGTCACGGTAACGGCCAATCGTTCGCTCCCAGGCGGCGTCGCAACCGTTCGGTGGGACGACGAGGGAGTTGTCCCTGATGAGTTTCCGCTCATTCACAACGGCGTGCTCGTAGACTATCAAACCAGCCGCGAGCAAGCCGCATGGCTGGAGCCGTACTACCGACGTTCCGGGAAACTCGTGCGTTCGCACGGTTGCTCGGCGGCGCCGTCCGCGCTCAGCATGCAGATGCAGCATGCCCCCAATCTCGCGCTTGCGCCGAGTAAGTCTCCCACCACGTTCGAAGAGCTCGTCGCGGGGACGGAGAAGGGAATTGCCGTGCTCGATCTCGATGTCTCCATGGACCAGCAATGTCTCAATGGGATGGGGAACGGGACCATGCGTGAAATCGTGCGTGGAAAGCTCGGCCGCTATATCCGAGGTGGCTCGTTGGTCTTTCGCGCCCCGGAGCTCTGGAAGAATCTCGTGGCTCTAGGCGGACCCGATACCGTACGATGGTATGGCCGTTCCCGCAGCAAAGGCCAGCCTTCGCAACGCACGACCCATAGTGTCGGGGCGGTCCCGGCGAAGATTACGCAACTCGCGCTGATCGACGCGACACGGAAAGCCTAGTCGCGTCGTGCATGTACAAGACCATGTTTCATACTGATCCAAATACCGACGGACGATTTCTGTCGCTGACGCAATGTCGAGCGTTGGTGGACCGCATTGTGGCCATGACGTCCGGAGGCGGCCTCACTCGCGTCGAGATCAACAGTAGTTGGGTGAACAATCTTCGATGGGCACGTAATGCCATCGCGACTGGCGGAGAGACGCAGCAGTCCACCATTCGTGTGACGCGTGAAATTCGCCGAGCGCATGGGACCGCGGAGACCAACGCGCTGACGGACGACGCGTTACGCGTGTGTGTCGAGCGGGCGGAGTCGCTGTTTGTCTATCAGTTCGAGTATCCGGATACCTATCCGGATCCGATTCCCGAGGTCCATCCACACGCCCGTCCCGAACTGTGGTTCGATCGTACGGTCATCGCTGACGAGCCGCTCCGCGCAGCGACGGTCGATCGGATGATTGCTCCGGCTGAAACCGCGAATCTCATGTCGGCGGGTTACCTCGAAGTCGCCGCGTGTGGACGCGCTTTCGTGACCAGCGATGGTGTGTTCCGCTACTATCCTTATACCACGGCGCAGCTGAGCCTGACCGTGCGCGGGCCGCGCGGGGACGCCTCGGGGTGGGCGGGGGTTGACTGGAATGACATGGCGCGAATCGATCCCCAAGCGCTTGCCACTATTGCGCTCGACAAATGCCAGCGGTCGCGGAATCCTGTCGCGATCGAGCCAGGACGATACACGGCCATTTTGGAGCCACAAGCCGTGTGTGATCTGGTCAGCCCGCTCGTCTCGCTTGCCCTGAGTCGCCCGATGGCGGAGCAGGGGATGGGGCCGTTCGCGGATCCGCAGCGGTCCGGCTACTCACGGCTTGGTCAGCGGGTGATCGATCCGCGGCTCACGCTGAGCGCCGATCCGATGGATCCCGACTGCGGCTTTGTCCCGTTCGATGGCGAGGGTGAGCCGTATCAGGCCGTCGAGTGGATTCGTCAGGGCGTATTGACGGCCCTCGCATATCCACGAAGCTATGGCTTGACGCAGCTTGGGAACGATGCCGCGCTCCCGAATTCGAGTGCGTTTCACCTCAGTGGTGGAACGACCACCCTCGACGAGATGATCGCGGCAACCCCTCGCGGAATTCTGGTCGCTCGGCTCAACAATGTCCGAGTCATCGACTTGAACAGTATGCTGATGAATGGGAATACCCGCGATGGCTTGTGGCTTATCGAGCGCGGGAAGATTACCAAGTCGATCAAGAATCTCCGATTTACCGAATCGCCGATGTTCATCCTGAACAACGTCGAGGCATTGGGCCGCCCCCAGCGTGCGTTCCACCCCCAAGCACCGGCTGTCGTCCCGCCGATCATGGTGCGCGACTTTAGCTTTACCGGACTGATCGATGCGGTATAGCGAGCCTGTTCGAACGGAACGTCCTATTGGTGGATTGCTCGGAGCCATGCATGGCGTGCTGCTCATTGCGTGCATGACGGGAGTACTCCACGCCCAGCATCCCACGACGTCATTGGACAGTACCGATGTCTTTGCGCGGTACGTCACGCCCGGTCAATGTGAACAGGCCGCGTTCCGGTTACAGCGACAGTACTGGCGCGACAAACGACCGGATACGGTCGTGTATGCGCCGGCCACCGATAGTGTCCCCTTAGTGGTCATCACGTCGACGCGGATGTGCGCCGCGCGTTTTGATATCGCGACGGTGTCGCCGAGCGAACTATCGAATCTCGCTCGGCTATATCTCTGGACCGGACAGGATACCCTGGCCCAACGCGCCATGACGCGGCTGCTGACTGTTGAACACGGTCAGCCGGCCAGCGAGCGGGGGTGGGAGCTATATCGGTGGGTCACCAAACTGTTGGACGCACACCCTTCGCGTGTCGCCATGGCGCGTTCCGCGTTGGCCCAGCTCGATACACTCGGCGCGCCCGTCGCGGTGTGGCGGTCCTTCGGTCACGCTTCTCTTGCGCGATATCTCATCTCGGTCAACGAAAGCAACGCTGCCGAGGCCGAAGCGCGCGCCGCGCTCGAGGCTAGTCGGCGTATGGGGATGGAGGACCGGGTCGATTGGCTGGTGCGGACGTATGAGACCTATATGACATTGACGACATCGGTCGGGGTGACTCGAGGGCGGAGCGCCGCGTTGGCCGTGCTCGACACCATGCAAAAAGAATTGCTGCCGTTACGTCCCGCAGACCAGCAGATGTGGACGCAGAATATCGCTGGAGAGCGTGCGCTGTTTTCGCAGCTCGAGACACGCGGACTTCCTCCAGTGCACGCGACCCAATGGTATGGCGCGCAGGGGGATACGATCCGTCCTCGGAGCGGACAGGTCTCGCTCCTGGTGTTTGTCTTCGGTGGCGGTGACTATCCGATGCATGCCACCCTACGCCGGCTACATGCGAAGTACGGTGTGCGTGGGTTGGATATCACGTTGATGAGCAGAACCCAAGGGTACTTCCGAACCCTCTTGACCCCCTCCTCCACGGTCGAGGCCGATTCACTCGGTAGTTATTTGCTCCACTTTTTGAAACTCCCAGCCGCGGTGGCAGTGGAAGCCTCTCCCTTTTCGCACCTTGCTGATGGCCGTCGACGTGATCAAGCGACCACGAATCAACAGGCCTATCGGTTTAGTGCTGTGCTGGTCGACCGACACGGCGTCATCCGATGGGTTTCGGATCGGGATGTGCGGCCAGCCAACGAGGCCGTCTGGGACGCGGTGATTCAGAAAGCGATCGACGATCGATGAGCGCGTGACGTCGACAATCAACAAAGCGCCCTGCAACTTCAATCGTTGCAGGGCCTTTTGTTATGCGGTCGGGGGATAGCCCGTCACTCATGCCCTTCAATGCGTCGTGACCGCGGCCCGGAATCGCCGTGGGCGCGCCCGTTGCGGGGGCTTGACAGGCAAGTGATTCCTTGCCTATCTTTATGCAAGAAATTACTTGCCTATCCGTCCATGGCCGAGCGCTTCCATGATCCCGATACCCTGTTCAAAGCCCTCGCCGACTCCAGCCGGCGTAAGCTGTTGGATTTGCTGTACGCGCACGATGGCCGCACCCTCAACGACTTGTGCGATCACTTGGACATGACACGGCAAGGGGTGACACAGCACCTGGCTCTGTTGGAAGCGGCCAACCTGGTCGCCACCGTGCGGCGCGGCCGCGAAAAGCTGCACTTCCTCAATCCTGTGCCGCTCCAGGAGATCTCCGAACGTTGGATTGCCAAGTTCGAAAAGCCACGCCTCAAGGCACTCTCAACCCTGAAACACCGCTTGGAGAAGACCCATGGCTAGATCGACATTCGTCTACGTGACGTACATCCGCACCACGCCGGACGCGTTGTGGTCCGCACTGACCGACGCGGAGTTCATGAAGCAGTATTGGTTCGGGAATCACTGCGAAAGCCAGTGGACGGTGGGATCCTCGTGGAAAAACGTATACCCCGATGGTCGCGTCACTGATATTGGTGAGATTGTCGAAGCCGAGCCGTCACGGCGGTTAGTGATTCGCTGGCGGCATCACGACAAGCCGGAGCTCGCGGCTGAAGGTGATTCGTTCTGTACGATGGAGCTGGAGCCCAGTGGCACGGCGGTCAAGCTTTCTATTATTCACACCATCGAGCGCGACTCGTCGAAACTCATCGAAGCGGTGTCGGGTGGATGGCCGAAGGTGCTTTCCAACCTCAAGTCGTTGCTGGAAAGCGGCGCTATCGCGCTACAGGATCCGTATCCCGTTGCGAGCGCCCACGGCGGGAACGTCTAATTTCATGGCGCTCTCGGCCGTAATGTCGTGACCACGCTACGCCGATGGGACCGTCGCCTTCCGAATATCGTATCGTCCGAATGTTGTCGGCGCGGCGAGGCCGTCCGGGACGCACCGCCATACGAGACCCCGTGCGCGCGGATCGTGCTGCGGGTGTTCGAGCGCATGTTTTTGTCCCGCTTTCATGGCCGCCAACTCGGTTCCGTAGGTCCCGATTTCAACGACGTCGCAGGATCGCCATACACCTTTCAAGGTGAAGTACGCGACAAATTGCGCCATATCAGGCCTACTCGTGCGTGGCGGCATGGGCAGTGACTCGAAGGCGTTCTTCCATGGTCGCAACGCACATCGCGGCGAGTGCGAGCGAGGTGACGGTGTCGGCGGTCACCTCATCTGTCCAGAGCCACGACGCATCAGCGCATTGCGTCAGCCGAAACTGTTGCGCGCTGACTTGCGTGGCGCGCCGATCGTGACGAGGGGTGCATCCTGGAAAGGTGACCTCGCCATCCCACGCCGCCAGGACCACCTCGGCGCCCGCATTCATGCCAGCGCGTGATCGAAAGAGCGACAGACTGACGCCCACGTCCCCGGCTTGCAGGACGAATCGCTCCTGCACCTTGCGGAGCGTGAGTCCCGCATCGGGATGCGATGCCACGAGACGCGCGGCTGCTTGGTCGATGTGAACGCTCAACGAGCGAACTTCGCGATCGATACTTCCATTGATCTTAGACGTACTCAGCATCGCATCTCCGGAGACGATTCAGTGACGCCGCCGCGCCACGCGTGCACAACCCATCACGACCGCAACGGCGACCACCCAGTGGATGACCCGTGGGTAGTCGCCGTTGCGGTCGTGATCGCGTTAGCGACTGCGTGTGACGTTTTCCGCGGCCGGGCCTTTTTGCCCTTGGACAACGTCGAACTCCACCTGCTCGCCCTCTTGGAGCGTGCGAAAGCCGTCACCTTGAATGGCGGAATGATGCACGAAGCAGTCGGGCCGTCCGTCCGATGGTGTGACAAAGCCAAACCCCTTCGTGTCATTGAACCACTTAACCGTTCCTGTTGTACGCATAAAAAACTGATACTCGTGTAAAATGTTGTCGCGACCCACCAAACAAAAAAGGTCCTGGCTCTGAGCCAGGACCTCTCATTACTCTGGTGTTCTCGCGCCACATGCGCGTGCCGCTACTGATAGTAGGTTAGCGACGGATCTGGCTTTGTCAAGCCTGGATTGTCGGAACCCGTTAGATTGCGTCCCATGCACGTATCCGGCGATGAGACTGCTGCGAAGATGGAAGTCCTTGCCGACCTCGAAATCCTGGTCGGTGAGCTCATGGAAGTCCACGAGCGGAAACGCGTGCTCTGGTTTCCGAGCGAGCTCCTCGCCCCGCCCCCAGACACCGATCCCCTGCGCCACGTGGCGCACCTCCGCGAGCGGGCCCGCGGCATTCCTGACCCCGCGCGTGTGGCGCTGGCGCTCAACCTCCTGACCGAGGAGGGGCTTCCTCACTTTCACCGCATCCTCTCGGTCTACCTGGGCGACGAAAGCCATTGGGGGCGCTGGAACAACCTCTGGACGGCTGAGGAAGATCGGCACGGCGCGATCCTGCACGACTACGCGCACGACGCACAAATCTTCGACGGTCTGATCGTCGAAAAGATGCAATTCGAGTACTTGCGTGCCGGCTTCGCTCCGGCCTGGGACAAAGACCCGTACCGGGTCTTTGTCTACACGTCACTGCAGGAGCGCGCGACGCAGGTGTCGCATGCCAACGTGGGAAAGCTCGCAGCAGAGTACGAGCCGACGATCGGCGTCGTGCTGCAGAACGTCGCGCAAGAAGAGGCCCGACACTACACGTTCTATCGGACGGTCTTCAAGGCCGTGCTCGAGCGAGATCCGAACCGCGCGCTCGATTCGGCGTCAAAGTTGATGCCGTCGATCGAGATGCCGGGGGTGAACATGCCGCACTTCCGCGACCTCGCCGACGTCGTACGGCGCGCGGAGATCTATGGGCCGCGGGATTACCTCAGGATCGTCGAGGACTTGATCAAGTACTGGGCGGTCGACACGCTCACGGGGTTGAATGAGATCGGTCTGCGGGCGCAGGAGAAGATTCTCGGTATCCCGTCGCGGCTGGCGCGCATTGCCGACGTGATCGAATCGAAGAGCAAACGGAAGACCTTCTCATTCGATCTTGCGTTCCGGCGCGAGTTCGACATGGAGTAAGCGGGGCCGCTCCATGTCCACCATCGGGAGCCGCCCACCACGCGTCGCCGTGATTGGTGCCGGGGCCGCGGGCACCATGGCGGCCATCTTCGCCGCATCGGCGGGCGCGGAGACGGTGCTCATTGAGCGCACACGAGATGGTGGCCGTAAAATTCTCATCAGCGGGGGTGGGCGCTGCAACATCCTCCCCGCTCGGCTCGACGAATCACGATTCGTCACGGACTCGTCCCCAAACACGCTCCGCAAGATCATTCGGTCGTGGCCGTTACATGAACAAGTGGAGTTCTTCGAGTCCGAGCTTGGGCTCGCACTCGTCGAAGAGACCGAGTCGGCGAAACTCTTTCCCGCCTCGCATCGTGCGCGCGACGTACGTGATGGCCTCCTGGCATTGGCCGTCCGGCGTGGCGCTCGCCTCTGGCCGAACACTTTGGTGACAGGGGTGACCCCCATCGCGGAAGGGGGGTGGCGTATCGATGTAGATCACGCCGACGCAATCACATCGGATGCCGTGATCATTGCGACTGGCGGGTTGTCGGTGCCCAACACGGGAAGTGATGGTATCGGGTTGAACATTGTCGCCGGCCTTGGCCACACCATGCATCCGACATACGCCGCGCTCACGCCGCTCACGGCTGAACCGCCTCCGTTTGCCGCACTCTCCGGCGTGTCACTGAACGTGACGATGACGGCACGCTCAGCAGCACATTGCTGCACGGCCAGCGGCGGATTTCTCTTTACCCATCATGGATATAGCGGTCCCGCCGCACTCAATGTGTCGCACGTGGTCGCACGCGCGCGACTCGACGCGATCGAGGCGCAGGTCCAGGTGTGTTGGACCTCATTCGACGCCAAAGCCTGGGAACAGGCGCTGACGCCGCACGGATCCCGCACGGTCCTCGGCGCGTTACGCGCAGAACTGCCCGATCGACTGGCAGTTGCGTTGCTTAACATGGCGGGCGTCGATCCCACACGATCACTCGCCGATCTACGGCGACAGGAACGGATAACGCTGATCGAGACGCTGGTGCGTGGCGTATTGCCATGCACTGGAGACGACGGCTACAAGAAAGCCGAGGTAACTGGCGGCGGTGTGAGTCTCGCGGAGATCGATCCACGGACGATGGAAAGCCGTAGGCACCCCGGCCTGTTTTTGTGTGGTGAAGTGCTCGACGCCTTTGGCCCGATTGGGGGCTACAATTTTCTCTGGGCGTGGGCAACAGGCCGAGCGGCTGGTCTTGGAGCGGCTGGCACTACAATGCGGGGATGATTCGTCGCATTTGAGGGGGAAGATTACGCAGTCAGTAATGTCCTGATTAATGTCGGCTTGGGGGGGCGTCGTTATTCCTCTCCATTCCTTCGGGGGGTAATTTTTCTTCATCCCATTCCCCTGGAGGATATTCAATGACCCGCCATATCCCTATCGCACTCGCGCTGCTCGTGAGCTCCGGTGCCCTGCATGCCCAGGACGTCCCGTCACCTGCCCAAGTGCAGGCGATGGTCACCCAAATGATGACGGCGCCCGCGCCACTTGCCACACTGAGTAGCCAGGCGAGCACCCAAGTCATGCTCATGGGCCACACCGTGGGCGGCAAATGGTTTCCGCCGGCGGCCATGGTCGGCGGCCCGTCGGTCATTCGTATTGACTATGGCCAACCACATCTGCGTGGCCGGACCGCGTTCGGCGCCAACGGTGTGCAGGCTTTTGACAAGGTGTGGCGGACCGGCGCGAACATGTCCACGCAACTCACGACCGACGTGGATCTGACGCTGGGGAATACTTTCATCCCGGCCGGAACGTATTCACTCTACACCGTGCCATCGGAGCACGGGTGGAAGCTCATCGTCAACAAGCAAACTCGGCAATGGGGAACAGAGTACGATTCCACGCAAGATCTCGCGCGCATCGATCTCACGTCCCGCACGTTACGGGACCCCATCGAAAGCTTCACGATCTGGCTCATCCCCGCCGGCGCTCCTAATGCGCCGCCCGTCGCACCAGCCCACGGCACGCTCACGCTCGTGTGGGGCACGACGGAATTGTCGGTGCCCTGGAAAGTAGGACGATAGTGCTACGCGACCGGTGCGCATCACATCGATGCGTGTCGGTACCTGCACTATATGGATTCACAGTTCCTTCAGTCAGTGACGTGACGCCAGTGCCGCCCTTTACACGATCATCGCGCCGGCGCTGAGCACCGCGGCGATCGGCATCGCCCTCGCTGGTCATGGGGGTGGTGCCGTCGCGGAAGCCGCCGATGTGGTGGTCTTGGCGGACGACGCATGGCGTATCCCAGAGATCATCCGGATCAGCAACCGGACGATCCGAATTGCGCAACAGAGTACGTGGGCCGGAATGATTCCGAGCGGCGTGGCCATGGGCGTTGCCGCGTTTGGCATGATCGCGCTTGCCATGGGAGCCGCATTGCAAGAAGTGATCGATATCGCTGCAATCCTCAACGTGCTGCGCACGAGCCGAAGTGCACGACATGAAGGCAATGCATCGAGCTACCCCTCAGCACATGACGTTGGAAACCCGCATTCCTGTATTCGTGATCTACACGACGATCATCGCCCGAGCCGATGGGCAGACGCTCTTCTACGACGACCTCTATGGTCATGATCGCGTGTTAGCCGCACAGCTTGCGCGTGGGTATCCCTACACACGCTAGATGGTAGTAGGCAAGGCGTTCGTTACATCCTGATGCGATGCATCATGAGACGCTTGGTGACTTCAGAGGTGAGGACATATGCGCCGACAATCCCAATAACGATACCAAGCAGTGATATCGGGAGGGGGCTAAATCCGAGGAGGTTCGCAAGCGGTGAGAATGGGAGGATTACCGTCGTCGTCCCCACCAGCACGCTCAATCCCCACAGCGCCGTTCCAGGGCGGCTATTGAGGAGCGTCCGTCGGGTTCGAATCACTAAGAGCACCCCTACCTCCGATAACACAGACTCCAGGAACCAAGCAGTGCGGAAGACAAGGGGAGGCACATGTGCGAATAGGAGGATGGCAAAGGTGAGATAGTCGAATACCGAGCTCACTAGTCCAAACGTCACCATGAATCGCCGGATCGTGTGTGTATCCCAGCGGCGTGGACGGGCGACCATTTCCGGATCGATCCGGTCCGTGGCAATTCCCATGGCGGGGAGGTCAGTCAGGACGTTGATCAGCAGGATTTGCTTCGGTAAGAGCGGCAAGAACGCCGCGAACAGTGAGGCCCCCGCCATACTGAACATGTTGCCAAAGTTTGCACTTGTGGTGATGAAGATGTACTTGAGTGTGTTTGCGAACGCGCGCCGTCCTTCAGACACGCCACGAGCCAGCACGTCGAGATCTTTCTCCAAGAGCACAATGTCGGCTGCCCGTTTCGTGACGTCCGTGGCGGAATCGACACTGATCCCTACATCCGCCGCGTGCAGTGCCGCGGCGTCGTTGATACCGTCCCCTAAGTATCCCACGGCATGACTCCCACGTTTCAACGCCAGGATGATCTGTTCCTTTTGTGTGGGTTCGATCTCCGCGAAGACATTCGTATGTGCGGTCATGGTCGCGAGTGCTGCACTGCTGAGATGTCGTAGGGTGTCTCCCGTACATAGGGCGGACGCGTCGAGCCCAGCTTCCGTTGCCATATGGGTAGCGACGTGTCGGTTGTCTCCCGTAATGAGCACCACACGGATCCCGAGGTCGGTCAGCGCCTGTAACGACGCGGCTGCATGGGGTTTGAGCGGATCTGCAAACGTGAGCAATCCCAGAAAAATCATTTCGCGCTCGTCCGTCCGCTGCAACGGTGTGCCGCTGTCCACAGGACGATACGCAATCCCTAAACAGCGCCATCCTATCGCACTCACCGTCTGAAGGCGCGCATTGATAACCGACCGTGCTTGCTCGAGTGGAACACGCTGGCCGGTATGATCCTCTGCCACGTCACACACATCGAGGATCGATGTCAGGGCGCCTTTGGTAATCAACAGCGACCGCGTTCCGTCTGTGACAGCGATGCTCAACCGCTTACGGATAAAATCATAGGGAATCTCGTTCATCTTGGTGTATTCTGTGCATCTGCTGGTGTGAGTGCCCGTAACGTGGCATCGATGGGATTTGTAAACCCTGTCTGGAGCGCGGCATTTAGGTAGGCGAACAGTGCGACGCGATCATTCTGAGCCCCTGTCCAATCCTCCGTGGTTTGCAAGGCAACGACGCCCTCGGTAATGGTTCCGGTCTTGTCCGTGCACAGGATGTCCATGCCGCCGAGGTCTTCAATGGCTGCTAGTCGACGCACAATGACACGTGCGGCGGCCATGTGCCGAGCGCCTTGGGAGAGTGTGACGCTGACGATCGCCGGTAAGAGCTGTGGGGTCAGGCCGACCGCCAAGGCAAGAGTGAACAGCAAGGCATCAAGCACAGGACGGTCGAGTGCCACATTGATGGCGAAGATGCAAATGACCAAGACCAATGTCACTTGGAGGAGCAGGTAGCCAAAGTGCCGTACTCCCACCTCGAATTCAGTCTCTGGCGCGCGTCGGCGCAGCTGGCGCGCGATCGCACCGAACTCTGTTGCCGTCCCCGTGTGCACCGCGACCACGGTGCCTTGGCCACTCACGACATGAGTTCCCGAATATACGACATTACTTCGTGCGAGAAGTGGCGTCGTAGTCTCGATGAGACTGGGAATTTTCTCGGCGGGATACGATTCGCCAGTCAAGACGGCTTGGTCGACAAATAGGTCTTGCGCCGTGAGTACCCGGGCATCCGCTGGGATAATATCGCCGGCGTTGACGGCGATGATGTCACCCGGGACGATGTCTTCCACTGGCATCTCGCGTGATCCGTCAGCGCGGATGACCATTGCGCGTGTCTGAATCAGGGCAAGTAACTGTTCGACAGCGTGTGCGGCCCGATGCTCTTGCCATGCGCCAAGCAGCCCACTAACGAGAAGAATGCCTAAAATGATGGTGCCGTCCGTTTGCTCGCCGAGCCCCAGGGAGAGCACTGCCGCGATCAAGAGGAGCACGCAAATCGGGGTGGTGAACTGCGCCAGAAGGCGGCGCCATAACACGCTATGCGTAGCGGGGACCGCGATGTTCGGACCATATACCGTTCGGCGTTGCGCAGCGTCTGTGGGTGATAAACCCGTCGAGGTGGCCTGTAGCTGCGTCAGGACTTGCTCGACCGGTGGCGACCAGAAGTCAGGAAGCGTGAAAGGCGGCATGCCCTAGTGTAGGTCTATTCCAGGGATGGGACTATCGTCGCTGGACCGACGGAATGTCCGGCGAATACCGGACGGAATTGTCCGACGAATAGGATCCCCGTGCATCCAAAAATCCGACATTCCGTCAGCTGGAATCCCGATAGTGCCCAGTCCCATAAACACGCATGTTGTCTGTGTGTTCTGCACGCGTCGTCGCGACATGGTCGTCGCGATATGATCGTGCGACAGGCGATGTGGATGATGGCTTTGTCCCTGGGGTGCCACGATGTCGTTCAATACGGACCAGAATCGTATCGCCGAACAACGTCAGACACCGCCGTCGGTTGCGCGATGGGAATGGCGAACATTCAGCGCATTGCCATTTCCAACGATCGTCGGTGCTGAACTACTCGATGCACTAACGTCGCAGTCAATACGCGAAGGTAACGCCTTGACGTCACACGAACGGTATTTTGTGACAGCGCGATCGCCGCATAACGTCAAGGTTCGAGCGAACCGATTACAAGTGAAACGATTGGTATTGGTGAATCGCACAGGGTTGCAGCAATGGCGGCCTCTCCTTGACGCAGCATTCCCAATCGGAGGAGTTCGTTTACGGACGTTTTATACCGCGTTGGGGATTACACGAGCATCGGTCTCGGCCCGACGCTACGATCAAGACGATCTCCTGGAATCAGCTCTCCTGTGTGACCCAACACTTCGCATTATCGACATTACTAAACACCGTGCACCAATTCGGTTGCAACACGGTGTCGGTGAGCACGTCACGCTCACGATTTCTGGGCGCCAATGGTACAGTCTCGCCTTTGAGCACGACGATCCCGTACAACTCCGCGTGGCGCTCCAGCGACTCGGTTTGACGAGTTTCCCCAACACGAGTTATCCCGCGTTTCTGATGCGTACAGCGGGATCTCCAAGAAGTACCCCAAGCACCTTTGCTGACGTCGTCCCATTTCCTACCAATATGGAGGCTCTATGAGGGGGTTCTGTCGTGTATCCAATTGCGTACGCGCGGTTGCACATCACGTCGATGCGTTGTGGCTTCGTACGCTCATGTTGTGCAGTGCCCTGTTTACCGTACTGACGACTGTGCCGTTGCGCGCGCAAACATCCACACCAACCGTCCCCCTGTCAAGTGTGTATGATGGCGGATATCTCGTGTTTCAAAGTGACGATAGCGCCTTCAAATACTGGTTGGATGGCCGGCTCCAGCTCGACGCCGCAACGTACCGGGGGAGCGCCCATCATTTGTCCAGTGGGTTCGAGGTGCGGCGCGGTCGTGTGGGGCTCAAAACTACGCTGTATCGCGACTGGCAAGGCGAAGTCGACTTCGACTTTGCGGACAATGCCGTGGAAATGAAAGATATGTGGGTCGGGTACGCTGGCTTCCG
>Ga0105237_10004181_pt1 | contig 16811 bp, 12 predicted proteins | sample KBSC24metaG_FD_81520 | JGI IMG/M metagenome (GOLD analysis project Ga0105237, IMG submission 81520) | Corn rhizosphere microbial communities from Kellogg Biological Station, Michigan, USA - KBS C2-4 metaG | ecosystem: Host-associated > Plants > Roots > Rhizosphere > Soil | place: Michigan, USA... | reverse complement strand
TGGTGCTGTCGATGATGGTCAGCCGTGCATAATACCGGGTAGGATTAAGTCCAAAGACCGTCTTGAGCGCGGGTCCATGAAAGTCTATTTCCGTCAATTGTTCCGGCACGGCGATCTTCCACTCGAACCCAAGGCGGGGCGCCGGCTCGTCGATGACAACAGTTGGCTGTATGACAAGACTGTCACCCACAGTGGCCTGGTACACCGTATCGAAATTGGTGATGACAGGAGCGGGCGGCACATGATAGACATAATTCCCCTTGTCTTTGTAGCAGGCTGCAGCTCCGCAAGCCCAGCCTGCCAGTATATATATTAGATATCTTTTCATTGCGTTGATTTTATGATCCGTGACTATATTACTTCTCCCCCATTCTCATCGATAAAAAAGAATTTGCCGGCCTGGACATCCTTCTTGTAAAGGATCCGGTGGTTGGGCGTATTCGTATTGTAGAAATCATAATTGCCATCCGTACGCTGTTCCAATATGTATCCAAGGTCCGGGTGATTGGCCACCCAAGTCAAAGGGTCGGCCAGAAAGCTGTTCAGCTTTCCTACATAATAAAGGTTCTTGGGCGCATCGAGACCGCTGGTGCTAAGGTCCATCACTCCAGTGGTGATCAGGAAAAGCTCATGTTTCACCTGGGAATAATAGCCTCCGAGCCACATGTTCCACCAGACCGGCTTTTCCAGCTTGTTGGAAATAACGATGCGAGCGTTGATCAAAGAAGCGATGGCCGTCCCCAGATCGCCTGTTGCCACCAGGTGGAGGTCCAATGCCACCGAGCGCTGCGCGAGCAATGTGTCGGTATTATATACGACAAGGGCTATGCTGTCATACCCCGTATTGGCATGTAAGGTATACTGGTCCTTTAACGGAGCATAATGGAGACTGGGTTTGGCAGTAGTGCCGCTGTCCGTCACAGCCACTTTGTATACCCTGTCAGTATTCGACCTGTTGCCCGACAGACGGACCGGCAGGTAGATGGTATCCGACTCTTTCCCCGGCGTATAGGCAAACGTATATACAATGCTGTCCCTGTCGGTGGTAGCATCATCAAAATTGAAATAGATATTGTCGGAAGTATGATACGGCATGTAGGCTGCCTTTTTACAGGATGCCATCGTCAGCAATACAATACCGGATATTTTAAATAATATTTTCATTTTGTTGTTGTTGATTATCGGTTGCCATAATCGATCTCATCAATGGGCAGCGGCAGGATAAAGACCTTATTCGATGCCGGGTAGCTGATGCCGGACAGGCCGACGATGTTCCGGTTGAGCCGCTTGTACAAATAAAACAGCTGGCCTTCTCCATAAAACTCTTTACGGGCCTCTTTTACCAGTTCCGTGAGAAACTCCTCTTTCCCGGATACGGCGAATTTGGTGTTGATGCCCCGGTGAAAACGTACAGAGTCGATGTAAGCCGTCGCCCGGGCAGGGTCCGTATCATAGGTGCATTCCGACGCGATATAGTACATCTCGCTGAGCCGTATGGCCGGCGCCATCAGGTAATGCCTGTTCACGTCCTTGTCCCGTGCATACTTCTGGAGTTCATACCGATTGCCTGAAATATCGCTCACAGGTTTCAACCATTCCTTAAAACGCAGGTCCTCGCCACCTACTCCGCCCGTCTCGTATATTGTATTGCCGGCGTTCTGCTCGATATACAGGCTGGTGATACCTTGTCCATACAGCGTGATGAGGTTGGTCTGCATACCCGGCTCGTACCAGCCGAACACCAGCTCTTTATACAGGATGCGATCGACCGTTTGCGCGTCGGATGAAATAAAGTCGGCGATCTTCGTCCAGGGAAACTTACCCGAATTGATCACTTCCAAGGCATTGGCAAGCGCCTCGGGCTGCTTGTTCATATAGAGATATGCCCTTGCCAGCTCGCCGCAGACGGCGTAATAGTTCATGCGGTGGCGTCTATTCTGGAGGAATAAAGAGGAGGAGCTCTCTTCCGTCGACTGCCCATCACCAGGATAGCCGACGATATACGTTTTATCCAGGATAGGGTCCATCGGCTTCAAAAGGGTCTTGGCGTCATTGAGGTCCGTAATGACATCTGTCAGCACATCGGTGACGGTAGAGCTGGCAGTGACCGTATTGGAAAAATCCTTTACATAGGGAATTGCCGTAGCCGTCGGATTGCTGACAAAAGACGGGGCATAGAGCCGCAGCACATCAAAATGGATATATGCCCTTAGCGCCAACGCCTCCCCTTTTATCACGGCATAGTCGACATCGGAGAGGATGGACTTGTGCGACTCGATATTTGCCAGAATGAGATTGCAGTTGGCAATGGCATTATACAAATTTTGCCAGACCTGGTCCTTTCTCTGTATGAAAATAGGATCCTGGTAATTGAACAGGGATGTTTGCAGATAGGACAAATAGTCTTGCGGAGGAATAGTGAAGTTTTGCGCCAGGACATCGGGGGTGGCGCAGGTGAGCTCCGTTCCATAAGCGCTGATCCCCGTGCATTTTGAATATACCCCGTTGAGCGCTTCTTCAAACCCCGACTGGGTATTGAACAGCTCGTCCTTCTCGACCTGCGATTGGGGTTTTACATCCAGCCATTTTTTGCAGGAGGTAAGCAGCAGACCGGCAGTGATGATCCAAAAAAGTTTGTACATATAAATGTCTTTAAAAGCTTGTTTGAACAGAAAAAGTAAAGCTCCTGGCAAAAGGGTAATCGATGCCTCTCTCGATCTTCATCGTACTCCAATGGAAGACATCGTTCATCGTCAATGCCAGCCGGAGATTCCTCATCCTGAGTCTCGAATATACCCTTGGATCGAAGTCATAGGAAAGGTAGACGGACTGCAAAGTCAACTCATCGTCCTTTTGTATAAAACGATCCGATAATTGGGAAGTGCCCAGGTCAGCGATGTTCTTGAAAAAGGCGCGATCTCCCGGTTTTTTCCATCTGTCCGTCAGCACCCTTCTATCCACGTTGTACCGCGGATCGGCGTTCTCGACTCTGTCCACCAATGTCTGGTTGTAGTCCTTGCCTCCCAACGTGGTAAAGAAATTGGCGTTCAGCAGCCATCTTTTATAGGCTATCGAAGCCCCAAAGCTGCCGGTGACCTTGGGCGTGGGGTCGGCGACTGGAACGATATCCTTTACATCCCAGAGATAGGTATGCGTACCATCTTTTTTTATAAAGATCTCCTTTCCATTCTCCGGATCGATGCCCAGCGAGCGTACCGCATAGATCGTATTGACAGCCTGCCCTTCGTTGTACCGGAGCAGGGGGGCTGCTTTCAGGCTGTCATTGTTCTTTTGCGCCTGGTCCACTTTGTCATTATATGCTTTCAGGGCGTTGGATATCTTCAGGATCTTGTTCGTATTGTGTACGAGGTTGGCAAAAACATTCACGTTCCAAACTTTATTAGCAAGGATTGTATACTTGATATTGAGCTCGAAACCGCGATTGCCCATATCCCCCAGGTTGGCCTTATAAGAAGTAAAGCCCGTGGAAGGCGGGAGGTTGATATCCGCCAGCAGTCCGTTGGTGACCTTGTAATAGTACCGTGGCGAGATCAGCAGTCTGTCGCTGAACAATCCCAGGTCGAAACCGGCATCGCTCTCGCGGGTCCGTTGCCATTGCAGGGCTTCATTGCCATAATTGTTGACCGCAGCGCCCACCCCTGTAGAATACCAATCGGAAGAATAGTAGGTATAAGTAGTCTTGGACAGGTAGGGCGGAAATTGTACCGACCCTGTCAGGCCCGTGCTGACCCTGAAGCGCAGCTGGCTGATGAAGGGATAATTATGCTGGAAAAAGTATTCCTTGTGTGCATTCCAGCCGAGCCCGACAGCCCAGAAAGGAGCCACCTTTTTGTCCGTACCGAACTTGGAAGAGCCATCCGCCCTGAGATTTATGTCCAGCAGGTATTTGTTCTTCAGCGAATAGTTGAACCCCAGCAGTGTTCCGAAAAGTCGCTCTTTTGACACATCTCCTACCGGTGAGGACAGGTCGGGGAAGCTGTTGGCGAATCCTATATTGGTAAACCTGTCATTGGTAAAGCCGATGGCTGTAAAGCCTTTCTGGTCGATGGAATAGGTACGGATATTTGTTCCCAGCAGGACGTTGAAATATTGATCCCCGATCTGCCGGTTGTAGTTCAGGGTTAAATTCCCGTCAAAGGTTGCTTCGTCATCCGACTGGTAATAATAAGATCCTCTTTTGGACAGGAGATTCGTAGGATAAAAATAGAAGGTATTTGCCAGCGGAGACGTAAAGACATCCATGGTGGATCTTTTCTTCGTATAGCTTATCAGGCTCCGGAGGCGGAGATTCCGGGTAATATTCCACTCGCCTGAGAAGGCGTCGATCAGTTCGAGATAAGAGGATTTGGAAAAGCCATGGAGCGTTGCATCGTATATGGGGTTCAGCACGACATCCGTCACATACTGGGCCGAGCCGAACTGATGGGTATCGATGAGCCAGTTGTCTACGGCCTGGATGATATGTCCCGCGGAATCCGTCTTGGGATAATAAGGGTTCATGCGGGCGTACTGGGAAAAATCACCGTATTGAGATTCCCTTGCATTCACCTGGTTCACTGTAAGCACATTCTTGAAAAGAAATGTCTTGTTGGGGTTATAGGACAGGTCCATCCCGAGCGTATACCTATCGCGGCCCGATCCCTTCATGACACCGGGGGAGGTTTGATAGCGCAGGTCAAGTCCATAGCGAACCACATTGGAACCGCCCTCCAGGTACAGGGAGTTCTTATGTCCAAAGGCAGTGGTAAGAGGTTGAGACAGCCAATAAGTGTTCACACCGCTGACGATGTTCTTCATTTTTGCATAATAGCGTACATCCTGATCGTCTTGTGTGATACTACCCACCGGCGTATACAATCCCGCCAGCTGCTCATAATTCAGCTTCTCGGATGCGTTCAGCACATGATAGTCCGTAAGATCGGGCGTGGTAGCATTCAGCTCATAGTTGTAATACAGCTGCAGCTTCCCTTCCTTAGGCGCCTTGGTAGTAATGACGAGCACGCCATTGGCGGCACGGGAACCATAAATGGCCGTTGCAGCCGCGTCCTTTAGTAAAGTGACGGACTGGATCCTGTTGATATCCATGTCATATACTTTTTCCAGGGATACTTCGAACCCATCCATGATAAAAGTGGGCAGGTTGACATTGCTGGAGAGACTGGTCCTGCTAAGCACATCTCCATTGCCGCTGGGCAGGGCCGTGGAACCTCGTACATTGATGCTGGGCAATACATTGGGATTGGAGCCTGCCAGGTTGTTCTGAGCGATGCTGAAGGACGGATCGAAAACCTGGATGCTTTGAAGAAAATTCTGGGGGTTGACCTTTTTCAATTCTTCCCCTGATATGACCGTGGTGTTGCCCGTGAAGCTTTCCTTATTGATGACCTGGTATCCTGTTACTACCATATTGGTCAAAGGGTCCTTATTGGCATTCAGCGATAGTCTGACTGTAAGAAAGCTGTTGTCTTTTATCCTGATGTCCCGGCTGAGATAACCCACATAGCTGATCGATATTGTTGCGCCGGCTTTTACGAGGATGCTGAAGGTTCCGTCCTGGGCGGCCGCCTCTCCTCCTTCCACGCCTTTGACAGTAATATTGGTGCCGGGGAGAGCAGCATTGCTCTGTGCATCCACTACCTTGCCGTTGACCCTGATGAGGGGCGTCGAATCCGGCTGTGCGACAGGCAGTGGTTCTGTTACCGTCCGCGCGCTGATGACGATGGTCTTATTGACGATGGTATACATCAGCGGTTGATCCCTGAAGCACTCATCCAGGACTTCCTTCATCTCGCGATCGTTAGCTGAGAGAGTAACAGGATGGGCTTTTTCCAACAATTGCGTATTATAAAAGAAGAGGTAGCCTGTCTGTCTCCTGATGTCTTTAAATACTTTCTTCAGCGAAGTATTTTCTGCATTCAGAGATACCTTCTGCGCAAAGCCTGCGGCGGATACCTGCAGACAGCCAACCAACAAGAGCATCGTGGTTAATTTCATAACCAGAATAGTTTTTGGCTTTGCAAACGGCCTGAAGACCGCTTTGCAACAAGCAGTTAAAATCATACCTTTATGAAAATTGGGTTTAAGCGAATAAAATAGTTGAGATGCTTTTTATGAAGTTTGCCCATTTCGGCCGGGGGTGTGTCACCACTCCCGGCTTCCTTATGTAGAGTGGTCCCCACGACGCCGGAGCGTCGAGGGGACGGCTTTAGGAGTGAGGCGCCGCGCGGGCGTTAGGAAGTTTGCTCATAGCAGTGTGTTAGTTTTGTTGGTGAATAAAATTTATCAGAGCCTTTGCCCTATCAGGGCATTACCGTAACCTTTTTATCGTCTATCTTAAAATGAACCTTACTTAATTCCAATATTTTAAATACTTCTGTCAATTGGCTGCTGCGGGGGATATCCCCTTCGAATTTTTCCGTGGTGATCTTCCCCTCGAACACTACTTCCACATTATACCAGCGGGCTATCTGACGCATTACTGTTTGTATATCGGCATTCTCGAAATGGAAGCGGCCATTCTTCCATGCAATGGCATCCTCTACATCTGCATCGGGTATCATCCGGCTGTGTCCTCTATCATCCAATTGTACCTGCTGTCCCGGCTCTAAAAGGGTGGTTTGCCTGCTCACTACCCGTACGCTGCCTTCTAATAAGGTGGTCCGCACGGCATTTTCATCCGTGTAAGCATTGATGTTGAAATGTGTTCCCAAAACCTCCACCATGGCTGAGTCTGCGCCGGCACTGAATTTTACCCTAAAAGGCCGGATCTTATCCTTTTGAACTTCAAAATATGCCTCCCCTGTGATCTGTACCGTTCTCTCATCACCTGTAAAAGCTGTGGGATAGGTGATGGATGAAGCGGCGTTCAGCCAGACGGCTGTACCGTCGGGCAGGATCAGGCGATATTGCCCGCCACGTGGTGTTGTGAGCATGTTATGAACGGGAACATCTGTTTCTTGCCCGGGGTCCGCCTTTTTATATGCCAGCTGTCCATTGCCCAGCTTGTCGATCTTTGTATTCCCTTGTTGAGCCACCAGGCCGTCATGCAGGCTGTCCAATGCAATAGTGGAACCATCTGCCAGCGTCAGCAGCGCCACATTGCCACCGGGAGGCCGGTCGTGCTGTACTGCAAGGGTTTGCTCCGCCTTGCCCGTCTTCTTTGGCATCAACAGGTACCAGGTCACGATACCGCCCAGGAGCACAGCGGCTGCTGCCCAACGTATAAGGGTCCTTTGCAGTCCTTTTCTCACAGCGGGCGCTTCTTCCCTGCCTATACGATGGATCGCCTCCCGGACAGCCTGCCACCTGCCCTCGCTGTGTTCCGGAAGAGAAGGCATCTGCTGCAACATTTGTATCAGGTATTCCCTGGCCGCCTCATCGCCCGAAGGCTGTTCCAGCAATAATGCCAGCTCCTCCTCTTCGGCAGGGGTGGCTATACCGGATGTATATTTGTCTATCAATAGCGTGATCCTTTCAGGGGCAATCATATAAGGTGGCTTAATGATAGTAAGACGCAGCAAAAAAGAACTTGAACCAGTTTGTGGGAAAAAAATTATTTTTTTATCATGATCCAGGTATAGGCGAGCATCAAGGCAGGGAGAATATCCTGCTCGTCCATGTAAGTCCGGATGGTCTGCAGGGCCCTGACCAGGTGGTTGCGGACCGTGTTGGGAGAGATATTCAGCTGCCGGCCTATCTGGTCGTAATTCATCCCTTCATGCCGGCTGAGTATATAAACGGCCTTTTGTTGTGGAGAAAGCTGATCGACAGCCTGTTGTATCAGTACAGCCCGATCGCGCAGCAAAAGCGTCTCATCCGTATCGTTATGCGCTTCCTGCCTGAAATTGGATAGTCTCTGTAACATCCGGCTTTCATTCAGCTGACGGCGTATCTGATCCAGCGTGCGGCGTGCGGCAATGGTAAAAATATAAGCTTCGGGGTTGTCTACTTCATCCAGCTTTTCCCGATGTTGCCAGATCTTTATAAATATTTCGTGGGTGATCTCTTCGGCCAATGTCGTAATCCGTATCATTTTGAGCACGAAAGGATAAATGCGTCTGTCATATCGGCGGAACAGCTCTCCGAAGGCCATTTCATCCCCCCGGGCTATCCGGTGAAACAGGTCATGATCCGTATATTGGGCTACTAAAGGCAGGCCGCGAAGGTACGACAATCTAGTGATCCGACAACAACACCGGAGCAGGCTTCCCTGAGGACTTCTTCCGGCCCGCCAGCAGCAACAAAGGCAGGGCCAGCAAAAAAAGCAATCCTATAAGCAGATAAGCATCTCCAAAGCTCAGCGCATTGGACTGACGGGTGACCGTGCTATCCAATAGCTTCAACGCGCGATCCTGTGCATCCGCAGCGCTGATTCCCTTTCCCGCCAAATAATGTGTATAGCCAGACAGCCTTTCGGTGAGCAGCGGATCGCCCGGGACAAGATTGGATATAAGGTCTGTTCGGTGAACTGCATTTCGATTGGTCAGATACGTATTTACCAGCGCGATGCCAAATGATCCACCCAGCTGACGCATCATATTATTCAGGGCCGCGCCTTGCGGCATATCCTTTGGTTCCAGTCCCGATACAGCCAGCGCCGTCAGCGGCACCGTCACGATAGCCAGCCCTACACCTCTCCATATCAGTGGAATGGAAATATCCGCACGGCCTGCTTCCAGGTCCAGTCGCGACATCTGCCAGCTAAAGAGGACGAACAAGGTCATCCCCGTGGTGATCATCACCAGGGGTGAGATCCCTCTCTGTAAAAGCCGCGCCGAGATCATCAATCCCCCTATGGCCAGACAGGCGCCCGGCAACAGCAACAGCCCCGTCTGGGTTGGTGTAAAGTTCAAAAGCCGCTGGGCAAACACCGGTGTGAGAAACACCGATGTAAAGATACCTACGCCTGATATAAACGTGAAAACGGCAGCGATGCTGAGGTTACGGCTTTTCAGCACATACAGATTCACCACGGGATTCTTGACCCTCAGCTCCCACCAGATGAATAGGAAGATACCTACAACGGCGGTGACCGTAAGATAGATGATATAGTTTGTATCGAACCAGTCTTCGGCCTCTCCCCTTTCCAGTACCGTCTGCAAGGAGCCTACGCCGACAGCCAGTAAGAAGATACCGGTCCAGTCAATCTTTCCCGTCAGCTGTTTCTCCGCCGGCTCGCCCAGCAGCATGGAGCAAAGCACCGCTACGGCGATGCCGATGGGAACATTGATATAGAAGATCCAGGGCCAGGAATAGTATTCTGTGATAAAGCCTCCCAGCGTGGGACCGATAGTAGGCCCTATAAAAACGCCTATCCCAAAAAGAGCGCTGGCTACATTCCTTTTTTCTTTTGGGAACAGCTCGAACACGATGGCCTGCGATACGGACAGCAGCGCGCCGCCGCCCATACCCTGCAGGAAGCGGAAGGTCACCAGCATCCAGATATTGGAGGCCTGTCCGCATAAAAAGGAACAAAGTGTAAAAAGGATCACTGATCCGATATAATAATTACGCCTGCCCAGCTTCGCCGCCAGGAAGCTGGTGATGGGAATAATGATCACATTGGCGATGGCATAGGAAGTGATGACCCAGGAAGTATCCTCCAGGGTGGCACCCAGGTTGCCGCTCATATGCGAAAGAGCGACATTGACGATGGATGTATCGATGAGCTCCATCATGGCGGCGCCGATGACCGTGATCAGCAGGATATTTCTTTTAAAGGAGTTCATTCTGCGGCATTCATAAGTTGTAAAGCTTCGGCGGGAGAGGACAGGGACAGCTGGTATACGTAGGCGGTATCTCCGACATGGATCTCATAATTGTTCCCGGCCAGCGCGTTGAGGAGGTCTTCTGCTACCTGACGAGGAGGGATGCCATTTTCACCACCGATGACCTTTGAGAATTCCGTATTGACCAGGGGCGGCATCAGCTCGAATACTTTTACATTTTCCGCGGTCCTTCCCAGGGTCACTCTTAGCGTTCTTGTATAGGAATGCAGGGCTGCCTTGCTGGCTGCGTAGGTTGCCAAGCGACGGCCCGGGGCAAGCGCTACGATGGATGTGACATTGACGATGGCGGACTCTTTCTGTTTTTTAAGGAGGGGCAGCAGCTTTTCCGTGAGCCGTATCGGCGCGAGGTAGTTGGTCTGCATTTCTTCGGCGGCCTTTTCGGCAACATTGACCTCATCTCCCACCTTGTAATAATGGGCCTTGCCTGCATTGTTGATGACGATGTTCAGGCCGGGAAAATCTTTATTGATCCTTGCTACCAGTTCGTCTATTTGTCCCGGGTCGGTGATATCGCTGACGATGCCGGTGACGTTCTTAAGCCGTGCAACGGCTGCATTCAGCCTTTGTTCGTCCCTGCCTGTGATGATCACCTGATTACCTTTTTCGACAAATAAATTGGCCAGTTCAAATCCGATGCCTGCGCTACCGCCTGTGATAAGTACGGTGTTGTTGGTCGTGTTCATAATTGTAGTTTTTATAATTTTTTAGAATATACCGATCGGTATATTTTTATACAAAAAAATAGCTATTTCAGTTCGCGTATCATTTTTTCCACCTGTTCCATCACCTGGCGTATGTATCGGGGTCTGCCTGTCACCCGTGATATCATGATGCCGCCTTCGATGGTGGAGATGATGGACAGGGCTGTCTGTTCGGGATCTTTTATTTCTTTGAATTCCTTTTTTTCGATGCCTGTCTGCAGGAGGGATACGATAAAGTTCTTCCAGTCGAGGATGACATCCACTACTTTTTTCTTGAGGGCTTCATGTGTATCGTCCGCCTCGACCGCGGTATTCAGGATGGGGCATCCGCCTTCGGGGAAGCCCTGGATATTGCCGCTGTATACATCCACATAGACCAGCAGCTTTTCCCGGACCGTCTTTTTCTTATCTATCTCTGCCCGTACCATGGAGGTGACTTTTTTTACATTGTAGTCAAAGGCGGCCAGAGCTACTTCGTCCTTGTTGGCAAAGTTCCCATAGATGCTGCCTTTGGTGAGACCCGTAGCCTCTGTCATATCGCTAATGGATGTTCCGGCGTATCCTTTTTTGTTAAAAACGGGGGCCGTCTTCTCCACGATGAACTGTCTTGTTTTTTCGGCCTTATTCATTAGTTGGGCTTTATTCCAGACACAAAAATATACCGATTGGTATGATTTTCCAAAAAAACTTTTTCGGGGGCGGCCGGCGGGCACTGGTGCCGGCCAAAATCCGGGGGTATCCTGGTAAAATTTGGCTTTCACTTTTTGGCATAATTGCCCATCTTTATGGATATGAGATATCTCTGCTGCCTGCTCCTGATCTGTATGCATGTCGTCCATGCTCAACCTATTACCACGGCCGGCCAGTCTGCCGTCCTCGTCGTCCGCAAGGCAGGCGTCCACTGCCTCCGGGTGACGCTCCACCCCATGTATTCTCCTGACCGCATATATTCAGACATTGTCGATACCAGCTCAGACTTATACCTCACCCGCCTGGATGCACCGTTGAGAAAAAAGATCGGCAGCCTGCTAGTGGAAGTAAGCCCCCGTCCGCTGATGGTCCGTGTGACGACGCCGGAAGGCAGGCTGGTGCAGGAGCTGGTCTTTGGCGACAGTTCCCTGACTTTTCTGTTGCATGATGCGCCGGTGCTTGGATTGGGAGAAGGAGGACACCGCCCCGACCCGGGCGTGGACTGGCGGAAAGCGCCTATCGAATATGACAGGCGGGGAAGATTTCAGGAGATGCTGCCCCGCTGGCAGAGCGATGCCTATGGTTCCCGTAATCCCGTCCCTCTCCTCATCGGGACAGATGGATGGGCCCTCTTTATAGAAACGCCCTGGGGACAGATCGATCTGCGGGACAGTCACCACGGTATCTTTTTTCCCTGGAAACCTATTGCGAGCGATTCGGTACAACAGGATCAAAAGAACCAGGGACTGGCCGGAGCTAAGGGACTGCCACCCGCCAGCAGCGTTATACCCGGATGGTATGATGTAGACGTCTTTGATGCACGTGATCCTTCGTTGTTCATGGCGGACCTTTCTCTTCTGACTGGCGGCGCGGTGATGCCTCCCAAATGGGCGCTGGGCTATATGCAATCCCATCGTACGCTCAAGGATGAAACCCAGATGCTGGGCATCGTGGATAGCTTCCGTGCCAAAAAAATACCGGTAGATGCAGTTATTTACCTGGGCACGGGCTTTACACCGAGGGGCTGGAATACCACACAACCTTCTTTTGCATTCAACCCGGAGGTATTCCACCGCGATCCGGCCCTGGTGCTGGCAGACCTGCATGCACGACATGTACGGGTGGTATTGCATATGGTGCCCTGGGACAGGGATAAGCTGCCATCCTTATACGGGACCATTCCTGCCGCCAAAGACGAAATGCTGGGCAACGGACATATTCAACGCTACTGGCAGCAGCATGTCGCGTTGATGAAGACAGGCGTCGACGCTTTCTGGCCGGACGAAGGGGATTGGTTCAACCTCGATGAAAGGATCAAGCGTCATCAACTATATTATCAGGGCCCGCTGTCCACCTTTCCCAATATCCGCCCCTGGAGTCTTCATCGCAACGGCTACCTGGGCATTGCCCGCTGGGGCGGATGGATCTGGTCGGGCGATACCGAATCGTCCTGGAAAACGCTGGAAGGACAGGTGGCCGTTGGCATCAACAGCTCCCTGAGCCTAAGCCCTTACTGGGGGTCCGATATCGGAGGATTTTATCCTAACTCGGAAAAGACGGGTGAGCTGTATGCCCGATGGTTCCAGTTCGGCGCATTCTGCCCTTCCTTCCGCAGCCATGGACGCACCACGATGACGATCCTGCCCTGGGGCTGGGGACAGGGCGACAGAGGTGAGTTGGAAACTTCTTCTGCTTCGAAGCCTTTGTCCGACAGTGAAGCCATACGCCGCAATGTACTGGTGTCGGAGATGAATAATCCATTGATCGAGCCGGTGGTAAAAAAATATGATGAGCTGCGGTATCAGCTGCTACCCTATAACTATACATTGGCGTATGAAGCGCGCCGTGTGGGTATGCCCTTTATGCGGGCCCTGTGGCTTCACTACCCGGATGATACAATAGCCAGGGGCCTTGGCAGTGAATACCTCTGGGGAAGAGATATGCTGATCGCACCTGTATTTGAAAAAGGCGCCACACATCGCACGGTCTATCTGCCAAAAGGAATATGGTATGATTGGTGGACGGGTCTTCCACAGCCGGGCGGTCAATGGGTTACCCGTGACGTCGATCTGTCCATTATGCCTATCTATGTCCGCGCGGGAGCCATCCTGCCGGTGGACCCCATCCGGCAGTATACAGCCCAGCCGACAACGGAACCCACCACTCTTCGCATCTATCCCGGCGCCGATGGAGACTTTACGCTGTATGATGACGACGGTATCAGCCTGGATTATCTGCATGGTTCGGCTGTCTGGATACACTGCGCCTGGGACGATAAGCTCCAGGTCCTGCGTCTGAGTTCGGGTGCGCCCCGGGGCAATGCCGGGAAGTCCGCGGGAGGACATGCCTTGCCTGTTGAGCGAACCTTTCGCGTGCGGCTGATGACGACGGGCACAGAAAAGACGATCCTGTATAAAGGAAGACCTGCCAACGTGCGCTTCTGACCTACATATACTTTTCGATAGGCAGACAATGGACGCCTTCTACCTTTCTGTATGAATCGGTGGTATAGATCTCATCGATGGCTTCGATGGCAATGCCCCTGCTGAAGATCCCATGACTGACGATGAGGTGAACTTTCCCGGCGCCCTTCTCCTTTAACATCTTCGCGGTACCGGCAAATGTCCCGCCTCCGTCACAGATATCATCCACGATAAAACAGGTCTGCCCGTGCAGGTCTTCGGTCATGGCCTTAAAATTTGTCAATGCGCCTGTCCTCAGGTCCCTTTCCTTCATACATTCCACGACATCTTCCACCTGTAGGAATTGCGCCAGCTTGTGTATCTTCTTCAATGCTCCCGCGTCGGGGGAGATAAGACAGTATGTCTCTCCGGGATGCTTTTTTGTATAATCCTGCAATACATCCTGCACAAAGAAATGGTTGGTCACGGCATAGGACCTGTCGATCAGGGCGGTGGCAACCTCGGAGTGCGGATCGAAGATCCTGATCTTTTTAAAGTTCCCCTGGTTGAGCAGGGAAGCAACGACTTTTAATGAGAACGGCTCTCCTTCCAGCATGACGCGGTCCATCCGGGCAGCCAGCAGGTAGGACACATGCAGCTCTACTTGTTCGAATTCCAAGTAATCCAGGGTATTCTTTACAAAAAGGACCATCAGCAGGTCATTGGCATTGTTCAGCCGGGTGAGTATGCGGACGGGCGTCCTCCTATCCATATTTTCCATCTGCCGTACATCGATCTTTATATGGGGCTGCCCATCGGGGAATAACATTGTCTTGAAAGTAAATGCCGAGCGTTCGGGATAAATAAGATCAAATGTGTACATGTATTGGTAATTTATTTTTGTCTTCCAATCTCGCCGGGATATAGCTGCTGTACCATATCGCTCTGCCAGTATTTTTTCGATTGAACATCCATCACGGATATCCTGCCCTGGAAAGCAGCGCCGGTGTCCATGTTCCAGACATTACATTTGTGCATGGGCGTTGTTTCGTCATAGTTCGTGGTAGGGGTATGACCGATAAATATCTCTTCGTACAATAACAGCCGCTGGGGGTAGTACAAGCTCGTTTTTGGTATACGCGGGTCGACGGCCAGCGCCATCTCCCACAGCGTCCTGTCCCATGAATAGTTGCTGGGATGATGTTCTCTTTTTGGGGCCATGCATAGAGGAAAATCCGGCATGGATAAAAAGACAGTTATTGTCCTCATAGTAAGGCCGCATGTTCCTGAAGAACCGGAGGTGCCTTTCCCTGTCCGCTGGGCTGATACCCGCATAGCTGTCGATAGTGGCCTGCCCTCCATGTAAGACCCAGTCACGGTCCGCACCCCACCCCATGAGCCACTCCTCACACCACGCGTCATGATTGCCGAGGATAAAAATACAGTCATGACGGTCATCCAGTTCCATCAGCAGCTCTATCACCTGCCGCGATTCAGACCATCCGTCTACATAATCGCCGAGGAATATGAGTCTGTCGCCCTGTTTAAGTCCGACCTTGTCCAGCACCTGCTGCAGCGCCCGGCGGCCTCCGTGAATATCGCCTATCGTGAATGTTCTTGCCATTTTTCTCTCAATTTAGCTCTTGCTTCCATCAATGCAAATCCCAGCAGGTTATCGCCCTTCCATAAAGAAGGATTCCCAGCAGCCGGATCATCACGCTTCATACCAATCCCCCATATCCTGTCTACAGGACTGGCCTCCACCAGTACCTTGTCGCCTGTATTCAGCAGGAATTCCTTCAATGCAGCATTTTGAGCAAACTTCTGATAACTACCCCTGACCACCAGGTCAAACTTATGCCGGTCCCAGGCCGTCGGATCGAAGTGCTGAACAAGCCGCCCCAGTTCTTTTGCCTCTGCCGGCGTCTCGCAGGCCAGTATCTTTTGCAGGGTGTCATTATCATGGAATAATTCCGCCTTGCCCGCCATCATCCAGTGCTCCGCCGTACGGTAAACAACTCCTTCCACTTCAAACGGAGCAACCCACCACTGACTAAAACAGCTCTTTGTAATGCTGCCGTCCGCCGAAGGCTGGTGCCCATAGAAAAATAAAAAAGGTATGTCTTGATGATCCGGGTATTGCTCTATGAGCCATTTTCTATCGAAAAACATAGTAACTGATCTTATTTTTTTTTCGTTCATCTTTTACCATTTAAATTCTCCCTCACGCGCCCGCGGATATCCTCCAACGTCTCATCCACCAGCAATTTCCCGTCCCTGAACACAGTTCTCAGCTCACCCTTCCCCTCGTCCTCCCAGCTGCACTGATCCTTTAACGCCAGCCTGCCGGTAGCCGGATCGCGGTACACCTGCATCAACCCCTTGGCCGACTTTTTTGTCCCATCATCGGTCTTTGGGTCTTTAAAGATATCCCTGCCCACACCCTTAACCTCTCCATACGTGGCCTTCATGGCAAATCCAAACGTATCCCGGGTAACATACTCGTATGTATAAGACCCGATGCCCAACACTACATTATAGCTGGCAAAGCCCTTCCTTTTCAACCCCTCCAATATAGCCAGCTGACGCTCGGTGGTGATGCTGTCGCCATAGATCAGACCAATGTGACCATCCAGCAGCTTATATCCCTTTTGTGTGATCGTGCCACCGAACACCTCCCACATACACTCGATAGCTCCCTTATATTCCGGACTCCCCACGGGCGCGGTCTCATCTCCGACAATGATCTTTACAGGATCACCGCTGTCAGGACGGATCACCACTTTCCCATTCCTTGCCACGATCTGCTCTTTCAGCTTGGGAAGGAATTCCGTGATCACCTGCCAGAAATCCCAGGTGTCGCTGACAATGGATACGATCCCGGAAGGATATACATCCCTGATGAGCCGCAGGAAAGTTTCGATCTCTCCATCCTGGGTACCCATACACATCACGCTGTGCTCGGTAGCAGGTACCGACCCGCCGATCAGCTCCCGCGTACAATCGGCCCTATAATATTCCTCCAGGAAGTCGATGGCAGGAATGGTATCCGTACCCGTAAAGGATAGCAAGTGACCGGCTCCACTGATCACCGCATCCTCGATACCCGCCATCCCTCTGAAAGAAAAATCATGTCCCTGCCAGGGAATAAAGCTGCCATCCTCTCCGACAGTCGACCCGGCATATTCCGTAAAAGTCCGCAGGTACTG
>Ga0105237_10004179_pt1 | contig 16814 bp, 14 predicted proteins | sample KBSC24metaG_FD_81520 | JGI IMG/M metagenome (GOLD analysis project Ga0105237, IMG submission 81520) | Corn rhizosphere microbial communities from Kellogg Biological Station, Michigan, USA - KBS C2-4 metaG | ecosystem: Host-associated > Plants > Roots > Rhizosphere > Soil | place: Michigan, USA... | reverse complement strand
CGAACAGCAGGTCGAGCACCTTCGAGCGCAGGCCCTCGCTGAGCGCGATGGCGAGCACGCCGGCGACCGTCAGCAGCAGCAGCGAACGTCCGATGCCGCCGCTGCGGCGGCGCTTGGGCGGTTCGCGCAGCGAGCTGGACGCGTCGCGCAGGGCATTTGCCGCCTCCTTGAGCTCGCGCTGGAGCTTGCGGTCCTCGAACAGCGCCTGCGTGGCGGGCTTGCCGTTGGTCATCCGCCCGTATGCGCTGCGGGCAGCGCCGTAGGCGGTGATCAGGGAGCCGCGCAGCTCTTCGTCTGCGAGCAGGCGCTGCAGGTACTGGTTGCGCTGCGCCGCGCGCGCAGCTTCGCCGGCCTTGTTGATCCTGTCCTTAGCTGCCATCACCGAACCTCGTCTCTGCCGAAGCTTTGCTGGGTCTGATGGCAATATACCCCGCTGGAGCCAAGCGAATGCCCGCGGTTGCGGTCGCGCGCGCCGGCGAGGGCCGACCAGCGGCGACGGACGTGCGAGGCTTGGCGCGGATGCCGACGTTTCAAGCGAGCGTGACGGTGCTCGGCCTGCTGTTGATGGTGGGAGCGCTCGTCTCTGGCCTGGCGCGGCGCTCGATGCTGTCGCTCGCCGCGCTGTTCGTGCTCGCCGGCTTCGTGCTCGGCAACGGCGCGCTGGATTGGATCGACTTCCGCGCGCGTTCGGGCTTCGTCGAGGATCTGGCGTTCGCGGCGCTGATCGTGATCCTGTTTCGCGACGGCCTGGAGGTCGAGGGCGAGATGCTCCAGCGCGCCTGGCACCTGCCGCTGCGCAAGCTGGTGCTGGCGATGCCGCTGACGACGATCATCGCCGCGGCGAGCGCGCGCCTGCTGATCGGCCTGTCCTGGACGGAGTCGTTCCTGCTGGGCGCGCTGCTCGCGCCGACCGACCCGGTGCTCACGTCGAGCATCGTCACGAACGCGCGCGTGCCGCGCCTGGTGCGTCATTCGCTGAACCTGGAGTCGGGCCTGAACGACGGCCTAGCGCTGCCGGCGGTGCTCGCTTTCGCGGCCGCCCTGAGCGCGGACTCCGGGCACTTCGTGTGGTGGCGCTTCGTGTTGCAGGACGTCGGCCTGGGCCTTCTCTACGGCTTGGCCTGCGGCTGGATCGCGTCCTTGCTGATGCCGCGCGAGAGCAGGGGCGCGCCGGATGAGCGAATGCCGACCCACCAGCGGTCGCTGTTCGCGCTGGGCGCGGCGTTTGCGACGTACGGCCTGACCGTCATCTCGCCGAAAGGCAACGGCTTCATCGCCGTGTTCGTCGCGGCAATCGTGCTCAGCGTGCGCCGTCCGGACGTCAGGGAGCACTTCGAGAGCAACTCCGAAGAGCTCGTGGAAATCGTCAAGCTGGGCATCTTCTTCGTGTTCGGCTCGCTGCTGACGGTGCACGCGTTCACGCGCGAGGGCTGGGTGGCGCTGGGCTTCGTCGCGATCATGTTTCTGCTCGCGCGCCCGCTGGCCGTGTGGCTGGCGCTGATCGGCACGCGCACCGACGCGGCGACGAAGCTGTTCATGGGTTGGTTCGGTCCCAAGGGCGTCGCCTCGATGACGTTCGCGCTGATCGTGCTCCACCGTCAGGTCAGCGGCGGCGTGCGGATCTTCGACCTGACCGCGCTGGTGGTGTTCTGCTCGATCTTCGCGCACGGTATCAGCGACACGCCCGGCGCGAACTGGATGGCCAGGCGCGCGCAGCGAGAGGCGGGCGCCGCGAGCGAGGGCGCCGCCCCAGGCGAGGGCGCCCGCTCTGGCGAGGACGCCGCCCCGGGCGAGGACACCGCCCTGGGCGAGGACGCCGCCCCGGGCGAAGGCGCGGCGCGCGCTCAGGCGTGAAGCGCGGCCTGCTCCTGCGCTGAGGGAAACGCCCACGCGGCGCGCGAGCGACGCTCCTGGCGAAAGACGAAGCGCAGCTGCTGCGGCGGGCGCAGCTGCGCCTCGTTGGGACGAAACGTCGCGCAGGGCTCGGCGAGGTCCAGCGCACACAGCAGGTTGCGGCGAAAGTAACATTCGTCACAGCTCACCTTGCGCGCTGCGCGCTTTGCGTGCGTTGCCTGTGCCACCCTTCCCCCTGCCGCGAGTCGATTGAACGAACGCCAGGCATCAAAGCATTGCGCGCCGGCCGCGATCGGCGGGCACCTCGCAAAACGCAAACAAAATAGTTCAGTACCCGCAAAGAGCCGGATTGGCGTCACTTGGATGTGACAATCGCCGCGCGGCGGGCGCACTTTGCGGGCGATTGTCCGGCCGACGACTTCGGCTCGTCATGATGTGCGCAGATGCGCATCCTCGTCACAGGCGCGAGCGGCTTCGTCGGCTCGCTGATCGTTCCGCGCCTGCTGTCGGAGGGTCATCTCGTACGTGGCCTCGCGCGCGATCCGGCGCGCGTGCGCTCCGACGCGGAGCTCGTGCGCGGCGACGCGCTCACAGGTGAAGGTCTGGCGGCGGCGCTGGACGGCGTCGAGGTCGCCTACTACCTGATCCATTCAATGGAGCGCATCGAGCGCACGCGCGACGACGGCCACGCCTTCGCAGAGCGCGAACGCGTCGCCGCGAAGACCTTCGCCGCGGCGTCGAAGGAGGCGGGCGTGCGGCGCATCGTGTACCTCGGCGGCCTGCTCGGCGCTTCGCGCGCCGATTCACATCTGTCACGCCACCTGTCCAGTCGCGCCGAGGTGGAGCGCATATTGCTGGCGGCGGCGCCCGACTCGCTGGCGCTGCGTGCGTCCATCGTCATCGGTGCCAGGTCGCGCTCGTTTCGCCTGCTCGTGCGTTTGGTGGAGCGCATGCGCGTGCTCGCGCTACCGGCATGGCGCAGGTTTCGCACGCAGCCGATCGACGAGCGCGACATCGCCGAGATGCTCGTCGCGTCGGCCACCGCCGACCTCGGCGGACGCTCGCTCGACGTGGGCGGCCCGGACGTGTTGTCCTATGCACAGATGATCGAGCGCATCGCCGATCTGATGCTCGTCAATCGTCCGTCGCTCGGCCTGGGTGTGAACATCACCGGCGTGACCGCCCGCGTGGCGGCCGCGATCGCAGGCGAGGACCCCGGGCTGGTGCTGCCGTTGATGCAGAGCCTGAACGGCGACCTGCTGCCCGCCGATGACCACGCGGCGGCGCTGCTCGGCGTGCGCCTGCACAGCTTTGACGCAGCCGTCGAACACGCGTTTGCCGAGTGGGAAAGACACGAGCCGCTGGCGGCGCGCTGATGGGTGTCTCTGAATGAGTCTGGTCACCGTCTCGACCAGGATCGCGGCCCCGCGCGAGGACGTTTGGGCGATGGTCATGGACCCCTACCGGCTCGGCGATTGGGTGACGATTCACCGCAAGCTCGTGCACGCCGACGGTGGCGCCCCGCGCGTGGGCTACACGATGGACCAGCAGATCCACCTGCGCGGCGTGAGCCTGGAAGTCCACTGGAAGCTGGTCGAGTGCGATCCCTGCGCGCGAGCCGTCTGGGAGGGGCGCGGCCCCGCGCGCTCGCGCGCGCACACCGAATACGTGCTCAGCAGCAGGGATGGTGCAACGCAATTTGACTATCGCAATGAGTTCCGTCCACCGCTTGGTCCCGTCGGGGCGATCGTCAGCCGTGCGCTGGTCGGCGGCATGCCCGAGCGCGAGGCTAACCGCACACTTGAACGTTTGCGTGCCGACTTGGAGAATCCAGGCGTTACCGAGAACTAGTGTAAGGTGCTGCACGTCCAGAAGCATTTGATTTAGAGCACATTTACTAGCGATGAGGATGCAACCGTGACCGACTTCCTTGACGAGAAGCGCCAAGAGATCGCACAGCGACTGAAAGAGTTGAAGCCCGCCGTCGATGAGTACAACCGCCTGGAGGCAGCCGCCGCGGCGCTGCAGGGCGTTGGTGGAGCTTCGGCTTCGGCGACGGCCACGGCCTCTACGCGCCGCCGTGGACCGGGCCGTCCGCGCGGCTCTGTCAATCGCAAAGCCGCCACGACCGCCACGGCCGTTGCGGCAAAACCCGGTCGTAAAAAAGCCGGACGCCCCGCCGGCAAACGCCGCGCCGGCCGGCGCAAAGGCAGCGGCACGCGCGCGGCCGAGGCGCTGTCGTTCGTGCAGGGTCAGCCCGGCATCACGATCCCGGAGCTGGCGGCGAAGATGGGGATTAAGCAGAACTACCTGTACCGGGTGCTGCCTGGGTTGGAGCAGGAAAAGAAGGTAAGCAAGAAAGGCCGCGGCTGGCACCCCAAGTCCTAGTCACGTCGGACTTTCGGCGGTTGCGTAACAACAAAGAGGCGCGGTCCTGGACCGCGCCTCTTTGTTGGCTCATGGGCGGCGTCCGCACGCCAACCGAAGCTGCCCGGGGCCGCATCCTGACCAGAAGCGGTCAAGGGCGTCCGCTGAGCGACTTCGTGCGACGGCGGCTCCCCGCTCGGCCGCTCGCCGCTGGACCGGGCCGTCGCTAGATCAGGCCCTGGTCCTTGACCGTGTCGTGCTCCTCGGTCAACTCGGCGATCGAGAGGTCGATTTTGGTCCGCGAGAAGTCGTCCAGGTCGAGGCCTTGGACGATCTGGTACTCGCCGTCCGTGCAAATGCAGGGGAAGCCGCAGATCAGGCCCTCGGGGATGCCGTAGGAGCCGTCCGACGGGACTCCCATCGACACCCAGTCGGGGTTGCCGGTGACCCAATCGTTGACGTGATCGATCGCCGCGTTGGCCGCCGATGCGGCAGATGAGGATCCGCGAGCCTCGATGATCGCGGCGCCGCGTTTGCCGACGTTCGGCAGGAAGTCGTTTTCGATCCATTGCAGATCGTCGACGATCGCCGCGGCCTGCTCGCCGCGAACCTGAGCGTGGAACAGGTCGGGATACATCGTCGGCGAGTGATTGCCCCACACGCCCATCTGCGTGATGTCGGTCACCGGCGCCGACACCTTGGCGGCCAGCTGCGCGATCGCGCGGTTGTGATCGAGGCGCATCATCGAGGTGAAGCGCTCGCGCGGGATGTCCGGCGCGTTGTTCATCGCGATCAGGCAGTTCGTGTTGGCGGGGTTGCCGACGACGAGCACTTTCACGTCGTCCGCCGCGTTGTCGTTGAGCGCCTTGCCCTGCACCGTGAAGATCTTGCCGTTCTCGCTCAGCAGCTCTGCGCGCTCCATGCCCTTCGTGCGCGGGCGCGAGCCGACGAGCAGCGCGATGTCGACGCCGTCGAACGCTTCGTTGGGGTCGTCGTGCAGGTCCAGCTCGGACAGCAGCGGAAAGGCGCAGTCGATCAGCTCCATCGCGACGCCCTCCAGCGCGCCCATCGCGGGCGGAATCTCGAGCAGGCGCAGGTCGACCGGCTGGTCGCCTCCGAGCAGCTGTCCGCTGGCGATGCGAAAGACGAGGCTGTAGCCGATCTGCCCGGCTGCGCCGGTGACCGTCACGCGTAGGGGTTTACTCACTTGTTCATCTCCTGTTTGAGGTTCTCGTCGAGCGAGGCAAGGAACTCCTCGGTCGTCTGCCACTCCTGCTCGGGGCCGACCAGCAGCGCGAGGTCCTTGGTCATCTTGCCGTTTTCGACCGTCTGTATGCACACGCGCTCGAGCGTCTGCGCGAACTCGCTGACCGCCGGCGTGTCGTCCATGCGCCCGCGCGCCTCCAGCCCGCGCGTCCACGCGAAGATCGACGCGATCGGGTTGGTCGATGTCGGCTTGCCCTGCTGGTGCAGGCGGTAGTGGCGCGTGACCGTGCCGTGCGCCGCCTCAGCCTCGACCGTCTTGCCGTCTGCCGTCATCAGCACGCTCGTCATCAGCCCGAGCGAGCCGAAGCCCTGCGCAACAGTGTCGGACTGCACGTCGCCGTCGTAGTTCTTGCACGCCCACACATAGCCGCCTTCCCACTTCAGCGCCGCGGCCACCATGTCGTCGATCAGACGGTGTTCGTAGGTGATGCCGGCGGCCTCGAAGTCCGCCTTGAACTCTTTCTCGTAAATCTCTTCAAAAAGGTCTTTGAAGCGCCCGTCGTAGCGCTTGAGGATCGTGTTCTTCGTAGACAGGTAAACCGGGTAGCCGCGGTCCAGCCCGTAGCGCAGCGACGCGCGCGCGAAGTCGCGGATCGAGTCGTCCAGGTTGTACATCGCCAGCGCGACGCCGCCGCCGGGGAAGTCGTACACGTCCAGCTCGATCGGCTCGCCGCCGTCCTTTGGCGTGTACGTCAGCGTCAGCGAGCCCTCGCCGGGCACGACCATGTCGCTCGCGCGGTACTGGTCGCCGAAGGCGTGGCGGCCGATCACGATCGGCTTGGTCCAGCCGGGCACCAGGCGCGGGACGTTGGAGATGACGATCGGCTCGCGAAAGATCACACCGCCGAGGATGTTGCGAATCGTGCCGTTGGGCGAGCGGTACATCTCCTTCAGGCCGAACTCCTTCACGCGCGCCTCGTCCGGCGTGATCGTCGCGCACTTGACACCCACGCCGTAACGCTTGATCGCTTCGGCGGCTTCGACCGTGATGCGGTCCTCGCTGGCGTCGCGACTCTCGATGCCCAGGTCGAAGCGCTTCAGCTCGACGTCCAGGTAGGCGACGATCAGCTTGTCCTTGATGAACGACCAGATGATCCGTGTCATCTCGTCGCCGTCGAGCTCGACGAGCGGGTTCTTCACCTTGATCTTGGCCATGACGGATCAGTCCTTCGCAGGGTCGCTGGGCGGGGCGGCCGATGCTATCGACCCGTTGGCGCCGGTCACACGGCGCTCGGTCGATCTGCTTGACTTCAAGTCATGGCAACCGTCTCGCAGACGCCGCGCGAGAGCCAATCGCCGTATCGCACGCACACGGTCTTCAACCAGGCCGCGCCGCTGACCGACCTCGACGTCTTCGCCAGCAACCTGCCGCTCGTCGAGGCGACCGAGCGCGAGGGCGCCGGCTGGGTGCGCGAGCGGGCCTCCGCGCTCGGGCGCCTCGTCGGCGGCGAACCCCAGCAGCAGTGGGGCCGTCTGGCCAACGAGAACGAGCCCGTGCTGCGCACGTTCGACCGCTACGGCAACCGCATCGACGAGGTCGAGTTCCATCCGGCCTGGCACCAGCTCATGGCCATGGGCGTCGAGCACGAGCTGCACTCGCTGCCGTGGACCAGCGACGAGCCCTTCGCGCACACCGCGCGCGCCGCGCTGTACATGACCGCCATGCAGGCCGAGGCCGGCTTCTGCTGCCCCATCACCATGACCTTCGCCGCGATCCCCGCGCTGCGCGCCCAGCCCGAGCTCGCCGCCGAGTGGGAGCCGCTGCTGACGGCAACGACATATGACCCGCGGCTGATTCAGGTCGAGCAGAAGGGCAGCGCGATCTGCGGCATGGCCATGACAGAGAAGCAGGGCGGCTCCGACGTGCGCGCCAATACGACAGTGGCGCGCGCCACCAATCGATTCTCGATCGGTGCCGACGGCGGCGGCGCGGGCGCGGAGTACGAGATCACCGGGCACAAGTGGTTCTGCTCGGCGCCCATGTCCGACGTCTTTCTCGTGCTCGCGCAGACCGACGAGGGTCTGTCGTGCTTCTTGCTGCCGCGCATCCTGCCCGACGGCGAGCGCAACCAGTTTCACATCCAGCGCCTCAAGGACAAGCTCGGCAACCGCTCCAACGCCTCGAGCGAGATCGAGCTGCACGGCGCGTGGGCGCGCATGGTCGGCGAGCCCGGCCGCGGCGTGCCGACGATCATCGAGATGGTCGGCCACACGCGCCTGGACTGCGTCATCGGCGCCGCCGCCGGCATGCGCACGGGCGTCGTCAACGCCACGCACCACGCCGCACACCGCGCCGCCTTCGGCAAGACGCTCATCGACCAGCCGCTCATGCGCAACGTGCTCGCCGACCTGTGCCTGGAGTCCGAGGCGACCACCGCGCTGGCGATGCGCCTGGCGCGCGCCTACGACGAAGCCCACGCCGACGCCGACAACGGCGACGACGACACCGACGCGCAGCTGTTCAAGCGCCTGGCCACGGCAGTCGGCAAGTACTGGACGTGCAAGCGCGCGCCCAACCACGCCTTCGAGTCGCTTGAGTGCCTCGGCGGCAACGGCTACGTCGAGGAGTCCGGCATGCCGCGCCTGTATCGCGAGGCGCCGCTCGCGTCGATCTGGGAGGGCTCGGGCAACGTGATGAGCCTCGACGTGCTGCGCGCGCTCACGCGCTCGCCGCGCGCGCTGGAGGTGTTCTTCGACGAGGTGCGCCAGGCGCAGGGCGCCGACAAGCGCCTGGACGCGCGCACGCAGGAGCTACAGGCGCAGTTCGCCGACCCCGCCACGCTCGAGACGCGCGCGCGCCGCGTCGTCGAATCGATGGCGCTGTGCCTGCAGGGCTCGCTGCTCGTGCGCAACGCGCCCGCAGCCGTCGCCGACGCCTTCTGCGCGTCGCGCCTGGGCGGCGACGGCGGGCTGGAGTACGGCACGCTGCCCGCCGGCAGCGACTTCGAGCAGATCATCGCGCGCAGCTTGCCGCACGCCCACGTCTGAGCCGCCCGTGCGCGCCGGCGCCGTGTGTTCATTGTTGTTCGGCGATAGCCATCGTATCTACGGTGTAAATACCATGGCTACCCCCCGAAGTGAGACACGACGGCGCGCGCCATGGCCCGCCTCCTGACCACGGTCGCAATCGCAAAAAGCGGTCGCGCCGCGCGACACGCCTAAGATTGGGTGCTAGTGGCGCCGCGCACGAATTTCCAGCTTGCACGCATCTTCGGCATCCGCGTGGGTGTCGGCGTGAGCTGGTTCGTCGTGCTGTTCGCCTTCATCATCCTCGTCACGCCGGTCTTCCACCGCCAGCTCGGCGGCTCGCGCACGACCGCCTATCTGGTGGCGGTCGCCTCGGTGGTGTCGTTCTTCGCCTCGCTCGTGCTGCACGAGCTCGGCCACGCGCTCGTCGCGCGGCGCAGCGGGTTGAAGGTGGCGGGGATCGACCTGTGGGCGCTGGGCGGGATCACGCGCACGGAGGAATCCAAAGACCCCAAGACGGAGTTTCGCGTGGCCGCCGCCGGCCCGCTGGTGACGCTAGTCGTGATCGTCGCCTGCGTCGTCGCCGGGCGGCTGCTCACCAGCGGCACGACGTTCTCCAAGCTCGCCCTCGGCGAAGAAGGCGCCCGCGCGACGCCCGCGCTGGTGTGGCTGGGCTGGCTGGCGACGATCAACGTGCTCGTGCTCGTGTTCAACCTCGTGCCGGCGTTCCCGCTCGACGGCGGGCGCATCGCGCACGCGCTGATCTGGTGGCGCACGGGCGACCGCAACCGCGCCACACACGCGACCGGGCGCGCCGGTCAGGGCTTTGCGCTGCTGCTCGGCGCCGTCGGGCTGTGGTGGCTTGCGACCGGCGCCGGCTTGGCTGGCGCGTGCGGCGTCCTGCTGGCCTACTTCCTCTACCAGGCCGCCGGCGCGGCGGTGCTGCAGGGCGTCGTCGGGCGGCGCATCCAGAGCATCACGGTCGCCGACATCATGGACCGCGAGCCGGTGACCATTCCGGCGGCCGCCACGCTGCTCGACGCGCACGAGCAGTTCTTTCTGCGCTACCGCTGGCCGTGGTTCGCCGTCGTAGACCCGGCCCGCCATTTCCTCGGCGTCGTGCGCGCGACGCGTGTCGACGAGGAGATCTCCGCCGGGCGCCCCGCGCTGCCGGTCGTCGACGTGCTCGACGAGGACATACACGTGCGCATCGACGAGGCCGAACCGCTGGAATCGCTGCTGAGCTCGGAGGGCCTGGGCCGGCTCGGCGCGATGGTCGCGGTCGATCAGGACGGCGTACTGCGCGGCGTCGTGACGCTCGCCGAGGTCCGCCGCGCGCTGCGCACCGCCACCTGAGCGTGACGCGGTTGCAGCGGTCAAGCGTTATAGAGTCCTCCGCGCAGCGACCCGCCTTTGCCCACTTAGCCGACCTCAGAGAGCCATGCCAGCACACGACGTATTGATCATCGGGGCCGGTCTCGCAGGCCAGCGCGCGGCCCTCGCCGCCGCCCGCGAGGGCGCGAGCGTGGCGATCATGAGCAAGGTCCACCCCGTGCGCTCGCACTCCGTCGCCGCCGCCGGCGGCATCAACGCGGCCATCAGCGTCGACGACGACTGGCACTCCCACGCCTACGACACCGTCAAGGGCTCGGACTTCCTCGGCGACCAGGACGCCATCGAAGTGATGTGCTCGGAGGCGCCCGGCGAGGTCATGCACCTGGAGCACATGGGCGTGACCTTCCACCGCAACGACCGCGGCGAGATGGACCTGCGCGCCTTCGGCGGCGCCTCCATGAAGCGCACGGCCTACGTCGCCGACATCACCGGGCAGGCGCTGCTGCACGTGCTCTACGAGCAGCTGATGAAGCACCACGAGACGGTGCAGCGCTACGAGGAGTGGTTCACGACCTCGCTGCTGCGCGACGAGGCGGGCGGCTGCTGCGGCGCGATCGCGCGCGACGTGCGCAGCGGGCGCATGGAGGCCTTCACGGCCAAGAACGTCATCCTTGCCTGCGGCGGCGCCGGGCAGGTCTACAAGCCGACGACCAACGGCCTGATCGTCACCGGCGACGGCATCGCCATGGCCTACCGCGCCGGCGCGCCGCTGATGGACATGGAGATGGTCCAGTACCACCCGACCTGCCTGGTCGAGACGGGCATCCTGATCACCGAGGGCGCCCGCGGCGAGGGCGCGCACCTGCTCAACTCCGAGGGCGAGCGCTTCATGGAGAAGTCTGCGCCCAACAAGATGGAGCTCGCCTCGCGCGACGTCGTCTCGCGCGCCGAGCAGATCGAGATCAACGAGGGTCGCGGCGTCGGGCCGGGCGGCGTCGGCATCCACCTCGACGTGACCGTCGTCCCGCGCAAGCGAACGCTGGAGGCGCTGCGCGAGATCGTCAACCTGGGTAAGGACTTCGCCGGCGTGGACATCACGCGCGAGCCGATCACCATCCGCCCCGGCCAGCACTACATCATGGGCGGCGTCAAGACCGACGTCGACGGCCAGACGCCGATCGCCGGGCTCTACGCCGCCGGCGAGGTCGCCTGCGTGTCCGTGCACGGCGGCAACCGCCTGGGCGCCAACTCACTGCTGGACACGCTGATCTTCGGACGGCGCTCGGGCGAGCACGCGGCCGCGCGCGCGGCGAGCATGGCGATGCCCGAGGTCGACGCCAATGCGCAGCTGCGCCGCGACGCCGACGCGATCGACGCGATCATCAATCGCCCGCGCGACGGCAGGCGCGTGTCGGAGATCAAGAACGAGCTGGGCGAGTTGATGAACGCCAAGGCCGCCGTGTTCCGCGACGAGCAGGGGCTGCAGGGCGCGCTGGAGACGATCGCGCGCCTGAAGGAGGAGGCCGACAGCGCCTGGATCGACGACCGCGGCACGGTCTTCAACCAGGACGTGCTCGGAGCCATCGAGCTGAGCTACATGATCGACTGCGCCGAGACGACCGTCGTCGGCGCGATCGAGCGCAAGGAGTCGCGCGGCGCGCAGTTCCGCACGGACTTCCCCGAGCGAAACGACGAGCAGTGGCTCAAGCACATCGACATCACGCTCGACGGCGACCGTCCCAAGGTCAGCTACTCGCCCGTGACGATCACCCAGTGGCAGCCCGAGGAGAGGAAGTACTGATGGCCGAGACCCACAAGCCGCCAGAGCAGTTCAGCTTCCGCGTTCGCCGCTACGACCCCGAGTCGGGCGAGGCGCCGTACTGGGACGAGCACACCGTCGAGCTCGAGCCCCACCGCTCGGTGCTCGAGGCGATCCTGCAGGCAAAGGACCGCTTCGACGGCTCGATCGGCATCCGCTGCTCCTGCCGCCAGGCGATCTGCGGCTCGTGCGGCGTGCGCGTCAACGGCGAACCGGCGCTCGCCTGCCACACCCACCTGGACGCCGCGCTGAAGGGCGCCTCCGACGGCGTCATCGAGATCGAGCCGATGGGCAACATGCCCGTGCTCAAGGACCTGATCGTCGACATGGACGCCGTTCACTGGAAGAAGGTCCACCGCGTGACCCCGTGGCTGATCGCCAAGCAGCCCGTGCCCGAGCGCGAGTATCTGGTCCCGCACGAGAACATGGTCGACGTCACGCAGACGATGGCCTGCATCCAGTGCGGCGCCTGCGTTTCGGACTGCCTGGCCATGGAGGTCGACCCGGGCTTCATCGGCCCCGCCGCGCTGGCCAAGGCCTACCGCTTCGTCGGCGACCCGCGCGACGACCAGCAGTTCGAGCGCCTCAACGACCTCGCGCAGGACCCCCAGGGCATCTTCGACTGCACGCACTGCTTCAAGTGCGTCGACGCCTGCCCCAAGGACGTCAACCCGATGGGCCAGATCATGCGCCTGCGGCGCATCGCCACCAACGACCATCACATCGTCGACCAGAACAACGGCGAGCGCCACGAGGCGGCGATCACAGGGCTGATCCGCAACTACGGCCTGCTGCACGAGGCCGAGCTGATCCCCCGCTCCTACGGCGGCAACTCGTGGTTTGCCAAGTTCACGCCAGCCGCCGGCAAGGAGCTGCTTTCCTCGCTCCCGGTGATCGTCAGGGGCCTGCTGCGCGGCAAGCTCAACCCCAAAATCGCGATCTTCGGGCACAAGATCCCAAAGGACGACCTCAAGGCCGTCCAGGCGATCTACGACAAGGTCGAGAGCCGCGAGCAGCGTTTCGAGCTCAACCTTTACATCGCCGGCGAGGACGAAGAGCAGGGCGCCCAAGCCTCTGCGCCGCGCGGCGAGACTCCCAGCGGCGCCGAAGCCTCTGCGCCGCGCGGCGAGACTCCCAGCGACTCCACCCCGCCGGCCGACCCCTCCGGCTCGGACTACGCCGAGGCGCCCGGCGGCGTGGAGAACCCTCCCAGCCCGCAGGACCCGACCGGCGAGGGCGAGATCGAGGCCGGCGACGCCGCAGGCTCACAGGCGCAGGCGAGAGAGCCGGGCGGCGATGAGCGCTCGGCCGGCGAAGGGAGCGAGCAATGAAGGTCGCCTACTGGCCCGGCTGCGTCAGCCGCGGCTTCACGCCCGAGCTGCACGGCTCGATGGCCAAGGTCGCGCCGCTGCTGGACATCGAGCTGGTCGAACTCGACCGCGCCTGCTGCACGGGCGCCGGCGTGATCGCCGAGCACAACCAGGAGCTCGCCGACACGCTCAACGCGCGCACGTTCGCGCTCGCGCAGCAGGTCGGCGGCGCGGAGCTGATGATGAACATCTGCTCGACCTGCCAGGGCGCGCAGAGCGAGTGCCAGGAGCGCCTGGACGCCAGCTCGGACTACCGCGCGCAGATCAACGAGACGCTTGCCGGCGAGGGCCTGTCCTACGAGACGGGCCTGACGAACAAGAACTTCCTCTGGCTGCTGGTCGAGGAGATCGGCCTGGACGAGCTGCGCTCGCGCGTCAGGCGTCCGCTGTCGAACCTGCGCGTCGGCCCGTTCTACGGCTGCTACATCGTTCGCCCGCGCACGCGCCTGGGCATCGACGACGAGCACCCGCGCGACGACTACCTGCACATGGTCATCGAGGCGCTCGGCGGCACCGTCATCGACTACGCCGGCATGCGCAAGTGCTGCGGCTTTCCGATCATCACGATGAACAAGGAGGCTTCGCTGAAGCAGGCTGGCCGCCACCTCGGCGACGCAGTCGACGCGGAGGCCGACTGCCTGGTCACGCCGTGCCCGCTGTGCCACCTGAACCTCGACCTGCAGCAGCCGCTGGCCGAGAAAGCGGTCGGCCGCGAGCTGGACATGCCGGTGCTGCACCTGCCCCAGCTCGTCGGGCTGGCGCTAGGCCTGGAGCCGAAGGACCTCGGCATGAGCCGCCACGTCGTGCGCCCGACCTCGGTGATCGACTGGTCGAGCTCCGTCGTCGGTGCGGCCGCCGGCGCTTCGTCGGGCTGGTAGCACGGGCAAGCGCATAGGCTGCGCCGGTGCGGATCCTCACAGTCGTCGGCAACCGGCCTCAGTTCATCAAGGCGGCGGCCGTGTCGGGGCCGTTGCGCGAGCGCCACGAGGAGGTGCTGGTGCACACGGGCCAGCACTACGACGACTCGCTGTCGCGCGTGTTCTTCGCCGAGCTGGGCCTGGCGCGCCCGGACCGCGAGCTGGGCATCGGCGGCGGCTCCAACACGCAGCAGACGGCGCGCATGCTCGCCGCGCTGGAGCCGCTGATCGCGCAGCTCGCGCCCGACGCGGCGCTGGTGTACGGCGACACCAACTCGACGCTCGCGGGAGCGCTCGCGGCGGCGCAGGCGAGCACGCCGGTCGTGCACGTGGAGGCCGGCATGCGCTCGTTCGATCGCCGCATGCCCGAGGAGCTCAACCGCGTGCTGATCGACCATCTCTCGACGCTGCTCCTGTGCTCGTCGGACACGGCCGCGGCGAACCTGCGCGCGGAGTCCGTGGCGGGCGCCGTGGAGGTGGTCGGCGACGTGATGGTCGACGTCGCCATGCGCCGCCAGCCCTCCGCGCGCGCGGACGAGCGCACGCCGGCCGAGCACGGCGTCAGGCGCGGCGAGTATCTGCTGGTGACCGCCCATCGCGCCGGCAACGTCGACGACGCCGAGCGCCTGCGCGCGCTCGTGGAGCTGATCGCCGCGCTGCCGGCGCCGGTGGTGCTGCCGCTGCACCCGCGCACGCGCGCGCGGCTGCGCGAAAGCGCCCTGGCGGGCGAGCTGGAGGCGATCGACGGCCTGCGTCTGAGCGAGCCGTTTGGCTACGTGGAGTTCAGCGCGCTGCTGTGTCAGGCGCGAGCCGTGCTGACGGACTCGGGAGGCGTCCAGAAGGAGGCGTACCTTGCCGGGGTGCCTTGCGTGACGCTGCGTGCGAACACCGAGTGGGTGGAGACGGTCGCCGCCGGCTGGAACACGCTCGTCGACCTCGACGCCGGCGCCGCGCTGGCGGCGCTCGCCACGCGGCCGCCGAGCGAGCGCCCTGCGCTGTACGGCGACGGACGCGCGGCCGAGCGCTGCGTCGCGGCGGTCGACGCGCTGCTGCGCGACGCTGGCGCGACCGGGCACACGGGCGCGATGCGCGCCCCGGGCGCGACGGCTGACGCGACGCGCCTCACCGAGAGCGACGCGCCGTGAGCGACGACGTGCGTCCGGTGCGCGTCGGCGTGGTCGGCCTGGGCTACTGGGGACCGAACCTCGCGCGCAACCTCGCCGCGGTGCCCGGCTGCGAGCTGCGCTGGCTGTGCGACTCCGACGCGCCGACGCGCGAGCGCGTGGCGGCGTCGTTTACGGGCGCGCGCGCGACCGACGAGCTCGACCGGCTGCTGCAGGACGACGAGCTCGACGCGGTCGTGCTGGCGACGCCCGTGCCCACGCACGCCGAGCTGGCGACGCGCGTGGCGCAGGCGGGCAAGCACTGCTTCGTGGAGAAGCCGCTGGCGACGAACACGGCCGACGCCGAAGCGGCGGTCGCGGCCGCGGCGAGCGCGGGCAAGCTGCTGATGGTCGGCCACCTGCTGGAGTACCACCCGGCGGTCACGCGGCTGAAGCAGCTCGTCGACGACGGCGAGCTGGGCACGCTGTACTACCTGTACGGCAACCGCCTGAACCTCGGCAAGCTGCGGGCCGACGAGAACGCGCTGTGGAGCCTCGGCGCACACGACGTGTCGGTCGCGCTGCACCTGATCGACGAGGAGCCCGAGGAATGCCTGGCGCACGGCGCCTCCTACGTGCGCGAAGGCGTCGAGGACGTCGTCTTCTGCTACCTGCGCTTCCCCTCGGGAATCGTCGCGCACCTGCACTTGTCGTGGCTGGATCCGCACAAGGAGCGCCGCCTGACGGTCGTCGGCGCGCGGCGCATGGCGACGTTCGACGACATGCTGGTCGAGGGCAAGCTGGCGCTCTACGACAAGGGCTTTGACGAGGACGCGCGCTCGTGGGGCGAGTACATCACGCGCTCGGGCGACATCTTCGCGCCGCGCATCCCCAACTCAGAGCCGCTGCGCCTGGAGTGTGAGCACTTCGTGCAGTGCGTGCGCACCGGCGCCACGCCGCGCTCCGACGGCGCGAGCGGCCTGCGCGTCGTGCGCGTGCTCGAGGCGCTGCAGCAGTCGCTGGAGGACCGAGCGCGGGCGCCTAGCTGAGCCATCTCCAAGTGCTCGCGACAGCTCGCATCCTTGGCGAGCTGCTCGACAATGCGGCCCCATGGACTTGGCCCCCGCGGCAACCTCCACGTGCAGAAGCGGTTACGACAGATGTCCACAACTACACAGCTCGTTGTCCGCCAGCGCGGGCACGGACGATGGCGAGCGCGTGGGCATCCGCGCTCTGCTCGATCGAGGGCCTGGCCACCGCGCGAAGCGTCTCCAGGTCGATGCGCCCGGGCATTTGCGCGCGTGGCTGCTGACCGCATGCGCGACGTTTGCGCTCGGCCTGCTCGTCGCCGCACCCGCTGAGGCGACCCCCCACGGGCACCGCCGTGACCGCCGTTCTGCATCGCACGCGCATGACTGCCGCTTGACCCCCCCGCGACGGCGCCACGGAGGCCGACGCGCCGCACACGGGCGCCGCTGCACGGCCGCACCGCAGCGTCGAGTCGAGGGACAGACGAGCGCGGGCGCGCCGAGCGTTTTGACCCTTCCAACCAGTGCTCCGGCGGCCATCGCTTCGCTCGCGCCCCAGAGCAGCGCGCCGAGCCCCCAGCCGGTCGAACAGGGCCTCACCGGCCCCTCGCCTGACCCCCCGAGCCAGGGCGGCGGAAGCTGTGAAGCCGGCTACTCCGGCTCCGCGCCCTTCCGCCTCTTCTCCCCCTCCTCGATCTGGAACCAACCGCTGTCCTCCGGCGCTGCTGTCGATCCCGCCTCCGCGGGCTTGGTCGCCAACCTGGCCTCCACGGTCTTGGCCGAGCGTG
>Ga0105237_10004176_pt1 | contig 16819 bp, 15 predicted proteins | sample KBSC24metaG_FD_81520 | JGI IMG/M metagenome (GOLD analysis project Ga0105237, IMG submission 81520) | Corn rhizosphere microbial communities from Kellogg Biological Station, Michigan, USA - KBS C2-4 metaG | ecosystem: Host-associated > Plants > Roots > Rhizosphere > Soil | place: Michigan, USA... | reverse complement strand
GGCCTACGAAGACCACTTCAACGGGCATCGGCCCCATCAGGCCCGGGACCAGACACCTCCGGACGCCGACATCGCGGAAGTCATCCCGATCGAAGGACAGATCCACCGCCGACAAGTCCCCGCCACCACCATCCACGAGTACCACCAGGCCGCCTGACCAGTCGGCGATCCAGCTGGTCAGAGCACGTATACGCTAGTTTTGGCACGGTACAGGGCGGGACCATGCGTTCCAGGACGCGGATGGCGTTGACGACCGGCGTGATCGCCACCCAGGGAACGTCTCGGTCGGCTCCGATGGAGTCGTGGTTTCCGTGCTCGTCGATGGCGGCCTTGAAGGTCTTGCCGCGTATCAGGTGACGCGTGGTTCTGCCGTCGCTGTCGGCTCCGGGTCGGGGCAGCAGCCGGCGCGCAGCGCCAGCACTACTGGTGGGAGGGGGTTATTCGGACATTGCGCTATTCCCCTTGTCCGGCTCGTCTGAGTGTCCTCTGTCTCCAAGCGTGATCGGCTCAGCGCCCTTAGCCCCAGGCGCGCCGCTTCTTCCTCCAGGTCAGCAAACTGGAACGGCCTCGTTTGCCATATTCGGAGCACAGGTCTGCGTACGGATCTGTGGGAACCCCGGGCTGAAACGCCCTGGGCGACCCGATTGGGTTGACATGATTAGGCCGCTAGATCGTCGCTGGCTGAGGCCCAGGCAACCGTACCGAGTGACATTCCCGAAAAACGAGTCGGACACGACGAGACCGTAAGGAAGTGGGGTTGCTGCGGCTGTTCGGGGGGGCATTGTGGTGTCATGGGAGGTGACCCGCTCGTCCGGTTGCGTGATCGTATCCTGCGATTCACGGCGGCGCAGGATGATCGCGTCATCCTCGATCCGGAAGCTCTCGAAGACGCGCGTGAGGCCCTAGCCGATGTCCGGCGTGGATTGCGCGATGCGTCCTTCGATGCCGTGGTCAGCGCGAGTCCGTTGTGGATCATCGTCACTTTTCACGTATTCCGCTACACCCTCCTGCCGGAGGACGAGTGCCTAGAGGCGCTGCAAGAGGCGGCGGAAGGCTGCTTGCCGCTGTATCTGCGTGACCCCGAACTGGTTCCCGTTCCGGTGCGGCCCGTCATCGAGGAATGGGTGGGTCGCGCGGGCGGGCGTGATCTCATCGACCATCTTGGCGATGAGGCCGTTCGCCGACTGCGTCTGTCTGGGGCGCGGCACGACTTCGAAGGCGTTGACCGGGCGGTGCGAGCGCTGCGTGCAGTTGTGGCCGCAGTCCCGGAGTCGGACCCGCGCCGTTCGTGGTTTCTGCGGAGAATGGTGCTGGCGCTGGGCGAGCGCTATCAGGCGACCGGCGATATGACCAGTTTGGACATGGCGTTGGAGCTTGTCGGCGAGGCCGAACGGACCTCCGATGACGGCACGCGATACTTTACCGCGGCCATCAAGTACGAATTGCTGGTCGACCGGCACCGCGCGGATGGAGCGGGTGATGGAATCGCCGATGTCATCGCGGGCGCATCGCAGGACCTCCTACATATGTCACAGAGTGATCCACATCGCGTGGACATGCTGTTCGCCCTCAGCAACGCACACGAGGCGCGCTTCGCCATAGTGGGGGATCCTCGGCATCTGGACGGCGCCATCGCCGCCGTTCGCGAGGCAGGCAAGCTGTCAGACGACGCGCGACGGCCGACGTTAGCCGTCAGGCTCGGTGACCTGGTGATCGCATCCGACAGGGATCTGTCGCGGGTCGCCGAGAGCGCATCGTTCATCGCGCCGACATCACCTCAACGGGTGGACGTGCTCTGGCACCTGGCCCTCGAATGCCAGCAGCGGTACGAGCAGACCAATCGGCTGGACTACCTCGACGCGACGATCGCTTGCGTCGAGCGGTCGCTCGATCCGGCCATCGAACACCACCCAGGGCGAGGGGCATTCCATGCCGCTCTGGCCGTGGTTCTGACGAATCGCTTCGATCATGTCGGCAACATAGACGACCTCAACGGCTCGATCGCGCACGGCTACCAGGCGATGGGAACACCGGTTCACAATGTCTCTGTCCGGCCGTCGATGCTTCAGACCCTCGCTGGCTCCCTCCGGAGACGCGCAGAAACGCGCCACAGCGCCGAGGATCTGGACGAGTCGGTTGCGATCAGCCGGCTCGCGCTGGACGAGGCCGATCGTCTGGGAGGATCCAGAGCGCTGATCCTCGCAGAACTAGCGGCGGCGGCCAGCGTGCGATACGACCTCCGGGGCGACGTGAGCGATCTCGAGACCGCGTGTGAGCTCGGATACGCCGCGCTAGACGAGGCTGCGGAGCAGGCCCACCCGTCCCTGCCGGCGGTGCTGAGCAACCTGAGCAATGCCCTGCGGGCCCGCTACACGGCGACCGGTGAACGGCAGCACCTAGATGAGGCGATCGCTATCAGCCGACAGGCGGTGGACGCGTCCAGGCCGGGCAGCGTCGCACGCGTGCTGTGCCTTCACAACCTGGCGACGGCGTTGCGTAACAGGTACGAGCTGCGCTTCGCCGTCGACGATCTGAACGAGGCCATCGCGCGTTGGCGGGAGGCAGATCGCGACGGTCCCGTCGACAACGTGCACCGCGGCCATGTACTCGAAGGGCTGGCGGGCGGCCTGTTGCTGCGGCACGGGCGCTCGAAGAACCCGACAAGTTCGCCCGGAGTCGACGATCTGAACGACGCGATCGACTGCGTACAGCGGGCCGTTGAGAGTCCCGTGATCGACGTCGCGAGCCATGCGGGAGCGCTCTCCGTTCTGGCCGTGATGCACCACCGCAGACACAGACTGGATGGGAACCCCTCCGATCTGGAGGCGGCCATCGCGATGAGCAGCGAGGCTGTGTATGAGGTTCCCCCTGTTTCCCCGAGCAAGGGGAGCATCGTCCTGAACCACATCGACATCCTGCACACCGGCGACGCCCAGCAGCTCGAAACGGCGATCGAGCTGAGCCAGACTCTGGCCGAGGAGCTGGCTGACGATGATCCGCGCCGGGCGATGTGTCTCGACGCACTCGCTCAATGCCAGTACCAACGCTTCGCGCGCGAACGGCGGAGCGGCGACCTGGACGCCGCGATCGTGGCATGGCGTACGGCCGCGCGGATCGCCTCCGCGCCAGCCCACATCCGGGCGGAGGCGGCACGATCGTGGGGGGCGGCACTCGCCCTGCGGGGAACCGACGACGTATGGATTGAGGCGCTCGAGGCATTCACTCTCGCGGTGGAGCTGCTGCCGTTGATCGTCTGGCGGGGCATGGACCGGACCAGCCAGGAGGAGATGCTGGATCCCCATACCATGGTGGCCTGTGATGCCGCCGCCTGCGCGATCGCCGCTGGCAGCCCGCAGGCCGCAGTCGAGCTACTTGAACACGGGCGCACTGTCCTGTGGAGCCAGTGGCTCGGTATCCGTGACGCGCTGGCAGAGCTCCGCGACACCGCTCCCGACCTCGCACAGCGGCTCATCTCCTGCCGTGGCCAGCTCGATCGGCCGGTGGATACCACCGCGCTGACCGGCGATCTCCTGCTCGGGATCACGCTGCCCGCCGAGCCGGACTGGGGTGCCGATCAGCGCGAACGAGCCGCCCGTGTGTGGGAGGAGACGCTCGCCGAGGTCCGCCGGTTGCCCGGATACGAGTTGTTCCTGCTGCCGCCCTCGTTCGATCGGCTCCGCTCGGCGGGGAGCCGGGGCCCGGTCTGCATCATCAATGTGAGCGCGATCCGGATCGACGTGCTGGTCGTCAGCCAGAACGGGGTGCGGGTTATTCCGCTGCCGGATGTGACGTATGAGGACATCGTCCAACACGTCGCCCGTCACATCAGTGCCCTGCACTATGGCGAAGGGCCCGACGCCGGGCCTTGCGAGGCGGTCAGCGCAACGCTCGCGTGGTTGTGGGAAAGCATTGTCGGGCCGACGCTGCGGGCCCTTGATGCGGGCGGGGAGCGGATCTGGTGGTGTCCGACCGGTCCCTTGAGCCTGCTTCCGATCCATGCGGCGGCGTACCGCGAGGCCGACTCCGTCATCCCCTCCTACACGCCGTCGCTGAGCATGCTCATCCAAGCACGGCGCCCGAGAGATTCAACTGCGAACGCCGCCCGGCTGCTGGTCGTCGGCATGCCCGATCCGCCGATCTACACCGCTGGCCTTGGTCCGTTGCCCGGCGTCGTGCGGGAAGTCCAGGCAATCACCGACCGACTGGACGGGAACTGCCACATATTGCTGGGCGAACAGGCGTCACGGGGGGAGACCCTGCGGCAACTGCCGTCGTACTCCTGGGCGCATTTCGCTTGTCACGGCCGCCAGGATCTCGAACGTCCCACGCTCGGCGCCCTCTACCTTCATGACGCGCCGCTCAGGATCAATGAGATCAGCGCGCTGGATCTGCGCAACGCAGAGCTGGCCTACCTGTCCGCGTGTGACACCGGGACAGGCGGTGTCGTCCTCTTCAACGAGGCGATCAACGTGGCCACGGCGTTCCACTACGCCGGCTACCAACATGTCGTGGCGACCCTGTGGCAGATCCGCGACAGCACCGCGGCGGAGGTCGCGGCTCAGGTCTACCACGGGCTCACCGCCTCAGGTGCGCTCGACTCGACCGAGGCCGCCACAGTACTGCACGACGCGGTGCGCGATTTGGCACGCCGGTACCCTGACAATCCGCTGGCGTGGGCGCCGTACATGCACATCGGCCCATGACCGGCATCCCGTGAAAACCTACTGGGCGTCGCCATTAACATCGAGCCCGTACGCCGGGGGCTCGGGCAGAAGATGGACACGCCACGCCTTCACCTGCTCGTCCCAACTCACGAGATACCAGCTGTTACGACCGGAAAGCGTGACGTTCGCGATAGTCACCGCCTGCTCGGGAGAGAGCCGTGACGGAAGGCGCAGGACTACCCTGCGCTCGGGATCAACGAGCGTGACAGCACCGGACTCCTCCAGCTCGCTGGATGCCCGGGACTGGACGCGCCGAGAAAGCAACTCCCGGATCTTCGCGTAGACGTCGTCCCCAGCGTTACGGGCAATAGCCTGGATGAACGGCAGAAGAGCAGATCCGACGAGGGCCCCTAGTAGAAGGTCCCCTGCGCCCCGTTCCTCACGATCGGCGCAGCCGTCCTCCTTCGACATACCCGGCCACATATCCCCATCCTGCCATAGGACCCTGACGCTCCTGAAGTTCGCGCCGGTTGCCGACGACGCCGATTTCAGCGACGCCGACACGCCGGTCGACACCAACCCCGGCCAAGCAGCCTGACCCTGTCAGCACAACCAAAGCCGAGATCCTCTTCGCCGCTGTCTGCGAATCGCCAGTCGCGGGCTCGGGGTCACCGAGCATCCCACCGCGGTCTGGGCGACCCAGCTAGCCAGGAACTTCCTGGCCGATGTCGGCGAGCGGGCCGACCGGTTCCGATACCTGATCCGGGACCGAGACTCCATCTTTACCGATGCGTTCGACGCCGTCTTCGCCGCCGAGAACATCGAGATCAAGAAGTCCGCACCGCAATGCCCGAGGATGAACGCTTTCGCTGAACGCTGGGTGAAGACCGTCCGCGCCGAATGTACAGACCGGATGCTCATCGCCGGCGACCGCCATCTGCGGGTTGTCCTGGATCGGTACGCGGATCACTACAACGCCGGACGTTCGCATCAAGGCCACGGGCTGAAGCTGCTGGCGCCGCTGGATGACCCGAACGTCATCCCGTTCCCGGCCCAACGGATCACCCGAACGAAGATCCTCGGTGGCCTTATCAACGAATACGACGCCGCAGCGTAGGCCCAGGTCAAAGCCTCGGCAGGGTTATTGAACCCCACACCCATCAGGCCCGGGACCAGACCCCTCCGGATGCCGACATCGCGGAAGTCATCCCGATCGAGGGACGGATCCGCCGTCGGCAGGTGCCCGCCACCACCATCCACGAGTATCACCGAGCCGCCTGACCAACTCGGCGAACCAGCTGGTCAGCGCCCGTATACGCTAGTTTTGGCACGGTACAGGGGGAACTCGCCCTTGCCGAACGTTGGTACCGGATGGCCCGTGAGCGCAATGAGCCCAAGGCGATGTGGGCCACAGGCCGCCTGGCCCGGGAAAGAGGCGACAAGGTCGAGGCCCTGCTTTGGCTCCGCCAGGCGGCCGAGGCCGGTGACCCGCAGGCGAGGATTGATCTTACTGTCTGGCTCGTGGTGCTGGGCGAGGTGCAGGAGGCTGAGCACTGGGCCTGGATAGCCGGTGAAGGACCGGACCCGCGAGCCGTCTACCATGCAGGCGCGACCCTGGAAGCGCTCGGCAAAACTGCGGACTCCGAGCGTCTCTATCAGAAGTCAGCCGTGGACTGTACCGCGCCAGAATGGACGCATGGCCGTTGACCTTGTACGTGCCGAAAATATCGTCCGTGCTGGCTGGGAAGGCTCTGGTCCGTCGCTTTGTACCGGCGAGTGATCAGCCGGTTTTCGGTATGGTGCCGACCTGGGATGGCGATGATGGTTGGTCGTGCTGGCCCGGTTCGCCTATCTGGCAGTGACGGATACGTTTAATCGGCACCCACAGTGGTGAGCTGCGCTCATCCTGGACTGCCCGTCTCGTCTCTGAAGATCCGGCAGTTATCGGGCCGCCCGAGAGGTACGTCGTCCCCGTGGGGATGACGTACGAGAGAACGGCCTCAGTACCGACACGTGGACCTGTGCGGACGACCCACCTCCGCTCTCGCGGAGAGAACCAGGGTAACCCCGTACTGGTTGGCGATCTGGGCGACCCACCTCCGCTCTCGCGGAGAGAACCTCTACACCATCGAGGAAGCCATGCGCCTGACCGACCCGCCTCCGCTCTCGCTGAGAGCCTGTGTCTGAACCCCGCGTGTGATCGATGGGCTTCGCAGGACCATTTCATCACTCGAATGGGCCACTCAGGCGAATGTAAATACGCCAGCTGCCAACGAGTAACAGAGGCTTCATACGCGCTTCCGCCCTGTACAAGCGCCCCGCTCGTGCTCGCGTTCGTGATTTGCGGGCCGGAATGAATGTGGGAGTCTGAAGGGAGATGTTAGGAGCAGGGAGACGTTAGGAGCGAAAGATGAGCTTTGAGGATTCACTGGCTGCAGCACTACGGACCGCAGACGCAGCCTCGGCCATTGCCGACTCTGTGGACGATCCTGCGCTTCTGGGGGCGCTCGACACCGTCAAAGCAGCCCGTAGCTGGCATGACGTCACAGTCGACGTGGTCGTCAGGGAACCCGTCGATGGCCTATCGGGCGTGGCGTCGTTCTATGTCGCACCCAGCGGCACCGGGCTGATCCCACGGCTCGCGGCGGCGGCACGCTCAGCGGACCTCCAGATGCTTTCCGAGATTCAGCTCGAGATGCTCGACGCCTACGGAAGCCTGGAACCGCTCGAGCCCTCGGCCGCCATCGACGCGATGACCAACGCTCCAGCCCTCGTCGATCTCCGCTATGGCGCAAGCCTGCTTGTCGCAAACATGGCCGTTCCACCATTCGCCTCATTCGGAATGGCCTCCGTTGCCTACGCGGGTGTCACTGCGCCCAAGCTCCCCTTCACTGCGCGGATGTTCCCACGCGATGACGAGACCTTCTCCTACGAGACGCTCGCCCTCGTAACGCCGGCTGTCCTTTCGGACTTCGAGCACGGCCTCGTGACCGGTTTGACGACTGTCGACGACGAGGTAACGTTAGGCGAAGAACCCCTCGCTTTCCTTCCCGTCGTCGTGACCACGCTCCTGCTAACCATCGCTGCCACGACCCTGCATACCCCCTTCATCGGAGTAGCCGCCGATCCTTCAGGACTGGTAGTCAGCAACCGTCTCTCTCGGGAACTTGTCGAGCGGCTTGGCGCCCGTGCTTCGGTCAGGCAGCTTGTGCAAGCACGGCAGGAATTGCTTCGCGCCAACGATCGACGTCGGCGCGGCGGCAGCTGATCCATGGACCTACTAGCCGTCACCGCGACTACGGTGCTCACCGCCTTAACCTTCGTTACTGTCCTAATGGCCTGGCCTCGCTCCCCAGTTCGGCACCTCCTTGGCGGGGTGATTGTCGGGCGGTTCGTCCCGCGCTGGACCTTCTTCGCGCCAGTTCCCGGCACGACGGACTTCCACGTTGTGTGGCGTGCATGGGAAAAAGACTCTCCCGGCCCCTGGCGTGAGATGATCGCCATGACCCCCCAGCGCCGCCCGATTGATGTCCTGTGGAATCCCAGCAAGTTCTCGCGAAAGGCAACGATTGATATCGCCCTAGAACTCCTTCAGGAGTCCATCATCCTGAACGACCAGGGAGATTCGAACGCCGCAATTCTGACGGTTCCGTACATCCTGTTGGCCCAGCGGACGAGCCGTGAGGCCAGCCTTTATCCGATGATCGAACACTTCCAGTTCGCTATTGTTGCCGACTCTCTGGCCGAGCCATCGGCCAGACCAGCCTTCGTCTCCCGTGTCCATGCTGCATGACTTCACACTTGGTCCGGAGACCGGGCTTCGCGCGACACTGATCATCGCCGGACTTGGTCTCCTGCTCATCCTGATTGAGCTCACCGTCACAAGTCCGCCCTTCCTGGGCCCGAGCGGACCGGTACCCTGGGACGTCGTCCGGCTGCAGGCCCGGTGCACTGCGAAGGATTCGCCAACTTCCCGCCTACTTGACCGGCTTTTCAGCGAGCCTCGATGGTGGTTGATTCCGGCGTGTTCCTTCGCTGCAGCGCTAGTCGCGGCTTCCGTAATCGGAGGATCCGGGCTCTACGTAGCCAGGATCGCGGCGATCCCGGTGTCGATCATTCTGGGGCTGCTGGGAGTTCGGAGCTTCTACGGACTTGACGGGGCATACCATATGATGCTCGTTATCTTCGGGTCGGTCGCTTTAACCGCGTTCGTTCCCGGCCCTGTTGGTCCCCAACTCGCTGCGGGATCTATCGCCGTAAATGCCTGCATTGCTTACCTCGTGTCTGGAGTCGCTAAGCTTGCGTCGCCCGTCTGGAGGAACGGTCAGGCCATTCGTGGCATCTTGTCCACGCGGTCGTACGGTCATCCCGCAGCTTACCGAATGGTCCTCTCTTTCAATGGGCTTGACTTGACGCTGTGTTGGACGGTCATGATCTTCGAGGTAGCCTTCGTTGTCGCTGCCTTCATCGGGGGGCTCCCCTTGGTAGTCTTCCTCGGCATCGGTGTCGCCTTCCATCTCAGCATTGCTGCGGCGATGGGACTGAACGGTTTCCTGTTTGCGTTCACTGCGACCTTTCCCTGCGTTCTTTGGTCGTCATCACTACTGGATGGCATCCTCGCCCGATGAACGGAGAGGATGAGTGAGGATCGGGTTGACGTCGTCATCAGCTCGGGGTGCTCAACCAGCACCCGGGAGCCGTAGGCATACTCACCCGCCGGGCGATTTCGTCGCTGCGCTCACCACCTGCCGCGGACCCGGGGGCGGCTCCGGTACCTGAGGGTGCCGATAACCCGGGCGAGCTGGGATTATGTCAGTTCGTGGGGTTGAAGCTGGTGTACCTGGTCGTGATCCGGTTGTTCGCCTGGATGTGTCTGTCCGTGAGTGATTCGACGGCCAAGGATGTAGAGATCCTGATGTTGCGGCATCAGCTTGCGGTCGCGCAGCGTCGGGATCCGCGGCTTGCGCGGAAGCTCACCTGGGCTGATCGGGCGTGGCTGGTGCTGCTGGCCGGGTTGCTCCCGGCCACTCGGCTGTCGCGGATCCGGCTGATCGTTACCCCGGGTACGCTGCTGGGTTGGCATCGGGACCTGTTGCGGCGTCGCTGGGCGCGTCGCTCGCGGCGAAGACCGGGACGCCGGCCGACACGCCACAACATCAAGGCCCTGGTGCTACGGCTGGCCAAAGAGAATCCGTCGTGGGGCTACCGGCGGATCCACGGCGAGCTGGCCGGCCTCGGCATCCGCCTGGCGCCCTCGACGGTGTGGGAGATCCTCAAGGCCGCGGGAGTCGACCCGGCCCCGTCCCGTGACACCGGCCCGACCTGGGTCGAGTTCCTGCGTTCCCAAGCCGAGGCGTTGCTGGCGTGCGACTTCGTGGTGGTCGATCTGATCGACGGGTCGAAGGCGTATGTCTTGGCGGTGATCGAGCACGCCACCCGGCGGATACGTATCCTGGGCGCCACCTTGCACCCCACCTCCGACTGGGTGATCCAGCAGGCCAGGAACGTGGTGATGGATCTGGAGGACACCGGGTTGCCGGTGAAGTTCCTGCTCCATGACAGGGATGCGTCCTTCGGTGCCGCGTTCGATGCGGTGTTCACCGTCGCCGGTATCGAGGTGATCCGGACGGGGGTTCGGGCACCTCGCCAGAACTCGGTCATGGAGCGGTGGTTCCGGACCCTGCGTGCGGAGCTCACCGACCGCACCCTGGTCTGGAACCTGCCCCATCTGATGCGACTGTTCCGCGAGTTTGAGCAGCACTACAACGACCATCGCCCGCACCGCGCTCTTGGCCAGGCCGCCCTGCCCGGCCGCTGCCGGATAACGTGATCGCCCTCGACGACTTCCGGGTCCGACGACGTGACCTCGCCGGAGGCGTGATCCACGAATACCAGCAGGTCGCCTAGGTTATCGGCACCCTCAGGGTGACGTGGGAACGGAGCGTCTCGGGGTCAGCCCGCACGCGCGGGGAGCACCGAGGAGCCTCAGGACGTCCATTCGCACTCCAGGGATCAGCCCCGCACGCGGGGGAGCACGTCAAAGCGTTCGAGAAGTTCGTCATCGCCGTCGGATCAGCCCCGCACGCGCGGGGAGCACTTCATCAGGTCAGAGGCCTGCGTCGTGGGCGCGGGATCAGCCCCGCACGCGCGGGGAGCACTCGCAGTTCTTCGACAGGGTGCCCTGTTGGACGGGATCAGCCCCACACGCGCGGGGAGCACATCCAGCGGGGCGCCGACGGCGGCCTGGACATGGGATCAGCCCTGCACGCGCGGGGAGCACCACCACGGCGAGCAGCCGAACCCGCAGCTGGTGGGATCAGCCCCGCACGCGCGGGGAGCACGCCGCCTCCACGGTCAACGGCGCGAACCCGCAGGGATCAGCCCCGCACGCGCGGGGACCACCCGCTCAGGGCGTACGCGCTTGTAGGGGCGTTGGGATCAGCCCCGCACGCGCGGGGAGCACCTCGTGAAGTCCTCGGAGGTCATTGCCCGCCTGGGATCAGCCCCGCACGCGCGGGGAGCACTTTTCCATGGTTCACGAACGTTCACGATTCTTGGGATCAGCCCCGCACGCGCGGGGAGCACTGCAGCGCGGTCCGGCCGTGGGGCCCGACCCGGGGATCAGCCCCGCACGCGCGGGGAGCACGCCGTATACGTTGCCGTTGACGTCATCTGTCTGGGATCAGCCCCGCACGCGCGGGGAGCACAAACTCGATGCCTCCGGCAACGGGTCAGTGTCGGGATCAGCCCCGCACGCGCGGGAGCACTTCCCCAAGACCGGGGCCGCGCTGGCGCCGACGGGATCAGCCCCGCACGCGCGGGGAGCACCTGGCACCACGGAGGTTGTGCCGTCGTCCTCTGGGATCAGCCCCGCTCGCGCGGGGAGCACAGCAAGGCCTGGATCGACGACGCCCGCCGCATGGGATCAGCCCCGCACGCGCACGGAGCACCTACGCCGTCGTGAAGACCTCGCCGACGTGGGGGATCAGCCCCGCACGCGCGGGGAGCACTACTTCTGATCGACCGCCTCATGCACGAGCTCGGGATCAGCCCCGCACGCACGGGGAGCACACCCTCGGGGGCTTCGAGCGGCCCCTGGGGACGGATCAGCCCCGCACGCGCGGGGAGCACGTACGTCAGCGGCGAGACCACCTGGGAGGTGGGATCAGCCCCGCACGCGCGGGGAGCACACGCCGAGGTGGTCACTGGACAACAGGGCGGCGGGATCAGCCCCGCACGCGCGGGGAGCACGCGGTGAGCGGGACCGTGATGAGCAGTTGCCCGGGATCAGCCCCGTACGCGCGGGGAGCACTTTTGGTCCGGCTTCGGATCATGCCTGCCTGAGGGATCAGCCCCGCACGCGCGGGGGAGCACTGCCACGGTGCGAACCCGTACCCGGGCTGGTCGGGATCAGCCCCGCACGCGCGGGGAGCAGGCGGCGGATCAGACGAATTCCACAACATTCAGGGGATCAGCCCCGCACGCGCCGGTGCCGCCGGCGCCCAGGGCTGGCGCGGGGATCACCCCGCACGCGCGGGGAGCACCAGAACGACCCGGGCCAGTTCATGTCCGTGATGGGATCAGCCCCGCCCGCACGAGAAGCACCTCGACTCTCTCCGATCAGGGCGGGCCTCACCGGGATCAGCCCCGCACGCGCGGGGAACACTCGGATTGCCAGCGTCGAATCGAGCTCGGACGTGGATCAGCCTCGCACGCGCGGGGAGCACCCGACCTTCGCGAAGTAGCCGACGATCGTGCCGGGATCAGCCCCGCAGGCGTGGGGAGCACAGAGCAATCTTGCGTTTCATCATTCACCTCTGGGGATCAGCCCCGCACACGCGGGGAGCACACCATGTACTCGCCCTTGGAAGCGGCGATCAGGGGATCAGCCCCGCACGCGCGGGGAGCACTGCGCGAGAAGCTGCGGGCCTACATGAAGTCCGGGATCAGCCTCGCACGCGCGGGGAGCACTTGGTTCACCCGGACCGAGTGCGGCTGAAGGAGGGATCAGCCCCGCACGCGCGGGGAGCACCTCGATGAACTCAAGGGCATCCACAACATCTTGGGATCAGCCCCGCACGCGCGGGGAGCACTCCGACAGCATCCTGCGACTTGTGCTGTAGGAGGGATCAGCCCCGCACGCGCGGGGAGCACACCTGCGCGGTGTACCTGGTGTTGTTGGTCGTGGGATCAGCCCCGCACGCGCGGGGAGCACTCGGAGCAGAACTCGAAGGCGCCGTCAGCCGCGGGATCAGCCCCGCACGCGCGGGGAGCACTCGAATATCAGAGCACAGACAAACGCGGCAGAGGGATCAGCCCCGCACGCGCGGGGAGCACCCGATGGTGGCGAGCTCCATGCATCCGTTGCCGGGATCAGCCCCGCACGCGCGGGGAGCACTCCATCATCGCGGCCATGAACGCGCCCATGTCGGGATCAGCCCCGCACGCGCGGGGAGCACAGGGACGCACACCCGACCCATGGAGAGCGCCCGGGATCAGCCCCGCACGCGCGGGGAGCACCTCCTCGACCGCGCCGCGAACGGCAACGCCGAGGGATCAGCCCCGCACGCGCGGGGAGCACGTCGCGTGCCTTCCGGAGGTCGTCTTCGAGCCGGGATCAGCCCCGCACGCGCGGGGAGCACGGTACCGCGACCACCACCGGTGTGTTGTCGGGGGGATCAGCCCCGCACGCGCGGGGAGCACATCGCGACCACCACCGGCACGCCGATGTGGAAGGGATCAGCCCCGCACGCGCGGGGAGCACCTGGTCCTGGGCGCCGTTTTCGTCGGCCCCGCGGGATCAGCCCCGCACGCGCGGGGAGCACATGGTGGGTGTCTTGTCGAGCGCCAGGTACAGGGGATCAGCCCCGCACGCGCGGGGAGCACGGCATTTTCGAGCACCGGCCGTTCAGTGAGTCGGGATCAGCCCCGCACGCGCGGGGAGCACGCTGGAGCTGGCCGTCAACACCCTGAACCACCGGGATCAGCCCCGCACGCGCGGGGAGCACTCGTCCCGGTGTTGGGAAACCCACTGTGCGACGGGATCAGCCCCGCACGCGCGGGGAGCACGTCCGCGAGGCGTTCCACATCCGCGCGGCCCTGGGATCAGCCCCGCACGCGCGGGGAGCACAACTTCGGCACCGCCAAGTGGGGAAACGTCTGGGGATCAGCCCCGCACGCGCGGGGAGCACCTCGCGCGCGGATGCAGAACTCGCCGCACAGTGGGATCAGCCCCGCACGCGCGGGGAGCACGACGTGAACAGGTTCTGCTGGGTCTTGGTCGCGGGGATCAGCCCCGCACGCGCGGGGAGCACACTGCCTGATCTGCCAGCTCAGCCCACAACCAGGCTGATTTTTTGAGTTCGACAGGATCGGGCATATGTATCATTCAGTCCTTCTTAGCTGTTTCCGAATCGCCGCCGCTGGGAAGCTTTGCTCCACCCGGTTTTGGCAGTGGACGGGGTTGTAGCCGTCCGTTCGGTTGGCCGGTGGATGAGCGTGAGGCCTTCATGATCGACGGGGTGCCAAGCGTGGTCGTGGGTTCGGAAGGCGAAGCCTTGTTCGTTGTCTGTCGTGTATGCCAGCAGGGCTCTGCCTTTACCGGCGTAGCTTGTGACTTCGTCCCAAAGCAGATCGCGGACGCGGGACGAGGGGTTGCCGATGAAGACGCCGGCCGAGATTTCCAATAGCCAGCGGGTTAGCAGGCCGCGTAGTCCGGCGGGGCACAGGGTAAGCACGATGACCGTCATGGTGGAGTCCTCACCAGCTCATAACGGGTTCATTGGCGTAGTTTCGTCCGCCTTCGACTTCGGCTTCGCGGTCGGATTGGAGTTGTACGCGGTCGAAGAACCCGGCGTCGGGGACATCGGCATTGGTGTTCTCGTCGGTCGGCAACATCAGCAGGGTCTTGATGTCATCAACGCATCGTTCGAGTAGCCTTGTAGTGCGGATGCGGTCCCGCAGCGCACGCCGGGTTCGTGGGCCAACGTCGGTGGAGTCTTCGGCTGCGGTGTCGAACGCGACAGGGATTCCGATCTCGGTTTTGTAGAGGTCTGCGATGTCCATGACAAAGGACAGCTCGTGTCCGGAGTGGATGAATCCCAACCCGGGGGAGCAGCCGAGCGCAGTGATCACGGTGTGGGCGACGCCGTACATACATTGTGCGGCGGCGGTGATTGCCTGGTTTACGGCGTCGCCGGTGTTGAAGCTGCCTGGTGTGTACTGTCGGCCGTGCCAAGGTAGCCCGGTTCGTTGTGCCTGTTGCCGGTAGCAGTCTTTAAGCCGGCGGCCTTCCATGCCGAGCAGTTGCTGGCGCATGAAGCCTGAGGGATCCTCGTCGGGAAAACGCAAGCGGTACATGGCGCGTGCGACCTCCAGGCGCGTGCGGCGGTTGGCCCACAGGGTGGCTTGGGCTTCGACCAGCGCGGAGGATCGGTTGAGCGAGCGTGCGGCCGCGTAGAAGCGGGCTCCGTGTTCGCCGACCCATGCGACGTTCGCGCCGCAGTCCCCGAGGACTGCCATGGCCTGGTGGGTTATGCGGGTTCCGGGGCCGAGTAGGAGGGTACCGATGGTTGCCGACGGAATGTGGGTGATTCCGTCGGCGTCCTGGGCGGTGATGGCGTTGGCGTCGCGGTGTACGGTGCAGCGTTCCAGGTAGACGAAGCTGACCCGGTCGGCGATTCGGGGGAGTTGGTGCGGGGTTGAGGAGCCGCGTTGGGCGGGTCCGGTCATGGGTTAGTGCGCCGGTGCGAGGGTCATCAGTCCGCATCCGTAGGCTTTGGCTTTGCCCAAGCCTGCGGTGAGGACTGCGCGGAGTTTGTCGACGTCGTCGATGCGTAGCCGGCCGTCGTAGGTCACCGTAAGGATCTGGACGTTGTTGGGCTTGCTGCGCGTGGGGTCCTTCTTGGTGAAGTCCAGGCTTCGGCGGTCACGGACGACGACTTGATACTCGTCGGCGGCTGTGGGCCGGGGGAGTTCCTTCGGTTGTTCGCAGATGGTGAATCCGGCCCGTTCCTGCTGTTTGAGTAGCCATGCGAGTTGGTGACGGACGGTGATGTGTGCTGTTCGTTTGGTGGGTTCGCCTTCTTTGGTGCGGATGCTGTGTACCGGGTTGGCGGTGAGTCGGAAGGTCCAGATGTCGCCAGCCTTGAGTTTGTCGAGGAACGGTGTGTAGGCGAAGGTGTCCCAGCTGCCGGTGGTGGGCCAGCCGGCCTGCTCGACGATGTGGGTGAGGTCGGGTCTGTCTGGGCTGACGATGTAGAGCAGTACCTGGTTGCTGGTGTTGCGGTCCAAGCGCCACAGGACTCGTGGACTGCTGCCGTCCGGTAGCGCGGGCAGGGCAGCGAAGGACTGCATGACCGCCGCGTGGAGGATCTGTGGTGAGGTGAGCAGTCGCCGGGCGCCGGTGCGGGCGGTGTTGAAGCGAAAGCGCGTCAAATACATCAGACGGCCTCCAGTCCGATGGTCGGGTCGTGTGCGGGGGGAGCGGTTGGCGTCTGTCGAGGGTGGTCTTTTGAAGCTTGGCTGCCATGAGGATTGGTGATCTTGACGGTTTCGGTGCTGTACGCGCGTAGGGCGTACTGCCGGTGGCGCGGGTTGAACGTGACAGGATGATCGCGTTGCAGGTCCGAGCTGCGGGTGCCGGGAGGTACCTCGAACAGCGTGTCCAACGCGACGTGGGAGTGGCGTTCGCGTCGCTGGCGCCATTCGGAGGCCAGCCATGGTTCTTGGCGGAGCACATCGAGGAGGCCTGTTGCTCGGATGCCCAGGTCGATGGGTTGTGATGGTGGGCAGGAGCGGCGGCCGAGGTAGGGCAGGAAATGTGGTCGCCGTATGGCCTCATGCAGGATGTGGATCAGCTCGTCGTCGCCTTCGACGGCGGCCAGGAAGACAGCGTCGGCGAGATAGAAGCGGTACGACAGCGGCATCGAGGTGCCGGTATCGCCGTGATGTGCTGTTTGGAAGTCGCGGACTCGTACGCCTTGCTGGTCGGCGCGTACCCCGAACCGGAGTGCCGCCAGGCTGGAAAGGTCGGCGTCACGCTCCCAGCCCAAAGCAGCGGCCAGCAACCCCACCACGCCGCTTTTCGTCGGGGCCGATGCGGTGGTGCGCCAGGCGAAGCGGCTGGCTACGCCCCAGGACTGCATCGGGCCGGC
>Ga0105237_10004175_pt1 | contig 16820 bp, 19 predicted proteins | sample KBSC24metaG_FD_81520 | JGI IMG/M metagenome (GOLD analysis project Ga0105237, IMG submission 81520) | Corn rhizosphere microbial communities from Kellogg Biological Station, Michigan, USA - KBS C2-4 metaG | ecosystem: Host-associated > Plants > Roots > Rhizosphere > Soil | place: Michigan, USA... | reverse complement strand
TCGAGGTCTGCCGTCCGCCGTAGGAGTGCCCGCCTGCGAGCACGGGGCCGTCGGTCAGCGTCCTGGCGAGTTCCACCGCCTCGGCGATGCCCGCGCGATCACTCGCCGCCGAACCCGACGGCGGACCCTTCGGCCTGCGCCGCCGGTACGGCAGGTCGTAGCGCACCGCTAGGAACCCGCGACGGGCCCACTCGTCGCACAGCCGGATCAGCATCGGCGAATTCCGGTTGCCGCCTGCGCCGTGCGTCAGGACGACGGCTCCCCTGGGGTCGCCCTCCGGCTGGTGGGCGATTCCCGCGATGGCGTCAAGATCCATCGGCTATCGCTCTTCGCGCAAGCGCTCATCGGAGGTAAGCCTGAACAAGGCAGACACGGGACCGTGGCCATGGCCCAACGGGTAAGCAGCGCGGAGGCATTCGGTGACCCACCCCTTGGCAAACTGCACCGCGTCCGGCACCGAGTACCCGTGCGCCAGAGCGCACGCCGTCGCCGCCGCCAAGGTATCGCCGGCGCCGTGATCGTGGCCGGTGTCGATGCGTTCGGCGTCGAACTCGTAGAAGTCGGTGCCGTCGTACAGCAAGTCGGCACTGTGCGACGACGACCTCAGGTGGCCGCCCTTGACGAGCGCCCATTGCGGCCCGAGTGCGTGCAGCGCCTTGGCTGCCTCGCGCTGGGTGTCGCCGTCAATGACCTCTATCCCCGTGATCAATCGCACCTCGTCCAGGTTCGGCGTGACCAGCGTGGCGATCGGAAACAGTTCGTTCCGAACGGCATTGAGCGCCGACGGGTGCAGCAGCGGGTCACCGTGCATCGACGCGCACACCGGGTCGACCACCAATGGGGCATCGGTGTTCAGGCCGCGCCAGGTCTCGGCGACGGCGGAGATGATCTCCGAGGAGGCCAACATGCCGGTCTTGGCGGCCTGGATGCCGATGTCCTCGGCGACCGCCTCGATCTGGCCGGTGATGACGTCCAACGGGATCTCGTGAAAGCCCTTGACCCCGACGGAGTTCTGCACGGTCACCGCCGCGACCGCGACACACCCGTGCACGCCGAGCATCGCGAAGGTGCGCAGGTCGGCTTGGATGCCAGCACCGCCACCGGAGTCGGTGCCGGCGATCGTCATGACGCGCAGCGGGGTCTGCCCCGGCGGGGTCAATGGCAGGTAGTTCACGTGCTCAAGGGTAGATACACCCGGTTGCCGTGTTCCGCGAACTCCTGTGATTTCTCCGCCATGCCCTTGGCGATCTCGTCGGAGTAGGTGTCCCTGATGTCCTGTGAGATCCGCATCGAGCAGAACTTCGGGCCGCACATCGAGCAGAAGTGCGCGGTCTTGGCGGGCGCCGCGGGCAGCGTCTCGTCGTGGTACTCACGCGCGGTGTCCGGGTCGAGGGACAGCGCGAATTGGTCGAGCCAGCGGAACTCGAAGCGCGCCTTGGACAATGCGTCGTCGCGCAGCTGCGCCAGTGGATGGCCCTTGGCCAGATCGGCGGAATGCGCCGCGATCTTGTAGGTGATCACCCCGACCTTGACGTCATTGCGGTCGGGGAGGCCGAGGTGCTCCTTGGGTGTCACGTAGCAGAGCATCGCGGTGCCGGCCTGGGCGATGATGGCCGCGCCGATGGCCGACGTGATGTGGTCGTAGGCAGGCGCGATGTCGGTGGCCAGTGGTCCGAGGGTGTAGAACGGCGCCTCCTCGCAGAGCTCCTCCTCGAGGCGGACGTTCTCGACGATCTTGTGCATCGGCACGTGGCCCGGGCCCTCGATCATCACCTGCACGCCATGGGATTTCGCGATCTTGGTGAGCTCACCGAGGGTACGCAGCTCGGCGAACTGCGCCTCGTCGTTGGCGTCGGCGATCGAACCCGGCCGCAGCCCGTCGCCGAGTGAGAACGTCACGTCGTAGCGGGCCAGGATCTCGCACAGCTCGGAGAAGTGGGCGTAGAGGAACGACTCGGTGTGGTGCGCTAGGCACCAGGCCGCCATGATCGAGCCGCCGCGGCTGACGATGCCGGTGACCCGGTTGACCGTCAGCGGGATGTAGCGCAGCAGCACGCCCGCGTGCACGGTCATGTAGTCGACGCCCTGCTCGCACTGCTCGATCACGGTGTCGCGGTACACCTCCCACGTCAGCGCCGTCGGATCGCCGTTGACCTTCTCCAGCGCCTGATACATCGGCACGGTGCCGACGGGGACGGGGGAGTTGCGCAGGATCCACTCTCGGGTCAGGTGGATGTCGCGACCGGTGGACAGATCCATGATGGTGTCGGCGCCCCACCGGGTGGCCCACACCATCTTGTCCACCTCCTCGGCGACCGACGACGTGACCGCCGAATTGCCGATGTTGGCGTTGACCTTCACGGCGAACGCCTTGCCGATGATCATCGGCTCGCACTCGGGATGGTTGTGGTTGGCGGGGATCACCGCACGGCCGCGCGCGACCTCGTCGCGCACCAATTCGGCTGGTACGCCTTCGCGTTCGGCGATGAACGCCATCTCGGCGGTGATCTCGCCCGCTCGGGCCCGCTGCAGTTGGGTGCCGCGGTCGCGTCGCACGCCTGGCCGGTGGGCCAGCCCCGCGGCGAGATCGATCACCGCAGCCTCGTCGGTGTACGGACCGGAAGTGTCGTACAGATCGAGGTGCTCGCCGTTGGTCTGCAGGACCCTGCGGAACGGCACGCGGCCGGCCTCGCCGAGATCGCGGTAGACCTTCACGCTGCCCGTGATGGGGCCCGTGGTCACGGTGGGGTCGATAGAGGGGTCGACAAAAATAGCCATCAGAACATCTCCCTACGCCGGCATTACCCGGTCAGGTTCATACGGTCGACGGCCCCTCTTCGCTTTGCGAAGAACCTCTAGCCGTCCTCTCAGCGCACTCAGGTGTGTGCTCCCGCGCGGACGCTTTTCAACGTACAGCACGCCGTCCCGGAGGCAAGGCCGGGAATAAGAATTGCCTCAAGATGTTTTGTATAGCTAACATATATGTTTTGTGTGCATATGCGCACGCCCAAATTGATTCGATACGTAGAGCGAAGACGATGACGACTGAGTTAGACAAAGCCGCAGCAAAGGCCCCACTGGGCGACGCGGCGGCCGTGGAGACGGCCCGCCGCCGCACCCGGATGGACCACGACCACCCGTTCTACAAGTGGGTGGTGCTGTCCAACACCACGTTGGGCACGCTGCTGGCGACCATCAACGCATCGATCGTGCTCATCTCGCTGCCCGCCATCTTCCGCGGTATCGGACTCAATCCGCTGGCCCCCGGCAACGTGAGCTACCTGCTGTGGATGCTGATGGGCTATCTGGTGGTGACGGCCGTACTGGTCGTCCCGTTCGGCCGCCTCGGCGACATGTTCGGCAGGGTGAAGATCTACAACGTCGGCTTCGTGGTGTTCACCGTCGCCGCTGTCGCGCTGTCCTTCGACCCGTTCCACCTCGGCGGCGGCGCGATGTGGCTGATCGCCTGGCGCGTGGTTCAGGGCGTCGGCGGCGCGATGCTGATGGCGTCGTCCTCGGCGATCCTGACCGACGCCTTCCCCGCCAACCAGCGCGGCATGGCCCTTGGCGTCAACATGGTGGCCGCGGTGGCCGGGTCGTTCCTCGGCCTGCTGATCGGTGGCTTCCTCTCCGAATGGCACTGGAAGGCCGTCTTCTGGGTCGGCGTGCCGATCGGCATCCTCGGCACCATCTGGAGCATCCGGTCGTTGCGGGAGCTCGGTGTCCGCACGGCGGGCAAGCTCGACTGGCCGGGCACCTTGACCTTCGGCCTTGGCTTGACGGTCCTGCTCGCAGGCATCACCTACGGCATCCAGCCCTACGGCGACTCCACCACCGGCTGGGCCAACCCATTGGTGCTTGGGGCGATCGTCTTCGGCTTGCTGTCGCTGGCGGCGTTCTGCTTCATCGAGCTGCGCGTCGAGTCGCCGATGGTGGACATCCGGCTGTTTCGTTCGACGTCGTTCGGCATGGGCAACCTGGCCGGGCTGATGTCGTCGATGGGCCGCGGCGGTCTGCAGTTCATGCTGATCATCTGGCTTCAGGGCATCTGGCTTCCCTTGCACGGGTACAGCTTCGAGTCGACGCCGCTGTGGGCGGGCATCTACCTTCTGCCGATCACGGTCGGCTTCCTGGTTGCCGGGCCCATCGCGGGTTCACTGTCGGACCGCTTCGGCGCGCGGCCGTTCACGGTCGGCGGCATGCTGCTGATGGCCGTGACGTTCGCTGCGCTGCTGATGATTCCGGTGAACTTCGACTACTGGGTGTTCGCCCTGCTGGTCTTCCTCAACGGTCTCGGCGGCGGCATCTTCACCGCGCCGAACACCGCCGCGATCATGTCGAGCGTGCCCGCCTCCCAGCGCGGCGCCGCATCCGGTGTGCGGGCAACGTTCTTCAACGCGGGGTCGTCGCTGTCCATCGGGGTGTTCTTCTCGCTGATGATCATCGGGCTGGCCAACACGCTGCCGTCTGCGATGAGCACCGGCCTTCAGGCACAGGGTGTTTCGGCGTCGGTGGCACACGACGTCGCCAACCTGCCACCGGTCGGCAGCCTGTTCGCGGCCTTCCTCGGCTACAACCCGATCGCCGAACTGCTCGGCCCGTCGGGCGCGCTGCAGGATCCCGGGGTCAACGTCGACGTGCTGACCGGCAAGACCTTCTTCCCGCAGCTGATCACCGAGCCCTTCCACGCCGGCCTGACCGTCGTGTTCATCGCGGCCGCGGTGATGATGCTGCTCGGTGCGGTGGCGTCGCTGTTCAACCCTGGCCGCTACGGCACGGCTGACGACGCGGACAACGCGGCTTAGGGCGTGCGTCTCCCGCACTCTTGCGCCTTCACTACAGAGTCAACGGCTCAGGTGAGGTCGACGAACACCGGTGCGTGGTCGCTGGGCGCCGGGGTGCCCTTCTTGCCAGGCTTGCGCTCGTCGCGCGCGATCTCGCCGTGGGTGACCCGGCCCGCCAGCGCGGGTGAGCCGAGGATGAAGTCGATGCGCATGCCTTGGCGCTTGGGGAACCGCAGCTGGGTGTAGTCCCAGTAGGTGAAGGTGCCCGGCCCCGGGGTGAACGGGCGGACCACGTCGGCGAACTGCTCCTCGATGGCCTGGAACGCGGCGCGCTCGGGCTCGGTGACGTGCGTGCTGCCGCGGAAGAACTCGACGTCCCAGACGTCGTCATCGGTCGGCGCGATGTTCCAGTCGCCGACCAGAGCGATCGGTGCGGCCGGGTCGTCGGCCAGCCAACCGGCGGCCGTCCCGCGCAGTGCGGCAAGCCATTCCAGCTTGTAGGCGTAGTGCGGATCCTCTACCGTGCGCCCGTTGGGCACGTAGAGGCTCCACACCCGCACCCCGCCGCACGTCGCGCCGAGCGCCCGCGCCTCGGACGCGTCGGCCCAGTCCGGTTGCCCGTCGAAGCCCACCGCGACGTCGTCGATGCCGACGCGTGACGCGATCGCCACGCCGTTCCACTGGCTGTGCCCGGTGTGCACGACCTCATAGCCCAGCGCCGCGAACGGCATCGTCGGGAACTGGTCGTCGGTGCACTTGGTCTCCTGCATCGCCAGCACGTCGACGTCGGCGCGTTCCAACCAGTTGGTGACCCGATCGATGCGAGAGCGGATCGAGTTCACGTTCCAGGTGGCCAGCCGCACGCGCTAGAGCGTACGGGCGTCGACGTAGCGGACGCGGTGCTGGGTGGTGAAGCCCATCGACTCGTACAGGTCGATCGCGGCGGCGTTGTCCGCCAAGACCTGCACGTAGCCGCGGGTGGCCCCGCGCCCGGCCGCCCACGCCAGCATCTCCTCGCACAGAGCGCGGGCGTGGCCCTTGCGACGGTGTGCCTCGGCGACGTGCACCGCCGCGAGGCCCGCCCACTTCGTGCCGTCGGGCGCCGACGTCACCGCGGCCCGCGCGACGGCCGCGTCGCCAAGGGTGCCGAACATCACCTCGCCGTCGACGACCGCGGTCAGCACGTCGACGGGGACGCCGCGTTCGTTGATTCGCAGCCACCGCTCGTCGGGGCGCGGCGCCATCGTCACCGATGCCTCGGAGTCGGGCATGAGCGTCAACTCCCGTGTCATGACCACGTTCTCGCCGTCGACCGGCACCCCAGGCGGCACCAGGAACAACCGGTCAGGCGCAACCAGCAGCGGTGGCGCCGATCGCGCGGCGTACCAGTCGATGATCGCGGGCAGGGCGCTCAGGTCGCCCCGGACCTCGAGCGGGACAGCCGAATTCGCCCGCCGGGTGCTGCCGTGGCCATACCTCAGCAGCCAGCCGCCGATCCACTGCTGCTCGACGCCGGGCCAGGCCCGTGCCGCCGCGTATTCGAGGTTGCGGATGTCGCCGGTGCGTACCGGCGCGGCACTCAGCGCCTTGATGGCGACGACGTCCGCGGCCGTGACGTTCACCACGTCGCCGCGCTTGGTACGCACTCGCAGCACCGGACCGATCTCGAGAAGATGACCGACGACGTCGGTCAGCGGCGGCACCGAACCGGCGGGCAGCCGGTAGCGCAGGCTGACCCTGGTGCCGACCTCGGGCACCTGCACTAGTGGCCGAAGGGGTCGGGATCCTCGCCGGGCATCCAGGTCAACCCGGGTACGCCCCAGCCGTGCGACTTGACGGAGCGCTTGGCGGCTCGCGCGTGCCTGCCGATCAGGCCGTCGACGTAGAGGAACCCGTCGAGGTGTCCGGTCTCGTGCTGCAGCATGCGCGCGAACAGTCCATTGCCCTCGAGTGTGATCGGCGTGCCGTCGGCGTCGAGGCCCGTGACGCGCGCCCAGTCGGCCCTGCCGCGCGGGAAGGATTCACCGGGGACCGACAGACAGCCCTCATCGTCGTTGTCGGGATCGGGCATGGTTTCCGGGATCTCCGACGTCTCGAGCACCGGGTTGACCACGACCCCCCGGCGACGGCTGGCGCGGCCCCGCTCGTCGGCGCAGTCGTAGACGAAGACCCGCTGCGATACGCCGATCTGGTTGGCGGCCAAGCCGACACCGTACGCGGCGTCCATCGTGTCGTAGAGATCCTTGATGAGGTCGGCCAGTTCCGCCGGCAGCGAACCGTCCTCACCGACGGGCACGGGACTGGTCACGGTGTGCAGGACGGGATCTCCCACGATGCGGATGGGTACGACGGCCACGATGGGCAATCTTAAGTCAGCCGACGCGCGGGCAACGATCACGGCTCAACTCGCGCTCCCGTGATTGAATGTGCCCGAACCACCAGTACGTGTTTGCATGTCGGAGAGGGCCCAGGGAGCGAAATGGACGGCGCCATGGCGCGGACTGAGCGATCCGGGGACGATTCCGAGCTCGCCGATGGGTTGACCCGCCGCGAACACGACATTTTGGCCTTCGAACGCCAGTGGTGGAAGTACTCGGGTTCCAAAGAGGACGCCATCAAGGAACTGTTCTCGATGTCGGCGACCCGGTACTACCAGGTGCTCAACGCCCTCGTCGACCGGCCCGAGGCCCTTGCGGCCGACCCGATGCTGGTCAAGCGGTTGCGACGCATGCGTGCCAGCAGGCAGAAGGCGCGCGCAGCGCGCAGATTGGGGTTCGAGGTCACCTGACCTCCACGGCCCACGTCCCCGGGTAGATACAGTGGCTTCGATGAATCAGCGAGAATCCTCCGGGTTGCCACTGCGCGCCATGGTCATGGTGTTGCTCTTCCTCGGCGTGGTGTTCCTGCTGGTGGGGTTCCAGGCGATGGGGTCGGGCGACGACAGCGACGGTAGCTCGACGGTCACCACCGTCACCGCGACCGCGACCACCACCGCGTCGGCGTCGGCGACACCCGCCCCTGCCAAGGCCGACGTGCGCGTGTTCAACATCTCCGAAGTGCCCGGTGCCGCCGAGAGCACCGCGACCCGGCTGCGGGACGCGCAGTGGAACGTCACCGAGACCGGCAACCTCGTGTTGGACGGCGTCACCGCGACGACGGTGTACTTCGGCGAGTCCCCTGGCGAGAAGGAAGCCGCAGAAGCAGTGGGCAAGCTGCTCGAGGCTCCGGTCGAGCCGCGCAGACCCGAACTCGTCGAGCAACCGCCAGGCGTGATCGTGGCGGTCACCGGCTAGGCTCTCGGGCATGCCGATCTCTGCCCCGCTTCGTCTACTCGCCGCCGCGGCGCTCGTCGTTCCGGTTGCGAGCGCGTGCAGTCCCAATGAGCCCGTCGCCACCCAGCCCGGCACCACGCCGCCGGTCTGGACCGGATCGCCTCCACCGTCGGCGAGTCACGGTGAAGCGGGCGGGTCCGAGGCGCCTGCCGTCGGTGAGAAGCTGACCGCCGACATCAAGTCGCCCGACGGCACCACGGTTGCCACCGCCGACTTCGAGTTCAGCGGCAACTTCGCCACGATCACCGTGAAGACCACTGCGCCAGGGCAGCTGGCACCGGGCTTCCATGGCCTGCACATCCACGCCGCAGGCAAGTGCGAACCCAACTCGGTCGCGCCGAGCGGCGGAGCACCCGGCGACTTCCTCTCCGCCGGTGCGCACTTCCAGGTGGCCGGCCACACCAGCCATCCCGCCAGCGGCGACCTGACCTCACTGCAGGTGCGCGGTGACGGTACGGCCTTGCTCGAGACGACGACCGACGCGTTCACCGCCGCGGACCTACTCGCGGGTGCCAAGACGGCGATCATCATCCACGAGAAGGCGGACAACTTCGCCAACATCCCGCCGGAGCGCTACCAGCAGACCAATGGCACGCCTCCGCCGGACGAGACCACCATGGCGACCGGCGATGCCGGCAAGCGGGTGGCTTGCGGTGTCATCACCGGCGGGTAATCCGACGGACCGCGCCCGGCCCCAGCGCATCGACTTCGCTGGGTCGGCCAAGCCGACGATCGGCGTTGAGTGGGAGTTCGCCCTCGTCGACCCCGAGACCCGCGAGCTGAGCAACGAAGCGTCTGCGGTGATCGCCGAGATCGGTGAAAGCCCGCACGTGCACAAGGAATTGCTGCGCAACACCGTCGAGGTCGTGACCGGTATCTGCGCCAACTCGGCCGAGGCGATGGACGACCTGCGCTCGACCCTCGGTCCCGCGCGTCGGATCGTGCGCGACCGCGGCATGGAGCTGTTCTGCGCGGGCACCCACCCGTTCGCGAAGTGGTCGCCCGAGCAGCTGACCGACGCGCCGCGCTACGCCGAGTTGATCAAGCGCACGCAATGGTGGGGCAGGCAGATGCTGATCTGGGGCGTGCACGTGCACGTCGGTGTTTCGTCGGCGCACAAGGTGATGCCGATCATCACCTCGCTGCTCAACCAGTACCCGCACCTGCTTGCGCTGTCGGCGTCGTCGCCCTATTGGGACGGCGGGGACACCGGATACGCCAGCAACCGCGCGATGATGTTTCAGCAGCTGCCGACGGCGGGTCTGCCGTTCCACTTCCAGGAATGGTCGCAGTTCGAGCAGTTCGTTCACGACCAGAAGAAGACCGGCATCATCGATCACATGAACGAGATTCGCTGGGACATAAGGCCTTCGCCGCATCTCGGCACCATCGAGGTGCGCATCTTCGACGGCATCTCCAACATCGCCGAACTCGGCGCGTTGGTCGCGCTGACCCACTGCCTGATCGTCGATCTGGACCGTCGTCTCGATGCCGGTGAGCACCTGCCCACCATGCCGCCGTGGCACGTGCAGGAGAACAAGTGGCGCGCAGCGCGATACGGCCTCGACGCGGTGATCATCCTCGACGAGGACAGTAACGAGCGGTTGGTCACCGAGGATCTCGACGACATCCTCAACAGGCTGGAGCCCGTCGCGAAGTCGTTGGGCTGCGCCGACGAGCTGGCGCAGGTGTCCTCGATCTACCGGACCGGTGCGTCGTATCAGCGTCAGCGCCGCGTGGCCGAAGAGCACGACGGCGACCTGCGTCCCGTCGTCGATGCGCTGGTCGCGGAGTTGGTTCTTTAGGTCTCGTGGGTATCAGGCCGATGTTCCCGTTGGAGAGCGTCAGGCTGCCCGGTGAGGGATTGCCGCTGCGCATCTTCGAGCCGCGCTACGGCGCGCTGGTCCGCGATTGCCTCAGCGGTGCAAGGGAATTCGGCGTGGTGTTGATCGCTGCGGGACGCGAGGTCGGAGGCGGCGACGCTCGGCTCGACGTCGGTGCCATGGCCCACATCGTGAACTGCCAGGACCTCGGCAGTGGACGGTACCTGCTCGAATGCGAGATGCGCGAACGGATCCGGGTGACGTCATGGCTCGACGACGACCCGTACCCCAAGGCCGACGTCGAACCGTGGCCCGACGAGCAGGGAGCGCCCGTCACCGGTGCGGACATCGGCGTCGTCGAGGATCGGCTGATGGAGGTCTTCGAGCGGATCGCGTCGTCGCAGGGCGCGCAGCTGCCGTCGCGGCAGCAACTGCTCGGGGAACCGGAGCCCGGCGACGATGCGGGAAAGCGGTTGTACGCGTTGGCAGCCCGGGCCCCGATGGGCCAGGCGGACCGGTACTCGGTGCTCGCGGCTCCGTCCGCGGCCGCGCGGCTGGACGCGTTGCGCGACGCCGTCGAGACGATCGCCGCCCTGGTCGAATTCCAGCTCGCCGATGGCGGTCCGGACGACTAGGGGCGGGACGCATCGCGGCCGTGGTCGGGCGATGCGTACACCAACCGTACCTTCGGCGTATCCGGGCGCGTCGCCTTGAGCCGTTCCCGTTATCACGAGGTAACCAACCGCCCGGCGATTCTGGCACCATGGCAGAGATGGATGGACAATCGCCGGCGGAACTCGACGATCCGTTCGAGGTCGCGATCGACGATGCCCTTGACTCCCTGCCAGACGAACTCCGCGAGGCGATCAGCAACGTCGAGATCGTCGTCGTGGACGAGCCGCCAGAGGGCCAGCCGCTGCTCGGCCTGTACCAGGGCGTGCCGCTGTCGCGAAGGACCAGCACGTACAGCGGAGTGCTTCCCGACAGGATCAGCATCTTCTCTGGGCCGATCACTCGACTTGCCGGAGGCGACGCGGATCGGTTGCATCGCGAGATCAAGCACGTCGTGCTCCACGAGATGGCGCATCACTTCGGAATCAGCGACGAGCGGTTGATCGAGCTTGATCGCTACTGAGATGGGTCGGGCATGAAGGTGTTGATCGTCGAGGACGAACCGACCGTGGCCGCGTCACTGGCGTTTGGCCTACAGGCAGAGGGCTTCGCTGCGACGACCGTCGCCGACGGCCTGCAGGGCCTGACGCAAGCCACCGAGAACAGCTTCGACGTCGTCGTCCTCGACATCATGCTCCCAGGGCTGAACGGATACGAAGTGCTGCGCGGCATGCGTGAGCAAGACGTGTGGACGCCAGTTCTCATGCTTACCGCCAAGGACGGAGAGTGCGACGAGACCGACGCCTTCGACTTCGGCGCCGACGACTATCTGACGAAGCCGTTCGCATTCGCCGTGTTGACCGCCCGGTTGCGTGCACTGACGCGACGAGCGACGCAGCCACGTCCGATGATCCTACGGGCCGGATCGCTGACGTTGGATCCTGCGCGACGAGCGGTGCAACGCGGCGATACGCCAATCTCGTTGACGCCGCGCGAGTTCGACGTACTCGAGTACCTGATGTGCCGTCGGGACAACGTGGTCACCAAGACGGCGATCCTGCAGCACGTGTGGGACGCACATCATCGCGGACCCGACAACGTCGTCGAGGTATACATTCGCTACATCCGCCGCAAGATCGACATCCCGTTCGGCAGCAACACCATCGAGACCGTGCGCGGAGTGGGTTACATCGTTTCGTCGCACGAACCGGCCAACGGCAGCTGAACGGATACGCACAGTCCGCGCTCGCCAAGACCGTCCGCGAGGGTCAGGCTGCCGCCATGAGCCGCAACGATTTCCGACACGATCGCCAAACCGAGGCCCGCGCCCCCGGACCGTCGTGACCGGTCGGGATCGAGTCTGACGAAACGATCCACGACCCGTGCACGGTCGGCAGGTGCGATGCCGGGTCCGTCGTCACTGACCGCCAGCACCGCCAGCCCGTCTCGTTGGTCGACTGCGACGTTCAACGAGGTACGGGCGTAGCGGTCGGCGTTGTCGAGCAAGTTGCGTATTACCCGCGACAGCGCCGCGCGATCTCCAGTCGCCTTGGTAGGAACCAGATCCGTGTCGACCCGCAGGGCGCTCCTAGCTCGAAAGCGGTCGACTTCCTCGGCCGCGAGATGGTCGAGATCGACTTCAACCGTGCGCAAGTTGAGTGCGTGTTCGTCGGCATGGGCAAGCAAGAGCAGATCCTCGGTCAGTTCCTGCATGCGACGAGCTTCGGGAAGCACTGCGGCGGTTACTGATTCAACGGTCATGAGATGCGGGTGTGCTTCTGCAACCTCCAACGCCGAGATCATCGCCGTGATCGGACTACGAAGCTCGTGCGATGCGTCGCCGACGAATCTGCGTTGCGCGTCATGGCCGACCTCGAGGCGCTCCAGCATGTCGTTCATCGTGACCGCCAGCGCGGCGATCTCGTCGCGCCCGGGGTGCACCGGCACCCTCTCCGCAAGGTCCGACATGCTGATCTCGGCCACCCGGCTGCGGATGTCGTCGACCGATCGCATGGAACGGCGAACCAGGACGAACGTGACCGCTGCCGACGCCGCAACCACGATCGGCGCAGCCGCCATCAGCACGATGGAAACGGACCGGACCGTTGACGCGATCTCCTGATTGCCCTCGGCGACGAGGACCGAATACCGACCGCGGCCAGGCGCGTCGAACGTTGCGACGCTGTAGTACACGTCGCCGTAGGAACTCGTGCGCACGGGCATACCGACGTGCACGCCGTCGCCGATCTCCTCTATCGACACCAAGGGCGTCGTCGGCGCTGACAACGAGCGACGAGGGACATGACCTCCAGGGGTGATGACCTGAACCGCCACGATCTGCTGGTTCGTCTCGAATAGGTCGGGACTGAGGGCCTCCACGCCATCGGTCGCCAGAACCTTGGCGATGCTGTCCATGCGTGCCGACGACGCCCTGTGCACTCCGGACAACAGCGTCTCGTAGAGCACGACGGCCAAGCCCGCGCCAGCGGCGGCCAGCGTGATGAAGACCACGATGCCTGCAACGATTGCCGAGCGGACCGAGACCCCACTCGTGCGGGTCACCAACCAGTGCGTCGCGCGAGCCATCAGGCCATCAAACCGTCAAACACCCATCAGTTCATGTTCCACGGTTCGCCGTAGGTGGTGACGCTGTCACCGGTGGAGGCGATCAGCCGGGCGAACGGGCGCAGCAGCACGCCACCGGCCGCACCGGTCACCGTGCCGTGCGCGTTCGATACCGCGACACCGCCAGTGGCACCCTTGACGTCGACCGAGAACGTGGCGACTTCCTGGATGCCGGGGCCGTTGCCCAGGTCGGCGCTGATCGACACGCCAGGGAACAGGTTCGGGGTGATGACCTGAGCCAGGGGCGCGAACCCGGCGCTCAACGGGTTGATGTTGACGTCGTCGAGCAGGATGTTCGGCGTGGTGTAGCTGAAGTTGATGCCCACACCGAGTGACCACGGAAAGCCGATCTGGTAGCCCAACTCCAGGGTGCCCTCGAATTCGTCGGCGCCGGGGCCGGCGACGACGTACTTGGCCCGTCCGGAGTGGAACCACTCGCGCGTCAGCCGGTTGCGGTCAAGGGGGAACACACCATTGAGGAAGGTGTCCCACTGCTGGACGGTCAGAGTCCGATCCTGGCCGTCGACCAGACTCAGCTCGTTGTCCAGGGCTGCCTGCGAGGTGCCCGTGCTCGCGAACAATGCCGCGACGGCCGCCACGAGCGCGACCAGCACCCGATTGAATGCCTTCATGTTCTCCCTAATGATCTCTGTCGGCCAACACGCCGCGTCTCGTCGTTGATCCGCAGGCAGCACGAATCGTGACAAACGTTTGCTTAAAGATCGCTTAGAGCGCTGAGCCTGAGGCACGCCGAGCTTCGCCGAACACCACGGGTGGCATCAGTTCTCGTCGTACTCGGCCATCTCGTCGCGGGTCAGCAGATCGTCTCGGAAGCTCTGTTCCCGGTAGGCGAGTTGCCCGACCCGGTTGGCCACCACCGGAGCGGTGATGAGCGTGAACAGCCCGGCCAGGATCACCATGCCGACGTCGGCGTTCCCGCGGAGCCGGATCGCCGCACCCGCCAGCACCAGCAGCAGACCGAGCACCTGAGGCTTGGTGGCGGCGTGCATCCGCGACAGGGTGTCGGGGAACCGGACCACGCCGATCGCTGCCGTCAGAGCCAGAATCGAACCGGCGAGCACCAGGACCGCGGCCAGGACGTCGAGCACCCCGCTGAAAGTCATTGCGGCGTCCCGTCGTCGCGGTCGGTGTCGCGGACGCGGAAGCGGGCCACGCTGACCGAGCCGACGAAGCTGATGAGCGCCAGCGCGGTCAGGCTGTACGTGACGGTGGTGTCGAGACTGTAGGCGGCCCACGTACCGATGGCACACATCGTCACCGCGACGAAGGTATCCAACGCCACCAACCGGTCCAGCGTGCCGGGGCCGGCGAGCAGCCGGAACATCGTGATCGCAGCGGCCGCAGTGAGCATGACCGCCGCGATGACCCAAACGGTATTCACGCGACCCCCCGTTCCGGCGATGCCTTCCAGTCGCTTTCACGCTCGAACGAGGCGATCATCAACCGCTCCACCTCGGCGACCTGGTGGTAGAACCGGTTCACCGACCGGTCGGAGCCCACGTCGATGACGTGCACGTAGATCATCCGGCGGGTTTGGTCGATCTCCAGCACGATCGAGCCGGGGATCAGGTTGATCGCGTTGACCGCAAGCGCCAGAACGAGATCCGACTTGAGCGCGAGGTGCGCCCGCAACACCGCCGTGCGCGGTGGCGGCCCCGGCTTGATCGCCAGCCATGCCACCTGAACCGACGACAGCACCAGGTAGTAGCCCACCGCGACGACCAGCCGCAGCAGCGACAACGGATGCAACCTGCCCTCGATCGGCACCGGGGGCAGTGGCAGCAGCACGGTGATCACCAGCGCGACGGCCAGACCGCTCAGAGCGTTCGCCGCGGAGACGCTGCCCCACAAGAACATCCACACCAGGATGAGCCAGCACAGCACCCAGGCCCGTAACAGCCACCGCCTCATCGGGGTTCTCCCAACACGGCCGAGATGTACTGCCCGCGGTCGAGGACTTCGTCTGCGGCACGCTCGCTGTAGCCGAAGATCGGGCCCGCCAGCACGGTGAGGGTCAGACCGACCGCGATCAGCGCGCCCGTCGGAATCAACATGCCCACCGGCATCCGGCCGACGTCATCGCGATCGGCGTAGTCGATGTCCTCTCCACCGTCGAGCAGCGCCGACGGCGACGCCGCCGACAGATTGCCCTCGGGAGCGTCGGCCCGCGGTCGCCAGAACGCCTTGGTCCACACCCTTGCCATCACGTACAGCGTCAACAGGCTCGTCACGACGCTGCCACCGACCAGAGTCCAGGCCAGTACCGAGCCGTCATGGCTGCCCGCCTCCAACAGCGCCACCTTCCCGATGAACCCCGAGAAGGGCGGAATGCCACCGAGATTGAGCGCAGGCACGAAGAAGACCAACGCCAGCAGAGGACTGGCTGCGGCCAGCCCGCCAAGCCGTTGCAGCGTCGACGCACCCGCCTGCCGTTCGATCAGGCCGACCACCAGGAACAGCGTCGTCTGCACCACGATGTGGTGGGCCACGTAGTAGATGGCGCCCGCCATGCCGAGCGCGCTGGACAGCGATATGCCGAACACCATGTAACCGATGTGGCTGACGAGGGTGAAGGACAGCAGGCGTTTGATGTCGCTCTGCGCGATGGCGCCGAAGATCCCGACGAGCATGGTCAGCAGCGCCGCCACCAGCATGATGCGATCCATCGCGCCGCCGGGGAACAGCAGCGAATGCGCCCGGATGATCGCGTACACACCGACTTTGGTCAACAGACCTGCGAACACCGCGGTGACGGGTGCAGGCGCGGTGGGGTACGAGTCGGGCAGCCACGCCGACAGCGGGAACACCGCCGCCTTGATGCCGAACGCGACGATCAACACCGCAAACAGCGCGGTGCGGGTGCCTGCAGGAACGCCGTCGAGCCGCACCGACAACTCCGCCAGGTTCAGGGTGCCGGTGGCCGCGTAGATCAACGCGATGCCGATCAGGAAGATCAACGACGACACCATCGACACCATGACGTAGGCGATGCCCGCCCGTACCCGTTCGGAGCTCGCGCCGATGGTCAGCAAGACGAAGCTGGCGGCGAGCAGCACTTCGAATCCGACGAACAGGTTGAACAGGTCACCGGCCAGGAAGGCCGTACACACGCCCGCCGACAGCACCAGGTAGGTAGGCAAGAAGATCGAAACCGGCTGCTGTTCGTCGCCGTCCCTGATGCCCTGCCCAATGGCGTAGAAGACCACCGCAAGCAACACGATCGACGAGACCAGCAGCATCATGGCCGACAGCCGATCGACGACGAGGGTGATGCCGAGCGGCCCCATCCCCGACACGCTCTGACCACCCCCCGTCGCTCCGCTCGCCCCGGGCCCCCAGCCGCCGACCTGCACCGCGATGGTGCCGTCGCGGTCGGCGAAGTACAGCAGCACCGCACACACCGCGACGACCGCCGCAAGCGCCAGCACCGCGACGGCGCGCTGCAGCCGTGGGCGTCGGCCCGCGAACAACGTCGCTGCCGCGGCGAGGGTCGGGATGAGAACCGGGAGCGGCGCCAGCGCCTGGCCGATCATCGGGACCCCTCGTGTCCTGGCAGCGCATCGAGCTCATCGGGTTCGTCGGTATCGCGGCGGACGTCGGGTCCGGGGCGGTCCTCCTCGAGC
>Ga0105237_10004174_pt1 | contig 16820 bp, 9 predicted proteins | sample KBSC24metaG_FD_81520 | JGI IMG/M metagenome (GOLD analysis project Ga0105237, IMG submission 81520) | Corn rhizosphere microbial communities from Kellogg Biological Station, Michigan, USA - KBS C2-4 metaG | ecosystem: Host-associated > Plants > Roots > Rhizosphere > Soil | place: Michigan, USA... | reverse complement strand
CGGGCAGGGCTTCAGCTATGCGCTGGACGACATGGGGCGCTATTATGCCGATTATGTGCGGCTGATGGCGCATGTCGATGCGGTCGCGCCCGGCCGTGTCCACCGGGTCTTATACGAGGCGATGGTCGAGGATACCGAGGCGCAGGTCCGCGCGCTGCTCGCCGCCTGCGGGCTGGACTTCGAGCCCGCCTGCCTCGCCTTTTACGAAACCGAGCGCGCGGTGCGCACCGCCAGCTCCGAGCAGGTGCGCCGCCCGATCTTCCGCGACGGCGTCGAGGGGTGGAAGGCGTTCGAGCCCTGGCTCGATCCGCTAAAGGCTGCGCTGGGCGATGTGGTGACGGCGTATCCCGAGGTGCCATCCTTTGCTGCCAAGTAATGGCGCTTCCGCTTCGTTGCTCAATTGTCACACGTGATGAACAATCCTTGCGTAGAACAGCGCGCTAACATTCGTACGCTTGACCGAAAGATCGTTGCGCAGGACGCTGCGCCGCAACAATCTGGGGGTTCTTCATGCCGCTCAATCGGTGCGTCGTCCGTTCGCTGCTGCTCGCTTCCACCATGCTCGCCGCCGCGCCGGCGCTGGCCCAGCAACAGGCCGATGCGCCGCCGACCACCGACTCGACCGACATCGTCGTCACCGCGCAGAAGCGCAGCGAGAGCCTGCAGAACGTCCCCCTCAGCATCCAGGCGCTGAGCACGCAGAAGCTCGACGAGCTCAACGTCAGCAACTTCACCGATTACGTCCAGCAGCTGCCCTCGGTCTCGTTCCAGGCGCTGGGCGGCACGCCGGGCACCAATGTCGTCTATATGCGCGGCGTCGCCTCGGGCGGCGACGGCAACCATTCGGGCTCGCTGCCTTCGGTGGGCGTCTATCTCGACGAGCAGCCGGTCACCACGATCGGCGGCAATCTCGACGTCCATGTCTACGACATCGCCCGGATCGAGAGCTTGTCGGGGCCGCAGGGCACGCTCTACGGCGCCTCGTCGGAAGCGGGCACGATCCGCATCATCACCAACCAGCCCGACCACAAGGGCACCTATGGCCGCGTCGACGGCGAGGTGAACACGGTCAGCAAGGGCCGCATCGGCGGCAAGCTGGAAGGCATGCTCAACCTGCCGATCAACGACATGGCGGCGCTGCGGCTGGTCGGCTTCTACCAGCATGACGCAGGCTATATCGACAATGTCGCCGGCTGCCGCAGCTTCCTGCCCGAGCCGACCGGCACCGCCTGCACCGCCACCAAGGGCGGGGTGGTCGTCGACAACAATGCCTTCGTGAAGAAGGACTATAACGATACCGATATCTGGGGCGGCCGCGCCGCGCTGAAGGTGGACCTGGACGAGAACTGGACGGTCACGCCCGCCGCGATCTACCAGGAAACGCGCAGCCACGGCGCCTATGGCTATGATCCCAAGGTCGGCGACCTGCAGGTCCAGCATTTCTTCCCCGAATATCGCCGCGATCGCTTCATCCAGGCGGCGCTGACGATCGAGGGCAAGCTCGGCAATTGGGACCTCACCTATGCCAGCGCCTATCTCGATCGGCGCGACACCCAGTCGAGCGACTATACCGATTATGCCGAGGCCTATGATTCGCTCTATTCCTCGGTCGGCGGGCTCGCGGGCTATTTCTACTTCTCGGACAATGCCGGCAATCCGATCGACCCGCGCCAGCGGATCGTCGCCACCGATCACTTCAAGAAGCTGAGCCAGGAGCTGCGGGTCGCGTCGCCGTCGAGCGAGCGGCTGCGGCTGGTGGCGGGGCTGTTCTACCAGCGCCAGTCGAACGACATCCACCAGGATTACCGGGTGACCGGCCTTGCCGACGACCTGTCGGTCAACGGCCATCCGGGCACGCTGTGGCTGACCCAGCAGCACCGCGTCGACCGCGACTATGCCGCGTTCGGCGAAGTCAGCTACGACCTGACCGACAAGCTGACGGCAACGGCGGGCGGCCGCGCCTTCATCTACGACAATACGCTGATCGGTTTCTTCGGCTTCGGCCGCAATCCGGCCGACGGGTTCAGCGCGACACCCTATAACGGCGCGGGCAGCTCGCGCACCGGCGTGGCGCAGTGCTTCACCAGCGACGGGATACGGCTGCGCGACGCGGTAGCGGCGGGTGGATCGACGACGCTGTTGCCGGCGGCGGTGGCGGGCGGGCCGTGCACCAACCTCGCCGTCTATGCGCGCGGTGCGGGCCTGGTGCCGGTCCGCGCGCAGGGGCAGGGGGCAACCTATCGCTTCAACCTCAGCTGGAAGCCGGTGCAGGGCATCCTGGTCTACGGCACCGTTTCGCGCGGCTTCCGCCCTGGCGGCATCAACCGCCGTGTCGACGTGGCGCCCTATCAGGCCGATTACCTCACCAATTACGAGCTCGGCGCCAAGACGACCTGGCTGGACGGCGCGCTGCGGCTGAACGCGGCGGTGTACCAGCAGGACTGGAACAAGTTCCAATTCTCGTTCCTCGGCGCGAACAGCTTCACCGAGATCCACAACGGCCCCAATGCCCGGATCCGCGGCGTCGAGGCGGATGCGGCGTTCACCCGCGGTGGGCTCTCGCTGACGGCGGCGGGCAGCTACACCGACGCCAAGACGACCCGGAACCTTTGTCTGTTCGACGACCCAAGCTTCACCTGTGCGGGCCCCGACAATCTCGTCTCCGCGTCCAAGGGGACGCGGCTGCCGATCACCCCGCAGGTCAAGTTGAGCGGCACCGCGCGCTACACGGTGCCGGTGGGGAGCGCCAAGGGCTATGGCCAGGCGACGGTATCGCACCAGAGCTCCGCCGCGTCCGACATCCGCACGGCGATTCTCCAGACCGGGACGGGGGCGATCGTCAGCCCGGCCGAGCAACTCGGGCGGCTCGCGGCGTTCACCACCGTCGGGCTCGCCGCGGGCGTGAACTTCGAGCGATTCAACATCGAGCTGTTCGTCAGCAACGTCGCCGACGAGCGCGGCCAGCTGTCGCGTTTCCAGGAATGCGGATCGTGCGGGCAGCGGACCTATATCGTGCCGATCGCGCCGCGCACGATCGGCCTGCGGGCAGGGGCGAAGTTCTAGGATAGCGGACAGCATGCGGCGCAGGGGAGCAGTCTGGGCAGCGCTGGTGCTGCTGGGTCTGTGCGCGCTGCTGCTGGGGATCGGCTATCGCGAAGCGCTGCGCGATCCCGTGCTGCGGCGATTGGACGTGGCGGTGCAGGGCTGGCCGGCGGACGCGCCGCCGCTCCGGCTGGCGCTGCTCTCGGACATCCATTTCGGCGCCATGAGCATGGACGACGCCCGGCTGCGGCAGATCGTCGCGCAGGTGAATGCCGCGCATCCCGATATCGTCCTGCTCGCCGGGGACATGGTGATCGGCCATGATGCGGAGGGCGCCGATGCCCGCGCTGCCGGGCTGACGGCGCCGCTGGCCGGGCTCCACGCGCCGCTGGGCGTGTTCGCCGTGCTCGGCAACCATGATCATTGGACCGCGCCGGCGGCAATCCGGGCGGCGCTGGCCCGTGCTGGCGTGACGGTGCTGACCAATGATGCGGCACGCCGGGGGCCGATCGCGCTGCTGGGCGTCGACGATTCCTATTCCGGGCATGACGATGTCGCGGCGACGCTCGCAGCCTGGCGCCGCTTGGGCGGGGTGCCGGTAGTGGTGACGCATGCACCCGATCTCACCACCAAGCTACCGCCTGCACTGCCGATTCTGCTCGCCGGGCACACACATTGCGGGCAAGTGGTGTTGCCCGGCTGGGGGCCGCTGCTGCTGCACTCGGTGCATGAGCATTGGCGCTTGCTGTATTCGCCGCGCCTGCGCTGCGGCGTGGTCGCCGACCGGGGCCGGACGATCGTGGTGACCGCAGGCGTCGGATCGGGGACGATGCCGCTGCGGCTGGGTGCGCCGCCCGACTGGTGGCTGGTCACCCTGCGGCGCGGCCGGCGCTGAGGCACCGGTCGCGCGCGCGGTCAGGCGTCGATCGTGTAGTTGAGGAAGTCCGGGATCGGGCCGTTCCAGCCGTCGTCCGGGCCGTCATCCTGGTCGCGGCGGCGCCGGCGGTCGTCGCGGGCCGGACGCTCGTCGCGGGCCGGACGCTCGTCGCGGACGGGGCGTTCTTCGCGGGTCGGACGCTCGTCGCGCTGCGGGCGGGCGCGGCTTTCCTCGCGCGGTGCGGGCGTAGCAGGGGCTTCCTCGCGGGCGGATGCGGCGCGGCGCGACTTGGGCTTGGCGGCAGGTGCCTCGACGGCGGCTTCCTCGCGGCGCGGCTCGGCCTTCTTGGTGTCGCGCTTGCCGCCGCGGGCGCGCTTCGGTGCCGGCGCATCCTCGGCACCGTCGACCGCGACGGGGCTGGGCACACGCTCGATCTTGTGGCCGGTCAGCTTCTCGATCTCGACGATGTTCTCGGCGTCCTCGGGCGTCACCAGCGTATAGGCGATGCCGGTGGCACCGCCGCGGCCGGTGCGGCCGATGCGGTGGACATAGTCGTCCGGATGCCAGGGCGCGTCGAAGTTGAAGACGTGGCTCACGCCCTTCACGTCGATGCCGCGCGCCGCGACGTCCGAGGCGACGAGGATGTTGACGTCGCCGTTCTTGAACCGGTCGAGCTCGGCGATGCGGGCCGACTGGTCCATGTCGCCGTGGATCTCGGCCGAGCGGAAGCCGTGCTTCTTCAGGCTCTTGTTCAGGTCGCGCACGGTCGTCTTGCGGTTGCAGAAGATGATCGCGTTGGACACCTCGTCCTGCTGCAGCAGGCGGCGCAGCACGTCGCGCTTCACATGCGCGGTGGCGGGCACCTGGACGATGCGCTGGGTGATGTTGATGTTCGCGGTGGCGGGGCGCGCCACTTCGATCGTCTTGGGATCGGTGAGGAACCGGTCGGCCAGCTTCTTGATCGGCGGCGGCATCGTCGCCGAGAAGAGCAGCGTCTGGCGCACCTTGGGCAGCTTGGTGCAGATTTCCTCGATATCGGGGATGAACCCCATGTCGAGCATCCGGTCCGCCTCGTCGATCACCAGCAGGCTGCAGCCGGTGAGCAGGATCTTGCCGCGGCCATAGAGGTCCATCAGCCGGCCCGGCGTGGCGATGAGGACGTCGACGCCCTTTTCCAGCGCCTTGACCTGGTCGCCCATCTGCACGCCGCCGATCAGCAGCGCCATCGAGAGCTTGTGGTTGACGCCGTACTTCTCGAAATTCTCGGCGACCTGCGCCGCGAGTTCGCGCGTCGGCTCGAGGATCAGCGAGCGCGGCATCAGCGCGCGGGTGCGCCCTTCGCCGAGCACGTCGATCATCGGGAGCACGAAGGCTGCGGTCTTGCCGGTGCCCGTCTGGGCGATACCGATCAGGTCCTTGCCCATCAGCACCGACGGGATCGCCTGGCGCTGGATCGGAGTCGGCTCGGTATAGCCGGCGTCGGTCACCGCGCGGAGAAGGTCGTCAGAAAGGCCGAGGTCGGCAAAGCTCATGCAAATGTCCGGAAATAGGGCGCGTTGCTATGCACCTTTACAGAAGGCATGGCGCTTGCGGATTCAGCCGCAAAAGTCAAGCTCAGCGTGCGCGAACGAGGTTCTTGAACGCCTGAACGGGGCAGGTTCTACCCGATCTGGAACGCAGCGCATCGCGACCGGCGCAGAACTTGGCGTCCTTGGTCGGCTTCAGATAGGCGCCCGAATAGAAGCCCAGCGCCGGGCATTCGGCGCCGAGCTTGGCGCGGAGCAGCGATCCGTCCTCGAGGATCAGGTCGACGCTGTCGGCGGCGTTGACGGTGAATCCCTGGATGCGGCCGACATCGACGCAGCTCTTGGCGCGGCGCTCGATCACCGCCGGGGATTCGCGGACGACGATCGTGGTGGTCGTCACCGTCATGCGCGGCACGTGGATCGAGACATGCTGCTGGAAGGTCGGCGCGATGGCGGCATCGACGGCCATGGCCGGCCGCGCCGCGGGGGCGGCGAGCAGCAGCGCAAGGCCGGCAGCGGCGATCGGCAGTTTCAACATGGTGGGACGGGACGGTAGATGCATGGGCTTGAACGGTGGATGAACTGCCGCACGCCATGCTAGTGCGCAACCATCATGATGACTCCCGAGCAGCAGCGCATCACTGCCTTCGCCGCCGAACGCTTCGGCCCCAAGGCGGTCACCACCGATCCGCAAGACATCGAGCCCTGGCTCACCGACTGGCGCCGACGCTATCACGGCGCGGCGCCTGCGATCCTGTCGCCCGGCTCGACCGAGGAAGTCAGCGCGCTGGTGGCGCTCGCCAACGATCTCGGCGTCGCGCTGGTGCCGCAGGGGGGCAATACCGGCATGGTCGGCGGCGCGATCCCGCCGGCGGACGGATCGGCGCTGCTGGTCTCGACGCGCCGGATGAACCGGATCCGCCGCATGGATGCCGATGCCAACCTGGCCGTGGCCGAGGCGGGCGTGATCCTCGGCACCTTCCGCGACGCGGCCGAGGCCGAAGGGCGGCGCTTCCCGCTCGATCTGGGCGCGCGCGGGAGTGCCACGATCGGCGGGCTCGTCTCGACCAACGCCGGCGGCGTGCAGGTGCTGCGCTTCGGAACGATGCGCGCATTGGTCGCCGGCGTCGAGGCGGTGCTGCCCGACGGTTCGGTACATGACGGGCTGTCGGCGCTGAAGAAGGACAATCGCGGCTACGACCTCAACCAGCTGCTGGTCGGCGCCGAGGGCACGCTCGGCATCGTCACCGCCGCGACGCTGAGGCTGGTGCCGGCGGCGGCCGCGCGCGCGGTGGCCTGGGTGGGGCTGGAGAGCCCGGCCAAGGCGCTAAGCCTGCTGCGCCGGCTGCAGGCCGCGACCGACATGGTCGAGAGCTTCGAGATCATGCCCGACGACACCGTGGCGCTGGTGCTGGAGCATGTGCCCGGCACGCGGCTGCCGCTGGCGGGCACGCATCGCTGGCATGTGCTGATCGAGGCGGTGACCAGCGATCCCGCTGCCGAGGCGCCGGCGACGGTGCTGGAGCGGATGCTGGCCCAGGCCTTCGAGGCAGGACTCGCCCAGGACGCGGTGATCGCGGCGAGCGAGGCCCAGGCCGAGGGCTTCTGGCGCATCCGCCATTCGATCTCCGAAGCCGAGCGCTCGGCGGGCCCGGCGGTGCAGCACGACATCTCGGTGCCGGTCGAGGATATGCCGCGCTTCATGGTGGAAGGCGGGGCGGAGGCCGAGGCGCGCTTCCCCGGCACGCATGCGATTGCCTATGGTCATCTCGGCGACGGCAACGTCCATTTCCATGTCCGCGCGCCCAAGGGCGTCGATCGCGACCGCTGGTATGCCGAGGAGGCGCCCCACATCACCCGGCTGGTGCACGACATGGTGGTCGCGGCGGGCGGGTCGATCTCCGCGGAGCATGGCATCGGCCAGATGAAGCGCGATGAACTTGCGCGGCTGTCGCCGCCGGCACGGATGGCGGCGCTGCGGGCGATCAAGGCGGCGCTCGATCCCAAGCTGATTCTCAATCCGGGAAAGCTGGTCGCGCTTGCGCCGACCATCGCCAACAAATAGACCCCGGCGCGGTTGAAACGCCTTTCGACGAATAAAGTTCTCAGGAGATCCTCATGGCCAGCGCGCCGCAGCAGTCGCTTCCCTTGTTCTACAATCAGCTCGAACCGCTTTCGAGCCAGGTCCATGCCGATTTCCGCTCGCGTTCGACCGACCGCGCGCCGTTCCTCGCCAACCAGCACGCGGTGCCGGTGACCGTCGAGGAATTCCCGCTGGTGCAGCGCTTCATGCCGATCGTCTTCTCGGTGGGCGAGGATCCCGTGCCGCTGGCGCTGATGGGCCTGAACGAAGGCGTGAACACCTTCTTCGACGCCGAAGGCAAGCTGGTCGATCCGAACTTCTATGTGCCGGCCTATATCCGCCGCTACCCGTTCCTGCTCGCGCGCCTGCGCCCGGAAAGCGACGAGCTGTCGCTGTGCTTCGATCCGACCTCGGACGTGATCGGCAAGTTCGAGGAGGGCGAGGCCCTGTTCGAGAATGGCGAGCCGAGCGAGATCACCAAGAACATCCTGCAGTTCAACGAGCAGTTCGAGACCGCCGGTGCCCGCACCAGCCAGTTCATGCGCGAGCTGAAGGACATGAACCTGCTGATCGACGGCGAAGTCTCGATCCAGCCGGACGGCGCCGCGCAGCCCTTCATCTATCGCGGCTTCATGATGGTCGACGAGAACAAGCTGAACGAGATGCGCGGCGACCAGCTGCGCAAGATCGTCCAGAACGGCATGCTGCCGCTGATCTACGCCCACCTCTTCTCGCTGGCGCAGATGCGCGAGCTGTTCGCCCGCCAGATGCGCTCGGGCTGGCAGCCCGAGGTCCAGCTGGTCGGCTGATTTGTGCTGGGGGCAATTGGCCCCCGGTATCTCTTTAAGCCCCTCCCCTTCAGGGGAGGGGTTGGGGTGGGGCTGTGTCTCACCGAGACCAACAACAGATGGTCTGGCATCCCTCCACCCCCAAACCCCTCCTCCCAGAAGGAGGGGCTTTGATGTCGCCAGCGCCCGGCATCCCCGCCCCCCGCGGGCTCTCAAAAACCACCCCGCCGTTCAATCGAAGAACTTCTGCGATGAGTTGCCTTGAACTCGGTCGCCTGCTCTCTATATCTTGTAGGTACGGCTCGTGTCCCCCCTTTCGCGATGCCGTGCGACGCGCCTTCGGGCGTGTCTCCTCCCTGAACCTTGGCCACCTCGTGGGTAACCACGGGGTGGTTTTTTTATGGGCGTTTCACTCGGCGGCGAGCGCGCCGGGCAGGGTTTCGTCGGCGAGCGCGTCGATGATTGCGCGCAGCAGCGTCGTCACCGCCTCGGCACCCGGGGCGAGTTCGTCCAGCGCCGCATCGAGATAAAGCGACCGATCGATTTCGAGCTGCAGCGCATGGACGCCGCGGCGCGGGTCGCCGTGCCGTTCGAGGATATGGCCCCCGGCATAGGGGGTGTTGGCCGCGACCGCGATGCCGTGCTGGCGCGCCACCGCCTCGACCCGCGCCCCGAAGCGCGCGGCGGCGGATCGGCCGAAGCGATCGCCGATCACCAGCCGCGGCGCGCTATCGGGCGATCCCAGCGGCGGCATCGAATGGATATCGAGCAGCAGTGCGATGCCGAAGCGCGCCCGCGCCGCCGCCAGCGCCTCGCCGAGCGCGAGGTGATAGGGGCGGTGATCGGCCTGGATGCGCGCCGCCACGTCCTCGGCGGCGAAGCGCCCGCGCCAGAGCTGGCCGAGCGTGCCCACCCGCCGCGGCACCAGCCCCAGCCCGCTGCGTACCTTGGCCGAGAGTGGCCGGCCGAGCAGATGCGCGCCGTCGTCGATCTGGGGATCGCGTTCGTGCTCGGCCCGATTGAGATCGATCCAGGCACGGGCACGGGTGGCGACGAACAAGGTCTCGTCGCGCCGCGCGCCCAGCGCCAGCGAATCGACGTGGCGGTCCTCCAGGGCGCGCAGCACAGCAGGCGAGACGCGCAGCGCCGCGAGCAGCGACTCCGGATAGTCGCGCCCGCCATGGGGGGCGGAGAGCACCACGGGGCTTTCCGGCAGTACCGGCCCGTAGCGATCGAAGCTGGCGGCGCTAGTCACGCGGCCAGCCTAGGCCCGGGCGCGCGTGCGGGCAAATCATACGGTGCGGCGGCTGGAAAATCTTAAGGTCTTGCCGCATAAGGACCGGGCGGTTGGTACCGATGGGGTGAAGATGATCCGGATTCTGCTGGCCGAGGACGACCGCGTGATGCGCGAATACCTCACCCGGGCGCTCGAGCGCTCGGGCTATGCGGTCAGCGCTGTCGATCGCGGGACGGCTGCGGTGCCGCTGCTCGAGACCGAGCGATTCGACCTGCTGCTCACCGACATCGTGATGCCCGAGATGGACGGAATCGAGCTCGCCCAGCGCGCGGCCGAGATCGCGCCGGAGATGCGGGTGATGTTCATCACCGGCTTTGCCGCGGTGACGCTGCGCGCCGGCAAGCAGGTGCCGCAGGCGCGCGTGCTTTCCAAGCCGTTCCACCTGCGCGACCTGGTGCTCGAGGTCGATCGGATGTTCGAATCGGAGAATGTGGGGCTGAATTGAAAATTAGCGCTTGCGCGGGGGGCTGACCCTCGCTAGAGGCGCGCTTCCCGAGTTTCGGGCGCGTAGCTCAGTGGTAGAGCACTGTGTTGACATCGCAGGGGTCGCAAGTTCAATCCTTGCCGCGCCCACCATCAAAGACCCCGCTAAGCCAATGGCTTGGCGGGGTTTTTGCTTTTCCGACCATTTCAGGCCCGCTGTGCCGATGTTCTGCGGGCATCGCCGGGACATCGGGCGGGCACGGTAACCCTTTTCGGCAAGATTACCTTCAGATTCGATGGGCCCTGCCATAGTCGATTGTTGGAATGCCCCGGGATGGAGCAGATTCTTCGGCTTCGCCTGTCGCCAAGGGATCTTGCATTTTTCCAATGCTTATAGAATCCGATGGTTAACGGCGGTTGTGAAGCACTGTTCACGCCGGGCCTAGACTCGGGCGGTCGAACGAAAATCAAGCTTGATCATATCCATTCTGGCGGCGCATAGTCGCGCCGTAAGAATCGTACCTATCGAATTCTGCGCGGCCATTGTGCTGCATGCCGGGGGGCACATGCGCGACACAGCCGGCCGAGCCGCCATATTGGCGATCGGCTTCATTCTGGCGGAAGATGCATCTGCACAGCAGGCGCCGCCACCGCCGCCACCGGTGCAGGGGCAGGCGCTGCCGAGCCGCGGCCAGGTCGAAAATGATCTGCCGGCCACCGCCCCGGCGCCGCCGACCGCCGAAGTGAATGATCGCGAGGCCTTCCGAGGGGCGCCGTGCGCGCTCGCCGGCTCGCCGGTGCAGGTCTCCATCCGGACCATCCGCTTCGTCACGCCCGATGGCGCTGCCGCGGCGCCGGCGTTGCAGCGGTTGCTTGGCCGCATCCAGCTTGGCACGTCCGATCCGCAGTCGATCGCCGTCGTCTGCCGCATCCGCGACGAGGCGAATGCGTTGCTGAGCGGCGCCGGCTATGTCGCGCTCGCGCAGATTCCCGAACAGGAAATCCGCGACGGCGAACTCAAGATCCAGATCGTCACCGCCAGGATCGTCGAGATCCGGCTGCTCGGCGATCTGGGACCGTTCCGCCGGGCGGTGCAGCCCCGATTGAAGGCGCTGCTCAAGCTCGATCCGCTCAACCGCAAGGATGCCGAGCGCATCCTGCTGCAGATCAGCGACGTGCCGGGCGTCCATGTCCGCCTCGCGCTCAGCTCGGCCGGGGGCAAGGCGGGCGAGGTGATCGGCTCGCTGTCGGTGGAGAAGCGCCGGGTCCAGCTGGTCGCCAATGTGCAGAATTACGGCTCGCGCCAGCTCGGCCCGACGATCGGCGCGCTGCGCGGCGAGGTCTATGGCCTGACCGGCTTCGCCGACCGCACCTACGTAGCCTATTCGAACTCGACCGACTGGCGCGAAAGCCGGGCGGTGCAGGTCGGCCACGAATTCACCCCCGTGGCGGGAGGACCGCGCATCGGCCTGCGCGGCGTGTTCGCCTATTCGCGGCCGGACATCGAGGGGCTCGACCTGCGCTCGCGTGCGCAGATCCTGGGCGCGGACTTCACCCAGCCCTTCCTGCGCAGGCTCGATCGCCAGCTGGACGGTACGGCGGGGCTGGAGGTGCTCGACCAGCGCTCCCAGCTGTTCCAGGCCGATAAGGCCGTGCCGTTCACCCGCGACCGGATCCGCGTCGGCTTCGGCCGCCTCGTCGGGCAGGCGACGCTGCGCACGGCGCGCGGCGTGCCGGTCGTCACGCTCTCGGGCAATGCCGAGCTGCGCAAGGGGCTCGACATCCTCGGCGCCTCGGCGCGCGGCAAGCAGCGCGACGGCTATTCGCCCAGCCGCTTCGACGGCAACCCGCTGGCGACGGTGCTGCGCGGCGAGCTTGCCGCCGATGTGCGGCTGCACCGCCTCTTCTCGCTCGGGCTGCGCGGCTTCGGCCAATGGGCGAACGATCCGCTGCTCAACCTCGAGGAATTCTCGATCGGCAATGCCGGCTATGGACGCGGCTATGATCCCGGCGCGAACGGCGGCGACCGCGCCTATGCCTTCCGCGTCGAGCCGCGAGTGGCGGTGCCGGCCAAGCTGCCGGTGCAGGTGGAGCTGTTCGGTTTCTACGACCATGTCCGGCTGTACAATCTCGATACCGGCTCGCTGGAGAAGGACCGGCTGCTGCGCTCGGCAGGCGGCGGCGTGCGGCTGGTCCGCGCGGGTCTGATGGTAGTCGACGCGATGTACGCCCACCCGCTCGACCGCGCGCTGACCACCGACAAGGCCAAGCCGCGCGACCGGTTCCTGCTGTCGATCACTGCCCAGATCCTGCCTTTCGGAGTGCGTCGCTGATGGTCCGCACCGCCTCGTCCGCCGTGATCCGCAGCTGGCGGCTGCGGCGTGTCCTCTTGCAGACCAGCGCGCTGGTCGGATGCGCGCTGGCGGCGCCGCAGGCCTGGGCGCAGGCGCAGGTGCCGCCGCCGCCGACACTGCCGGAGCAGGTGAACATCGGCGCCGTGCAGGGTACCCAGCAGGGCAACACGATGACGTTCGACCTGAAGGGGCAGGATCAGACGCTCACCTTCAAGACCTTCAACGTCGGTGCGGGCAACACCGTCGACTTCCAGGCCGGCGGCGTCGACCCCACGAAGCTAATCTCGGTGTTGAATCGCGTGAACGCCGGTGGCGGGACGTCCCTCATCGACGGGTCGATCACGTCCGATGCCAACGTTCGCGTGTGGCTAGTCAATCCGGAGGGCATCACCTTCGGCGCTTCCGGGGCATTCCGGGGCGGCGGCTTAGTGCTGAGCACACTGGACGTCCCGGATTTGGGGACGTCCGCGTCGAGCGCCCGGTCGACGCAGTTCAGCGGCGCCAGCACGGCGGGGATCGTGCTCACCGGCGGCGACAACAGCGGGTCGATCACCGCGACCAGCGGCTCGATCGTCCTGGTCGCGCAGCAAATCGATGCCGGCAAGGGGATGACGGCCTCCAACGGATCGGTGGCGCTGGTCGCCGCGTCCGACGTGACCTTTCCCTCCGGGATCGACAGCCCCCTGCTGTTCACGGTGGGCGAGGGGACGACGCTGGGCACCGCGCAGGTGAACGTGTCCGGCGCCATCAGCGGCCAGGCCATCCGCATCGAAGGTCAGGTGAAGCAGAAGGTGACGGCGGCGCTGCTCAACGTCGCGCCCAATGCGTCACTTACCGCGACTGCGTCCGGCGACGGCGTCATCCTCAAGGCGAACGCGGATGTCGTGGTTGCGGGCAACGTCCGCTCGGCGGGCAACTATGCCGTGGACGGCAACTCGGTCGTGCTCGGCGAAACCGGAGCGGTGCATCAGCAGAGCGCGCGTGGCGGCATCGGCGTCACTGCGACATCGGGTGCGCTGGAGACCATGGGCGATCTGCAGCTGCAGGCGTCCGGCGTCGGCAGCACCGGGACCGCCGTGACGCTCACCGCCTCCTCCGGCGACGTCATTCTGGGCGGTGGCACCTTCATCCAGACCGGCGCCTTCATTCCCGGCGAAACCAATCTTCCGACCGGACTGGCGGGCGTGTCGATCGTGGCCGCGAACGCCGCCACGATCGCGGGCGGCGTGCGCGCGGACGGCGCCTATGCGGTGTCGGGCGAGCGCGTCACCCTGGGCACGGCGTCGGTCCCCACGGAACAGCGCGCATCGGGCGCCGTGTCGATCACCGGCACCAATGGCATCCAGGGGCTGGGCGCGCTGCACCTTCAGGCGGACAGCGAAGGGTCGGGCAACGCGGCGCTGACGCTCAAGACGTCGCAGGCGCTGACCTTCGATGCGGCGTCGCTGGTGGAGAGCGGCATCGATGGCGCTCGTTCGGACGTGCTGCTCGCCTTCGCGAATGCGTCCAGCCTCGGCACCGTGCATGCCGGCAGCCTGCGCAGCCCTGGCAAGACCAACCTTCAGTTGGGCGGCTCGCTCGATCTGGGGAAGGTCACCGTGTCGGGTCTTCTCGACATCGACGCCGGCGCACACGCGATCCGCGCCGACGCGATCGACGCGGCGAGCGGGATCGAGCTCGTCGGGAATGATGGCGAGGTCGAGATCGGTTCGATGACGATCGCGGCCGGCGATATCGCGATAACGACGAACGGCACGGTGTCGGTGCTCGGGGCGGTCGATGTCGCCGGGGCCTATGGCATCGGCGCGAAGGACGTGGTGCTGGGCACTGCCGGCGCAACCGTGCAGCAGGTGGCGGGGGGCGGCGTCTCGATCCAGGCCACGGGCGACATTTCCGGCCTCGGCGCGCTGACCCTGCAGGCGCGCGGGCTATCTCCCGCCGACACGCTGGCGCTTTCCGCCGACGGCGCGATCGACTTCGCCGCGACCACTAGGCTGGTAGGCGGCACCGGCGGCAGTTCCGTCGATCTGGTGCTGAGCGCAGCTTCGGTGGCGCTGGGCACGGTCGAAGGGAGGCGGCTGCTCGGCAGCGCCGGCGGCAGCAGACTGTCTGTCAGCGGCGACGTGACGCTCGGCACCGTGACGATGACCGACGGGCTGGACGTTTCGAGCGGCGGACTGCTCCGGGGCGGCACGCTCAAATCCGGTGGCAGTATCGCGCTCGAGTCGCGCGGCGCCGGTGTTATCGTCGGGAGCGCCGAGGCTGCCGCCGACCTGAGCATCGATGCCGGCACGAGCATTCGTGTCGGTTCGGCGACCGCCACGGCGGGGGACGTCCGGCTCACCGCCAGCGCGGGTGATATTTCCGGTCTGGCGAGGTCCGCCGACGCGACCGACGGACGCATGCTGGTCGGTTATGAACGCGCCACCCTTACCGCCGGCGGCGACGGCGCGACGACCTCCGTGGTGGCGACGCGCGGTACCGCGCAGCTGGACACGATCAAGGCGGGGCGGGCGGGCGGCGGCCGAGCGGGCGGTCTGGTTCAGGTGGATGCCGGTGCGGTCGATCTGCTGCAAGCCCTGGCGGTGCAGGGCAGCGTCGACCTGAACGCGCGCGCCGGCAGCGTCGTCGCCGGGCGCCTCGAAGGCGAGAGCGTCGGCGTGACGGCGTCGCAGGAGGCGCGCCTCTATGACGCCGTGCTCGCTCGCACCGGCAGCTATGCCGTTACCGCCGAGACGATCACGCTCGGCGGCGGCGGGTCCATCGTCCAGAGCGCGGCTGGCGATGTGACGCTCCATGCCACGGGTGCGACGCTGGGCGCTGACGATACGGTGCTTGCCGGCCTCGGCGCGCTGACACTGCAATCGAATACCAACGGCGTCGGCGGCGCATTGCGGCTGGAGGCGGAGCGGGGCGCGATCGCCTTCGATGCGGCCAGCACGGTCGCGGCGGGCATCCCGAACGGCCTTTCGCTGCTGTCGGTTTCCGCCCCGTCGAGCCTCACGCTGGGCATTGTCACCGGGAACGGGGTGGACGTGTCGAGCGGCGGACCGCTCCGGGTCGGCACGCTCAAATCCGGTGGCAGCGTCGCCCTCGAGTCGCGCCTCGCCGGCGTTGTCGTGGGGAGCGCGGAGGCTGCCGCGGGCCTGAGCATCGATGCCGGCACGAGCATTCGTATCGGTTCGGCGACCGCCACGGCGGGGGATCTCCGGCTCACCGCCAGCGCGGGTGATATTTCCGGTCTGGCGAACGCCGGGAATTCGACCGGCGGACGCTTGCTCGCCGGCTACGACCGCGTCGACCTTACCGCCAGCGGCAACGGTGCAACGCTCTTGGTGGAAGCGACATCCGGCACCGCGTATCTGGGCACGATCACGGCGGGGCGGGCGGACGGCGTCCGGGCGGGCGGTCTGGTCAAGGTGGATGCCGGTGCGGTCGATCTGCTGCAAGCCCTGGCGGTGCAGGGCAGCGTCGACCTGAACGCGCGTACCGGCAGCGTCGTCGCCGGCCGCCTCGAAGGCGACAGCGTCGGCGTGACGGCGTCGCAGGAGGCGCGCCTCTATGACGCCGTGCTCGCCCGCACGGGCAGCTATGCCGTTACCGCCGATACGATCACGCTCGGCGGCGGTTCCGTCGTCCAGAGCGCGGCCAGCGATGTGACGCTCCATGCCAGGGGTGCGTTGCTGGGCGCGGACGATACGGTGCTGGCGGGCCTCGGCGCGCTGACCTTGCAGTCGAATACCAACGGCGTCGGCGGCGCATTGCGGCTGGAGGCGGAGCGCGGGGCGATCGCCTTCGATGCGGCAAGCACGGTCGCGGCCGGCATTCCGAACGGCCTTTCGCTGCTGTCGGTTTCCGCCCCGTCGGGCCTCACGCTGGGTACGGTGCGGGCGCGGGCGTTGCGCAGCGCCGCCGATCCCGTCCAGCTGGTGGTGGGCGGGAATGTCACGCTCGGTTCGGTGACGGTCACGGACACGCTCGACGTGAAGACCGGGGGCGGGTCGATCGTCGCGGGGGACCTCACCTCGTTGGCGGGCGCCGTCGCGCTCACCAGTGCGCCTGGGGGCATCACGCTCGGCAGCGCCTCGGGCGCCATGGGGGTACGCCTCGACGCCGCCGGGGACCTCCGGCTGGGCGAGGCGAATGCGGTGGCGGGAAACATCTCGCTCGATGCCGGCGGTGACCTCACCGGGTTGGCAGGGACGGCGGTTGCGGGAGATACGCTGCCGATCGCCGGATACGGCCGCGCCGTCGTCCGTGCGACGGGCGATGGTGGGCTGGTGACGATCACGGCGGGCGGCACCGCCCAGCTCGGCACGGTGACCGCGGGCGTTTCCGGCGGGAACAGCCTGGGGGGTACGCAGATCGACCTGTCGGCCGGCGCCATCGACGTGCACGACGCATCGGCGCTGCAGGGTGATCTGGTGCTG
>Ga0105237_10004166_pt1 | contig 16835 bp, 14 predicted proteins | sample KBSC24metaG_FD_81520 | JGI IMG/M metagenome (GOLD analysis project Ga0105237, IMG submission 81520) | Corn rhizosphere microbial communities from Kellogg Biological Station, Michigan, USA - KBS C2-4 metaG | ecosystem: Host-associated > Plants > Roots > Rhizosphere > Soil | place: Michigan, USA... | reverse complement strand
TCCGTTGCGGCGGCGGCAGAGAACGTGCCGTACTACATCCAGCATCTGGTCGCGGGCGCGGCACGAGAAGGTTCCGTCAAGCCGGACCGCATCGCGGAGCTGCTGGCCGCCGCCATCACGGCTCCGCACGACCCCTGGGATCTCCGGCATTACCGCGACCGGCTGCGCAACTACTACGGCGACGACGCCCCTGCCATCGCGGGACTGCTCGACATCTACGCCCATGCCCCAGCACCTTTGAGCGTCGATGCGACCCTGCAGTTCCTGCAGACCGAGGGTTCACCGATCCACGACCGCGATCAGTTGGTGGCCTTCATCGAGCGTCTCGAGCAGGACCACTATCTGCGCCGCGTCGGCAACGACGACTGCTTCGCCTCCGGTCTGGTGCAATCGGCCTGGCGGGCCATGAGGCGGTAGGCCATGACCCACCCCGCCTTCTCCCCCGGCATCGTCGACCCCGCTCAGCTCGACGCCCGCACCGTCGGCCGCGGGCCACTGCTCAAGCGATTGACGGACCGCATCGTCAGCTCCGCGCAGGACGGTTCACGTCCGCACACCTTGCTCGTCGCGCCTCGCGGCGCCGGGAAGACCCACACCCTCCGGGTGGCGATCCACCGCGCGATGAAACAACGCAAGGCGGCGAAAGCCACACTGCTGCTGACACTTCCAGAGGACGCCCTGGCCATCGGCAGCTACCCGGACCTGCTCGTCGAACTGCTCCGCACACAAGGTCCGGAACTTCACAATCGAGCACGCAACCTACGCGGTGACGCACTGGAGCTGGAACGGGAAATCCTCGATCTCGCCGAAGGGCGGATGGTGCTGATCGCGATCGAGAACGCCGACCGCATCTTCGACGCCATCGGCGAAGCAGGCCAGGGCAGCTTTCGTGCCTGGGTCGAAACATCCACCGCGGTACTGGTTTTCGCGACTGCCCCGGCACTGTTTCCGGCGGTCTCGTCGCGCACCCATCCCTGGTACGGGTCCTTCATCATCGAAGAACTGCCCAACCTCACGGATGCTGACGTCGCCGAGCTCATCGGACAACGTGCCCGCGACCGCGAATTGGCGTCGTACGTCGAGACTTCCGAGGGGCGGCACAAGATCGCCGAGGTAGCCGAGATTGTCGGATGGTCCCCACGAGCCTGGCAGATCATCGCGGACACCGCCGACCGAGCCGCGCTCGAAGCAACGCAGCCCGCTGCCGATGTAGTACTCGAACAGCTGACGCCGCACTACCAACAACTTCTCTGGCAGTTGCCGGCCGGCGAACAACGCCTGGTCGTCGAACTGGCCCGAGCCAACGGCGCCCGCACTGTCACCGAACTTGCTGCCGCCGTGGGCATTTCGAATCAGTCGGCGTCAGCGGCACTGGGCCGCCTCACCACCGGCGGCTGGGTCCACCCCGAAAAAGCGGACTCTGGCGATCGCCGGGCCACGTGGTACGACCTCAACGACCCACTGCTGCGGAACTACCTGCACTACCGCGAGCGCCACCAACGCTAGCGCCAACTCCTTGACGAACCTGTCACTTAGTGACACAGTTGAACTGTCACTAAGTGACAGGAGGGAGGGCAATGGGCGACAAACAGGACCAGGCGCGGATTGCGGTGTCACGCATTGCCTGTGCCCTGTTCTGGGAACGGGGCGTCGCCGGAACCAGCGGTGACGACATCGCCGCGGCCGCCGGACTTTCCACCCGCACCATCTGGCGCTACTTCCGCAGCAAGGAAAGTTGCGTCGAACCCCTGCTGGCCAAGTCAGCCGACCGGTTCCTGGCGAGCGCCCGACGCTGGCCACATGAGCTGTCGTTGTCGGAACACCTTGCGGCAGACGCCATTGCGCATCCGCTGTCACCGCAGGACATCGAGGATGAGGTCAGCGCTATCCGGCTGGCCACCATGACAGCGTCCGACCCCGCCCTACGCACTGCGTACCTGATGGTCCACGACCGCATGGAGCAGGGACTCATCCCAGTCATCGCCGACCGGCTGGACTTGCCCGAGGACGATCTCACCGTCCGCCTGTGCGCGGCAGCGGTCACGGGCGCCTTTCGGGTCGTCGACGAAGACGTGAGCAAGGCAATCGTGGTCGACGGCAAGAAAGTCAGCCAGGATGAGGCCCTGGCGCTCATGGACCGGGCGATCCGCGAAGCCACCAACGGCAGGCTGGGCGGCCCCGTCAAACCCTGAAAACCCCATATTCCTCACGAGCCGGCGACAACCGGCCCGGCGAACAATCTTGTCCAAGAAAGGATTTCCGTGGCACAGCCCGAACTCATCTCAGTCGAAGACCTTTTCAGCGCACCCGAGCGCACGGCCGCGACGATCTCGCCAGACGGAACCAGAATCGCGTACCTGGCACCGTGGAAGAACCGTCTGAACGTCTGGGTGCAGGACGTCGACGACGACGCGACCGCACGGTGCGTCACGGCCGACGAAACGCGCAGCGTGTACATCTACCGGTGGACCGACAACCCACAATGGATGCTCTACATGCAGGACAACGGCGGTGACGAGAACTGGCATGTGTACCGCATCGACCTGGAGAACCCGGATACGCCCGCGGTGGACCTGACCCCGTTTCCCGGGACGCGAGCGAGTTTCGAGCTGCCCAAGGGATTGCCGGGAAAGGCCATCGTCCAGATCAACAAGCGCAACCCCGAACTGTTCGATGTGTACGAACTCGACATCGCCACAGGCGAACTCACGCTCCGCGCCAAGAGTCCGGGCAATGTCGTCAACTGGCTGAGCGGGCCGAGCGGTGGCCTGTTCACCAATACCCTGACCGCGGACGGCGACGTCGAGATCTCGCATTGGGACCCGGCAACGAGCACCCTGCGTCCGGTCAAGGTCTACGACGGCAGCGACTACCCGGTGGGCATCTTCCCGGTCACCGTCACGCCGGACGGCAAGGGCATTTGGCTTCCCTCGTATGAGAACAGTGACCGGTCTCGACTGGTCGTGGTCGACGTGGCCACCGGCACCGAGACCGAGGTCGACAGCCACCCGACATTCGATCTGGGCAACCAGATGGTCCTGCCGTCACCGTTCATCGTCAGCGCGCGGACCGGTGAGCTGATCGGTGCCCGCTACTACGGCGAACGTCAGGTCATCCACCCACTGGACCCGAATTTCGCTGCGGTACTGGACAATCTGGTCAAGCTGTCGGACGGCGACCTCGCCGTCGTGTCGTCCGACGACCGTGGGCAGCGGTGGGTGGTCAGCTTCACCCATGACCGCGATCCGTGGGCCACCTATCTCTACGACCAGTCGACCGGCGAAAGCCGGCTGCTGTTCCGGCCTTACGCGCGTCTGGACCCCGAAACGCTCGCCCCGATGACACCCGTCACCATCATGTCGCGCGACGGGCTGGACCTGCATGCGTATCTGACGCTGCCGGTCGGGATCAAACCCCGTGATCTGCCGTTGGTCCTGCTGGTCCACGGCGGTCCGTGGGCGCGCGACTGCTGGGGCTTCCAACCCGATGTGCAGTTGCTGGCCAATCGCGGATATGCGGTGCTGCAGGTGAACTTTCGCGGTTCGACGGGCTACGGCAAGGCCTTCACCAAGGCCGCCATCGGGGAGTTCGCGGGCAAGATGCACGACGATCTGATCGATGCCGTGGACTGGGCCGTCAAGCAGGGCTACGCCGATCGGGACAGGGTGGCGATCTACGGCGGCTCGTACGGTGGCTATGCCGCGCTGGTCGGCGTGACGTTCACCCCGGACGTATTCGCGGCGGCCATCGACTACGTCGGGATCTCAAGTCTCGCGAACTTCATGCGCACCCTGCCCAACGTGGCCCGGCCCTTCCTTGCCACCAACTGGCACATGTACGTGGGCGACCCCGACGACCCCGCGCAGGAGACCGATATGCTGGCTCGCTCGCCCATCACCAAGGTGGATCAGATCCGCACACCACTACTGGTTGTCCAGGGCGCCAACGACTCTCGCGTCGTGCAAGCAGAATCCGACAACCTCGTCGAGGCATTGCGAGCCCGCGGAGTCGAGGTCGAGTACATGGTCAAGGCCGACGAAGGACACGGATTCCTCAACCCCGACAACCAGATCGACATGAACCACGCCGTCGAGCGCTTCCTCGCCCAGCACCTGGGCGGTCGCGTCTGACGCACATTCGGCGCGAAACACAACAGGCCCCCACCAGTAGGTGGGGGCCTGTTGTGCAGAAAGAAATTACAGCGACTGCAGGATTTCGCGAGCCAGTGCAGCGGTGGCCGACGGGGTCTTGCCGACCTTCACGCCGGCAGCCTCGAGGGCCTCCTGCTTGGCGGCGGCGGTGCCCGACGAGCCCGACACGATGGCGCCGGCGTGGCCCATGGTCTTGCCCTCCGGAGCGGTGAAGCCCGCGACGTAGCCGACGACCGGCTTGGTGACGTTGGCCTTGATGTAGTCGGCGGCACGCTCTTCGGCGTCGCCACCGATCTCGCCGATCATCACGATGACCTTGGTCTCGGGGTCCTTCTCGAATGCCTCGATGGCGTCGATGTGGGTGGTGCCGATGACCGGGTCGCCGCCGATGCCGATGGCGGTCGAGAAGCCGAAGTCACGCAGCTCGTACATCATCTGGTAGGTCAGGGTGCCGGACTTGGAGACCAGACCGATCGGGCCCTTGCCGGTGATGTTGTTCGGCGTGATGCCGACCAGCGCCTCACCGGGGGTGATGATGCCCGGGCAGTTGGGGCCGATGATGCGGGTCTTCTGACCCTTCTCGACGTTGTAGGCCCACGCGTAGGCGCTGTCCTGCACCGGGATGCCCTCGGTGATGACGACCAGCAGCGGGATCTCGGCGTCGATGGCCTCGATGATGGCGTCCTTCGAGAAGGCCGGCGGCACGAAGGCGATCGACACGTCGGCGCCGGTTTCCTTCATGGCCTCGGCCACCGTGGCGAACACGGGCAGCTCGATGTCGTTGCCGTCCTTATCCACGTGCGAGACCTTGGTGCCGGCCTTGCGCGCGTTCACGCCACCGACGACCTGGGTGCCGGCCTTCAGCATCAGCTTGGTGTGCTTGGTGCCCTCACCGCCGGTGATGCCCTGGACGATGACCTTGGAATCCTTGTTCAGGAAGATAGACATAAGTTGTTGGCTCCCTTACTTGTTCGCCAGCTCGGCGGCTTTGTCGGCACCGGCGTCCATGGTCTCGGCCTGGATCACCAGCGGGTGGTTGGCCTCGGCCAGGATGCGACGGCCCTCTTCGACGTTGTTGCCGTCGAGACGGACGACCAGCGGCTTGTTGGCCTCGTCACCGAGCGTCTTGAGCGCGCCCACGATGCCGTTGGCGACCGCGTCGCACGCGGTGATGCCACCGAAGACGTTCACGAACACGCTCTTGACCTGGCTGTCGTTCAGGATGACGTCCAGACCGGCGGCCATCACCTCGGCCGAGGCGCCACCACCGATGTCCAGGAAGTTGGCGGGCTTCACGCCGCCGTGGTTCTCGCCGGCGTACGCGACGACGTCCAGCGTCGACATGACCAGACCGGCACCGTTACCGATGATGCCGACCGCGCCGTCGAGCTTGACGTAGTTGAGGTCGTGCTCCTTGGCCTTCAGCTCGAGCGGGTCGGTGGCGTCCTTGTCCTCGAACTCTTCGTGGCCGGGCTGGCGGAAGTTGGCGTTTTCGTCCAGGGTGACCTTGCCGTCGAGCGCCAGGATCTGGTCGTCCGGGGTGCGCACCAGCGGGTTGACCTCGACCAGGGTGGCGTCCTCACCAACGAAGACCTCCCACAGCTTCTGGATGGTCACCGCGGCGGCGTCGAGCACCTCGGCGGGCAGCTTGCCCTTCTCGGCGATCTCACGAGCCAGTGCCAAGTCGACACCCTTGACCGCGTCGACGGGCACCTTGGCCAGGGCGTCGGGGTTCTCCTCGGCGGTTACTTCGATCTCCACGCCACCCTCGACCGAGCACATGGCCAGGTAGGTGCGGTTGGCGCGATCGAGCAGGAAGGAGATGTAGTACTCCTCCGCGATGTCGCTGGCCTCCGCGACGAGCAGCTTCTTGACGACGTGACCCTTGATGTCCAGGCCGAGGATGTTCTGCGCGTGGGTGAGGGCGTCCTCCGGGGTGGCGGCGTACTTCACGCCACCGGCCTTACCACGCCCGCCGACCTTGACCTGCGCCTTGATCATGACGGGCTTGCCGATCTCTTCGGCGATCGCCTTGGCGTCATCTGCGGACTCGGTGACCCGGCCCGGTGTAGTAGGGACGTTGTGCTTGGCGAACAGCTCTTTCGCCTGGTACTCGAAGAGATCCATGAGCTCTGAGAAATCCCGTTCTGTCTGCGTTGACGGTTGAATTCACTTCAGCATTGGGCCGCACTGGCTCGCTCGGCACTTTAGCCACGTACTAATGAGTAGCCAGCACCGCCTACCACCCATGTGGTACATCTCACCCGAGAGCCACGAGTGAGGCAAATCACAGTTCCCGACCAATGACACCTATAGGTTGCCAATCGGTTCTGATTTTCAGTACCGTCATGGGCGGTCTCGGTAACGGTACGGTCACGGAGCAAAGGAATTTCGGTTGGCTGAGCACGATTCGTCTGGCACTCCCCTCGGAGAGGCGACGAACGCCGGCAACACCGAGAACGCTGCCCGCACCACCATCAAGCTATCCCGCGCTGTGAGCCCTGCTGAAGTGACCGACATCATCCCGTTCAACGAGTTCGGCGATCTGCACGATCTGGACCTCTCCGAGAGCGCTTTCGACCGCGATTCCCGCGTCAACGCCGCCCCCGAGCTCGACGATCTGAACGACACCGACGACGAGACGCCCCTCACCCTGACTGTTCCGGCCGAATTCCGGCGGCCCGAGGGCGCCCAGCGCCTCTCCGCGAGCGCCTACCGCGACAGCCACACCGACACCAGCAACGGTCTCGACGACACCGACGTCATCGATCTGCGGGCGAGCCGCGGCACCCACCGCAAGCCTGAGCCCGCGGGCGGCGTGAAGGGCCGCCTGGTGGCCGCCGCCATGGCCGTCGGTGCCACCGCTGCTGCCGGCTACTCGATGATGACCAGCGCCGATCAGCCGACCAGCACCAAGCTGGCCGCTGACCAGGTTCTGGCGTCGGGTCCCACCGGATCGGCCGATGGCATCCAGATCGTCAACGTCGAACCGGCCGCCTCGTCCAGCGCTGTGCATGCCCAGGAACTGGCCAACGGCGCCGCCTTCGCGCAGGAGCGCGCCGAGCGCGAAGCCCGGCTGGCCCGCCCGCTGTTCGTGATGCCGACCCGCGGTGTGTTCACCTCCGGCTTCGGTTACCGCTGGGGCGCGCTGCACGGCGGCATCGACATCGCCGGCCCGATCGGCACCCCGATCGTCGCCGTTTCCGACGGCGTCGTCGTCGCGGCAGGCCCGACCGCTGGTTACGGCGCCTGGGTCAAGGTCCGCCACTCCGACGGGACCGTCACGCTGTACGGCCACGTCAACACCTGGGTCGTGTCGGTCGGCCAGCGCGTCTTCGCAGGCGACCAGATCGCCACGATCGGCAACCGCGGCAACTCGACCGGCCCGCACTGCCACTTCGAGGTGCTCCTCGGCGGCAGCTCGCGCATCGACCCCGTGCCGTGGCTGGCGCAGCGTGGCCTGAGCCCGGGTAACTACGTCGGCTGATTCGTGACGGACGACAACTCTCCCGATGGGCCGTTGTCCGACCCCACCCAGACCTTTGGGCGACAGGCTGACGACGAGCCCAAGACCGGGCTGATTCGTCGGGCACCCACGGGCGCGATCCCGATCGTGCACCCCGTCGACGACAGCGCACCGCCCACCAGCATCATCCGCCGCACACCAACTGGCGCCATCCCGGTCGCCGACGCCGATGCCCCGCAGACCAGCATCATCGAACCCACCGCCACCGGCCTGATCCTGTCCGGCCTGGTCGAACCCGAAGCGCCGGGAACCGCCAACATCGCGGCACCGAGCACGCCCAAGCCGAAGTCGCCGCCCGGCCCGTTCGCCGCCTGCGCCACCGCCACGGCCTGCATCTTGAGTGGCTGGTCCACCGCCGTCATCGCCACCTCACTGATCGCCGGGTGGTGGCGCACCGATCCGCTGTTCTGCGTAGCCATCGGTTTCCTCGCCGCGGTCGGCTGCGGCGCCACCATCGGCGGCCAGATCGCGGTGCTGCTGCGCCATCGCACCGGCCGGATGCTGGTGGTGGTCGGCGCGCTGGTGACCCTGGTGATCTTCGCCAGTTTGTTCGTCGCCGGGGCGAAACTGCCGCCGATCGTCTACGCCATCCCGGTCCTGCCGGTCGTGTCCATAGTGCTCGCGATGCTGCCCGTTACCGGGCGCTGGTGCACCAAAACCTGACGCGCAGAGGCGAATCCGGCTAAAAATCAGCGAGATCGCACCGTCTGACTTCCGCGCGCGACGACGTTAAAGCTTCTGCACCGGCGCGTGGTTGTGCATCAGTTTGACCCGGCCGGAGCTGCCGAAGTCGATGAGCGACATGGCCGATTCGCCGACGCCGCTGACTTCCTCGACGCGCCCCAGCCCGTACTTGTCGTGGGTGACGCGATCACCTGGCGACAGCACCACGAGCGGCTTGTTGCGGTTCGGGGCCGGTCGCATGGGCGACGGACGACCGCCGCCGAGCCCGCCACCCGATCCACCAGACCCATACCCGCGAGGCGCCGACAACGATGGCGGCGGCTCGACGCGTCGCCAGTCGATCAGCTCCTGCGGAATCTCTTGCAGGAAGCGCGATTCCGGGTTGAGCATGGGCTGCCCCCACGACGACCGCACCTTGGCGCGGCTGAGGTACAGCCGCTGCCGGGCCCGGGTGATGCCGACATAGGCCAGCCGGCGTTCCTCGGACAGTTCGGTGGGATCACCGAGGGCGCGCATGTGCGGGAACATGCCGTCTTCCCAGCCGGTCACGAAAACCACAGGGAACTCGAGACCCTTGGCGGTGTGCAGCGTCATCATGGTGACGACGCCGTCGCCGCCTTCGGGGATTTCGTCGGCGTCGGCCACCAGGGAGACCCGCTCCAGGAACGCGGCCAGCGCCCCGGTGTCGGGGACGTCCTCGTCCAGTTCCTCTTCCTGCAATGCCTGCGCATTGGCCAGGTCGGTGCTGAATTCGTGTGCGACGCTGACCAATTCGTTGAGGTTGTCCAACCGCGCCTGGTCCTGCGGATCGCTGGAGGCCTCCAGCTCACGGCGGTAGCCGGTGCGGTCCAGCACCGTCTCGACCAGGTCGCCCAACTCGCCGTCGAGCCCGCCGCGCAGGCTGTCCATGAGCTCGACGAAGCTGGCGATCGCCTTCTCCGAGCGGGAATTCAGCATCGGCACCCGGCCCTCGGCCGCGGCCTGCAGCGCGTCACTGAAGCTGGCGCCGGTGTTCTCGGCGTACACCGCCACGCAGGCTTCGGCGCGGTCGCCGATGCCCCGTCGCGGGGTGTTGAGAATGCGCCGCAGGCTCACCGCGTCGCCCGGGTTGTCCAGCACCCGCAGGTACGCGACGATGTCGCGAATCTCCTTGCGCTCGTAGAAGCGCATGCCCCCAACGACTTTGTACGGAATACCGGCCCGGATGAAGATGTCTTCCACCGACCGCGACGAGTTGTTGGTGCGGTAGAACACCGCGACGTCGCCGTAGCTGAACTTGGTGTCGATACCGCTGCCCTTGGTGGTCAGCGTGTCGATCTCCTCGGCGATGAACCGCGCCTCGTCGTGTTCGTTGTCGGCGACGTAGCCGACGATCAGCTCGCCTTCGCCCGCGTCGGTCCACAGCTTCTTGTCGCGGCGGCCGGCGTTGCGGCTGATCACCCCGTTGGCCGCCGACAGGATGTTCTGGGTGGACCGGTAATTCTGTTCCAGCAGAATGGTTTTCGCGTTCGGGAAATCGCGCTCGAAATCCTCGATGTTGCGGATGGTCGCGCCACGGAACGCGTAGATGGACTGGTCGGCATCACCCACGACGCACAGCTCGGCGGGTGGGACGTCGTCCGCGCCTTCTGCCGCGTGGTGCCCGACCAGCTCGCGCACGAGGACGTACTGGGCGTGGTTGGTGTCCTGGTATTCGTCGACCAGGATGTGCCGGAAGCGCCGCCGGTAGTACTGCGCGATCTGCGGAAAGCTTTGCAGCACAGCGACTGTCTCGCCGATGAGGTCATCGAAGTCCATGGCGTTCGCGGCCCGCAGCCGGCGCTGGTATTCGCCGTACACCTCGGCGACGATGCGCGGCAGGTCCTCGTCGGCCTCGGACGCCTCCGATGCGGCCTGCAGCGGGTCGATCAGCTCGTTCTTCAGATTCGAGATCGCCGTCGCCAGCATCCGCGGGGAGTACCGCTTGACGTCGAGATTGAGGTCCTTGCCGACCATCATCAGCAGCCGGCGCGAGTCGTCGGCATCGTAGATGGAGAAGTTCGAGTTCAGGCCCGGCAGCAGCGACGCCTGGTTGCGCAGGATGCGGACGCAGGTCGAGTGGAACGTCGACACCCACATGGACTTGGCGCGCGGCCCGATGAGCTGGACCACGCGCTCGCGCATCTCTGCGGCGGCCTTGTTGGTGAATGTGATGGCCAGGATCTGGCCGACGCCGACGTCGCGGTTGGCCAGCAGGTAGGCGATGCGCCGGGTCAGCACCGCGGTCTTGCCCGAGCCCGCGCCGGCCACGATCAGCAGCGGCGAACCTTCGTGCAGCACAGCGGCACGCTGCTGCGGGTTGAGGCCGTCTAACAACTGGTCGATGTCGGGGGCAGTGCTGGTCATGTTGGGGCTCGTCATATCAGCTCAAACTTACCGCTGCGGTGTGACAAGCCCGGCACTTCCCCGCCGCTATCGCTCACCTCTTTGCGCTGGCACGGGCCGGGATGGCACACTCGAAACGTGCTCAATGCGCAGCAGCGATTTTTCTACGGGTACCGGACGCCGGTACCCGGGGTTTAGCTGCTTCCCTTCAGCCCCGTGGTCCGCATCCGGATCCGGGGCTCGTTTGTTGTGTGAGGCCTGAATTCGGATGACACCAGAATCCACCAACAGCGAGGAAAACATGTCAACCGAAACTGAACTCCCCAACATCGACGAGCTCCGCCTGGAGATCGACGAGCTCGACGCCACCATCCTGGCAGCCGTCGCCCGGCGCACCGAGGTCTCCAAGATGATCGGCAAAGCCCGCATGGCCTCCGGCGGCACCCGGCTGGTGCACAGCCGTGAGATGAAGGTCATCGAGCGCTACAGCGAGCTGGGCCCCGAGGGCAAAGACCTCGCGATGCTCCTGCTGCGCCTCGGCCGCGGCCGCCTCGGCCACTGACACCTTCCCGCTCGCGGAAGGGGCGCCCAGGGGGTCAGGGGGTCAGGGTCAGGAGGTCAGGGCGATGTACTTGGTGTCGAGGTATTCCTCGATGCCTTCGGTGCCGCCTTCGCGGCCGAAGCCTGACGACTTCACCCCGCCGAACGGCGCCGCCGGGTCGGAGATGACACCGCGGTTGACGCCGACCATGCCGGTCTCCAGCGCCTCGGACACCCGCAGCGCCCGGTCCAGCGACCGCGTGTAGATGTAGGCCGCCAGCCCGTACTCGGTGTCGTTCGCGGCGGCGATGGCCTCGTCCTCGGTGTCGAAGCCCGTCACCGGCGCGACGGGCCCGAACACCTCCTCTTTGAGGATGCGGGCGTCGGCGGGCACATCGGCCAGGACCGTCGCGGGATAGAAGTAGCCCGGCCCACCGGGAGCGGTGCCGCCGACCGCCACCGTCGCGCCGCGCGACACCGCGTCGGACACCAGCTCGGTCACGGTGCCGACCTGTTTGGCGTTGATCAGCGGGCCGAGTGTCGCGTTTTCGTCGAGGCCGTCGCCCAGCGTGAACTCGCTCATCCGCTGCACCAGCTTGGTGGTGAATTCTTCGCGCACCGAGTTGGCGACGTGGAAGCGGTTGGCCGCGGTGCAGGCCTCACCGCCGTTACGCATCTTGGCCAGGATGGCGCCGTCGACCGCGGCATCGATGTCGGCGTCGTCGAACACCACGAACGGCGCGTTACCGCCGAGCTCCATCGACATGCGGAGCAACTTCTCCCCACCCCGTTGCACCAGCGCCCGGCCCACCCCGGTCGACCCGGTGAAGGTCAGCTTGCGCAGCCGGCCGTCGTTCATGAGGGCGGCGGTCAGCTCGCCCGGACTGGTGGTCGGCAGCACGGACAGCACGCCCTCGGGCAGGCCGGCATCCGCCATCAGTTTGGCCAGCAGCAACATGGTCAGCGGGGTTTCGGCAGCCGGCTTGACCAGCATGGTGCAGCCGGCCGCCAGCGCCGGGCCGATCTTGCGGGTACCCATGGCCAGCGGGAAGTTCCACGGCGTCACTGCATAGCAGGGGCCGACGGGCGATTTGGTGACGACGATCCGTCCGGTTCCGGCAGGGCTCGGCGTGTAGCGGCCGCCGATGCGGACGGCTTCTTCGGCGAACCAGCGGAAGAACTCGGCGCCGTATTTGACCTCGCCGCGGCTCTCGGCGAGCACCTTGCCCATCTCGAGGGTCATCAGTGTGGCCAGGTCCTCGGCACGTGCGGTGATGGTTTCGAACACCGACCGCAGGATTTCGCCCCGGTCCCGCGCCGGAGCTGCCGCCCAGTCTTTTTCGACGGCTGCCGCGGCATCGAGTGCAGCGATACCGTCCTGCGGGGTGGCGTCGGCGACGCGCGCGATGACGTCCTCGGTAGCGGGGTTGAGCACTTCGAACGTGGATTGCCCGGCGCGCTCCTCACCGCCGATCCAGAGACCAGTTGGGACAGACGACAGCAGCGCGGCGATGTCCATACACCCATCATGTACGGCGGCGTTTCCTACGTCACACTAGGGTTTGAGGCATGGCTGATCACACTCCCGCTGCCGACATCTCGACCACCTCAGCCTGGAAGGCGCTCACCGCGCACCATGCCGCGGTCGAGGCGACCACGCTGCGTGAGCTGTTTGCCGACGACCCGGACCGCGGCCGGGAGCTGACGCTGAGTGTCGGCGACCTCTACATCGACTACAGCAAGCACCGCGTCACCCGGGAAACCCTTGCGCTGCTGCTCGATCTGGCCCGCGCGGCCGGGCTGGAAGAGCGGCGCGACGCCATGTTCGCCGGTCAGCACATCAACACCTCCGAGGATCGCGCAGTCCTGCACACCGCGCTGCGGCTGCCCCGGGGCGCCTCGTTGGTGGTCGACGGTCAAGACGTGGTTGCCGACGTCCACTCGGTACTCGACGACATGGGCACCTTCACCGACCGGCTGCGCAGCGGTGAGTGGACCGGCGCCACCGGGCAGCGGATCACGACTGTGGTCAACATCGGCATCGGTGGCTCCGACCTGGGTCCGGTGATGGTCGACCAGGCGCTGCGCCACTACGCCGACGCGGGCATCACGGCCCGCTTCGTGTCCAACGTCGACCCGGCCGACCTGGTCGCCAAGCTTGATGGACTCGACCCTGCCACAACGCTTTTCATCGTCGCCTCCAAGACCTTCTCGACGTTGGAGACGCTGACCAACGCCACTGCCGCCCGGCGCTGGCTCGTCGCCGCCCTGGGTGACGACGCCGTCGCCAAGCACTTCGTCGCGGTGTCGACCAACGCAAAGCTGGTGTCGGAGTTCGGCATCGACACCGCGAACATGTTCGGTTTCTGGGACTGGGTCGGTGGCCGCTATTCGGTGGACAGCGCCATCGGACTCTCGGTCATGGCCGTGATCGGCAAGGAGCGATTCGGCGAGTTCCTGGCCGGCTTCCGTCTGGTCGACGAACACTTCCGCACCGCCCCGCTGGAGGCGAATGCGCCTGCGCTACTTGGCCTCATCGGTCTCTGGTACTCGGATTTCTTTGGCGCACAGGCACGTGCGGTCCTGCCCTACTCCAATGACCTGGCCCGGTTCGCGGCATACCTGCAGCAGCTGACCATGGAGTCCAATGGCAAGTCGGTGCGCGCCGACGGCACTCCGGTGACGACCGACACCGGCGAAATCTTCTGGGGCGAGCCGGGAACCAACGGCCAGCACGCCTTCTACCAGTTGCTGCACCAAGGCACCCGGCTGGTGCCGGCCGACTTCATCGGGTTCAGCGAGCCGACCGACGACCTGCCCACCGCCGACGGCACCGGCAGCATGCACGACCTGCTGATGAGCAACTTCTTCGCCCAGACGCAGGTGCTCGCCTTCGGCAAGACCGCAGAGGAAATTGCTGCCGAGGGCACTCCGTCCGACGTGGTCCCCCACAAGGTGATGCCCGGAAACCGGCCCACCACTTCGATTTTGGCGACCAAGCTGACGCCGTCGGTGGTCGGCCAGTTGATCGCGCTGTACGAGCACCAGGTCTTCACCGAGGGCGTCATCTGGGGCATCGACTCGTTCGACCAGTGGGGTGTCGAACTGGGTAAGACGCAGGCCAAGGCCCTGCTGCCGGTCATCACGTCCGACGCCGCGCCCGCCGCGCAGTCCGACAGCTCGACCGACGCCCTGGTCCGCCGCTACCGGACCGAACGCGGCCGCGTTTCCTGAGTGATTTGTGCACGATTTTCCGCGGCCAGCGCACCGCGGCCAGCGCGGAAAATCGTGCACAAATCACGCGAAGTACTTGGTGAAGCGCGGCGGGACCAGCTTCATCACCTCGACCAGCGGCCACCACGGCCAGGCGGGGACGACGGCGCGGCCCTTCTCCTTCTCGATGGCGTCGACCATGGCCTTCACGCCGGTCTCGTTGTCGACCATGAGCATGGTGGAGTTGGACTTGGCGGTCATCTCGGACTCGATGTAGCCGGGCTCCAGGACGGTGACCTTGATGGGGCCGGACGGATATTCGGCGCGCAGCGACTCACCCAACGACGTGACGCCGGCCTTGCTCGCGGCATACGCGGCCTTGTATCCGGGTACGCCGACGTTGCCGAGCACCGACGACACCAGAACCAAGTGGCCCCGGCCGGCGGCCTTGAACATCTCCAGCGCCGTTTCGATCTGCACCAGTGCCGCAACGAGATTGGTCTCGATGGTCGCCTTGTTGGCCCACAGCTTTCCGCCGCCCAGCGGGTAGCCCTTGCCGATGCCGGCGTTGACGATGACACAGTCGATGCCGCCGATTTCGTCGGACAGTTCCTGGAACACCTTGGGCACCTGGTCGTGGTCGTTGACGTCCAGCGCCGCGATGGCCACGGTCACGCCGGGGTACTGAGCCGTCAGTTCGGCTTTCAGTTCTTCGAGGTTGTCCAGCCGGCGGGCGCACAGGGCCAGGTCGCGCCCCTTGGCGGCGAACTGCCGGGCCATACCGGCGCCTAGGCCGGAGCTCGCGCCGGTGATGAGGATTTTCTGCCGAGTCATGCCTGCAGCGTAACGAACTCGACACCTGTCAAGAAAGGTCGGATGATGCAGGATCGACGTATGAAGCTCGCCGCCGTATTGGCCGTTGCCCTGGGAGTGCTGTCGACGCCCCTCGCCCACGCCGACGACGATCCGCTGTTCCGGCTGGTCGACACCGCGGCCCAGCGGCTGCAGACCGCCGATCCGGTGGCCGCGGTCAAGTGGATCGACGGCGGCTCGATCGAGGATCCCGTGCGGGTCGATCAGGTGCTGAAGACGGTCGGCGCTCAAGCCACGGCGTCGGGCGTCGACCCAGGGTTCGTGAAGAAGGTGTTCACCGACCAGATTCACGCCACCGAGGGCATCGAGTACCTGCGATTCAGCCAGTGGAAGTTCGATCCGGCGGCGGCCCCCGCCACAGCCCCGAACCTGTCCGAATCACGCACGGCGATAGACGGTTTCAACCGAACCATGGTCGCCGAGATCGCGGCACAGCAGGGCGTCCTGCACGGCCCGGGCTGCGCTGCCGCACTGGACACGGCCCGCACCCAAGTGACCGAACAGCAGCACCTGGACCCGCTGTATCAGCAGGCACTGGCAGCGGCTACCAAGAGCTACTGCAGCTGAATCACTTGAGCAGCTTGGACATTCGCCGGTCGGCGAGTACTTTGCCGCCGGTCTGGCACGTCGCGCAGTACTGAAAGGACTTGTCCGCGAAGGACACTTCACGGACGATGTCACCGCAGACCGGGCACGGCAGCCCCGTGCGGGCATGGACCCGCAGCCCAGAGCGCTTCTCGCCCTTGAGGGTTGCCGCGCCCTGCCCGACCGATCGGGTCACGGCATCGGTGAGCACCGAGATCATCGCGTCGTGCAACGTTCCCAGCTGCTCGTCGGTCAGTTTGCCTGCCGTCGCGAACGGAGAAAGCTTGGCCACGTGCAGGATTTCATCGCTGTAGGCGTTGCCAATCCCGGCGATCGTTCGTTGATCGGTGATGACGTTCTTGATCCGGCCGGTATTGCCCGCCAGCACGGCGCTCAACTCCGCCGGCCCGAGTGACAGCGCGTCAGGGCCCAATGTCGCGATCTGCGGCACCGCCAGTGGATCGTTCACCAGCCAGACTGCCAGGCGTTTCTGGGTTCCCGCCTCAGTGAGGTCGAAACCCGGTGCCTCACCCGGCTTTCCGAGATGCACCCGCAACGCGATCGGTCCCTTACCCGGTTTCAGTGGCGCGGCGGCCAGCTTCTCCGACCAGCGCAGCCACCCCGCCCGTGACAGGTGGGTGATCAGGTGGAGGTCACCGACCTGCAGCCCCAGGTACTTGCCCCAGCGGTTGGCCCCCGTCACCTCCCTGCCGTAGAGCGCGGTCGGTGGCGGGTCGAAGGTCTTGAGCACCGACAGGGCGGAGACGTCGACGCGGCCCACCGGCAATCCGACCGCATGACGACGCAGGTGATCGGCGAGCGCCTCGACCTCGGGAAGTTCCGGCATGGGTTCAGGCTAGCGACTGGATGTACCGCATGCTGTAGACATGGCAGACCGC
>Ga0105237_10004164_pt1 | contig 16839 bp, 16 predicted proteins | sample KBSC24metaG_FD_81520 | JGI IMG/M metagenome (GOLD analysis project Ga0105237, IMG submission 81520) | Corn rhizosphere microbial communities from Kellogg Biological Station, Michigan, USA - KBS C2-4 metaG | ecosystem: Host-associated > Plants > Roots > Rhizosphere > Soil | place: Michigan, USA... | reverse complement strand
TGCTGGCCGACCCGCTGGCGCTGACCTCCTCGGTGCGCGCGCTGGCCGAGCTTGCGCGCCCGCTGGAGGTCGACTGCGTGATCGCCGCCGAGGCGCGCGGCTTTTTGCTGGGCCCGGCGCTGGCGCTGGAGCTGGGCGCGGGCTTCACGCTCGCGCGCAAGCCGGGCAAGCTGCCCTACGAGACGATCAGCGCCGAATACGACCTGGAGTACGGCGCAAGCCAGCTTGAGGTGCACACCGACGCCCTGCGCGGCGGCGCGCGCGTGCTCGTGCACGACGATTTGCTGGCGACGGGCGGCACGGCCGCGGCGTTGTGCGAGCTGGTCGAGCAGCTGGGCGGCGAGGTGGTCGCGTGCGGCTTTCTGATCGAGCTGGCGTTCCTCAAGGGGCGCGAGCGCCTGGCGCCGCGTCAGACGCACGCGCTGATCAGCTACGAGTCCTGAAGGCGCGCTTGCCGACCGCCCGACGCAGTCGCACGATCGCCGCCCCGATATCCGAGCTGTGGGCGCTGATCTGCGATCCGCACCACCTGCCGCGCTGGTGGCCGCGCGTCGAGCGCGTCGAGGACGTCGCCGACGACGCCTTCACCGAGTTGATGCGCACGTCCAAGGGAAAAGCCGTGCGCGCCGACTTCCGCCTCGTGCGCGCCGAGGAGCAGACGCATTCGCTGGCGTGGGAGCAGCAGCTGGAGGGCACGCCGTTCGCGCGCGTGCTCAGCTCCTCGGAAACGCTTGTGACGCTGCAGCCGGCCGGCGAGCGGACGAGCGTGACGATCGAGCTGCGCCAGAAGCTCGGCGGCTTCTTTCCGCGCTTCGGCGGCTTCATGGTCCGTCGCGCGGCGGCCGCGACGCTCGACGAGGCGCTTGACGGGCTGGAGCGCATCAGTGGCTGAGGGCGGTCCGATCGCGCCGATGCGCTGGTGGGGCTGGGGCGATCCGGCGCACCCGCCGGGCCTGCCGGCCGCGGCGCTCGAGTTCCTTGCCGAGACGGTCGGCCTGGCGGCGCGCCCGCGCCCGCCCGTCGCGCTGTCCAACGTGCGCCTGCCGGCGCCGATCCGCGCCGACGACGCATTCGCGCAGATGCGCGCGATCGTCGGCGAGCGCAACGTGCGCGACGACCACGGCGAACGCGTCGCGCACGCCGCCGGCAAGGGATATCCCGACCTCGTGCGCCTGCGCGCCGGCGAGCCGCTGGGCGCGCCGGACGCGGTCGTGACGCCGGCCGGCTCACAGGAGGTCGCCGCGCTGCTTTCGCTGTGCGCGCGCGAGTCGCTGGCCGTCGTGCCGTTCGGCGGCGGCACGAGCGTCGTCGGCGGCGTGGAGCCGCTGCGCGGCGAGCAGCGCGGCGTGATCTCGCTGGACATGCGGCGCATGGGCGACGTGCTGGCGCTCGACGAGACGTCGCGCACGGTGACCGTCCAGGGGGGCATGCGCGCGCCCGCGCTGGAGCGCTGGCTGGGCGAGCGCGGGCTGACGCTCGGCCACTATCCGCAGTCCTTCGAGCACGTCTCCCTGGGCGGCTGCGCCGCGACACGCTCGGCCGGGCAGGCATCCAGCGGCTACGGCGCGATCGAGCGGATGGTGCAGGGGCTGCGCGTGGCGGCGCCCGCCGGCGAGATCGAGCTGCCGGCGATGCCGGCGAGCGCAGCCGGGCCCTCGCTGCGCCAGCTGCTGATCGGCTCGGAGGGCACGCTCGGAGTGATCTGCGAGCTCTCGCTGCGCGTGCGCGCGGCGCCGAGCAGCCAAACCTATGAGGGCGTCTTCTTCGAGAGCTTCGCGGCGGGCGCGGAGGTCATGCGCACGCTGGCCCAGCAGGGCAAGTCGCCCGACGTGGCGCGACTGTCAGACGAGCAGGAGACGCGCATGTCGCTGGCGCTGGCCGGCACGGGCGGGCTGAAGGGCCGGCTGGGGCGGCTGTATCTCGGCGCGCGCGGCTATCGCGAGGGATGCCTGGCGATTTTCGGCTTCGAGGGCGCCGAGCGCGACGTGCAGGCCAGGCGCGAGGCCGCGCGCGAGGCCGCGCGCGCCGGCGGCGGGCTGCCCGTGGGGCGATCGCCGGGCGAGGCCTGGCGCAGGGGGCGCTTCGCGGCGCCCTACCTGCGCGACGAGCTGCTGACGCAAGGCGTGATGGTCGAGACGCTGGAGACCGCCACCCAATGGTCGAACCTGCACCGCCTGCACGGCGCGGTGACGCGCGCGATCGACGACGCGCTGCGCGCGAGCGGCACGCCCGGACTGGTGATGTGCCACGTCTCCCACCTGTACGAGACCGGCGCGTCGCTGTACTTCACGTTCGTCGCGCGCCAGCGCGAGGGCGAGGAGATCGACCAGTGGCGCAGCGTCAAGGAGGCCGCCAGCCGGGCGATCGTGCAGGGCGGCGGGACGATCACCCACCATCACGCCGTCGGGCGCGACCACGCCGCTTTCATGCGCGCGGAGGTCGGCGACGGCGGCGTCGCGGCGCTGCGCGCGCTGAAGTCCGAGCTCGATCCGGCGGGCATCATGAACCCGGGCAAGCTGCTGGACTAGGCGCTGCGCCGTCGGCTGCGCAGCGCGTGGGCGCCGCGGGCGCCCGGCGCAGGCGGCCCGGACCTCGCCGGCGAGCCTCAGTGCAGCGCGAAGCTGCCGCGGAGCACGACCGGGCCGGGTTTGGTGGGCCGCGTGCTCGTCTCGCGGGTGAGCAGCATCGTGCGGTACTTGCCGGCGTCGGCGGGCAGCAGCGCGCCGCCCTGCAGGCTGCCGTTGGCGCCGACTTCGGGACTGCGTCCGAGCGCCTCGTGGCTGCTCGGCGAGTTGTACAGCCACACGGCATAGAAGAAGCCCTTGCCTTTGGACGGCGGCAGGTGTTCGGCGGCCAGGTAGAAGGCGTACTGCTTTCCTTCGGACAGCACCTCGGCGACGCCCGCGGCGTTGCTGGAGGGCTCCGGCGGCCTGAGCGTGATGCGCTTGTCTTCTTTGGCCCTCGCGCCGTCGGTGCCCGTCGCGGCCGTCGAGCCGGTGCTGCTTGCGGATGTGGTGCCCGTCGCGGCGCCGGCGGTCGCGCTGGAGGACTTCTCGCTCGAGGAGCCGCCGCCGTCGGCGATCAGCACGACGGCCACGATCACGGCGGCCACGAGCACGGCCAGCAGCACCGCGCCGCCGGTGCGCGAGCTGCGAGCGGACGAGAGGGAGCGCTTGGGCGCGGCGATCGGCGCGGGCGCAGGCGCGGCCCTCGCGGGCGTGCGCTCGTGCGGCTCGCCTGGCGACTCGGCGGCGCTTGGGATCTGCGCCAGCGCGTCGCCGGCCAGCGGCGCGAGCTCGTCGGCCAGCGCGGCGCCCCAGGCGCGCGCCTGGGGCGTGTTCTGCAGGTAGGTGCGCGTGGCCAGGCGCTCGGCGACGCCGGCGCGCTGGCCGAGCAGGTAGTCGCCGACCTCCTCGCGACGCTCGGCCGACAGCGCGCGCGCCTGGCGCACGGCCAGGACGGCGAGCGCGGCGTGGGCGCGGTCGTGGACGGCGCGCTCCTGGATGTTCAGCAGCGCGGCGACCTCGGCGTAGGTCTTGCGACTGCGCAGCAGCAGCGAGAGCGTGGCGCGCTGGTCGGGGGGGAGGTCGTCCAGTCGGCTCATTGGTGTCGGCGATCCGCCCGCGCCAGGCGGCCGGCAGGGGGATTCGTAGGCTATCGTGGCGCCGCGATGGCCGAGCCGAGCGTCGAGCAGCTGAACACGGTCCTGCGCGGCTTCGATCGGCTCTACGGCCTGCGGCTCGTCGACTACGCCGACGGCGAGGTGTTTGCGCGGGTCGCCGTGCGCGACGAGCTCAAGCAGCCGGCCGGTCTGGTCCACGGCGGCGTGTACGCGTCGATCGCCGAGTCGATGACCTCGCTGGCGACGGCGCTGGCGGTGATGGGCGACGGAAACACGGCGATGGGCCTGGCCAACAGCACGAGCTTCCTGCGGCCGATCACCGAGGGCGTCGTCCACGCGCACGCCAGCGCGATCCATCGCGGGCGCACGACATGGGTGTGGGACGTCCGCTTCACCGACGACGCCGGGCGCGCCTGCGCGGTCACGCGCATGACGATCGCCGTGCGCCCCGCGCCAAGCGCTCAGGAGCTGCCGAGCATCGGCTGAGCTGTCGGCCTCGCCCGCCCGCTCCCGAGCGACGCGGCATCGTGGCCGCGAGCGCTCAGTCGAGCGCGCGCAGGGGGGAGGGCGTCTGGGAGGGCAGGGGCGTCGAGCCGAAGCCCGTGTCGGGCAGGCGGGCGGGCAGGGGCGCCTGCGGCGCGCCGGCTTCGTTGATCGCCACGACCGTCCTGGCGGCGGCGGACGCCAGGCGAGCGCTGTCTGCGGCGTACACGCCGACGACGACGCCGGCGGTCGGGATCTCGATCGTGCGCCCGCCCTGCGCGACGACCACGCTGACGCCGCGCAGCCGCGCGCTGCGCCGGGGCGCGTCGCCTCCGGGCACGAAGCTGTTGTCCGGAGAGGTGACGATGCGCAGGGGCGGCACGCACGTGCTCTGCCCGCCCTCGACGCAATTGCCGTACTGCACCGTGAAGGCGCCGCCGGGGTCGTGGGAGGCTTCGCTGATCTGCATGCCCTGAAAGGAGCGCCCGAGCCAGTAGACGGGGTACGGAGCGACGAGCAGCGTCTCCAGCGTGTTGTGCGGGATCGGATGGCTCTGCAGCGTGTCGCCGCACGCGCCCAGCGCCAAGGCGCACAGGCCCAGCACGACCGCCGGCGCGCGCCTGCAGCTCGACCGGGCACGGGCGCGCTGCCTCGCGCTCGGGGGCGGCGCGAGCGCCGGGGCGACCGCGCGGGTGGTGGGCGTGCGGGGCATCGGCTCAGCCCCGGTAGCGGTTGGTGATCGGCATGCGCCGGTCGCGACCGAACGCGCGCTCGGTGATCTTGATCCCCGGCGGCGCCTGGCGGCGCTTGTACTCGGCCAGGTCGACGAGCCCGATCGCGTGCTGGACCTCGCTCGCCGCAAGCCCCTGGGCGATCAGCTGCTCGGCGCTGAGATGCAGCTCGACGTAGCCGTGCAGGATGCGGTCGAGCAGGTCATAGGGCGGCAAAGAGTCCTCGTCGCGCTGCTCTGAGCGCAGCTCGGCCGAGGGCGCGCGCTCGATGATCGAGGCGGGGATCGGCGCGGGCGCGCGATCGTCGCCGGCGGCGTCGGGCGAGTTGCGCCACTCGCACAGGCGGTAGACGAGCGTCTTGGGCACGTCCTTGATCACCGCGAAGCCGCCGGCGAGGTCGCCGTAGAGCGTCGTGTAGCCGACCGACATCTCCGACTTGTTGCCGGTCGTCAGCACGAGCCAGCCGAACTTGTTCGACAGCGCCATCAGCAGGTTTCCGCGCACGCGCGCCTGCAGGTTCTCCTCGGTCAGGTCGTCGGGCAGGCCCTCGAACTGCGGCGCGAGCGTCCGCTCGTAGGCCGTTACGACCGGCTCGATCGGCAGCTCGTGCGCGCGCACGCCCAGCGCCGCCGCCAGCTCGCGCGCGTCCTGCTGCGTGCCCGAGGAGGAGTAGCGCGAGGGCATGATCGCCGTGCTCACGCGCTCGGCGCCGAGGGCGTCGGCCGCCACGCAGGCGACCAGCGCGGAGTCGATGCCGCCGGAGAGGCCGAGGACGACGTGCTCGAAGCCGTTCTTCTCGACGTAGTCGTGCAGCCCCAGCGTCAGAGCCTCATAGATCTCGGCCTCGATCGGCTCGATCGGCTTCGCCAGCGGGCCGCCCGGCGCATGCGCCTCTCCCTCGCCCGCAGCGGGGGAAGCGGCCAGCCCGGGCAGCACCTCCACGCTCGACCCCGTGGCGGAGGCGGCCCCCGAGCGCGCGGCGGCGCGAGGGCCGGCCTCGCGCAGGCGCGCTGCGGCGGCGGCCTGAAGGTCGACGTCGCACACGAGCAGGTCCTCGCGAAACTGCGCCGCGCGCGCGATCGTCGCGCCGCTGTGGTCGATCACGAAGGAATGGCCGTCGAAGACGAGCTCGTCCTGGCCGCCGACCAGTCCGCAGAAGGCCACGCAGGCGAGGTTGTCGCGCGCGCGCTGCGCGAACATGCGCTCGCGCTCCAGGCCCTTGCCGGCGTGATAGGGGGAGGCGGAGATGTTGAGGATCAGCGCGGCGCCCGCCAGCGCCTCGTCGCTGGCCGGCGGCCCGGGCTCCCAGATGTCCTCGCAGACGGTCAGCCCGACGCGCTCGTCGCCGATGTCGAGCACGGCTGCGCCGGCGCCGGCCTGGAAATAGCGCTCCTCGTCGAACACGCCGTAGTTGGGTAGGCGGACCTTGCGGTAGATCGCGCGGACGGCGCCGTCGGCGAGCACGGCGGCGGAGTTGTAGACGTCCTCGGCGCGCTCGGGAAAGCCGACGATTGCGATCGTCCCGTGCGTGTCGGCGGCCAGCTCGCGCAGGGCCGCCGCGGTGTCGGTGAGGAAATGCTCGCGCAGCAGCAGGTCCTCGGGCGGGTAGCCGGTCAGCGCGAGCTCTCCGAACAGCACGAGCTCGGCACCCTGCCGCACGGCGGCGTCGCGCCCGGCGCGGATGCGCTCGGCGTTGCCGGCGATGTCGCCGACGACGGCGTTCATCTGGCAGAGCGCCAGGCGCACCTCAGCTCGCGCGGGCGCTGCGCCCGGCGGCGGCGCGGCCGGCCGGAGCTTTGCGCTTGCGTGGCGCGGCGGCTTTCTTGGTCGGCCGCTTGGCGGGCGGGCGCACGCCGGCCGCGCGGGCGAGCGAGCCGATCGCCCATTTGAGGTCCGTGGCGATCGCCTCCAGCTCGGGCAGGGCGTCGAAGTCGCCGAGCAGGCCGAAGCCGAGGTGGCCGTCATAGCTCATCACGGCGATGCCCAGCGCCTGGCGGCGCGCGAGCGGCACGACCGGATAGAGCACCTGCAGTCGCCGGCCGAGCACGTACAGCGGGAACTGCGGCCCGGGCACGTTGGTGACGACGAGGTTGAAGAAACGCTGGCGCGCCTGCAGGCGCGCGGCCTGGCTGAGGATCGTCGGCGGGGCGAAGCCGGCGAGGTTGGTGAGCACCTGCGCGCCGACGGCCTGTCCGGATTTCTTCAGGTCCTCCATCGCGTGGGCGATCTGCTGCAGGCATTCGGCGGGGTTGTGCACGCCGACGGGCAACGGCGCCCACATCGCGGCGACCTGATTGCCGAGCGCGCCGCGATCGGAGTCCGCGCGCACGGACACCGGCACCATCGCCTTCAGCTCGAGGCCGTCGGTCTGCACGCCTTCGCGCCGCAGGTAGCGTCCGAGGCCGAGGCTGACCGCGGCGAGCACGACGTCGTTGAGCGTGCCGCCGAGCGAGTCCTTGATCGCTTTGAACTCCTCGAGGTCGGCGTCGAGGAAGGTGTAGCGGCGATGCGGGCCGATGTCCACGTTGAACGGGCTGTCGGGCGCGGGCGCGTTGATGCCGGCCCAGGTCGTCGCGCCGACGCTCGCCAGGCCGTCGATCACCTGCGACAGCGCCCGGCGCGGAGCGCGCAGCAGCGCGCGCGTGCCGCGCGCCATCTCGGCGGGAACCGTCGTGCGTTCGCGCAGCGCCTCGCCGAGCAGCTTCGCCGGCCCCGGCAGCGGCTTTGCGGTCCACGGCACCGGGGGGCGCGAGCTGGGCACGGGGTCGGGCGCGGTGTCGAACAGCACCGTCGTGATGTCCACGCCGGAGATGCCGTCGACCAGCGCGTGATGGGTCTTGGCGACCAGCGCAAAGCGGTCGCCGGCCATGCGCTCGACCAGCCAGATCTCCCACAGCGGCTTCGAACGATCCAGGCGCTGGGAGAACAGGCGGCCGGCGAGCTGCTTGAGCGCCTTGTCGTCGGCCGGCTTGGGCAGCGCGGTGTGGCGGATGTGATAGCGCGGGTTGAAGTGCGGGTCGTCGGCCCACACCGGACGGCCCTGGCCATAGGGCACGTTGGCCAGGCGCTGGCGGTAGCGCGGCACGAGGTGCAGGCGGCTGACGACGTGGTCGATGAGCTCCTGCGGCGCCGGCGCGGCGCCCTCGAAGATCATCACCGAGGCGACGTGCATGTGCGCGGTGGAGTGATCCTCCAGGTGCAGAAAAGTCGTGTCGAGCGCGGTCAGGCGGTCCGGGTTGGCCATCTCGCCCGATTGTCGCGGTTTGGGCAGCCGCCGTCAACGAATGCGCCGCGAACGTCGCCGGCTTCCAAGACGAAGAGCCGGCCAACAGACCGGCTCTTCGCCGAGGAGAAAAGGAAGACGTGAGGCTTCTGTGCGTCGCCGCGAACGATACTCGATCCCTGGCCGACCGGCCAATCGGCGGGCGAAATCCCTGCAAATGGGCTCTTTCGTCACAGCCGATGTGTGTCCGTCGTCACAGAAGAACCCCGTCGGCGGCGGCTAGGCTACGAACAATTGTTCGACTCCGCTGAGTCGCCGCCGTCCATGGCTGCGATCGGGGAACCCACCGCCGGCCTGCCGTCCAAGGGGCCGGATGGGGCGAATCGCCCACTGATGTGGACGTAACGCCCGGTTGACGCGCGTCTGTTTGGCGCCGGCGCCCGGCCGTGAGCCCGACAGCTAACCCCGTAGGCGGATTACAAGGAGGTTCACATCAGATGTACGTTCCCGCGCCGCCCGCGCAGCATGCCCTCGCGCTTGCCCCCGTTGACATAGTCACGGCCACGCCCTCGCTGGCGTCGCCGCCGCTCGGGCGGGCGCTGAACACGACCATTCGCGTGCGCAGGGCCAAGCTGAACGTGCTGGACGGCAGCCGCGTCAGCGTCGCCGGCACGCTCAGCCCCGGCATCGCCGGGCGCACGGTCAAGCTGCAGGCCATGGGCCGCCACGGCTGGCGCACGGTCGCGCAGGCGCGCACGGCCGCCAGGGGCCGCTTCAGGCTGCGCTATCTGCCGCACGACACCGGCAGCGAGCGCATTCGCGTGGACTTCGCCGGCGACGCCCTGGGCCTGCCGGCGCACCGCCGCCTGGGGCGCCTGAACGTCTATCGCCTGGCCGAGGCGTCGTGGTACGGCGGCGGCGGCGGCCTGGCGTGCGGCGGCTCGCTGACCAGCTCCACGCTCGGCGTGGCCAACAAGACGCTTCCCTGCGGCACCTTGGTGACGCTGCGCTACGACGGGCGCTCGATTCGCGTGCCCGTCGTCGATCGCGGTCCGTACGTCGCCGGGCGCGAATTCGACCTCACCGAGGCGACCAAGCAGGCGATCGGCTTCGGCGACACGGGAGAGGTCTGGAGCACGCGCTGAGCGAGCGCTTCGCGCGCGATCGGCCCGCGGGCGGCACGGCCCTCTCGGCCGATCGTGGGCGCGCGGCGGGTTGCGCGCTTTTGGGCGGGTTCGTGCAGGGCTTGGGTTTCTCGCCGAGCGTACGTTGAATCTCCTGGATGCCCGGCTCTGCCAAGACATCGCGCACGCAGGTCTGGTTCGACTCGCTCGGCGACTGGAGCTGGCCCGGCCGCGCCGCCGAAGCGGTCGAAGCGCTGCCGCCCGCGTGGGTGCCGGCGCTGCCGCGTCTGGAGCCGGCCGTGGCGCTCGCCTCGGCATCGTCCTCGGCGACCGCGCCGGCCGGGCCACGGGCGGCGCGCCGCTTCAACCCCCGCCCGCTCGCGCTGGGGCTGGTCGCCAGCGCGCTGGCCGCGCTGTGCGTGGCGCTCGCGCTCAACGGCCCGCAGAGCCTCGACCCGGTGCTCGGCCTGCGCCCGTCTGCGCCCATCGGGCAGGCTCCCGCGCGCGCGGCCGCCGCGCCGGCGCCGTTGCCGACGCTCGTCGCCTCCAGCAAAGATCGCGCGGGCAGCTCGATCGACACCGCCAGCTACAGCTCCGCCGCCCTCGCCGGCACGGGCTCCTTCCACGTCTACCTGCCGCCCGGCTATGCGAGCACGACGCAGCGCTACCCGGTGCTGTACCTGCTGCACGGCAACGACCAGCCCGCCACCGCCTTTTTGGAAATGGGCCTGCAGGGCGAGCTCGACACGCTGATCGCCCGGCACGAGATCGCGCCGATGATCGCCGTGATGATCCAGGGCGGTCCCGGCGCCAACAACTGGCGCGATCACGGCGCGCATCGCTACGAGAGCTACGTCGTCGAAGTGCAGGAGCTGGTCGACCGGATGCTGCCGACCGTGGCCACGCGCGGTGCGCGCGCCATCGCCGGCGACTCGATGGGCGGCTACGGCGCGATGAACGTCGCGCTCGGACACCCGCAGCGCTTCTCCGTCGTGGAGAGCTGGCTGGGCTTCTTCGACGGCCTGTCCGACGAGCTGCGCGCCGCGCAGCCGGTGATCGCGCAGGAGGGCCTGCAGGCGTTCGTCTACGGCGGCGTGTCCGACCACATCGCCGACCCCGCCGAGAACGCGCCGTTCGCCGCGCAGCTGCGCGCCGCCGGAGCGAGCGCCCACGGCGCGGTCTACCTCGGCGAACACGACATGCGCACGCTGCACGCGCATCTGCCGCACATGCTTCGCTTCGCCGGCGACGCGCTCGCCGCGAACGCCGCGGCGCCGCGCGCCACGGCCGCCCGCCGGTAGACGCGCACCCCGACGCCGTGCCGCTTCGCGGTGTCGGCGAGCGAGGCTCGAAATCCTTCAGGGGCCCAGGCCGTGCCTAATCCTCGAGCCCGACGGCTTTGAGGGCGTCCTCCCGATTCAGGTGCTCGTAGAAGTAGACGACCTTGCCGTCGCGCACCTTGAGGTGCCCGTAGAGCCGCACCTCGACCGTGGCGCCGCTTCCCTTGCCGCGCCCGATCAGCTTCGCCGCCAGATACACGCCATCGCCCCTGTCGCGGATCTCCTCGATTTCCGTGGTGTGCTCATCCCAAGCGTCGAGCCATCCATCTCTAATCCGCAACGCCCCCTCGACTCCCCGGGTCGGCGTGTGGTTCTCCTCGAAGGGCATCCATTCGATCGCCGGGTGCGTGATCGCGCTGAAAGCGTCGCGGTCTTCCTCGAACGCCAGCAGCCACGCCTGCACGATCTCCACATTCTCCTGCGACATCGCCTACCCCCGCTCCTCGGCAAGGCGTTCGGCGACAGCGCGGGCCTCGTCGATCTCGGTGTGGGTCGTCAATCGCACGAGCAGGCCATCGGCCGACCAACAGATGACCCATCCCTCCTGCTGATGGACCTGACGATCGACGCCGACCGGACGACCCTCTTGGTGCACCATCGCAAGCACGACCCCGTCGTCGAGCACGACGAACTGTCCGAGTTGCATGCGAAGCTCTGCGAAGGAGCCGAACCAGTCGTCCAGGAAGCCACGAATTGCCGCTCGGCCTTCGTAAAGGCCCCCGGCCGCCCGCCCGTCAAGGACTGCATCGGGAGCGAAGAAGCTCATTACCGCGTCGATGTCACGCTGATTCACAGCCTCGAAGGCAAGGCGCGTAAGCTCAACCGGGTCGGGCGGCGTGGACTGCGCAGACATCGCCCGCCCAGTATCCCGCAGCCCGGAGGAGTTGTTCGGGGCGAGCTGGCTCGGGGCCCTTCGATCACCAGAGTTGCGCGCGAGTTCACCCCGTCCTGGCTGTGTGGCCAGTATGATCGCCGAACCGATCCGCGACGACGATGGGGAGGCCCACATGGCATCCGTTTCCAGCGATCTCGAGAACGCGCTGCTCGCCGAGAAAGCGATGTGGGCCGACGGCCCGCCGCACGAGATGTTCAAGCAGATGCGCAGCCGGTGCCCGATCCACTGGACCGAGCGCGTCACCGACTACCCGCAGGAGAAGGGCTTCTGGTCGGTCACGACCGCCGAGGACATCCACACGGTGAGCCGCGACTGGAAGACGTACTCCTCCGCGCAAGGCGTCACCGCGGTCTCCGAAGTCTTCCCGCTGGAGCTCACGCAGGCGATGTTCATCGGCATGGACCCGCCCAAGCACGATCGCCTGAAGGCGCTCTTCCAAGCCGGCTTCACGCCCAAGCGGATCGCCGCGCACGAGGACGAGATCAGGGCGATCGTCATCGACGTGCTCGACCGCATCGAGGGCCGCGACACGTGCGACCTGGTGCTCGACGTCGCCCAGCCCGCCGTCTCGCGCGTGATCGGACGCTTCATGGGCATCCCCGAGGAGGACGACGCGATCTGGGCGCGGCTGATGAACTCGACGCTGTCCGGCGACGACAAAGACCTCAATCCCGAGGGCATCGAGGGCGTGCTGGAAAAAGACATCCCGGAGATCTTCGAGCGCTGCGGGCGGATGATCGCCGAACGCCGCGAGCACCCCACCGAGGACCTGACGACGGTGCTCGTCAACGCCGAGATCGACGGCGAGAAGCTGGAGGAGCACGAGCTGGTGATGGGCTTCTTCCTGCTCGTAGCGGCCGGCAACGACAGCACCAAGGCGACGTACACCAGCGGCATGCGCGCGCTGATGGAAGACCGCGAGCAGATGCGGCTGCTGCTGGACGACCCGTCGCTGGTCTCCGGCGCGGTCGAGGAGTCGCTGCGCATGTTCCCCGCGTTCGCGCACTTCCGTCGCACGGCCACGTGCGACACCGAGCTTCACGGACAGAAGATCAAAGAGGGCGACAAGGTGGTCATGTGGTACGTCTCCTCCAACCGCGAGGAGTCGCTGTACGACGATCCCGACCGCTTCGACGTGCGGCGCAATCCCGAGCACCAGGCCTTCGGCGCCGGCGGCAGGCACTTCTGCCTGGGCACGGCGCTGGCGCGCCTGGAGCTGAAGGTCCTCTTCGAGGAGACGCTCGAGCGCTTCCCCAACATGGTCATGGACGGCAAGCCGGCGTACGTCGAATCGGGCTTTCTCAACCAGATGAAGACGCTGCCCGTGCGCCTGCGCGCCTAGGACGCGCCGGCCGACGCCCCTAGGCGAGCGCCGCCAGGCGCTTGGCGAAGAAGCCCAGCGCGATCTCGCGCTGGCGCTCGCCCGAGCCGCCCGCCAGCAGCTCGGCGTAGGACAGCTCGGCGCCGCGAAAGGCCGTTGCCTGCCACAGCTCGCCGTCTACCTGCTCGCTCCACGGCGTCACGTAGAGGTAGGGCTCGGGGTGCAGCTCGTCGCCCGGCGAGGCGCCGTAGCCCGCGCGCTCGCCCGCGGCCTCCGCGCCGAGCTCCACGGAGAGGTCGAAGTGCTCTGGCCACAGCTGCACGCGCGAGGGCTCGGCCGCGTCGCCGACGCCCGCGCGCAGCTCCTCCAGCACCGACGCGGCGAAGCCGTACCACTCGCCCAGGAACGCAGACGCCGCGGCGTCGACCGCCAGCTCGTCGCGCGCGTCCCCGCCGGCGACGCCGCCTGGCAGCAGCTGCGCGCCGACGTGCGCTGCGGCCTGCGCCAGCGAGCCGATCGGCTCGGTGCGCTCCTCGCCGCCCCGCTGCACGACCAGCAGCTCGCCGGCCACGCGCACCTGCGCGTCGGCGCCGAAGAACGGCGTGCCGAAGCCGCCGCGCGTGAAGCGCAGGCCGATCTTGCCGTTGGCCGCCCGGCGCGCGGGCGCGATCACGCGTTCGGCCAGGCTGTGCAGCGCATCGCGTGTGGCCACGAGCGTCGCCGGGGCCGGCTGCAAGCGGCGATAGGCGGCGAGCCAGCGATCGGCGCACCACGCCGCCAGCGACGCGTCCTGCGCGACCAGCTCCTGCCAGCGCAGCTCTCCGCCGGCGACCGGCGACAGCCGCGGCAGCGCGCCGCGGGGCTCGTCGCGGCCAACGGGGTCGTCGGCGAACCACGGCTCGTCGGCGACGGCCGGGGGAGAGGGCTCGAGCACGCGCGCGTCATAGCGCCCGCCGACGCGCTCGTCGGCCTCCGCGCGCGCGTTCATGGCGCGCGGCCGGTCGAGGCGACGATGCTCGGCGCGATCGTCATCGTCTGACGATCCTAGTGTCCGCGGTGTGGGCCCGCGCGAGGGCGGCCGGCGCGTCGACGACGCGCGCCGCTGCCCGCGCGCGTGCGGCGGCGCTCGCATGGATAGGCTCTTGCGCGTGGGCGAGCCTGCACCTCGCATCCGGCTGCGCCAGGCGGTGCTCGTCGCCGCCGACCTCGACCCCGTCGAGCGCGCGTTGCGCGAGGCGCTGGACCTCGGCGAGCCGTTTCGCGACCCCGGCGTCGGCGAGTTCGGGCTGCGCAACGCCGTGTTCGCGCTCGGCGACTGCTTCTTGGAGATCGTCTCGCCGATCCGGCCGGACACGGCCGCGGGGCGCTACCTGCAGCGCCATGGCGGCGACGGCGGCTACATGGCGCTGTTCGACCTCGAGGACCTCGACGGCGCGCGCGCACGCGCCGAGCAGGACGGCGTGCGCGTCGTCTGGCGCATCGACCTGCCCGACATCTCCGGCACGCACCTGCACCCGGCCGACATGCGCGGCGCGATCGTCTCGCTGGACCGCTCGCGGCCCTACGGCACGTGGCGCTGGGGCGGTCCCGACTGGACCGGACGCACCGCAGAGGGCGCACCCGGTCGTCTGACGTCGATCTCCGTGGCCGTCGGCGACCCCGCCGGCGCGGCCGCGCGCTGGAGTCGCGTGCTCGGCGCGCCGCTGGCCGAGGGCTCTGCGACGTCGCTGGCGCTGCACGGCGGCTCGGTCGAGTTCGCCGAGGCGTCCGATGAGTCTGAGGAAGGACTTTTCGAGATCGGCTTCGCCGGCGTTGTCGCGCTCGGCGAGCCGGGGGCCGGCGTAGAGGTCGGGGGCGTGCGCCTGCGATCGCTTGCCTGAAGCGTCGGGCGGCGTCGTCGCGGCGTCGACGGCGGCGCGGCTGGCTCAGGCGCTCAGCGGCGCGAAATGCGGCTCGCGGCGCTCGAGGAAGCTCGTCACGCCCTCGGCGAAGTCCGGCGCGCCAAACGACGCCAGCATCAGGCGGTCGGCCTGCGCCAGCGCGTTGGGCAGCGGCTGGTCCAGCGCGGCGTAGACCTGGCGCTTCATCGTCGCCATGCTCGCCGGCGAGCAGTTGACGGCCAGGTCGCGCGCGTAGGCGAGCGCCTGCTCGAGCACGCTCTCGCGCGCCATCGCCGCGTTGACCAGGCCCATCGCCGCAGCCTCGCGCCCCAGCACCACGCGTCCGGACAGCAGCAGGTCAAGCGCGCGCGCCGGGCCGACGAGCCGCGGCAGCACCCAGGAGATGCCGTGCTCGGCGACCAGCCCGCGGCGTGCGAAGGCCGTCGTCAGCTTGGCGTCCTCGGCGGCGAAGCGCACGTCGCACATCAGCGCCTGCACCAGGCCGATGCCCGCGCACGGGCCGTTGATCGCCGCGACGATCGGCTTGGGCACCGTCAGCGGGTAGGTCTGCGCCGTGCGCGCGCCGTTTCGCTGGTCCTCGCTTACGCCGTCCTCGCCGAGCGTCTGCAGCTCCTGCATGTCCGCGCCCGCGCAGAAGCCGCGGCCGGCGCCCGTCACGACGATCGCGCGCACCGCCTCGTCGGTCGCGCACTGGCCGAGCGCCGCGAAGTAGTCGCGCTCGAGCTCCTGCGTCCACGCGTTCAGCCGGTCGGGGCGGTTGAGCGTGATCGTCGCCACGCCGTCCGCCACGTCTTTCAGCACAACCTCGCTCATCGCCGCTCCTTTCGCCGTGTCCGTCGAGCGTACAGGCTCAGCCTCGCCGCTATGCCCCGCGCTTGCGCCGGGCGTTGAGCGCCGCTTTGGCGATCGTCAGCGGGTGGTTGAGCGCCAGCGCCAGCCTGCCGGCGAGCGAGCTTGGGTCGCGCGCCAGGCCGAGCTGGCGCAGGATCGTCGCCTGGTCGAAGTAGACGCGCTCGCACACCAGCCGCTCGTCCTCGAACAGGAACAGCGCCACCATCTGGCAGCGAAACGAGCGCCCCGTCGGCGGCAGCCCGCGCAGCGGCCCCAGATGCGTGCCCAGCAGCCAGAACTCCGCGATCACCGCGTCCTGCGCGTGGTGCAGCGCGATCGGCTCGTTGCGCTGGTCGGGAAACGCCGCGCGCGTCTGCGCGTAGTAGGCGGCGACCTGCGCCGCGCCGTCGTATGACTCGCCCGTCGCGATCAGCTCGTAGCGCGGGTGGCCGAACGTGCGCATCGTCGTGTCGAAGTCGTGCACGTTCTCCGACTGCATGTGCTCGCGCACCAGCGCCTCGCGTCGCGCCAGCAGCGCCGGCGCAGGAGCCGTGGAGCCCGCCGCCTGCGCGGGGCGCGGGGAGGGGCTGGCGGGGGGGTCGGCCACGACGCGGCCGCTCGTCCCGGCCGGCGACCTACGCCGCGGCCGAGGCGCCGAGGCGGTCGGCGAGGATCGCCGCGACGCGCGCGCGGTGGCGCTTGGCGCCGCCGAGCAGCGCCGCGTCGAGCTGCGCGCGCTTGTACAGCCAGTGCACGTCGGCCTCCCACGTGAAGCCGATGCCGCCGTGCGCCTGGATCGCGCTCGCCGTCACCTCGCGCCCGGCGTCCGACGCCGCCGCCTTGGCCATCGCCGCCGCCTCGGCCAGGCGCTCGGGGTCCGCGTCGGCCGTCCACGCCGCGAACGCCGCCGTCGCGCGCGCCTTCTCCGTTTCCAAGAGCATCTGCGCGCAGCGGTGCGAGACCGCCTGGTAGGCGCCCACGGGCACGCCGAACTGCTTGCGGTCCTTGACGTAGTCGACCGTCATGCTCAGCGCGCGGTCGCACACGCCGACGAGCTCGGAGCTGACCGACACGAGCGCGCGGCCCAGGCCCGCGCAGCCGTCGGGCAGCGCCCCCTCGGCGCCGCCTGCGCTGACGCTCGCCGCCGAGCGCGTCGGGTCGATCGACTCGATCGCCGACAGCTCCGCGTCCTGCGCCGCGACGGCGCGCGCCGCGCCGTCGTCTTCCACGAGCACGATCACCTGCGCGTCCGGCGCGCCGATGACCAGCTCGGCCGTGCCGTCCGTCGCCGCGCCCAGCGCGCCGACGATCTCGCCGGAGGCCAGGCCGGGCAGCCAGCGCTCGCACTGCTCGACCGAGCCGCCGTGC
>Ga0105237_10004162_pt1 | contig 16842 bp, 14 predicted proteins | sample KBSC24metaG_FD_81520 | JGI IMG/M metagenome (GOLD analysis project Ga0105237, IMG submission 81520) | Corn rhizosphere microbial communities from Kellogg Biological Station, Michigan, USA - KBS C2-4 metaG | ecosystem: Host-associated > Plants > Roots > Rhizosphere > Soil | place: Michigan, USA... | reverse complement strand
TCCTGAGTATGGATCAAAGCCTGGCGACACAAGCCGCGGCAGGAGGCATAACAGCCGCCAAAGGGCTGTTCAATAAAAAAGTTCGCAAAGTTAAGGTACACCTGAAAAATGGTGAACCCATTTTATTAAGGGATAACAGCTTGCGGCCATGAGCGTTCATGATGACTTTGACGGTCTGAAACGACAGTTTGAATATATGGGCTACAATGATCCCGGCCTCAATAATCGCTTACGCGAGGAACTGATTTCCGGTACCGATCATTTTACGGTCAGGTACCGGGAAGGTGACTACCAGATGGCCCTGATCTGCTTTTTTAATTTCAGCCGGGAACGGCAGGACGGTACGTTCAAACTCGACGATTATGATACGCTCCTGGTCAAAGACGATGACCTGATATTAGCCACCCGCTCCTTTACGGGCGAGGTCAAGAAAAACGAAATGAGGGAAGTACTGGCCAAAGACGCGATTTACCCGCTTCAGGACACCGATACTTCGCTTTGGGTATTAAACCCGAATGGCGTAACGGAATATCTGCACGAAGGCGCACCCTCACGGATAGATTATTGGAAAAAATTAAACGAAAATACCATGAACGAAGAAAATTTAAATTACCTGAAGGACAACCTCAAATATCTGGGATTTGATGAAAAATTACACACGCCGTTAACTGAAAGGATCAACAGCCATGCAGCTGGATTTAACCTGGAGACGACGGTGCCTCATTTTAATGACCGGGAAATGCAGTATAGTCTGCAATTTAAAAAATCCGACCAAACGGACCGTTATTTTTTTAACCGTTATGAGGCACTGCTGACCAATGGCAAGCCTGAAGAAGATAAAGTGCAGACCTTTTATATCAATAAAGGGCATGGGGTTACAGCAAAAGAGGCCTTTAACTTGTTGGAGGGCCGCGCGGTTTATAAAACGCTGGAAAATAAGGAACATCAAAAATATAATGTATGGATGCAATTGGATTTTGCGAATAAAGACGAACGCAATAATTATATGGTCAATACCTTTCACGATAAATACAACTACAAACTGGAAAGGGCTTTGGATAAATACAATATTGTGGAACTAAATGACCCTGCGCAAAAAGCCGCATTGATAAAGTCCATGCAAAAAGGCAATACACAGCAAGTAACGGCTATTGTTGACGGCAAAGAGGTCAAAGCTTTTGTTGAAGCCTCACCGGAAAAACGCACCATTAATATCTACGATGAAAAGATGAAGCCGCAGGAACAGGCCGTTTACCTGAAAGTGCCGGCACGGAAAGATCTGGCCCAGGAAAAAGCAGAAAAGGAAGCGCAAAAGCAGGCCGAGGGACAAACGCAGGGACGAAAAAAATCAAGAGGCGTTCATCATTGAAGCGCTGATAGCCCTTACCGAAACCGGTAGGGCTTTTTTATATTAAAGGAAAACGCGAAAAGTAGTTAGCATAAAAGCCCGCATAGATTTTAAGGCAGAGGCTACCTGGTGTTTTACCGTGTGGTGAGATATTTGCAGCTCATCGGCAATCTGCTGATAGTTCATGCCTTCTTCTATCTTTAACAGGTAGATCTCCCGGCGTTTGGGCGGCAGTTGCGCGATGGCGTTCGCGATAACTGTGTGGTATTCTTTTTCTTCTACCAGGTAGGTATCGTGGTGCATTGTATCACGCATCCCTTCCCAAATAGCCAGCTTCAGCCGTTCATTAGCCGCTGTTTTTCGCAGAAAGTCCATTACCTTATTGCGGGTTAGCCGGAATAAAAAAGCGTCGATGTTATCAATCTGGTCGAGGGTATGCCGGATGTCCCATAGTTTAATAAAGACTTCCTGTATGATGTCTTTTGCCAATGCTTCATCTTTCGTTAACCGCAGGGCCAGCGTATAAAGCGCCTGTTCGTGGGCACGGAAAATATCACTAAAAAGCAGTTCCATCGCATCGTCCAGCGATACAGTGGAATGATTAGGCATATTAACCTGCTTTTCAGCCATTTTGAGAAACGTTAATTAAAGCCTAAGATAACGAAAATTTGGGAAACAAGATTTTTCCTGTTTTATATTTTTGTTAATTCTTCCTTCACGAGTTCCTGTATATCTTCCTTGATCTGTAAATAATTGGCTTGTATGGCTTCATTGCTGACCTTTCTGACCTGCGGGATGGGTTGGTAAGCATCCGTTTCCTTGTTGATCGCTTCGTCATCGTTAATAATTTCGCTGTGAAAAACCTTTAGATCTATTTTATTGTCGGGGTTATCGGCTACCATACCCACAAACTTACCGGAGGATAAGCTGGCAATTTTTGAAGCTGGAACGGCATAATCCAAAGCTGTTGAGCGGCTCATCGAGGTATCCTGGCTATTGATGGAAATACTTTCCCGTTGCTGTATGATCTTTCCAAAGCGCTCGGAAAGCTGTTTAGCCGTATCGCCGGTTACCTGGCCGCTGATCACATTGCCGATAATATTCATGATCACATCCGCCTGTTCGCGTCCATAATCCTTTCGTAGTTGCTCTATTGACTGAACCGCCAAAGTGGTAGAAACCAAATTGGACCTGCTGGTTGCCAACAGTGAATCGGCGCCATTAAAATAAATCGTGGGGTATTCATCGAAGATCAAACTGCATTTCAATTTGTTTTTTTGATTGACCAGTTTAATCATACGGGATATGTACAAGCTTAATACCGCCCCGTAAACCTGCTGTTTTTGCGGGTTATTACCCATGCAGATAATCTTGGGTTCTTCAGGATTATTCAGGTCTAAAGAAAAGTCATTGCCGGATAATACATAGTACAATTGTGGTGAGGATAGTTTTGCCAAACTGATTTTGGCGCTGGCGATTTGTCCTTCCAGTTGCTCGGTGGCTTCATTCAACCATGCAGAGACAAACGGGTTAATCAGCGCGGTAATTTCCGGCTCTCTTTGCAATACCGAAAAAAGAAAAAGATAGTCGATCTGTGCCAGTTCAATCACATGAGGCAGTGTACAATACCTGCCGCCTTTGTATTTTTTTAAATACCAGATAAGTGCAGTTACAAAGATGATGGGCGACTCGACGAAGAAATCCCCCTGCTTGCGTATCCACTCCCGATTAAGGCCCAGCATAAATGTCCGTGCAGCTTCCGAAGCGTCGGTGATATCAAACATTGTTTTGGGTAACAAAGGATTACAACGATGCAGTATCCGGTCAAAATCAATCACATAAAACTTGGGTGGAACTTTGTAATTCTTCGCATATTTTAATAGCGCGTTATAAGCGATGAGGCTGAGGTCGTCAAATTTATAATCATAAATAAACATGCTGAAGCCTTTGCGGATATGTTGGGTAATAATACGCCGGATGATATACCGGGTTTTACCCGAGCCCGGATTGCCTATGATAAGCGTGCCGCGAAACGGGTTAATTATATTGATCCAACTTGAATGTTTCTTACCTTTTAAATAGTACTCCGCAGGCAAGTTGACCGAATATTCATTTTCGAGTTTGCGCTCTTCCTGCGGAAAAGATTCATTTTCGCGGTTAAAAACATCTTTCATCAGGTTCATTTTGATCAGACGGGATAGGCGGCTACCACCTGTTAGTATCAGCAGGTAGCCTGTGAAGATCATGCCGGCATACATACCGGCAACCCATTTAATAGGCGCTGTCCATAATAATACAAAGCCACTGGTAAAGTAGAGCAGCAGGCCGCATAATAAATAAGCAATGACGCTACCCGCCGCAATTTTATCATCCTTTCGGCCCCTGGCCCCGATGAGCGAAACCGCCATTAGTCCCAGCGCAACCAGTTGTGCAGTCATTTCCGTTTTAAATAAGGGCAACTTTGCTATGATAGTCAGGAAATGATCGCCCCATTTGGAGGTGAGCTGCGCCTGGCTAAAGGCGCTGTAACAGCATAGATAAATATGCAGCACTAAAATGGCGATGCTCATAAGCCTGGTAAAATCAATGATCCTGCGCAGGCCGTGTATATTTTCCCCGGTATTCATATCAGTATGTTTTTATAGGTGTTGACTTTTTCGTTTCTTTTTCCGGCGTTTAGGCATGATGCCCATATCCGCCATTTGTTTACTCTCCAGGAACGCCTCCAGTAAGGTTTTTCCGGTCGCCGGTTGCTGGTCTGGTTGATGATTTATAGCTGACGGTGTAGAAAAGCCCTGCTTGTACTGCTGCCGCATAGTTTCTTTAGTAAGCGGCGGGCTTTGTTTGGCCTGTGAAAATCCTTCGGTTAGTGCTTTTGCGCTGTAAGCTTTGCCAAGATCGCTGCCGTTAAATACTGTCTTTAGTTTATGGTCGGTATAAGTGATACCGTAGATCTTGCCATCATCGTTTTGCCGGTAGATCACCTTAACGTCCTGTTTGGCCAGGCGCTTTTCAAATTCAATCTGCCCAGGCTTGTCTACCAAAACCTTGTTGATCTTTTCTTTGAGTTCATCCTTTGCAGAAGCTTTCAGGGTGGTATTTAAAGCATAGCGCTTTTCCAAAAATTTCAGGGTGGGCTTATCATATATCCCGCTGGCCTTGATGGGTATGCCCACCTTTTTGCCGTTTTCATCCAATAGCCGGTAAACCAGTCCTTTGTTATCAAATATTTTCGAGCCTTCCGTACCCCGGTCGGCTATTACATTATATTGGTTCAGTACGGCGTTGAGTTCATGTATGGAGCTGTATTTCCAGTTTTTAGTAACTGAGCGTACCACATTGGAAATAGCCTGCTTGGTTTCAGATTTGCCGTAAACAACTTTTTGGATGTTTATGGCTTTAATATTGACCTGTTCACGCTGTGACTTACTTTCTGCAGGAATGAGTTTGTATTCCTGCTCCAGTTCCTTTCGCGCGGTTTCAGACTGGTTCCTGCCAATATTGTGCAGATCGATGCGGTTACCGTCAGTTTCTATATTGGTGGTGACCAAATGCAGGTGCGGGTGCCCGGCATCGAAGTGCTGATAAATAAGAACCGGCTGTCCGCCAAAGCCGATCTTCTCCATATACTTTTTGGCGATAGCCGTTAAGGTATCCTTATGCAGTTTTTCCGAAGGGTCGAAATTGAGGGAGACATGTACCGCGTTGGTTTTGGTGCGTGTATTCTGAGCGGCCAGTTTCTCCAGGTGGTTCAGCTTTTGGGTAAAGCCCAGCCGTTCGGCTGTGGTGGTGAAATTCTCGGCCCACAACAATTCGGCCCGGCCTTTGCCGACCTTATGCTCGTTGTAGCTTAGTACGCCGCGGAGCGATTTGCCGCTGATTACTTTTGCAACCATCGTTCCCCCAATTGTTCAATGAGATATAAGACCTGTTCGGATTTGTCGATTACCGCCTCAAAATGCCCGCTGACTTTCATGGCGTAAAACAAGCGCCGGGTCTGTTCATCGCTTTGATTAAAGTAATGGGTAACCTGGTTGATGTTCACGCCGATGTGGTTGATTTCCCACCGCAGGCGAATCAGTTCAGGCATGAAGTGGTCTAAGGTGGTATCCCTTGTTTTCAGAATCAGCGGGCGGTTATACAAGATGTCACGGAGCAGGTCGCTCAGGCTGTTATGGCCAACTTTTGCCGATAGTAAAACCAGCTCCTTGTACTTGGCCGCATTGACGCGGGTTTGTATTTTATGCTGTAATTTTTCTTCTTCCTTTGCTTTGTTGCGGGCCATGTCTTACCGTCCTTTTGGTGTGTTCCCTGACGAGTTCCGAGGAAGGGCAAGATCATTTTTGGATACAAAAATACATCTTGCTTTTCACGGCAGGTGAAATCAAAACGAAGGTAGCAGGGCTTAAAAGCGTCTGCAAATGTGGTTGGCCGGGATGGTGGATGGTGGCGGATTTGGCTGATTTAGAATGGCATTACGTTATTACATACTTTCCTTTGCCGCTACAATTTATCCTTATCTTGCGTTATTGAAAATTTCAATATGCTACCCCAATGACATCAGAACCAGACAAGGACCCTCAGACTAAAACTACAGAAAGGCTTAACGAGGCCGTTAAGCGGTATCCTGCATTAGTGCCGTACCTGCCCGCGTTGCAATTTGTATTCTTTGAGTTTTACCAACAAGGTGGACGAGTGATTTTTCTTGACCATAAAAAGTCATCAATTATTCAACCGGAGCCATTGATGGGAAAACGTGTGGTAAATTTGCATATCGGTGTATTAAATAGGACGGATTATTTAACTGTGATTTGGGCTGCTTTTCACGAGTGGGGACATTTAAAACAAGCACCGCAAACTGAAGAAATTCGATTGAACCCGAAATTTACTTATGAACGCGAAAAAGACGCATGGGCGATAGGTGAGAAGAAATTGAAAGAGTTTGAAAACTTAAAACCGTTGTTACCGCAATTTGCAGCCTACCGGGAAATGTGCCTGAAAGACTATTTTGACAAAATCATTTAGATTAATGATATGGACACTGCCATTGCAGAAAAAGCCTTTCATTCTCATCGTTGAGTTTAACCGTCGCGGCGTAATTATGAAAATAGGTAAACTCGCCGCCTTCGCAAAGTAAGATTCCGGCTACTTTTTGAAATGGACGATGAGGGAGGTAATATAGCCCATCATCCAGCATATGAGACTTTGTTAATACTTGGTCTCGGTCATAATTAGCAACACTCGACCCATATAATTTAGGATATAGGTCGCGTTTACTGAACCATGTATGAAAATCCAAATCAAAGCAAATAATATATGGCATCTGAAAGGAATCAACTAATTCGTTGTACTTATTACTTTTTCTTAACAAAGGACTATTGGGGCCTTCAAGGCGGCGGAAATCAAAATTAATACTGCCCCCACCGCCAATCAGGCACACGTGATCCAACTTATCGCTGTAGTATAAAAGTTCAATCAGTATCGTAAAGGGTAACTGCAATTGGTCACCGGGAGATCTTGGTGCAGCCAACCACTCATTTATCAGCTCTTTGCATAAATTTAAGTCCACATCTTCGGGAACTAACAAATCCTGATCGTAGTCGAAATCAATCACACAACTAACTTTAATCCATTCAATAGCGGTCATAAAGGCATTTTCAAACTGAAGCTGTTTCTGATCGCCCTCTGAGGGGTTAAGCCTGGCAACTTCGGCTATAATTTGTTGATTGTTTATGGACAAGCTAAAATCCGGTCTTTTGTCGGCAAGTAATGAATCGTGAAGAATTTTTGTGGCTATTTGATCAAAAAAGCGAGCAAAATAAAATTCAGAAATAGTAGATAAAAAGTTAGCTCGATTTTGCTCCTTTTGCAACAGCGTTACAAAGCGTAGTTGGTGTTTTTCGTCTAACACCTTTATTTCCTCCGCCAAAGCATTACGCTTCGCAAAATATAGCTCAAACAGGCTCATAGCTAACCATAATTTTAAAGGCCAAGTGCATTAATGGCGGCAATTGCGATTTCAAGACTTACATCGCGGGAACGGTTGAGATAGTATTGAAAATCCATTCGTTTTAGGAACGGCAACATATAATTCCAGTCCGGCGCGTGTTGTGAAATTTTATTTTCAAGAGCTGACTGTACTGTGGCAAGATTTTGCTCAGATTGCAGGCCGAGGTTAAAAAGTGCATCAAGTACCTGGTTATCTATGCGGGTAAATACGTCAGCGGTATTTTGTGGCAATAAGCTTTGTTCCAGTAAATTAAGTAATCTCGGTAGGTAGTCTATGCTCGTAAGGTTGACCAGGTAACGGAACCAATAGTCATGGCGGCTACGTATCTGGCGGTTTTGAAGAATATGATCAGCATAATACTCAAATCCCTCCTTGTTTGCCATTTCAGTTAATCGCTTAGCTGCTTCAAGTTTTTCTTCAGGCGTTTCATTACTTGATCGAAGGATGCCAAGCAAGTTTTGTTCGACCGCCACCTGAACACGCACATTCTTTAACAGATCAGTGAGTTCCCACCGAAAAGACTCAACAGCCAAATGAGTTAACACATCCAATAACCCTTCCTGGTCATCAGTAACTTCAAGATACTTTTTAGCAATTGCCTCTTTAACCGATGTTACTTCTTTTATGCGGATCAGGTCTGATTTGATAACCTCATAAGTATCAGATAAATTATTTAGCAAAGCATACTCTGCATTATTTGACCAAATTCTTTCATGCTCTATGCCAGACTTTAAATTGGCAATAATCCTTTCGCTAACAGTTTTGCGACCCGCCTGCGCTTCCATTGGCCCATACCAGTCTTCGAGCGTTCCGTGGCTGTAATCATAAAACATTGTAAAGTCCAACAGTTTTTCCTTTGGCAATACTATACCCAATTGCTTTACAAAGAACCATATCATCAAAACATGAGTATTGAATCTTCCTTCCTGGCTTATTCCTTTGCTAATATCTATCGTAGCCGCTTTTCGGTTTGCCCAATCCGCTATCAACGCTTTTTGTTCATCGCTTAGATTTATAGGTCGCTGATTTTTGAGCATATCGTAAATGCTCTCCATCCGGTCATCCTCGAAACCAGGTGTTTCAGTTAGCAAACTTTTAACGTCATCAGCATTGACGGCATGGTAGGTGCGGCAAAGTTCCGCTACAATATCTGTTACTGTACGTGGGAAGTACCTGTCCGCATCTTTTTCATAATTATTAGCGAAATCCCATATATCATTCCAAGTCGCTTCTGGTTTACCAAACTCTATCCAAAACTGTTCGAGCCAAGTCTTCATACCTTCTTGATCAAACAGCAAATCGAAGCTGTTTTGCTCATGTTGCCTTCGTTTTTCTTGACGTTCTTCATACTGCGGTGGGTCGGTAGAAATGCCAGTTTTAGCAATCATTATTAGCTTCAATCTTTCTGCCCCTGCTTCAAAACCTGTTTGACGGGTATGATAAAAAGCATATTGCGAAAGGCTACGTAAATCTGGTTCTGAGATATTGCCCGTTAAAAACTCATCAACAATGAATTCTGCTGTTTCGTCGTTCAACAAAAAAGCTAAAAGAAGTTCCCGTTGAAACTGGCTTGTAATCTGCATTTGATAAATGGATTCAAATGCTTGCTTGACAGTTCTGGTCTGTTCAAAAAATCCACGAAATATTTTTAGAAAATTTGTGTCGCTCGTTTTACTGTAATTAATAAAAAGTTCGAGTAGCCTATCAAAAAAGAAATGATTTTCAGGATAAAGAGTGGTTGCCTGACTTACGGCACTTTCCATTACTTCCTTCTTATCGCTGTAGTAGCGATAACGCGTATCATAAGGATCATTGAAAAACTCCAGTACACTGTTAATCGCTGTGGCTTGTCTTATTTTTAATAACGCGTTTTTCAATTGCGCAGTTTCATCCCAAAGCGAATTTTGCTGAGCGGCCTGGTCACGGCTACCTGCAATCACAATACCTTCTGTAAACACGTCTATATAATTTTCGCTGTTTCCGGATTTGTTGACCAATGTGTATAAACTAGCTCGGAAATAGGGCTCTGTTCGGTTACGATACCGCTCGACGAGCGAGCCCACAGTGGCTGCATCTGCTAATCCAAGACCGGTCAGGACGTGAATTGCCGAATATACTATATCTGGCTTATCTTCCTGTTGAGAAATAAATTGCAGGATTAAGCCTTTTACTGATTCTTTTTCATCATCAGATGGTAACTGAAAATGCTCCAATAAACGTAGCGCGGCAAGTTTATTTGTAGGACTTTTGCCGGGACTTGAAATTACCTTTTTCAAAAGTTCCAACGCCTCTGGTGTGTCTCCAAAGCGGCCAAGCTCACCTTCTGTAAACTTGTTTGATCTTATCCAAAGTTCGTTATCCTGAAATTCCTGAAAGATTGCTGAAAATACCCGGAACCGAGTTGGGCCATCTATGCGGTCAGGTTCGAAACGTATAACGGATTCCGGTTCAATGGCAATAATCCAGTCGAGCAGTTGTTGGCGTTTTTCCCCCGAAGTAATATTTACTAGGAAAGACAACGTATTCAGCCAACTTGGTTTGATTTTATCAAATTTGGGATAGAAGGCAACGAACTGCTTAATTTGGTCGAAACTTAATTTTGCCAGACCAACGGCAGCAAAATATTCTTGGATGTTATTATGCTCAAACGACCAGTTGCCCTTTAGGCGAACAACAACAGAGGAATTTTCAAGGGCCGCCCTGTCTGCTTCCGATGCTATAATGTATTCAATCTCATTAGCTGCGACATAATTGCGTCCAAGATATTCCATCACCAAGCCCAATCGCGTTAGTAAGTGGGTGACATGATCTTGGTCTATAGCTGGGCGATCTGGATTATTCGCCGCTTTTTTAAGTTTCAGATTGATAGCTTCGCGGAAAATTCTATCTCTACCTCCCTGTAAACTTTTCGTTTGTATATAAACAGATGAAAGTATATTTAGGAAGAATGGCTTGGTTAACAATTCTTGGTAGCCATTATTGTAGGCTTCCATATAAAATGCTTCACCGTCTTCACCAAGATCATTAAGCGCCCTAATAATGTCAGCTGGACTGATTTCATTAATATGACTTATAGCAAAATTAGTTAGTGTATTTTTTCCTGCCCCAATAGCAAGTTCAAAGAAATTCGTTCGGCAAGATATTACGAGGGTAATCTGAGGATATTGTAACGAAAAGTCATTAATCTGATTCACCGCTTCACTAAAATGTTCCTGTTCTACTTCATCAAGTCCGTCAAGAATAACTAAGGCAACATCTTCAGGTACATTTTTAAATTCGGCAGGTAGAAAATCGATGATCGTACCACCTTTATATGTATTCAACCGGGTAAAGACAGGAACCATTAAAGATTCAGGTGTTTTATAAAACTCCACAAGTTTGCCCAATTCTGTAGACTTACCTGAACCGGCATTACCCAATACAACAAGTCGTTTTTCAGCCAGTACCAGTTCAGGCAACTCCTTTTTATAATCTTCACTAAAGAGTAGCCTTGCAATATCGTCTGCATCATCAACACTAACAGTTCTATGGATAGGGCCCTCTATTTCTGGCAGGTCATCGGTTAAACTTGCCAATGCCAACATTGGGCCATCGGTTCCTGCCACTTTTGTTATTTCGGCCTTAGCAACAAAATCACGTACAATGGTGTTTTTCCGGTCTCTGATCCTTCCCTCTATCAAAGGAATAAGGCCGCTGTTTATTTGGTCGCTTAGATTAACCGGGGTGTCAAAACTGTTAACCCAGCCCTTAGGTTGTATTTCACGTTTAAACGTAACTACCCGATTGTATTCTGCTAATTTATCAGGGTCGGTTGGTACTGGTATTCTTTTGAAAAATACGTACATGCCGATTTCAGCACCTTCTTCTACTTTACGGCACGCAATGCGGAATTCCTCCTCGGTACCGGAACCATATTCCATACCATCTTCTGTTGTTGTAGGGGTTCCAAAACGCTCACCAAGAATGCCTATATAATAATCATATTGGTCAAACTCAATGTTAATTACCGTTTGTCCCCTTGTACCATCAAAAGGTGCCACGATATTTTTCCAATATAATACTTTGAGGCTGGCAGGTATGCCCTTTTTTGCCAATGCCAATTCAGTATTTGCAAGGAATACCTCCAGACGTTTTTTTTCCTCCTCCACATCACCTGGGCAGGAAATAAAAATCTTAAACTGGAGAATTTCTTCGGGCATAATCAGGTAAAGTCGAATAGCAAATGTCGGTAAAAATGAAGATATTTAGACTATAATAAACCTACTTATGGGAATAATAAAAACGACAAGTTTCACGGGTGAACAATCTGAGTTCCAGTATGAAATTATAGCGAAATCAGACAACGGCGGATATGAAGAAATCGACTATATCATATACAAAGATGAAAAGAAAAAGGGATGGGAACATTTTGTTTTCAATATCTTAAACATAGATGATGAGCGGTTCATGCTGTACTGGGTAGATAATGGTGGTTATCCATCTGTCAGCAACAAAGGAATATTAAAGCCGATGCTATATGAAATTCAAAAACTGTATAACAAGGATATAGTTTCCTCGACAAATGCAGGCACTAAAGTCCTACCGTCAGAGGGTAGAATCCAAGATATGACAGACTTTTGGGATAGATTTAAGAGTAAAAATTCCATGGTGGATTACTTGCCTTTCGAAGATCGATACATCCTGAAAAAATAAGGCGATTTCTTTTATGGAGGTGTCAACTATTAAGAAGATTTGAGTAGGTGATAAATGCCGGCTGCAATAGCAATGCCTGCCAATAGCCTTTGTCCTTCTGTAAGCTGAGGCACTTGAGAATAAGTATCTGTCCCACTAATGACAATTTGTGGCGCAGCTATCATGAAAGGAACCGATAGCCAACCTTCCTGATAAGCGAGGCATGGAATTTGGTCAAACCCTTCGCCGCCTAATTTTAGCTTTACATAACCCAATAGTTCAAGAACAGAGACTGGCGTATAATCAACATCTGCTTGCAATTTCATCGCAGTTTCCAAAAGATAATAGGTAAATACGCCACCCAATCCATTTACTTCCTGTGCAGAAAAGCCTTTCTTGGTGGCGTGTACGATCATTTTTCCAGGGTGGGAATTTAGAATATACCTATCGAATAAACTACGTGAAACTGATTCGCCGGTAAAACTACTGTATTCATCCTCTGCTTCCGGTATGCCGCCAATTGCACCTAAATAATTTCTACACGCATCCACAAGCATTAATTGCCGGGGACTTGAGCCCAATATAAATTGCTTGTCCTCAATCAAACCATCCTTTAGTTTTATCACACGTTTCCCATCAAGTGTGCCACCATGACCTGTAAAATAAATCAGAAGATAATCTGCAACTGTGTTGTAAACAATGCTCAATGCCGTTCGCCAATCGGGGTCGTCCAAAAGAATGATTTCTTCATCATACCAACTGCCACCTCTTGGAGAACATAAATAATTGGTGACGTTTACAGGGTCCAATAAAGTACCAGGCAAAAAATTTCCACCTTCATCCGGACTACTAATGATTATTGCTCTTCGGGTCGGCACCATAAACAAATTTAGAATTTAATTGCTAAAAATCAAGCACTTCGCCGCGTTGCAAAGAGAGGGTTACTGACCATGCGTTTGTCGCATTTTTCCATCGCTCCTTTTCCAGCTCCACATTGGTTGCATTAATCTTCAACTTACAGTTTTTGCCATTAAGGACTGCTTGTTCAAGTTTCGACGGTAGTTCCTGACAGCCCAATGCTTCCTTGCATAGTTTCCAGTAGTAGGCTAATTGTAATGATTCAATATCGATGGCTTCATCTGGTGTCATAATGGTCAAATGAAGTTCAAGTGTGGTTGCGGCATCCTGTCGCCCTAACACTTCATAGCGAAAGTAGTTGGACTGAAGTGTATCACCAGTATATACAAGATTAGAGTCAGACATCCAATTATTCGCACACCGGGGATCGTAATAACCCATAATAAATTTTGGTTCCATAAATTTTTGCGCGAGGTAGGGCGACCAACCTTTTTCATAAGGAACATGGGGTGGATGCTTTTCGATTTGCTGGGTGTTCTTAAGCGCTGTAATTGAATTGACAATGGCTACTTTTGTTGTTAATTCATCGAAAGGCAAACGGTTCTGCCATCGCATTAAACTTTTATAATTAACACCAAACGCCCAAAATGCTTTGCGCTTTGCCACTTTTAAAAGCCGTGGGGGCTTTATCTTCCGTTCCAATACGATGAATTGCGTTTGGTAGGTCATGTGAACTGATAACGCAAAAATAAAAGGGAGTAAAAGAATCGAGAGTACAGGTGCCAGCAAAAATTCTTTTAAACTATCCAGGGTTGTCCATGTGTGCCATTGAGCAATGGCGTCATAAATAATGTGGCCGAGAAAATAGAAGCCGATTAACATCAACAACCGCCGGAAAAATTTATTGACAGCACTGTATTTCTGATCTTTTTCTGTAAAAACCTTCATTAATGCAAGTAATGTGGCAACTGGGATAAGAACAAGTTCGGTTAGATAACTGAATGAAAACTTATCAGTGAAAAACTCCAGGAAGGTCGAACCGGCAATAATTTCTTTAAAGGTCTTTTTGTATTCCCCGTTATCTTTCTGGAACTTTTGGACTTTAAAAAAAGTTACCGTTGCCGCAAAAAGAAACCATTTGATTGTATCCTTGAGTAAAGGCAGTTCCCAGAGTTCCAACCTATAAAACAGATAAATCCAAGCCGCTATATAAGTTACCATGAGGGCATAAATTCTGAGAATCTGCTTGCTAAAGAAAATTACTAATAAGCCTTTAATAGCACTCCTGGCACCTTTAGAAAACGCTGAAAACAAAAGCGCTGCCAAAGCCAATGTGATTAATGCACATTCTCGGTTATTGAATGTTTTGGTAAAGAATTGTATTATGGTTGAAAACATATATTTACTCTTTCAAAGTGCTAAACTAAGGTATCGCATTTTGCGATACCTTAGTTCGCTAATATTTATCTTAGCTTAAAACCAATAGGTTCCCGAGGTTCATTCTTTTGTTGAATCAATTGCTTTAGGGCATTGAAAATGGATTGAATATCACTATCGTGTTGCACTACAAGTTTTTCCAGTTGCTCGAACTTCAGTAAAATATCCTTTTGGTTCATCAACATTTCTCTGAACTTGATAAACACTTCAATAATTTTAATGCTCATGGCAATGGCTTGCTGACTTTTAATCACGTTGGCCAACATTAAGATACCGTATTCACTAAACACATATGGCAACGTACCACCGAAAGCCTTTTTCGATGGTGACACATTTTGTGTCACCATAAAATCTACTTCGTCAGTTGAAAGCTGAAACATAAAATGTTGCGGAAATCTATTTGCGTTTCGTTTCACCTGCTGCCGTAAACGCCTTGCTTCAACACCATATAATTCGGCAAGATCTTTATCCAGCATTACTTTTATACCCCTTATCAGATATATTTTGTCGGCAATGTATTCACTTGCTATTTCTTGATTTTCCATATTTCTATTTTAAATTGGTTTTTAAAAGGCTAACGATCAATAAAACTATACCTGCCGGCAACGCTAATCGGACTATAAAGTAAATTATGCTCTCTAAAAGCTTTACCCTAACAGCTTTGCCGTAAGAACTGAATTTTTGCATTCCCGCAAAATTGCGACGGTTAAAGCGCCGCTGATTGATGATGTATTTTATAATAAGGCTGATTACGATCAGCACAATTCCTGTGATTTTCATAATGGTGGTTTTTAGCTGTTAAATCTTGTAATGGTCATTGGTGAGGGTGCGCAAACGTTTTTCCTTTTCTTAGCAGGAGGTCGGTTACCATTTAGCCGTTTTTTTAGCTCCGCCATATCCGCGCTGATTCTTTCCTGGTGGATGTGCGCGTAAATTTGGGTGGTAACAATTTTGGTGTGGCCGAGCATCCGGCTAACGGTTTCAATAGGTACGCCATTGGCCAGCGTTACGGTTGTAGCGAAAGTGTGCCGGGCTATGTGAAAGGTCAGCCTTTTTTTGATAGTACACAGGTCTGCGATTTCGCCCAGGTAGCTGTTTACCTTTTGGTTGGATAGTATGGGAAACACACGCTCCATTGCATTGGCGCGAATATCGTTTTTATACTTTTTGATGATTTTGACGGCCTGCGGTAACAAAGGGAGCTGCACAGGTGTGGTAGTTTTTTGCCTGTTCAATTTAAGCCAGCTTTCATTATCATTGCCGGTAACAATATGGTCTGCGGTCAGATTAGCCACGTCAACGTAGGCCAGGCCGGTATAACAGGCGAAAACAAACAGGTCACGTACAAAGTCGAGCCGATCAACGGTAAACGTTTTTTTCTCCAGCCTTTCCAATTCGTGTTTGTTCAGGCATTCCTTTTCCACTTTATCGAATTTCATCTTGTAGTTAGCGAAAGGATCTTTCGCCATCCACTCCAGTTTAAGCGCCAGGTTGATCATTTTACGCAGGCGGATAATATGTTTCATGATGCCATTGTTTTTGAGCGGCTGCGGATGATCCTTCGATTTATAGGTACGCAGGAAAGTTTCAAAATCCACTACGAACCTGTAGTTAATGTCATGGAGGTTAATGTCCTTCGCTTTGATTTTGGCGAGTAGGAAGCGTTCCAGGTAACGCTCAGTAACCCGATAATGGATCAGGGTACTGGCTTTTAGCCGTTCCTGGCCATGTTCACGGTGGTAGATGATTAAACCATTAAGCGTGTGTATTTCTTCGTCTGTGCGCAGGAAAGCGTCTTTAACGGCTTCGGCGGTGATTATCTCCCGGTTAACTTGCAGTTCCCTGTAACAGTCGCCAATCTCGGTGCGCACTTGTTCCAGGTAGTGCATAATTTCCCTCCCGCCATCGCGGTTGCTTTTTGCGCCGCCCTTTTTGTTATCCCAAATTTCCGCATCAACCCAATATTTCAGGGAGATATGTGCGCGTTGGGCGTCTACAGTAATTCTTGCAATTACCGGCACTTTGCCGTCTTTTTCACGTTCTGTACGTGCAATAAAGCTGATTCCGAAGGTGTTTTTGGTTCTCATTTTTTTTGATTTTTTAATGAACTGATTTTGAATGCATTACTTTGGTACTGTTTGCATCAAAACGGTCATTTTTTCGACCAAAAAGGGCTAAAAACGGGTCAAATTGTCACCATTTTTAGTATTGTAATTAATTGTATTTCAATTAATTAACCCTTAAAAGGTTACCACAAATCTACAGAGCAGATTTTGGTAACCGAATTGGGATCAGAAAGATTGCGATATTTTGGGATTGATAGAGATAGTCCAAAAACAGAAAACCCTGTAAATCAGACGATTTACAGGGTTTTGAACCTCATTGAGAGGCTAAAAAGTGCGCCCACCTGGGCTCGAACCAGGGACCAAAAGATTATGAGTCTTCTACTCTAACCGACTGAGCTATAGGCGCGGTTATTTTGTTTTTGTTTGCGGGTGCAATTTTACATATTTGCCGT
>Ga0105237_10004159_pt1 | contig 16862 bp, 5 predicted proteins | sample KBSC24metaG_FD_81520 | JGI IMG/M metagenome (GOLD analysis project Ga0105237, IMG submission 81520) | Corn rhizosphere microbial communities from Kellogg Biological Station, Michigan, USA - KBS C2-4 metaG | ecosystem: Host-associated > Plants > Roots > Rhizosphere > Soil | place: Michigan, USA... | reverse complement strand
ACGTTTCCCTGCGCGTCTATTCTGCGGAGCCGATCGTTTCCCGTATCCGCGACAATCAGTGTGCCGTCATTCGCAACGACCACACCGCATGGCGTGTCGAAGAGCGCTGTGTTGCGATCGCCATCGGCGAATCCCGGAGTTCCCTTGCCTGCGACTGTGCTGACCTGTCCATCAGGCGTGATCAAGCGAATGCGGTCGTTGTAAGTGTCGGCGACGTAAATGTTTCCATTCACATCCACAGCCACGCCGATTGGACCATTGAACTGCGATCTGTTTGCTGGTCCATCGACGTAGCCTGCCGTGCCGTCACCGGCTACAGTTGAAGTCTGACCGGCCGGCGTGACCTTTCGAATGCGATTGTTTCCTGTGTCGGCGACGATCAGAGAGCCGTCCGGCGCGAGTGCGATACCTGAGGGTGTGTTGAACGATGCCTTGTCGCCATCTGCGAAGCCTTCCACGCCTCCGGCGATCGTCGTGACGTTTCCATCTGGTGTGAACTTTTGAATGCGGTTGTTCTCGCCCGCATCGGTTACATAGATCGTTCCATCAGCCGCGACGGCGATACCAAACGGGTCTGAAAACCCGAGTGGGGATCCGTCTCCGGCGAACGTTGTGACGTGGGCTTTCCAACCGATTGGCGTAGGCGGCGGTTTGTGCAAATACTTATAAGCCACGTACGCAGCGGCGCCGCCTAAAATGACAAGGAGTATCGCGACGATGGCAAACCTGCGCATTGTTCGACTAATCGAGGAAGGTTTCCGGGTGTGCAAGCATCTCCTCGATGCGCGCGATGTAGCGTCCGACGTGCAGACCGTCCATCAGTGAGTGATGGACCTCGACGGAGAATGGCAGCAGGGTGCGTTCGTTCTGTTTTATAAATTTCCCGAACGAGATCTTGGGCACCGAATCCTCGCGTCCCCATCTGCGCGCGTGCGAAAAACTGGTGAAGCTGATCCACGGAAGCGTGGTGCAATGTATGCGCGCGTCGTCTTCATGCCGGGGGCTGAATTTGCCGTCGCCGCTTTTGATCTCATCGACAGCTCGTGTCGCGCCGTTCATGAATTCCGCGAAGCTTTCTCTGTAATCAAAATACACGAGCGTGAACGTTTCATTCGGCAGGATGACGGTGGTGCCCCCATTGATCACGTCATGGACCAACACCTGGCCCTGGCGTAAGCGATAACGGAACGGTTCGATCTCGTTTGCAGCTCGCAGTGCGAGGTAGTGATACGTAAGCCAAACGCTCGTGCGTTCACGTTTGTGCAGCTCGGTTAGTAAGTCGGTGACGTCAAGCTGCGTGCAGACGTTGAAAAATGGTTTATCGAAAGGGAGATAAAACTCAAACACCTGCCGTCGTGGCCAGGTGGCTAGATCGATGTAACGGGGCATACTGGGGCATTGTAACTGATTCGCAGCGGGATCGTATCAGCGCACACATGTAACCATCTGCGTCGGCCCTCCCATCTCGTCGAGTGCGGTGCCAATCTCGTGAAATTCGCACGCGTATTGATGTTGGCGAGCAAAGTGCGAGACCCATTCCTGGAACTGGCTCCTGGTCCATTCGAAGCGGTGATCTTTGTGGCGCAGTGTTGGGACGTCATTCCAGCGGACGTTGTACTCAAAGTTCGGTGTTGTGAGTATCACCAGGGCGGGCCGGATGTAGCCGAATATTACCTGACCGAATGCGGTCAGGCGGGCAGCGTCCAGATGCTCGATGACTTCGATCGCAGTCACGGCAGAGAAACCGAGAAACCTCGGATCGGGATTGGTTGCGAGTGCCTGGATAAGTCTGATGCGATTCTGAATTAAGTCATTCGGCAACAGACTCAATCGCCGCCGGGCGGCTCCAAGCACCGTCGTCGACATGTCAACGCCGAGCGCGCTTTTGATTTGAGGCTCAGTTGCCAATCTCTCGAGCAGCATTCCGGATCCACAGCCCAGGTCGAGGACAGTGGTCGTGCCGTGAACTTTGAGAGCGGCGATCACGCCTTGTAGTCGTGCTTCCTGAAGATTTTGTGGGGGATCCTGCGAGTCTGTGATCGGTTGATCCGGCAGTTCCAGTGCCAAACTCTCCGCCGTTCGGCAAGCTGTCCGCGAGACGAAGATGCGACATCGTAGAATGCCCTGGCGCAGTTGAGGCATCGCGCGATCCATGCTGACGACGTCCACTTTGCACCGCAATTGCTTGCGTAATGCCGCGCGGATGTTTCTGATCGGAGTCTCGGCGAGCCCTTCCACCGCGAGATCGAGATCCGATCGCATGTCTCTAACGTCACGGCGAGCAATGGATCCGAAGAGCCATACACGACTCGCGCCTGCCTGGTACAACAGGGAGGCAGCTTCAGCAGCCTGCTGCATGCGACGTTGGCGGAGGACTTCTATCATGGCTCCGCTGTTTGCTCCGGGCTCAGATATGCAGCGAACTGAGCGTCGTGTGTTGAAGAAAGACGAAAGCCAACTGCGTTGAACTCTCGCGGCCATTCGCTGCGTGCTCCCAGAGCCTGCCACCAATGCTGCATAGCCGCGCGGAGCTTCGGCCGTTGCGTTAATGCTTGCTGAACGCTTACGGCAACCGCGCGCGATCCTTCAGGTAGGGTGCGAGTGAGAATTTCCAGTTTGCAGTCAATGACACCTGCGACCTCGCGAAATGAAAGCACGCAGGCCGCGGCCGGCAGAATCGCATTGATACCCGTGAACGAAGTCAGGAGGTAAGCAAGTTCGGCCAATCTGTGTGAAAGGCCGGCGGCCTTCAAAACACGCTGCATCGCCAGCAGTGGTACTTCGTCACGACAAAAGAAGTAGAGACGCGGATCGGAGTCGTGTCGATTGAAGGAGAATGAAGCGAAGTGCGGCGTCAGGCCCGGAATGGTATCTAACGCGATATTGGCGATGGTAGAGAGTCGCCCGGGAAGTGCATCAGGAAGTCCGCTGGTCCACTCGGAATAGATCTTCACTTCGGCGAGACCGTGATGATCGAGAGTGGCGCCGAGATATGCACCAAATCTCGCCGATGGTCCGAGGCATAGGTTACATAACGAAGCGAGAGGTTTTTCGTAGTCGACGTCACGCGGGCGGAGTTCGGCAATCCAGCGGGTGGCGATTGCAGCCGAGTGTCGACGACGCTGTGCGGGAGTCAATCCGCGAAAGAAGGGTTCGAAATCCACGCGCAACGCGTGTGGTTGTGTCTCGCAGAATGAAATTTCTAATGGCGCAGAACCGGGCACCAGCGTGTTCGCGCAATATCTCGAGTCACCAAACGCGAGCGGAAGCGCTTCGCCCAGATCATCAACCACAACTCGCGGCATCGGCGGGAGCTCAAGCCTTCTCGCGCAGCGCTCGAGCCACGGCACCGGCATGATTTCTAATCGTTTTGTTTGAGCTACAGCAGCCATAAAAAATGCCTTCGGCGTTATCGGTGTTCATTCAAGCGTGTAGCTGCACAGCACTCCCATATCTTCGACCGAGTCAGGATCGATCACGTCGACTGGACCATCCGGCGTATTTACGATCTTCCGAAGAATGAGCGGGATTTGCGACGGCGCAAACGTCCAGACAGTTTGAGCCGGCTTATCCGTCACAATGACACCCGCTCCAAGGTCGAGCGTCGCGGGCGCCGCTGCTCCCAAGTCGCCCGGTAGTCCCTGCGCGTCCAACCGAATTGAAGCACCTCCCGCCGGGCGCGTGACGTCGAAGGCCAACGGATTCGCGGCGTCGTACGCGACCTTCGTCTTTAAAAGGAGAACCAGACGCTTGAGTCTGATCGTCTTCTGTCTCGTATAGGCCGGGAAAAGATCAGACTTCAATTCCAGTAGGAGCTTCGGCGCCACTCCGCCGGCGGGCTGAGAGCGCAGCAACTGGTACCAGCGCTCGGGAAAATCGTGACGCAAGCTGAACAGACGAAACAGACCCGTCTTGCCTTGTTCCACCTGCATTCGCGTTACGGCATCAAGCAACCCCGCGGTCACGGCGTTCTTCAGAGGCTCACCACCGTCGCGAGCGGTGTAGCGGATGTGCAAAACAGCGTCGCTGATCGTGTCGTAATCAAACTGCCGGAAGTTCGCCGGCAGTTCCAATCGCCACGAACTGATAACACCAGCCCCCTCGAACGGCAGGTATCGATCATCTCTGAAGTCGAGTTCGAAAACGCCGGAATCATCCTGGCCCGTACTCGTCACGATGGACTGTATCCCGCCCACATCGTGAGCGAAGCGCGGATCCTCGATGCCTTGCCACGCGTATTGAGGCTGGACCTGCGAATCACGGCGAACCCGATTGCTCAGCAACGTCAGATGCGCGCTGACACTCGTGTACGGACCGGCGACGCACGGCAGGCTGAGACTAACCGACCTGATCCGCCGGAGATAATGTCCCGGATGATCGATGTCGAAGATCGCCTCCGGCAACTCGAAAAAGCACGAATTAGTCTCGCGCAAAGCAACGAGCGCTTGCGGGTGCAGGAGGTTGAGTGAGATGTGTTTGGTTAGCTCGTGTTCGCGCTTGTTCTGTTCGAGATACGCGACTTCCATTCGCTTGATGTCGCGGAACTGCTGCTCACCTGCAAGCAGACCCTTCTTCAAACTGTCCCAGTAACCGAACTGAATAAAGTTCGACTCCTTGAGACCGAGTTCGTGTTGGTAGGCACGCTCGGCACGTTTCGCAAGATCGTAGGAGAGTTGGTAGGTTTGAAAATAGAGAGTTGAAAGTTGCGTCACCATCCAGTCGTAGAGTTCCTGGTTGGTAAACTTTGTCCTCATCATCTCGTCGACAGCCGTTGCGTTGGCAGTTTGCTGTTCGTGATTTGCCAACTCTGTCTCGGCGATCGCCGACCTGATCTTGGCGGCCTCGATCGATCTCTCCAACTGCTTGAGTTCAAGTTTCGCGAGATTCTCCTGGTTTTTCCACTCGTCCCAGCGCCGATCAAACCCACCCTTGATCGAGGCAGAGCTGGCATCATATTCATCAAGGAACGCGAGAAAATTCATCCCTCTCGCAGTGGCCTGCGCCGCCATGCCGATATTCATTCCGCCCCAGCGCCACTTCACCACCGGGCTTCCGGCCCAACCGGATGCTCCGATGTCGAAGTCTCCGATCAACGGGACAATGGCCGCTACCAACTCAGCAACCTGCGCTTTCACTTGCCAATCGTGCGCGCTGGCCAGCTTAGTCATGTGCAGTTGCTCGTTCTGATTGATTCGAGCGATGTTCTGGTAGAAGTCACGCCGTGCCTCGGTGACGGCTTTGCTGTTCTCGAGCGCCGCGAGACTTTCGGTAGCTTCCTTTATCTGTTGCTGCCGTACTTCGCGGACGGCTTTGAGCAAATTTATTTCCTGACTTGAACGCAATAGAGACAGCGCCTCGGCATCACGCTTCTCCATTGCCGACAACAATGCTGATCCAATCGCTTTGACCTCACTACACAACTCCGTGGCTTTCTGTGCCATGACTCGAAACCGATAACACGGAAGCGGAGCGTTGAGATCGTTAAGCACACTGCCAAGATCCACACCGGCAGCCGCTGCCCGCACAAGCAGGGCGGGGTCGATCGGAGGTTCAAACAACGCCAGTTGTCGAACAACACCTTCGATGTTCATACAGTGACGAATCTTGAAGAGTCGGTTCGCCACAGTGTCCCAATAGCTCAGTAGCTGTTCGTTCCGCGGCACACAAAAATATGGAATCTTCGGAATCGGCAGCGTAGGCGAACGTGACGGCGCCACGACCGCATCCGCGCTCGGCGTAGGAATGAGGTATTCGATTTCGACGAGTCGATTTGAAAAACTCTCGAGCAGCGGATCGAGTGAATTGTACGTCTGCACCTGCGCCTCGGCGCGAGGTGTTATTTCAGTCGGACGTTCTCCGAGAAGATCCGCGGCAAGAATGTAGAGCTGCGTAGCCTCGTTGATCGATTCAATCGTGTCTCGCCGGAAGAGCTGGTCTCCCCAGGCGATAAGACAGTCAAGATATTTCATTACTACCGACTTTTGGAAAGCCGTGAACCGCAGTCGCGCGACGGCATAAGGCGAGAATGGGTTTCGGCGCCACTCAGCGATTTGCGACGAGAGCTGTGGGTTCGGACTTCCAGAGGCGTTCGGCTTCAACAACTGCTCGATTCGTTGTTTTAAATAATCGTCGCGTTCGAGGTCGTGGAATGGCTTGGTGCGCCAGAATTTTCGCGGAGCATCCTCCGACGACGCGCTCGTCGGATCGAAGATGTAATGAAACCACTGCCGCGCCTCTTCGAACCGCTGGTTCTGAGTCAGGCGTGTGGCGATCATCATCGGCGCGTGAAAGAACAGCTCCCAGTTGTACTGCGAATACGCGCCATTCGGCGAAAAGTCGACGTTGTCGATCGGGTGAGCGGAATTTACGAATCCAGCAGTAGGTCCGTAACTAGTGAAGTACTCCTCACGAAGACTCTGCATTGTGAGAGTCATAAGAGCGTCGACGCCGCCTCGATTCAGTTCCTTCACGAAATCACAAACGTAGGGATGGTAAAACGGATAGAAGCGGTAACGCCTTTCCCGCGTTAACGTCGGCGAGAGGTCCTCTTCCGCCAGGCTCTCGATGTCAAGAAAGCGCGCAGCCATAGCGATGTTCTCGTTGACACGGACTGTCTTTTCGGCCTGAACATCAATAATCCCTAACTTGAATCGATCGGGATTAACGACCGCAGCTCCAACTCGCGCGAGAACTGGTTTATCAGCACTCGCGGCACCCCTGTAGTAATGTGAAACGATCATGTTGAAATGGCCGGGATCAACTCTCTCCTCTGTTTGCCATCGGATGCCAATCGGTGTCGGATCTTCCGATTGCACTAACAAAGCGCGTACCCCATCTTCGAAGAAGAACGGGCGGTTGCCCGTCAGAAATCGATCCTGGCGAGGATAGAGTATTTGGTATTGGACGATGCCCGGTGTTGCGCTCAAGGCAATCTCTTCGCGATTTGTTGTTCCATCCACAGGAAGATAGAGCGGCCCCGAAACATCTTCCTGAAAACGCGTCCCATTCACCTTTGTTCCTGTGGGATTAAACACGCCATAGATTCTTGGACCACCTTCGAGAAACGCGTCGCCACCACAGCCGCTGAAGAAGAACGTCTTAACTATCGAATGGTAAACAGTGTGCGGCACGATGAAGACGCCATAATTTGTGTCCAGGTCGGAAAAAGTCGTAGTAGTGGGATTGTCCCACTCTGGCCAAATACGCAAGCCGTCCGGATCGATCTTCGTGAAGAAGACGTGCTGGCTGCGCCCATCGTCTGCCGGGTCATCCTCGATAACAGGCACCTCTGTTTTCACTCGTTGCCGCGTGATCCTTTTAGGCAGCCACTTCCCTTGTTTCAATTCACTCCAGGCGAGTTGCACTTCGAAATATTTTGTTGGCGCTGGTCCGGCAGTGTCTTTCGCAGGGATGGTTGTTCGGGCTTTGATGCTGAAGATGGCCCAGAAGAGATAGAGACGACGATTCCAGACTATGGGAATGATGTGATCTCCTTCGATGTCGAGATCGACTTTTTCCCATGGTGTCCAGCACCCTGAACCGACTCGCCGCCGGTAGTAATAGACGGCAGGTGTAGCCTGGGTTCGGCCAAAGACATGAACCACGTCCTGTTGACCGTCAGCAGCAGGTTGTTCGTACATCCCGACGAGTTCGAGTTTCGCAACCGCATCGAGCTTTTCCAGGTAACGGAGAAAGGCAGTTTCGGCCGTGGCTGTCGTCAATTCATTTTGCAGCAGCTCGTTTTCGAGATCTTTGAAGAAAGGTGTTTTGTCGTCGCGGCTCTCGGGTTCGATCCAATTTTCCGGGTAAAGAAAAACTTTGCGATTCGCTTCCCAGACGCGATAGTTCTTCATCCACTTCCAATCGAGCCATGCATCGTCTTTGCTCACGTCGATGCGGACACCGTTTTCCAGGTGGAGCAGGCAGCGCTGCACGAAGAGTTGCACGGAGCTCAGAGCTTGTTTGATGCGCGAGGTTTTCCAACACGGACTCATTTCGACGTCGATGAGGAAGTATGCAAACAGACCGTTCGCATCATGCCATGCGGGCATTGACGTTCCGTCCGGTAAAGTTAGATTGACCGGCCGAACCGTCAGATATGCGACGAGGGCAGCCCGCTTTTTCTCGCGCAGTAGATCCTGCGCGGGTGCGGCGAGTCTTTGCCAGGCATCGTCACCATGACGCGCTCGCAATGCTTGCTTGATCTCGAAGCTGGAAGACGCGGCCGGGGTGTCACGCGCCCAGTTTCGGGCTTGTGCAGCGCCTGCATTGATGCGACGCGCCAGGGAACGGGCACGTACAAGCAGCGCTGGACCAGTCTCGTCGAGAAGTTGGTTTGGCAGCGACAACGCAACGCCGGAAGGACCAATCAGCTCAACCGTGTCTGTCTCTTCCCAACCCGCGCGCCGTTTCAGAATGGCCGCTACTTCATTCGTCAGCGCGGCACTATTTCCAACAAGCCGGCGTGCGGCCGACAGAATTTCTTCAAGAATGATCTCGCCGTTTCCGCCCAATTGATCGCGCACGCGGCAGAACTGGACCAGTCGCTGTAGCCGCGTGACAAGTGCGGGAACTGAATTGGCGTTTTGCGCGATCGGCAGGGTGTTGAGATCCAGCCAACCAGCCTGAACCGGCGCGGCAAGAGTCCACCTGACATCGCGCTGTGGGACGGTGGGCAGGAAATTCGAATATCGATCGATCTGGCGCGCCGTCATTCGCAGCCTGGTCGCGATGAGCATCGCCTTGCTGAGACGTGTGTATGCGTCGAAGAGCGGCGGGAATCGCGCTGGATCGATGTTGAGAGTCGGGTGGCTTTCCGCAAACCCTGCTGCCAGGAACTGGTCCATAGTCGCAGCGTCCACAAGGTGATCCATTACGGAGGCGTCCGCGTTCAGTGAATCCGAGAGTTTCTGTTTGACGAGCGATTCACCCAACAAGCGGCGAAGTCTCGGTACAAGTCTTTCCAATAAAGTGGCAAATCGCCGTGGAGGCGTAGTTCCCGCAGCCAGCAGCGCTGTCGCTGCTGCTGCGTCGAGGAATACATTTGCGCCGACCGGCACAAACTGCTGTGAGAGCGTGTGCAACTGGCCCACAGCAGTTCTGAAAATCGGATCCACTCCCTGGATCTGAATCAGCTCTTCACGATCCTGCCCCAACATCAATCCGGAGAAACAGAGTTCCGCATTTTTTCGGTCAAAGAAGAAGCGACCTTTCAGCCGGCGCGGGATGAGTCCGGCGGCCGGCATCGATGCTTCTACGAGTGGCGTGCGAAACACCGGACGTTCGAAAGCGCGGACTGCATTAAGAAAAGTGGCTTGAGAAAATGCTGGTAGTGAGTTCAGCGTTGAAACCACCAACTCCACGTGCGCCGGATCCCACTTCAGCAATCCCAGGTATCTGCGCGTAACCTCGCCGTTGACGTCCGGTTCGACGACGAGTCCATCTAAAATCTCTTGCAACTCATTGCGCATCTCCGTGAGAAGTTGCGCGACCGTTTCGACGGCTGGTGTCAGTGGATCGCCGGGCGGCTGTTGATGTCGAAGCAAATAATCGACCTCATCTACCGTGAAACCCGCGTCGACGATCTCTTTTATTGCGTGAACGAATTCGAGCGTGTCTTCCGGATGTGCTGCCGCGAACGGGTCGGCGCCGGTGAGACTCTTCCAGCGAATACACTCGCCAACGGGAATGCCCATGCCGCCGGCCAGCACGGCCCAGCGGAAGAGTGCAGACAAGTTAGCGAGATTTAAAATTCCTCCCGGAGCTTCTACAGCCATGAGCTCTGTCAATTCGGTCGCGGTAATTCCGAGTCCGCCAAAAACTCCGGGCTCGTGGTTGGCAATCAATTCTCCGCCCTGAGCGAGATCGTTTCGTGCCGCGTTGAGTGTGAAAGTGGCGTCGACAGGTTTGAGCACCGAGGGATTGAGGAAGAGTTTGTCGTACAGCGAGTCCTGGCCGGCCGGATCGTCGCGAGGGCCACGGCGAGTGTCGATTCCACCCCACAGCGCGAGCAAGCGGTCCAAAGGAGTTTCAAATTCGTCGTGCAAGCGTTTCACAACGGCAAGCTGCTCGATCAGACGTGGCGAAAGCCTCGCGTTGGGATCTGCTACGCTGCCCTGGAACACCTCAATCGCGAGATCGAGTTCGCGGATGGACCAACCGAGGGAACGCCACAGTCGAACAAACTGGTGAATACGATCGAGAACAGCGGCATTGAGATTGGTGATTTGCAGAAGGTGCGTGTCGCAAGTGTTGGGATCTGCGCCAGCCACCGCTTCGATTCGAATGTTTCCTGCAGGATTCAGCAAACGCGTCGCGAGTAGACGCAAAAGCTCTTCATACGTGAGTCCGGATTGCTTCAGGAATGGCCGAACGTGAGAGAGTGTTTCTACCCAGCCGAGGGCGGCAACCAATGTCTTCGACGTATCAGCAGGATCGGGGATCTCGACCTGATTATTTGCCTGAGAGAGTCCCCACATTTCCCACGACTGGTGCCTGACCACAACAGCCTCGGTCGCCGTAATCAATTCAACTACCTTTCGCGTCAATCCCAGAGTCTCAGACGAGATTGCGCGATCGCCAGGATCGATCGGGCCCTGCTGCGGCTGGAACGCACGCATCAGATCCACGCGCTCGACACCTGCCTTGTTCAGCCACAGCCGGCTTTCCTCGATCCGCAGTTCGAGCGGAAGCTGCCACGGGTGTACAGCCTGCGCGAGAACCCCATAAGCAGCGGCGTTAATATGACTCGGGTTAGCAGCCAGTTCTGCTTCCGACCCAAACGTTTGATAGCCAACCGCCGTCACTCTGGGACCGTTTGCGCTGGCAGCGATCGAATACAGCCGGCGATGATCTGTGATCAGCCATTTCGTCGCATTCTGGACCACGACGATGAACGCGTCGGACGCAAGGTTTCGCTTCTCACCATCGAATGCGTTCCGAATAGCCTGCGTCAGGTTGCGCGCATTCAGGTCGGCGACACTTGGGAGCGGCAGGAGAAAAGGCGTGAACGGGCTGATCGCGTTTTCCAACACCTCACAAGTGAGATCGATATAGGGCAGCGCAACATTGGTGTTATCGCAAGTAAGCTCAATGTCGCCGAGGTCTGGCCTGCGTGCGAAAAGAAGATCGCGCAGGTTGGTCGACTGCTTCGCACCGCCCGGAAGTTCTTTATCAACCTTGCGCTCTTTCAGGTAGGCGAGCAGCTCAGCTAAATACGCCGCAGGACTGTGAACCGAACGGCACTGCTGGCAACGGCAAAGATCGAAAGTCCCGAAGAGCGTTTCCCAATCCGGCAGCCCATCAACTTTGGGCTGAGTTTCGGGCACGACAAACGTCGGCGTCTTAAACCACGGCGCCGTATTGGCTATCAAGTTCAGAGCAGAGGCTACGACGTGGTCTGCCTGCGCGTAGATTTGCGCGGCTGCGATCGGTCCGCCCAACACGGGACTAAATTGGTTGATAAAACTGATACGGCCGGTTTGTTGAATGGCGGCCGCCGAAGTTAATCCAGCGTTCAGCAGCGGCGCCATGCGTTCCTGTGTGGGTACAAGTTTCGACAGTCGCTGACGTGACTTTAAATCCTCGAGCAGGGCCGCTTGATTGCCCACACCCTTGAGCAGGTCAGCGTGCTGTTCGATGAAATTCGTAATCGGCGTGCGCGTGAAGTCAAAGCTGACTTGCGACTTTATGACATTACTGAAAAAGACTTTCGTGTCGGCCGGAGCACTCTTGTCGTCCTGAATTCTGTGGGCCAGAGTTTCGAGAGGAAATGCGTCCTCAATCATGCGAACCAGGACACCAGCGTAATTCGCTGCTTTCTCTTTGTCGTCCTTCCCGGCAATCTCGGGTGGAAAGCTGACCTTGCCTGCGGCGTCAGGTTGGCTCACCAACTTCTCCCACTGGTCGCGTTTGAAGCCGGCCAGATCGCGAAGACTCTTAACGCCATCGGACCGCAAGCGGCGTATCAACGGCTCGTGAGCCGCCGTCAACATCGCCAACTGCACGCCCAACTGAATATCACCGACGCGATCGCGCAACGCCTGATCGTCACGTAGTGCTTTCCAGAGTTCAGCGGGGGAGCCTTTGTGCTGTATGAGACGATCGGCAAAGAGTCGTTGTTGTTCCGCGCCAAGTCCGCTCGCTCCAAGCACTGCGCCCAATGGTCCGGTTTTCTTGTCACTTAAACCTTCGATCGCTTGCTCAGCAGCGAGTTTTTTGAAACGCGCTTCGATGTCGTCCAGTTTCTCGAGCAAGCTGCCGGGAATGATCAGCTCGTCGACTGCCTCGGTGAGTGACGTTCGCCTGCGTTCGGCGCTTTGACTCAAGATGGCTGAGAGTTTGAACGGGAGTCCTTTTCGTGCAAGGCCGAAGTACACTTCCGGTTGCATCTTCGTGAGCTCTCCCAGTCTGTGTGCACCGACGAGTTGCGCCAGCTCCTTCAGACTCACGCCCAGCTTACTGCTGAGAAATGTGAGCTCCTGGCGGTTTTCATTTTCGTCGAGACTGCCGATCGGCGCGCCTTCAAGCAGCGGAGTTATCTCGGAAACCAATTGTTCGAACTGCGACCACGCATGCTTTGGGCCACCGGGCACGCGCAAAACGACTTTCTCGATCATGCCGGCTTCGAAAATGATGTCGGATTGAACTAAGACACTGTCCTTCTGTTCGCCCTCCTTTTTGCCGATGACTTTTACAAGCAAGGCCACGGTTAATTGGCCCAGCTTCAGCATCTTCTCGACTGAATAAAAGATTTCGAAGAGTCCGTCAGCATCGGTTGTCGACTCGCCGAGGATATTCTCGCGGCGAAGTTGAACGTCGAATGCCTGTACTTTAAGACCTTTGATCGGAAGACCTTTGTCCCAGCGGACTACGCCGCGCACGAGGTGCTGAAATTCGGGTAATTGTTCTGGTTTGTCGGGATCGGTTGGTCTGTCCGGAATCGTTGGTTTATCGGGTAGACCTGGAATCGTTGATATGCCGGGAATCGTCGGTATGCCCGGAATAGTTGGTCCGTCACCGAGGAGACCGAGTTTGCGGAGTAACGCGTTGAGCGCCTTTGCTGTTGCCTCGTCGACTGCACCCTTCGGAATCTTCAGGACTTCCTGAAGTAAATTCACCAGTTCGCTAGTCGCCGGACCATACGTTTGCTTGTCGTGCTCTTTTTGTAGAGCCGCGGTCAGCTTCTTGCGAGCAGCATCATCCTCCTTCAGTATGACGCCGCGGTCGATGAGTTGTTGCAGTGCGGTTTGCAGGTTGCCGACGTCCGCCCCGGTCTGATTCGGCTTCAAGGGAGACTTGATCTCGTCCATTACTTTCCTCCGAATGATTCACTTACGCAACCGATGTTTTTCGGCAAGGTCGAGAAGCTCGCGCGTCGCAAGATGAGTGGCGCGCTGTTTTGCCTGTTCGAGGGTTCGCCACTTATTCTTTCGCGTATACTCGTTCCGAAATCCGCGAGCGGCTTGCTCCATCAGAAAAATCTGTGTTCGTATTTCCTTTCCATTAACCGAATACGATAAGCGGCCCAGGTCGCAGCAGATCCGTGCCCACACACCCGACTCTTCGTGCACTTCGCGCACTGCCGTTTCGCGCAAATCTTCGCCGTCCTCGATCTTGCCTTTGGGTAAAACCCATTCGATCGAGCCGCCGCTGCTTTCGACGAGCAGGTACCTGACCTGCCGGAACCAGGGTTTACGAAACACCACGCCACCCGCGTGAGTTAGGTCACTGTTCGCGCGCGCTGTTTTCTCAATCTTGATTTGTCCTTTTTGTCCCGCGAGAGTAATCACCGACCAGTAGGCGTGGTTGGTGGCTTTGTAACGTTGGTCCATGAAACGCCAGAGCGTAAGTGGCAGCAGCGCCGCACCGGCGATGGCCCATCCCCGGTGGTGGTTCAACAACGCCAAAGCGACCAGCACAAGCAAGACAATCACAAAGCACCGGAAGAACTTGGAATCAGCTTCGAAACGCTGCACGGTCGCGAGGCCTGTGGGACTCTCAGTCGTCAGCACCGCCTTGCACCATTGAAAGTGGTTGATTGCCTTCTTAGCCCGCAGCGGTGACAAGTACAACGCTTTGATCGTGCCGGCACGTTGGACGGCCAGGTCGGTCTCTCTTTTGAACACCAGCCAAACCAACAAACGTATCCACCACCGTACGGGCCTGCCGCGCCGCGCGAGCTGTTTGATCTGATTGTTTTGTGTGCGGCGCCTCAGCCAGTCGTAAAACTCGTCCAACCAGGAACCGAGCAAAAAGGCGAGATGGCCCAACACGTAGCTGGCAACCACAAAAGCGGCCCAACCTTTTGCGCCGTCAAGCTCCGGCAATCTTTGTGCAACCCATGCGCTTTGCTGGAGCTCACCCTTCAGCAGGAACGTGAGCAACGCGCCGGGCAGCAGGATCGAGAAAAAATCGATCAGGCCGACGAAGAATTTTTGCGGTTCAAAGTCCATATGGTCCTACCTGACCTTTAAGTAACCCTGATTCTTAAACCACTCCGCCAGTTTCGGATTCATCTTCTCAATCCCTAAACGGTTAAGTTTGTACATGGCAAAGGTCTCAGCAAATCCTTCCTTCGCATTGGTGCCCGCGTACTCGGTGACCGGCGCCATCCCTTGGGCGAGCGATTTAAATTCACGCTCTGCTGCAGTGAGGTTATCCTCCGGTTTGACGGCATCAAGTTCTTTCTCACGGGCAGCTAGTTCCGTCTTCGCTTTCTCATATTGTTTTTTGATCTGCTTTTGTTCTTTTGTAGAAGTCGCCGCATCGAATTTATCTATTAGATCGTTATGAGCGGTCTCCGCAGCCTTATATTTAGTCGCGGCCTTTCGGTAATCAGCGGTCGCCAATGCATGACCGATCTCGTGTAACGTGTCGAGTCGACTCTGCAACTGTGCTTCACCTACCTGTTGCCCGTCGACTTCGAGATGAAAGGTGGTATTAGGATCGAAGGCTAAGTCGTATAGCGAGATCTTGAATGACTTTTCTTTCATATTAAACTCATGCAAGCCTGCCTCTTCCTCCCCCTTTGGTGAGTAATCCGGGTCGTGCTCCTTTCGACTCTCGCGATCCTTCCAGCGGAGAAAACGATATCCCTTCAGCACCTCAGCTTCTTTCGGCTTCAGTTGTTCCAGCGCCCATTTGAGATCTTCGATATCGGAAGCAGACCAATCCTTATCGCCTTTCTCGATCGTTATCCCATACTTCCTCTCGAGCGTCTTCTTTGTCTCCTCGGGTGAAACGAGTTTTTTGGCTGACGGTTTCTTCTGTTCTTTTTGCGGCGCTTTCTTTTTGTCTTTGGAGGGATCTCCACCTTCGGTTCCGCTTGGGTCAATCAGCACGAGCGGCCGGTTCCGCGAATATTGATAAAGATTTGGACCATCTATCAACGTCATCGGATCGCAGCTCGTCCACCTCCCTAACCATGGCGCGTAGTAGCGCGCGCCGTGGTAGTAGAAACCACTCTCCTCGTCGCGCTCCTTGCCGGTAAAACGGTAACGTTTCTTCGTCTCGGTCTGGCTGCGGACGGCTTGATACGACGTCGCACCGTAGGGCGTGTACTCCTCGTAGGAAACGATCTGCGCCTGGTGGTCCAACTCGAGGCTGGCTGAACCGAGATGATTTTCGAACTGGTACCGGATCAGTTGACGCGGTGCTTGATCGTTGGTCGTGTCGAAAGTGCGAGTCTCCACCAGCGCAACGCGGCGCTTGTCGTCCATGATGTGCAGCGTTTCCCGCTCGAGGGTAACTGAGCCGGCGCCGATGGCGCTCTCATGCCGGCGGAAGATTTCAAAACCGCCGAAATATATTCGCTCTTCGATGAGACCCGGCGATCTCTCCACCACCTTGCGCACACGCGTTCCCGTTACATCATAGACGTGCCACGCGATGCCGCCGCCGCCCAGATCGGTTTGGCGCATCTGGTCGCGATAGTTCCAATACATGTTCGGATCAGGCAAACCACGGCCGAGATGAGGCATGCGCACCATGTTGCCGTGCGTGTCGTAGCGGTAATCCTCCACCGCCGGATTGTTGCTGCCAACGGTGGTGTTGCTCAGGCGATTGTTGTTCTTGACCGAGCCGCCGCCGGCGCCGTTCTCGATCAGACTCGTTTCGCCGTACGCATAGGTGCGCGTCCACGACGCGACACCCGGACACGATCTGCGATGAATCATTTCCCGAATGTTGCCCGCTGCGTCGTACACGTAGTTTTCGCAGTAGCGGGCCATCGCGAGGCCGTCGTTCGCTGCCCAATCGATTCCGACGCGCGGCGCATCATCATGCGAATAAGGGGTTGGCGCGCGGCCGACCTGGCCCAGGTGTTCGCGACCGGTTGCCTCGATCAAACGATACGTGGCGTCGTAAGTAAATTCAGCGCTCGGTTCGACGCGCTGGTTTCTGAAAAATATTGTCTGCTGCGCGTCGTCGCGGATGTGAGTGATGTTACCCGCAGGATCGTAGGTGTAGTGCAGATTCTGAATCTGGCAACCAGGCCATCCGCTCGGCGGCTGTTGCGGGCAATCCTCGGGAAAGTCAGGCGCGTGACGGCTGGTAAGCAAATGAATCAGCCGAAGGGTAGACTCGTCGTATTCATAGAAAGTGCTCGCGCGGTTGAGATAGTCGATACGCACGCGCTGGCCCTTTTCGTTGTAATCGATATTGGTGACACCCACTGGAGACGCCGCGACTGTTGCCGGATCGAGTAAGCCCACGGGTTCATCATCACGTTCCAGCCAAACCTGCACTCGCTCCAGCAAATTCGCTTCGTTGAATACAGGCTGGACGATGTTGCGCTTCGCGCGGGCCAGATCACTGTGCGGTGCGATGTGTTGTATCGGCCGGTTTAACGCGTCGAAGCGTGT
>Ga0105237_10004154_pt1 | contig 16875 bp, 12 predicted proteins | sample KBSC24metaG_FD_81520 | JGI IMG/M metagenome (GOLD analysis project Ga0105237, IMG submission 81520) | Corn rhizosphere microbial communities from Kellogg Biological Station, Michigan, USA - KBS C2-4 metaG | ecosystem: Host-associated > Plants > Roots > Rhizosphere > Soil | place: Michigan, USA... | reverse complement strand
GCCGAGCGCCAGCTCGCGCCGGTGATCAAGAGCCGATCGATGCGCGATGTGCAGGATCTCGTCGAGCGGGTCGCGCCGACGGATGCCAATGTGCTTCTCCTCGGGGAGAGCGGCGTGGGCAAGGAAGTGATGGCCAACCAGGTGCACGGCCTGAGCAAGCGCGCGTCGAAACCCATGGTGAAGCTCAATTGCGCCGCCTTTCCGGCGAATATGATCGAGGGCGAACTGTTCGGCTATGTGAAGGGCGCCTTTACCGGCGCGGTGGCCGATTTTCCCGGCATGATTTCCGAGGCCAGTGGGGGCACCTTGTTTCTCGACGAGATCGCCGAGATGCCCGTCGAATTGCAGACTCGTTTCCTGCGGGTTCTGCAGGAGCGCGAGTTCCGCCCGCTGGGCAGCACGAGGACGATTCCCGCGGATTTTCGCCTGATCGCCGCCACGAACCGGCCCGCCGCCGAAGCCCTGCGCAGCGGGGCGCTGCGGCAGGATTTGTATTACCGGCTCAATACCTTCCAGGTGGAGATCCCGCCCCTGCGCGAACGCAAGGAGGACATTCCCGCGCTCGTCTCGACGTTTGTGCAGCGGTTTGCCGGGAGTCTCGGCAAGCCCGAGCCAGCCATCGCGACCGAGGCGTTTGACATGCTGTTGAACTACTCATGGCCGGGCAACATCCGGGAACTGCAAAACGCCATCGAGTACAGCGTGGTCCTGGCCGACCATGGCGTGGTCGGGCCGAAGCAACTGCCGAAGGAAATACAGCTGCCCGTGGCGCTTCAGGCGGCCAGGTCGGCGCCCGCCGCCCCCACGCTGAACCTCGAGGAACAGGAGAAGAACTCCATTCTCCAGGCCCTCGCGCAGGCGCATGGAAACAAGAAGAAGGCGGCGGTGATTCTCGGCATTCACCGCCCGACGCTCTATAGCAAGATGAAGCGGTTTGGGATCGCCCTGCAATAATTCCGCCATTTCCCGTCGCGATTTTCCTGGAATTCGGCATTTTGCAGTCCGCCATTTCCCATCCTCATGCTTCGACACCGCGAAAAAGTCCTCGCTCACGCTGAACAGCAGCTCCGCTCCCAGGGGCAGTTGAGTTCGGCGGAGCTGCTTTCGCTCTACAAAAAGTTCCTCAAGATCGAGAACCATCGCATCCGCTTGAAGCACCACAGCGGCGGCGGGGGCCGCGAGATCTGCGCCCAGCGCGCCAGCCTTGTGGACGTGGTGCTGCGGCACCTGCTCGATGCGGCGGTCGAGTCCAGCCCGAACCGCGCGAAGCTGCCGAAAATCGGGCTGGTGGCGATCGGCGGGTATGGCCGCGGCGAGCTGAATCCGTTCAGCGACATCGACATCATGTTCCTGCACGACGACTCGATGAAGCAGCTCGATCCGCGGCTCAATGAGATCGTGCAGCAGATCCTCTACATGCTGTGGGATGTGGGGTTCAAAGTCGGCCACTCGACCCGCTCCATCTCCGGGGCGGTGAAGCAGGCCAATGAGGACATGCTCTCCAAGACGGCACTGCTGGAATCGAGGCTCATCGCCGGCGACGACGATCTCTTTGCCAGGTTCCGGATCGCGTTTGTGAAGAACTGCGTCGAGGGTTACGTCGACGAGTACATCGCCGAGCGCGTGAAAAACCAGGCGGAGCGGCACGAGAAATTCGGCCAGACCGTTTATCTTCAGGAACCCAATATCAAGAATGGTTGCGGCGGCCTGCGGGATTATCAGAATCTCCTGTGGATCAGCTTTTTCAAGGAGCGCGTGCAGACGACCGCCGGACTCGTGGAGAAAAAGCTGCTCAACGAGGCCGAGCGCCGCCAACTGGATCGCGCCTACGATTTCCTGCTGCGGATCCGGACGGAGTTGCACTATCTGAACAAGCGTTCCGCCGATGTGATCATCATGAGCCAGCAGCTCCAGATCGCAAACAAGCTGAATTACCCTCAGAAGAATTTGCTGCGCCGGAGCGAGGCGTTCATGCGCGACTACTACCAGCACGCGCGGAATATCTACTCGATCACCGAATTGCTCTCCGAGCGGCTGTGCCTGCCGATAGGCCCAAAGAAACCCGGCGGATTGCTCGGTTTCCTGCGCAAGCCCAAGCCGGTCAAGACCGAGGAATTTGACGGCTTCTACAGCGTCGACAACCAGATCTTCGCGGAATCCTCGAATATCTTCAACCAGGAACCGGCGCGGATGATGCGCCTGTTTCAGCACATGCAGCAGCGCGGGCTCGATTTGAGCCCGGAACTGGCGCAACTCGTGCGCCGCCGGTTGCATCTCGTGGACCGCACCTTCCAGTACGCGCGCGCCACCCGCGAAACCTTCCTCGCCATCTGTTCGCGCAAGGGGCAGGTGGGACGGATTTTCCGGGCCATGCACGAGGTGGATTTCCTTGGCCGCTACATCCCGGAATTCGGCCAGCTCACCTGCCTGGTGCAACACGAATTCTTCCACCGCTACACTGCGGATGAGCACACGCTGGTGTGCGTGGAGAAGCTCGACATGCTGGTCGATACGCCGGAGCCAAAATTCGCGGAGTACCGGAAGCTCTTTCGCGATCTGGAGGATCCCGCCGTTCTCTATCTGGCCATGCTCCTTCATGATACCGGCAAGGCGGCGAATGCCAAGGTGCATGCCGAGGCGAGCGCGCTCTTCGCGCAGAAAGTTTCCCGCCGGCTGCAACTGACGGCCGAGCAGCGCAAGGCCCTGGTTCTCCTGGTCGACAATCACATCGTCCTCTCGATGACCGCCCAGCGCCGGAACATCGAGGACCCGGCGACGATCGCGGAGTTCGCCGGGCTGATCAAGAGCCAGCCGAATCTCGACGCGCTGATGCTCCTCACGCTGGCCGATGGCCAGGGGACCGGCGACGAGAATTGGTCCGACTGGAAGGAAGGTCTCGTCTGGGGGCTGTTCCGCAGCACCGCGCTTTATCTGGCCGATGGCGAGGCGTTTTACCGGCAGCGGGCCATCGAGCGGGAAGGCCTGCGCGACGCCGTGCGGAAAAAGATGCCGGCGGAATTCCGGGAGGAGATCGACGCGCATTTCGAGCACATGCCCGAGCGCTATTTCCAGACTTACGGCGTGAACGATATCTCCGAGCACATCCGGCTCTTCCGGGAATTTCTGGAAGTGCAGTATGACGAGAACCGCTCGCCCCTGGCTCCGGTCATCAAGTGGGTTGACCACCGCAATCGCGGCCACAGCGAGTTCCTCTTCTGCGGATGGGACCGCGAGGAACTGCTTTCGCGCATCGCCGGTTCGCTGAGCGTCGCGCAGTTGAATATCCTGGGCGCCGATGTCTTCACCCGCACGGACAACCTCGTCCTCGATATCTTCCGCGTGTGCAACACGCAGTTTGAGTCAGTCACGGACGAAAAGGACATTGCGCTGGTGGAGAAGCGTCTGCGCCAATCGCTGGAAGCGGAGGAATTCGATTTCAATCCGCTGATCGCGAAATCGCTCAAGAAGCGCGGATACCAGCTTTCGCAGGAACTCGACTTCCCGACCCGGATCGTCATCGATAACGACGCTCACCCTGTGTATACCCTCGTCGATATCCAGACGCCGGACCGCCTGGGCTTGCTCTATCGCCTGCTCAATGCCTTCGCGGAAACGGGGGTGCAAATCGCCCTCTCGCGCATCGCTACAGAAAAGGGCGCGGCGATCGACGCCTTCTATGTGACGGATGCGGATGGGAAGAAACTGCGGAGCGCGTCCACGATCGCACGGCTGCAGAAGGCGTTGCAGGTCGTCTCGCAAGCGACGCCGGCGCACATGGCGTAAGATGGCGGCCAATGAAGAAGGGATGTGAGTTGGAAGGACGCATGGAGGAACTCCAGATTGATATGCCGTCAGCCACCGTTCGCTTGTGCCATTTGGCGAGTGCCCTTTACTCGTCATCCTGAGGAACGAAGAACCTCTGATCTCTTCCGACATCTGACGCCACGCTGGTGAAGAAAGGCAGAGATCACAGGTTCTTCGCTTCGCTCAGAATGACGGGTGGGGGAGCGCAACGAGAAATTCAAAATCTGTCCCAAAACTCACCCAGGACATCAGGTCCATGACGCCCCAATTCCCGCGCATCTTCCTCTGGCACGTGGTCCGGCATCTGCGCCGGCACCCGTTGCTCGCGCTGCTCAATGTGCTCAGCGTCGCCTTGGGGATCGCCGTCTACCTGGCCATCCAGATCGCCAATCACAGCGCGAACCAGTCATTCGCGGCGGGGATCGACCTCGTCGCCGGCAAGTCGCACCTCGAGGTGCGTGGCGATGTCGATGAGACTCTCTGGCCGCGTCTGGCCCGCGAGCCTGGCGTGAAAGCGGTGACTGGTTTGGTGGAAGGTGTGATCACCTTCCCGGATTGGCCGGGGGAATACTTGCGGGTTATCGGCGTCGATTTGTTTAGCGGGGAGCCGTTTCGCACGTTCACCATCGGTCGCCAGGGAAAGAGCCCCCCGCTGGAATACTGGATGGGACGTGGACCGGCCCTGGCGTTGACCGCGGAATTTGCGAGGGCGCGCGGGCTGAAGGTGGGTGATGAAGTACGCATCGTGGTGAACAGCGAGGTGCGCACGGTGCGCGTGGCGGCTCTGATCGAAGGGGGCGATTCGCCCGGCGCGGCCCAGTCGCGCTTTGCGGTCATGGATATCGGCTGGGCTCAGGAACTTTTTTTCCGGCAGGGGCGGCTGACTTCCATTCAATTGCTGCTCGATGATCCCGGCCACGCCGCCACAGTCGCCGCGCAGATCAACGCGGGCCTCCCGCCGGGCTTGCGAGCCGAGCCTCCGCGGCAGCGCAGCTTCCAGGTGCAAAATATGCTCTCGGCGTTTCAACTCAATCTCACCGCACTGAGCATGGTTTCGCTCCTGGTCGGCGTCTTCCTGATTTACAATACGATTTCGGCGTCGGTCGCGCGCCGGCGCGTGGAGATTGGCATTCTGCGTTCGATGGGCGCGACGCGGTGGGAAGTGCGCAGCTTATTCTTGGGGGAGGCTGTGGCTCTTGGCGCCTGCGGCATCGTGCTGGGCGGGCTTGGTGGCGTGACGCTGGCGAGGTTGCTCACAGGCGCGGTGGCGAAGACGGTTTCTTCGCTTTACGTACTCCTCAGCATCGACCGGAGTTGGCTGTCGATGGGGCAATTCGTAACCGCGGGAATCTTTGGTCTCGGAGCCGTCCTAATCGGCGCATGGTGGCCGGCTAATGAAGCCTCGCGCATCGACCCCGTGGAGGCGCTCAGTCTTGGCGCGCACGCGGAACAATCGATCGCCCGCGCTCCACGCTGGGGTTGGTCTGGCATCGGCGCGCTCGCATTCGCGGGATGCGGCGCATTGCTCGCCCTGCGCACCGGGCCGCCGGTTTGGGGCTTTGTTTCGGCGTTTTTCATTCTGGCAGGCTTTGCGCTGTTCTCCCCGGTAGCAACTGCGAGTTTCGGCTGGCTGGCGGCCCGGATCGATCGCGCGGGTGCGATCTGGCGGCTCGCGGCGGATCATCTGCGCCAGTCCATTCATCGCAATGCGGTCACCGTGGCGGCGCTGGCCGCGGCCATTGCCATGATGATCGGACTCACGGTGATGATCTTTTCATTCCGGGAGAGCGTGGATGCGTGGATCAATCGCGGCATTGTGGCCGATCTCTTTATTTCGCCGGCTTCCAACGAGACCATCGGCCTGGACGCGGCGGTGCCGCCGGCGACAATCGCCTGGCTGCGAGCGCGCCCCGAGGTGCGGGCCGTCGACACATTTCGGGAGATGGAATGCACTTTCTCGCTGCGGCCTCCGCAGCCGGCCGGAGAAAATGTCGCGCGCCTTGCGATCATCGAGGGTGAGTACCGGCGCAATCTCACCTTCACCGGGGGAAATGCCGAGCGGAAGATGGCTCGCGTCATGCAGGAGCATTGCGTTGCCGTCACCGAACCCTTTGCCCGGAAATTCCACGCGGGCGAAGGCGACCGCGTGGTCGTGAACACTCCGCGTGGCCCCGCGGAATTCGAGATCGCGGGCGTCTACGCGGACTACACGAGGGACCAGGGGGTCATCCTCATGGCGCGGCCAGCCTTTGACCAGTGGTGGAGCGACTCGCGCGTGCAATCGCTCGCGGTCTACCTGAAAGCTCCCCAAGCGTGGGAAGCGCTCGTCGGGGAGTTTCGAGAGAAATTCAGCCGGGAAGGGGAGTTCGCCATCTATTCCAATCGCGATTTGCGCGCGCGCATCCTGTCGATCTTCGATCAAACCTTTGCTGTCACTTACATCCTGCGCACCGTGGCTTTTCTTGTGGCCATCGCCGGGATTTTCCTTTCGGTGACCACACTCGTCGCCGAGCGCGAACGCGAGATTGGCGTGCTCCGCGCCCTGGGGGCTTCGCGTGGACAGGTGCAGGGAGTGCTCATGACGGAGGCGGGAATGATCGGCGCTGTGGCCACGGTGGTTGGGGTGTCCTCCGGCCTGGTCCTCGCTCTCGCCCTCACGTGGGTGGTGAACCCCGCCTTCTTTGGGTGGACGATCACGCTGCGCATTCCGTGGATGGGCGTGCTCGCGACTCCGCTTTGGATTATTCCCGCCGCGCTCGCCGCCGCCTGGTATCCCGCCTGGCGCGCCAGCCAGAACCCGATCGCGAAAGCGGTCCGCGAAGAATGAACAGGAATGCAAAAACGGAGCCGCGGCCCAGGCGAGTGAGCCGCCTTGTCCCCGGTATTCGTCGAGTGCTTGTGTTCCTGATGCTGCTTGCGGCCCCGCTGCACGCGGCCGATTGGCGAGCGGCCTTGCCTGGCTGGCGCTACGAGTTCCCCCGCGACCACCGTATCCATCCCGATTTCAAGACCGAGTGGTGGTATTTCACCGGGCGGCTCACAGATGAAAAGGGCGGTGTCTATGGCTACCAACTCACCTTTTTCCGCCAGGGGTTGTTGATGCCTTCATTACGGGGTCAGGCGACCTCGCGCTTCGTGGTGGACGATTTGAAATTCGCGCATTTCGCGGTGAGCGATATCGCAGGGCAACGCTTCCACTTCGAACAGAAGGTCGCCCGCGGGGCCTTTGGCGAAGCGGGTTTCGGGGACGAGCGGCTGGCTTGGATCGATGACTGGTCCCTCGAACTCCTCGCCAGCGGCGGATTCAAATTGCGCGCCCGCACTGGCGAGACTGCCCTGGAACTGGAACTCGCCAACACCAAACCGTGGGTGATTCATGGCGAGAACGGCGTCAGCCAGAAGGCCACCGGGGAGGGACGGGCCTCGCACTATTTTTCCGGCACGCGACTCGCCAGCTCGGGAAAGCTGATGCTCGGCGGAAAGACGCGGACCGTCACCGGAGAGAGCTGGCTCGATCGTGAGTGGGCGAGCAATCAGCTTACGCCGGAGCAAATCGGCTGGAATTGGTTCAGCCTCCAGTTTGACGACGGGACGGAACTCATGCTCTACCAGACGCGGACCCGCGCTGGAGGCGTCGACCCGAACTCCAGCGCGACCTTCATCCACCGCGACGGTACTGCGCAGCATCTCCGGCGCGAAGATTACCAACTCACACCCCTCAAGGATTGGACGAGCAAGGAAACGGGTGGGCGATATCCGATCGCATGGACGCTAACGGCGCCGAAGCTGAACCTGGAGGCGCGCATCACCACGCCGCTGGATTCCCAGGAACTGGTGCTGCGACCGGTGGCGTACTGGGAGGGGCTGGTGGATGTGACGGGGGTGCGCGATGGAGCGAAGATTCACGGGCATGGGTATATGGAACTCACGGGCTACGCTGGAGCGCTGGTGGGGCTGGCGGAATAGGCGGCAATCGCCGGCAGAGAAGGCCCAGAGCGTCGCTTGCGTTCTTGTAGTGCGGCGCTGCTGCGCCGCTTTCGGAAAGGGGCGAAGGTGGAGGCTGGGTGGATTGCAACACATGGGTGCACGAATCCCATTCCAGCCGTCGCACCGCCTTCGCCCCCTTCCGAAAGCGCCAGAGCACCGGCGCACTACAAGACGCTGGCGCGAATTTCGTCGCTCCGTATGCTTGTCGCGGTGCCTCTATATGTCGCGGCCGAGGCCGCTCCCGCCTCAGATCAGCCCCAGCTTCATCTTCCCAGCCTCGCTGATCATCGCCTGGTTCCATGGCGGGTCCCAGACCAGTTCCACATCCGCGTCGCCGACTCCGGCCACGCCGAGCACCTTTGATTTTGCTTCGGCGGCGATCGTCGGGCCCATGCCGCAACCGGGCGCGGTCAGTGTCATCTTGACGTCCACTTTCGCGCCATTCGCCTCTCGGGGCGTAATGACGCAATCATAGACGAGACCGAGGTCGACGATGTTAACCGGGATTTCCGGGTCGTAACAGGTCCGCAGTTGGTCCCACACGGCCTTTTCATCCACAGGACCTTCGGCCACGACGGGCGACGCCTTCGCGGCCGCACGTTCCAGTCCGAGCGCGTCGGCATCTTCATCGGCGATGCGGGCCAGGCCGAAATCGGTGGCGACGGTATAGCTGCCCCCAAGGGCCTGGGTGATGAATACGGTCGTGCCCTTTTCCAGAGTGATGACATCGCCGCTCGGAATGCGCGTGGCAGCGCAATCGCGGGTGAGAGTTTTTTCGGTATTTTCGTGCATGATATGAAAAGCGGGATTTTGGGCGGGATGAGGTGTGGCGATACTCAGGCCTGAGGGGCCTTCAGCACCACCTTGACCTTCTTCTCCGGTGCGGTGGCCGCATGGAGTTGATCGAATAGTGTGGTGGCCTGGACCGCCGGCTTGGGCGCCGGGACAGGCGCCGCGGTGGTGGCTGGAGGCTGTGGTGTGAGAGCGGAGCGAAGCGCGCCTTCCACGAGTTGGGCGCAGTGGATTTTCATCGGCGGGAGCGCTCCGAGCGGCGCCGAAAGATCGGCGCCTGACATGGAAAGCGCTTCTTCCACCGTTTTCCCGGCGATCAGCTCGGTGGCGACGCTGGCCACGGCGATGGCTGTCTCGCAACCGAACGTCTGAAACGTGGCGCGGTCGATGACTTTTTTCCCGTCCTGCTCCTTGAATTTCACCCACATGCGCAGCATGTCGCCGCAATCGGGGCTGCCGACCGTCCCCACGGAGTCGGCGTTTTCCATCTCCCCAAGGTTTTTGGGATTGGCGATGGCGTCGTGGATGCGTTGCTGAAGGTTGTCGCTCATGAGAGTGGGTTGTCGATAAGGCTATTCCACCTATTCCAGTTCATACCGGGGCAGATTTGGGTCGATCTCCTGGCTCCAGGCGTCGATGCCGCCGCGCACGGCCCTCACATTTTCGAAGCCATGCCCGGCAAAATATGCCGCGGCATCCATGCTCCGCGCACCCTGGTGGTCGATGATCGCGAGCAAAGCCCGGCGGTCCCACTTCATCAGGATCTCCTGCATCAACTCCTGGGTAAAAAAGATCGCCCCGTCGATGTGCACGGCGTCGTATTCCTCTCGCGTGCGGATGTCCACGAGCTTCGCTTCGGGGTCGCTCTTGAGCGCGGCGGCCAGTTCCGCGGGCGTGAGTTGCGTCTTCAGGTCCGCCTCGTGGCTCGCCAGGATGTGCTCCACGACTTCCCCGACGGGCAGCGAATTGTTCCGCGCGCAGACCCCCTCCAGAGTCTCGTCCGGTTGAAACCCGCAACTGGAGCAGCCGCCGATGTGATACCGGCGGAAAAGCGCTCGCTGGGCTCCAGGATAGTGCTGGAGAAGTTCGCGCATGGTCATGCTCGGGTCAAATGTCGTAGTAGTGGACATGTGGGCAACGTAGCGGGGTCGGACGCGCCTGACAAACGCCTCTTTACCCCTTTCGACACCCCGGCTACGGTCCCCGCCTCTCATGCGATTTCAGACACTTAACGAAGGCCGGTGGATTTTCTTCGTCGTAGCCCTCCTGGGCTGGGCGGGGCTCTTCTTCGCCCAGGCCTGGCTGGTCGTCCTTGCGACTCTGCTCCTGCTCTTTTGCCTCAATTTCTTCCGCGACCCGAATCGCGAGGTTCCACCCGGGGACGACGTGGTGGTCGCGGCCGCCGATGGCGTGGTGGCCGACATCATCGAGATCGAGGAAAACGAGGTGCTCAAAACCAAGTGCCGCCGGGTGGGAATTTTCCTCAATGTCTTCGATGTGCACGTGAACAAGGCGCCGATCGCGGGAAAGATCACGTATCGGCAGCACCATCCCGGCCTGTTCCTGGATGCGCGGGACCCGGCTTGTTCTGAAAAGAACGAAGCGCTGACCTGGGCGTTTGAGGGCGCGAAGGCGACGCTGGTCGTGCGCTTGCTCACCGGAGCCATTGCGCGGCGCATCGTGCCCTGGTCGCAGGTCGGCGACAGCGTGCCCAAGGGTTTCCGTTTCGGAATGATTCGCTTTGGTTCGCGTACCGAGGTCTATTTGCCTATGGACGCCGAAATCACTGTCAAGATAGGCGACCGCGTCAAAGGCGCTTCGAGTGTGATCGCCAAACTCGCCTGACCCATGAGCGACGACGGAACACCGAAGATTTATCTCCTGCCGAACCTGATGACGGCGGGAAATCTTTTCTGTGGATTCGCCGCCACGCTCAAGATCCTGGAAGGGGCGCTCATCCAGGCTGCGGCCGGTTCCGACCTGGCTGCTGCGGCGGCTGCCGCGGACGCCGCATCCTCCAATTTCAAGACGGCGATCTGGTGCATCCTGGCCTCGTGCTTTTTCGATGCACTCGATGGGCGGCTCGCCCGGCTCGGCGGACACGAGAGTCCATTCGGACGCGAATTCGATTCCCTGGCAGATATCGTCTCGTTCGGCGTCGCGCCGGCCCTCATGGTCTACCGTATCGTGCTCCACGAATTCCCGAACGCGGGGTGGATCATCGCCTCGGTCTACCTGATTTGCGGGGCCCTGCGGCTGGCCCGCTTCAATTGCCTGGCCGCCGCCAATTCCGAAGCCGCCAACAAGGAGTTCCGGGGTTTCCCCATTCCCGCGGCCGCTGGGGTGATCGCGTCGCTCACCCTGTGCATGCTGTGGTTCGACGAGCGCGGACGCGACATCGGCAATGGAAAATACGTTCTGCCGCCGCTCATGCTCTTCCTATCGTGGATGATGTTCAGTGGATTCAAATACCCGAGCTTCAAGTCGCTCAACTGGCGCACCACGCGCTCGATGCCCAAGTTCCTCGCCATCGTCATCGTCCTCATCGTGACGGTCTTGTACTACCAGTGGATGCCGGCGGTGATTTTCATCATCTACCTGCTCTACGGGTTCCTGCGCCCGTTCCTCTCCCGCAAGATGAAGAAAGAGATCGAGGAGGAAGACGACGATGACGACGAGGAGGAAGAGAAGCAGGAGCCGCTGGAAAGCCCGTAGGCCGCAGGAGCGGAAATTCGGAAACTAGATGAGTGACTTCGCGCAGACGGGGCTCATTTGCACGCTCCAGCGGTTGAACGATACGCATCTGCCGTGGATCGAGGCGGAGTTGGCCGGGATCGCTTCCTCACGGCCCATTGCGCTGGCACTCCCGTGCCATGGGCGCGATCTTCAACAGCCCGCATTTGACCATTTGATCGGAGAGCTTCGGGAAGCGGCGTTCCTTCGGGAAATTGTTTTCAGTGTGAACGAAGTGCCGCCTCCAGCCATGCGTGAACTGGCGGCACGGATCGAAGCGCTTCCGCAGAAGACAACGCTGCTGAACAATGAGACACGGCCCGGTGAATCCGCGGGCAAGGGGACGAATGTGCGCGCCGCCTTTCGTCGCCTGGCTGCAGCGGGGGAATGCGAAATCTTTGTCACGCAGGATTGCGACGTGGCCAGCTTCCGTCGCGCGGATCTGGCGCGGCTGTGTTTCGCCGTGGCGCATCCGCAGCTCAATCATCGCTTTGCGAAAATGTACTACAGCCGGGTGACCGACCGGCTCTACGGCCGCGTTTCGCGGCTCTTCCTGGCGCCGCTGCTCCATGCGCTGGTGCGTGTGGCCGGGCATCAGCCGTTGCTCGATTTTCTCCTGAGTTTCCGTTATCCTCTGGCTGGCGAAGTGGCGATGACCCGCGAATTGGCCGCCGCGCTTCCCGCGAGTAATGGCTGGGGATTGGAGATCGGCCAGCTCTGTGAGGTGTTCCGCCGGGTCGATCCACGCGAAGTGTGCCAGGTCGATGGCGGGGCCGGCTACGACCACAAGCATCAGCCCGCCGCCACGGCCCTCGCCGATATGTCCGCCGAGATCGCGCGTGAACTTTTCGCGCAACTGGCTGCCGAAGGATTGCCTGCAGATGACCCCTTCCGCGAGGCCGTGACCACCGCCTACCGCCGCGAAGCCGCGCACGCCCTGCGCCGGAGCGCCGCCCTGGCGTTGATCAATGCGCTGCCCTTCGACGAGGCAGCCGAGCGGGCGATCGTGGAGACATTCGCCGGACGATTGTCGGGCATGTGAAATTCCCTCCTCGCTCTACGACCCTTTCGGGGGGCGTTCCGAAAAAATACCGATCGAAGAATCCAAGTAGGCCGGCCTCGGTTCGCAACTCCGGGCTTGGTTCGCGGGCGCGCGGCTGCTTTCCTGCCCACCCATGTCGAAGAAACCTGTTGTACTGATCATTCGCGACGGCTGGGGCATCAATCCCGGCGGCCGCGCCCAGGCCGTGGCCAACGGCGACGCTACGCTTCTGGCCAGGACGCCTTTCCACGATCAACTCTACGCCACCTATCCCCAGTCCACACTCAGCGCGAGCGGCATGGATGTGGGCCTGCCCCCCGGGCAGATGGGCAACAGCGAAGTCGGCCACCTGAATCTCGGCGCGGGGCGGATCGTGTATCAGGACCTGACGCGGATCAACAAAGCCATCGCCGACGGCGAACTGGCGAAAAACCCGGTCCTCGTCGAGGCGTTCGCCAAGGCGAAAGGGCATCGTCTGCATTTCCTTGGGTTGCTTTCGGATGGCGGCGTCCACTCGCACCAGGATCATTTGATCGCCCTGGCGAAAGCGGCGAAGGACGCCGGGGTGGATGACATCCTGGTCCACGCCATCACCGATGGGCGCGATACCTCGCCGACGGGCGGTGCGGATTACCTCGCGGCCGTGGAAGCGGGTTTGAAACCCAGCGGGGCGAAGATCGCAACGGTCATCGGCCGTTATTACGCCATGGATCGCGACAAGCGTTGGGAGCGCAACAAGCTCGCCTGGGATGCCATCGTGCTCGGGCGCGGGCCAGTCTCGAGCGCGCCGCCCAGCGAGGCGGTGCGCGCGGCGTATGCGCAGGAGCCGCGGGGCGACGAATTCCTCCAGCCGATCATCTTCGCCCATGCCAACGAGCAGCGGATGCGCGATGGCGATGTATTGCTGTGGTTCAACTTCCGCGCCGATCGCGCCCGGCAGCTCACCGAGGCATTTATGGATCCGGCCTTCACGAGCTTTCCGACGGAAGGCAAGCCTCGCTTCGGCGGCTACTACACGCTCACGGAGTACAAGGAGACTTACGGTGCGCTGGGGGTAAAGGCGATCCTGGCGCCCGCCAGCATGGAGAATCTGCTCGGCGAAGTCGTGGCCGCCGCCGGTCTCAAGCAATTGCGCGCCGCCGAGACGGAGAAATTCCCGCACGTCACTTTCTTCTTCAACGGCGGCAGCGATACGCCGTTTGCCGGCGAGGACCGCTACCTCACGCTCAGCCCGAAGCATTACAGCAAGGATGGCAAGGAGGCGCCGCTGCCCACTTACGATCTCATGCCGCAGATGAGCGCGCCGGACCTGGCCTTTGAGGTTGCCAGGCGGTTGCCGGAATACGATTTGGTGATCGTCAACTTTGCAAATCCCGACATGGTCGGCCACACCGGCGTGGTCGAAGCCGGCATTCACGCCGTGGAAACGATCGACCTCGCGGTGAAACTGCTCGTCGAACGCACGCTCGAACTCGGCGGGCAACTGCTGCTCACGGCCGATCACGGCAATTGCGAAACGATGCGCAATCCCGACGGCAGCCCGAACACCGCCCACACGACGAACCTCGTGCATTTCATCTATGTCGCCGAAAAATCGCCGGGAACGAAGCTCGCGAGTGGCATCCTGGCGGATGTCGCGCCATCGCTGCTGCACCTCCTCGGTGTCCCCCAGCCCGCGGAGATGACGGGGAAGAGCCTGGTTGCAGCAGGCGCATAAGAGTAACGAGAGATTCTGCGTGGCGCTTGCGTTCTTGTAGTGCGCCGGCGCTCTGGCGCTTTCGGATGGAGGGCGAAGGCGGTGGAGGCTGGAACTGCGTACCTTGCTTCGAAAGCGCTTTACGGCAGGGGTGCGCGCAGACTTGAGCGCCCGCTTCCACCGCCTTCGCCCCCTTCCGAAAGCGCCAGAGCACCGGCGCACTACAAGAACGCAAGCGCCCAGCGATATCGCTTCCCGAGTGCCTCGGCTTTTTCAGATTGCGCATCGTCCGCGGATTCGTAGCTTTCCACGCTCCGCGATTTACCCCGTGGTGTAACGGTAGCACAAGGGTCTTTGAAGCCCTTTGTCATGGTTCGAATCCATGCGGGGTAGCGGTGGCTTGACACGAGGCCTTGTCGAGCGGGCTGGTAGATATTAAGGTGGGGGTCTTCGTTCTCTCATGAAAATCTCCAAACGCGGCGAATACGCCCTCCGCGCCCTCATCGACTTTGGCATCGCTCACGAACTCGGCCGGCCCCTGATGAAAATTGGCGAGCTCGTCGAGAAAGAGCGCCTGCCGGTGAAGTTCCTGGAGCAGATTCTCACCCAGCTCCGCGGGGCCGGCTACATCGAGACCAAACGCGGCAAGGCAGGCGGCTATTTTCTCGCCAAGCCGCCGCGCGAGATCAGCCTGGGCCAGGTCATCCGGCTGATCGACGGACCGCTCGCGCCAATCTCCTGCGTGAGCGTGACCGCCTACGAGCCGTGCACGTGCCCGGACGAAGCCCACTGCGGCCTGCGCATGCTGATGCTCGACGTGCGCAACGCGATCGCCCGCATTCTCGACCGCTACGTGCTCGGCGACGTGGTCGATATCACGCTGCGAAAGATGCGCCGCGACGGTGTGCCGATCCCCTTCATGGTCGAGCAATTGCTCCACCCCAGGCCGGCCGTGCAAGGCATCCCGGCGTTCGAAATCGAGAACCCACTCGGAGGCTTTCTGGCCGAGTTGGAGGGCACCAGGGCGACTGGCAAAACCGAGGGGTCGGGCGGGGCGAAGCCCAGGCGGAAGGCCGCCAAGGCGGCGAAATAGCGAGCTGGTCGGATTCCCTGACCGGGATTTTGGACGGTCGGTGTCTCGGGGTGTTTGAGGGGCGATGACTTTGGCGGTGAACCGCAATTACGGTTGACGACTACAGTCCTCGTAATAGCATCGCCGCCCGTGAAAGACCTTCGCCGCGAGATCTTGCTCAGCTTTTGGAAGGTCCACATTCTGCACCACGCCGCGAAAGGACCCGTGCATGGGCAGTGGATGCTCGATGAATTGCGGCATCACGGTTACGAGATCAGCCCCGGGACGCTCTATCCGCTGCTTGTGCGCCTGGAGCGGTTGGGCTGGCTGCGGAGCAAATCCGATCCCGCCGGCGGAGCGCGCGCCCGCAGGGACTACCGGCTGACTCCGAAAGGCCGCCAGATCCTGGCGAAGATTCGGGAAGCTTTGGCGGAACTGCAAGGAGAAGTCGGACACAAAAAGCGGAGCCCCGGGAAGTGAACATCGTCTCCGGTTCCCTCCGCCGGCCAATGACCGTCGTGGTGCTCGTCATCGCGGCCTGCCTCGCCGGCTTCCTCGGCCTTCAGAAAATGTCGCGGGACATTTTTCCGCCCTTGGGGATTCCCACGATTTATGTCGCGCAGCCCTATGGCGGGATGGATCCGGCTCAGATGGAGGGTTACCTGGCCTACTACTACGAGTACCATTTCCTCTACATCACGGGCATCGAGCACGTGGAGTCGAAGAACATCCAGGGAGCTTCGTTGATGAAGCTGCAATTTCATTCCGGCACCGACATGGCGGCGGCGATGGCGGAGACCGTGCAGTACGTCAACCGCGCCCGCGCCTTCATGCCGCCGGGTACGGTGCCGCCGTTTGTCATGCGCTTCGATGCCGGCAGCGTAGCCGTGGGGCAACTCGTTTTTTCCACGGAAAATCCGGCGCGCACGGTGGGCCAGATGCAGGATGCGGCGCTGAATATGGTGCGGCCGCTATTTGCCACTTTGCCGGGTGTTTCCGCGCCGCCTCCCTTCGGCGGCAGCGCCCGCACCATCGTGGTGAATGTGAAGCCGGACCGCATGCGCGCGCTCGGTCTTTCGCCGGACCAGATTGTGCAGGCCATGGCGCAGGCGGATGTGATCAGTCCCAGCGGGAACATGAATCTCGGCGACCAGTATCCGATCGTGCCCGTCAACGCCGTGGCGAAGAACATCAAGGACCTCGAAGGAGTGCCCTTGCGGGTCACGCCGGCGGGCGCGGTGTATGTGCGCGACGTTGCGACGGTGGACGACCAGGCCGACATCATCACCAGCTACGCCCTGGTGAATGGCCGGCGCACAGTTTACATGCCGGTGACGAAGCGGGCCGACGCCTCCACGCTCACGGTGGTGGACCTGGTGAAGAAGAACCTGCCGAAATTCCAGCAGGCGGTGCCGGACGACGTGAAGGTCACGTTCGAGTTTGACCAGACGCCGGTGGTCTTGCGCGCCATCGATGACCTCGTGAAGGAGGGCGCGATTGGCGCGGTGCTCACGGGCTTGATGGTGCTGCTGTTCCTGAGGGATTGGCGCAGCGCGCTGATCGTCGTCTTGAACATCCCGATCTCGCTGCTGGCCTCGTGCTTTGCCCTGTGGGTGAGCGGACAGAGCATCCACCTCATGACGCTCGGAGGCCTCGCGCTGTCGGTGGGGGTCTTGGTCGACGAGGCGACCGTGGCGATCGAGAACATCCATGCCCATCTCGCGCGCGGCGTGCCGCTGGCTCGGGCCG
>Ga0105237_10004153_pt1 | contig 16876 bp, 11 predicted proteins | sample KBSC24metaG_FD_81520 | JGI IMG/M metagenome (GOLD analysis project Ga0105237, IMG submission 81520) | Corn rhizosphere microbial communities from Kellogg Biological Station, Michigan, USA - KBS C2-4 metaG | ecosystem: Host-associated > Plants > Roots > Rhizosphere > Soil | place: Michigan, USA... | reverse complement strand
CGCTCGCCCATGACCGCTACATCGTCATCAACAGCGGTCACACTTTTCACGAGAAGGAATTTGCCGCGTTCAACTATCTGCTGTTTCCACGCCTCGGTGACTGGGCGGTCATGAAGATCGTGCCCGAAGCGGGGCCGTGGCAGCCTTCATCACCGGCTTTCCCCGAGGAAGTCGTGTGCGCCGGCTATTTCGACGAGAGCTGGCAAAAGGCCATCGTCATCGCCCCATAGAATCTCCCGCCATGCCCAAAATCCTCATCGCCGAATGCAAACAGGAAGTGTCCACCTTCAATCCGCACCTTAGCGTCTACGACGACTTCGTGGTGCGCCGGGGTCATGAGCTATTGGATTACCATCGCGTCGTGCGCAATGAAGTCGGCGGGGCGTTGAGTGTGTTCGACGCGGTGCCGGAAGTGCACCTCGTGCCCACCTATAGTGCGTTCTTCATCACGTCTGGCGGCACCCTGGCCAGGGCTGCGTGGGAGCGTTTGGCGTCCGAATTGATCGAGAGCATTCGCTGCGCTCCGCCGGTCGATGGCGTGTATTTCTGCATGCACGGAGCCATGGCGAGCGAAGGGGAACTCGATCCCGAAGGCTGGCTGCTCGCGGAGACGCGCAAGATCCTCGGGGAGGATATCCCCATTGTCGTTTCGCTCGACCTGCACGGCATTCTCACCGATCGCATGATCGAGCACAGCGATGCCATCGTGGCCTATCACACCTATCCGCATGTCGATTTTTTTGAGACCGGGCAACGGGCCGCGCGCTTGCTGCTGCGCATCGTGTCCGGCGCCGTGAAGCCGGTCACCGCGAAGGTCGCCGTTCCGGCGCTGGTGCGTGGCGATGAACTCATCACCGCGACCGGCTTGTTCGGCCAGAGCATCAAGATTGCGCAGGACGTCGAAACCGGGCCGGGCGGGCTCTCCGCCGGCATGTTCATCGGCAATCCGTTCACCGACGTGCCCGCCTTGCAGACCTATAGCTTCGTTGTGACTGACAACGATCCTGCGTTGGCGACGCGAGAAGCTGTCCGCATCGCGGAGAACTTCTGGGCGAACCACGATAAGATGCGGGTTCCGCTGGTCAGCCTCGAAGAGATGGCCCGCATTGCCAAAGCGCACACCGCTGGCACCGTCGCGCTCGTGGATGCGGCGGACGCCACCAGCTCCGGCGCTTCAGGTGACAGCAATGCCGTCCTGCGCAAGCTCATGGAAGCCGGCTATGCGGGTCGCACCTTGCTCCCCATCGTCGATGAACCTGCGGTGAAGAAGGCCATGGCCGCGGGGATCGGCGCCACCATCCAAACCACCGTCGGCGGCACTCTCGACGCGAAGCGATTCACGCCGCTCCCGATCACCGCGAAGGTGCGTTTGCTCGCCGATGGGCGGTTCCGCAGTGAGTCGTTTGGTGAGGAGTGGATCGCGGGCCCGACGGCAGTCCTGGAGGCTGGCAATTTCACGCTCGTGGTCAGCAGTCGCGCGGTGCATCTCTACGACCGTTCCTTCTTTTTGGCGCACGGTCAGGACCCGCAGCGCTTCGATGCCGTGGTGGTCAAATCACCGCACTGCCAGCACCACATGTATGCCGCCTGGTGCGCGCGGATGGTGAATGTGGATGCGCCCGGCTCATCGAGCGCCAATCTGCCCTATCTTGGGCACACCCGCTGCCCTCGCCCCATTTTCCCGCTCGATGCCGGCGTGACCTTCGCGCCACAGGCCCGACTTTTCCAACGACACCCATCCCACCCATGAAGATCAAAGAAATCCGCTGCGCAGGCTTGCGTGGCGCCACCCCCGAAGGCGGCTGGAGCAATGAACTTCGGCCGGAAGACTGCGTGCACACGCTCATCGCCGTTCACACCGAGGAAGGAGCGATTGGACTGGGGAGCGTCTTTACCAATGACGCGCTGGTGCGCGCCTCGCTGGCCGTGCTGGAGCCCTTGTACCGGGGCGAAAATGCCCTCGAACCGGAGCGCGTGAGCGAGAAGCTGCATCAGAACACCTTCTGGCTCGGGCGCGGCGGTTCCGTCACGCACGCCATCAGCGGCATTGATATCGCGTTGTGGGATCTACTCGGCCAGGCCACGGGTCAACCCGTCGGCCGCTTGCTCGGCGGCCGGTATCGCGAGCGCGTGCAGCCGTATGCCTCGCTCCTCATGGAAGAACCCGCGAAGCTGCGCGATCATTTGCTCGCCGTGAAAGCGCAGGGATTCCGCGCTTTCAAGATCGGCTGGGGACCATTCGGCCGCCACTCGGCGGCCATGGATGAAGCGATCGTCAAGGCCGCGCGCGAAGCAGTCGGCACGAACTCGCGTTTGATGGTCGATGCCGGCGGAAGCGATGCCTTCTGGCCGAATGGCTACAAGTGGGCGCTCAATACCGCGAAGATGCTCGCCGCTTACGATGTGCATTGGTTCGAAGAACCGCTGCATCCCGACGCGCTCGAGGACTACGTGAAGCTGCGCGAGCATTCGCCCATCCCCATCTCCGGCGGCGAGGTTCTCACGCGCCGCCAGTCATTCCAGCCGTGGCTGGAGGCGAGCGCCTTCGACATCATCCAACCCGACGTGACCAAGGTCGGAGGCATCAGCGAAGAGCGGCGCATCGCTTGGATCGCGCAGGAGCACGGCGTGCGTTTCATTCCCCACGGCTGGAACACCGCGGTCGGCCTCGCCGCCGATTTGCATCTCGCCTCCGCCTTCCCCGGGACCGATCTTGTGGAATATCTCACCGGCTCGCCTTTCATCGATGAGATCACCGCCGGCGGCTGGCATCTCGATTCCGACGGCATGCTGGCGATTCCGACCCGCCCCGGCCTCGGCCTCACGCTCGACCCGGAAGCCGTGAAGAAATACACGCGCGGCGAACGGTTGCTGGATTGATCCCTACTTCGCGCCCGCCGGTTTAGGCGTTCCCGCGATGGGCGGGGGCGTGACTTCCGCCAGCGTGGTCGCCTCGATGCAGTGATCGATGATGATCGTTTCCGGCACGTCGATTGTCGCGCGGAAGAGGCCGATCTGGAAGAACGCGGGATTCTCGTCCATGAGCGTGGCTGTGCTGACTTTGGGTACCACATTTTCACCGTCGAACCAAACCTCGACGAAGCCCTTGGCGGGATCTCTCGACCACAGAACATGCACCGCAAAATCGTGCCAGCGGCCGGGTGTGAGTTTGCCGGTGCCCTTCCATCGGGTGGCGTAGGGCACGCGGGTGGTGTACATGATGTCCTCGCCGTGCGCTTCGAAAGACATCAACTGGCGCCAGGCATTCCGGACCTCGAAGAAGCCGACCATGTGCATGTCGTTGGTGAACGCCTTGGGCAGGAAAACGCTCCAGCCAAAATAGCGCTCCGTGCCCTCGGAGGTGCCGGGAGGCGCCGGCTGATGTTGGAATTCGATGCGATCATTGGTGCCGCGCTTGGCCACGTTCGTTCCATCGATGCGCAGCGCATATTTGCCTTCGCGCACGGGTTCCTGCACCACCTTGAAATCTCCGATCTTGGGATCGCCTCCCCATTGCGATGTATTGCCGGTCTCGAAATCGCCGCGCCAGATCACATCGGCGTGAAGGGAGAAGGTGGAGAGGAGCAGCGCAATTGCGAGTCGCTGGAGATTCAAGCAGTATCGCCGGGGCAGGGGAGTTGAGTTCATGGGGGAAGGTCTGGATATCCCATTGCAGGCGAAAAATCGAGCCTGATGCGTACGGATCGTTTTATTGGTACAGCGCCCGGGGCACTTCCCCCCACCTGACTTTGACTAAGGTTTTGCAGCCACCTTCGGCACATTCGGCACCAGGCTCGGATCGTATTTCGCACCCGCCGAAACCTGCACGACGGTCATCCGGATTTTCGTCGGGAAGAATTTCTCCGGATCATTGCGCTTGTGGACATGGCCGTTGCCGCCGCTGTTGTCCTTCATTACGAGGTGCATTTCCTTGATGCCCTCGGACCAGATAATCGCGTCGTTTTGCCAGAAGGTTTTCATCGATGCATCCTTCTCATACACGCCCTTCTCCTTGTAGACGTCCGTGATCGTGCACCCGTAGCCGTTGCCCTGGCCGTGATTCGGGATGTAGCAAATATTCCAGACGGTCGGTTCTCCGCCCTCCGGCTTTTCGAAGACCTCCAGGCGGATGTGGATGGTGCCGTTGCGATAGTCCACCGGGGCCGTCCAGTCCTTGGGCCGGTCGGCGTTGAGCATGGGCCCTCTCACATAGTAATGTGATTTATTCGGCGTGGCGTTCATCGCGTCGTCGTGCGTGTAGGTGAAGGTGACATCGAAAAGGACGAACTGGTCGGCGAAGCCTGGCACGGCCGCCGCGAGCAGTAGCGCAAACGCGATCAGCCACGCGCGACAGGATGCGCCGAACCCGCGAGAAATGTGCGCCGCGGGCTTGGAAGTGGATTTGATTTTCCGGGGAGAGGGATTGGTCGGGGAGAAACGCATGGAGGGAAGGGGATAGGGTGAAAGTTATTTGGCGGCGGCGATGCAGAAGAGATGTTTCTCTCCGCGAATGAGCAGGCGATTCGCTACGGGCACAGGGGAAGCGATGACCGGTTCGCCCATCTTGTTTTCGGCGAGCACCTCGAATGTGCCATCGATCCGCGCGACGAAGACCACACCGTCCTCACGGGCCGCATAGATTTTGCCATCGGCCGCGACGGGGGAGGAATAGTAGCTGGAGCTGCTCTTCGGAAGTTCACCCGTCCAGAGTGTCGCGCCGTTGGTGGGGTCGATGCATTCCACCTGTCCGCGATCCCGCACGAGATAGACCTTGCCCCTGTATTCCAACGGCGTGGGGACGAAGCTGCCGACGTCCTCGCGCACCCAGGCGCGGTGTGTGGCGGTCACATCCCCCGAGCCGCCGAGCTTGATCCCATGCAGGCGCGAGCCCCGTCCGTAGGGCACGACGACCATGTTACCCGCGACAACCGGGGAGGCGACGGCCACCCAGTTGTTCTTCGACTCCGGATTGAAATCGCCGCAAGTCCACAGCGTCTCGCCCGTGGCGGCGTCGTGCGCGGTGAGATGCTGGCCGCCCCAGACCAGGAGCGCTTCCTTTCCTTCGTGCTTGATGGCAATCGGCGTGGCGTAGCTATGGTCGCCTTCCGTCGGGGTCACGAAATTGCGCGCGACCTTCCAGTGCAACTCGCCGGTGACTTTGTCGAACGCCGCGAGGTACGACTCCCCGTGATGCATCATGGTGGCGATCACGTCCTTGTCCGTGAGCACCGGCGAGGTGCCGTAGTCCCAGTAGAGCGTGTCCTTGCCGAAGCGTTCGAGCAGGTTCGTCTTCCAGCGCACCTTCCCGTCCATAGCGAACGCGGCGAGATTGCCGCTCTTGAAGCAGGTGTAGATCGAATTGCCATCGGTCGCCGGCGACGGGTTGCTGCCGGAGCCGTTGCGATTTTTTCCCGGTCGCTCCGGACCCAGCGAGGTTTGCCAGAGCGGTTTGCCCGACCAGTCGAAGGCGAGAAGAGCGTCCTGCCCTTCGGAAGGCGCCGTGAGGTAAATGCGCTCGTTCCAGACGATCGGCGTGGAGCACCCTTTGCCGGGCAGATCCGCCGACCAAAGCACATTTGTCGAGGCGTCCCATTTCACGGGAAACGAGCCGTTCTCGCTGCTGCCATTGTCGCGCGGGCCCCGCCAGCGAGGCCAATTCGGAGTGCTATCCGCGAGGGCGGTTGCGGTCGCGAGGACGGCGGAGATGGTCAGGACGAGAGGGGCGCAGAAGCGCGCGCGGGGGAAGCGAAGTGACATGCGGGCTCATTCACGCCGAGGATTTAGAAAAATACAAACCCAACGCTTGGACGGGTGAAGTTTCCCGAGGTCGTGCTAACGCCTTGGCGGACGAGGTGGAGGATCCAGTGGCCGGCCTGGCTGGGGACCGAAGGCCGGGAACGGCGGGGCTGGCGGTGCCGGAGGGGGTGGAAGAACGATCACTTGCGGAGGGAGGGCGGGAGGAGCAGGAACGCCCGCCGGCGGACCAGGAGGAAGCGCGGCTTGTCGCTGGGCGGCTCCGGCGTCCCACTTTTGTTTCAGATGCAGCAGGCCGCAAAGCACCACGATGGCGGCGGCGATTTTGAGCAAGGGCCGCAGGATCGCCATGATCAGCTCCGCCAGGCCGCCAATCGCCACTCCCACGCTGCGGAGAAGAAATGCGCCGGCGCCAAGCAGTGGCCGCAGGGAAATGGATTGTCGAGGGGCGTGGGGGTGGACCGCTCTGGGGTAGACGTGCTGGATTGTCTCGGCTGGAGCGGCAAGCGTTTGCACTGGCGGATCCGTTTGAATTCGCAATTCCGAGGGCTTGAATGGCACGGGCGACAGTCGCAGTTCCGTCGCGGAATCCGTCCCCGCCGCCGGCGCGTCGCCGTGCGCTGTGCCGGCGGCGTTGCCCGTGGAGTTCCGCGAGGATGCGGAGGGTGGAGTGCGGTCGACAGGTCCGTTCGCGTCGGGGGTGGGGATCGCGGTGCGGACCTTGACCTCATCGAGGATTTGCAGGATGGCCGCCGCCGTCTGGGGGCGTGCCATGGGATCCTTCGCCAGGCAGGCGGCGATCGCGCGCTCCCACGCGATGGGGATGGGAGGACGATTCGTCACGCAAAATTCCGCCCGCCGGGCGGCGAGAGGCATGGGAAGCTCATGCATGATCTGGGCAACGACGTCGCCGCGGAAGAAGGGAGGGGTGCCGGCGAGCAGCTCGTAAAGCGTGGCGCCGAGCGAATAGAGATCGTCCAGGTGCGTGGGCCGTTGCCCCATGAGTTGCTGCGGGCTCATGTAAGGAGGGGTGCCGGAGATGCCCATGCGGGCGGAAATACGGCTTCGCGTTTCACTGAGGCTGGAAGCCAGGCCGAAATCGACGATTTTCACTCGCCCGGCGGCGGTGAGGAGGAGATTGCTCGGCTTGATGTCGCGATGAGCAATGCGCGCCTCGTGGTGCGCGTAGTCGAGGGCGGCGCACAATTGTTCGAGCCAGGGGCGCACTTCGTCGACGTCGAAACAGCGGTCGGGCTGGCGCGCCTTTCTCTCCGCCAGCGACTCGCCGTTCACGTGCTCCATCACGATGCCCGCCGTCTTTTCGTGCTGCTCGAAGCCATGCACGCGCACAATGCCCGGATGGGTGAGGGCCATCCCGCGGAGCACCTCTTTTTTCAGGTTCACGATGCCTTCGGTGTCATGCACGATGATCTCGGGCACGAGCTTGAGCGCCACTGGAATATCGAGCACGGTGTCCTGCGCGAGCCAGACGATACCCATGCCTCCCCGTCCCAGCTCACGAAGGGCGCGATACCGTCCGAAGAACGGTGGGTTCGGTTCGCCGGGGACCGCGGCTGGAAGCGCCTCCTCCCCTGGAGAGGCATCCGCGCCGGCGACGATTTCTTGCATGACATTCCCAAAGCTCTCTTTGCCGTGGCTGGAGAGCGATATTTCGAGGACGGATCGGGGCGTCATGGGTAATTTGATGTCGAAATGGTGGCGCGACGCGAGCGCCGCCCCTATTGACAAAGCAAAATCGGGGCCGCACCCCCATTTGCATCAAGGCGCCGGCCGGATCGTGAGCCGGCGGAGAGAGTTTTCGAAGTTGACGAATGCGTGAAATCGCGTCGTGTAACTTGGCGAGTCGCGCGGAGAGGTGCCAAACCGCTGTCTATCGGTGTATGGGCCGAAATGATTTCGGCACTCGGTACTTGCACGCAGTCTGGATTGCATCGTTCCTTGCAACCGGCCATTCCCTCCGATCCATTTTCCTGAAAGCCCGCCATCCGAGAATGGGTTGGGGGAACGTGCGCTTTTGTATCCCATGCCTGTTTCCAATCGCTTCCGAACCACCGCCGAGCGGACGATGTGGTCCAGTTTTCTTCCATGAGCGCTACTGATTTGAATGACAATGTGGCCGGTTCGCCTCCCTCGATGACCGAGGGCGCCAGGTTCGCCGGCGATTATGTGCTGATCCGGCGGTTGGATTCCGAGGTGTGGCTCGCCCAGGACGAAGTGCGCGGCGCGGATGTTTCCCTGCATTTCGCCCCGGCGGCCAAGGACGACCAGGCAATGAAGGAGCTGCGGCTCGATGTCAAAAAAAGCCGCCAGTTGATCCACCCAAATATCCTCCGGGTCTACGATCTGGCCGAGGACGGGGAATGGATGGCTGTTTCCATGGAAGCATTCGAAGGGGAGTCGCTGGCTTCGCAAATCGATCGGCAGCATGGCAGGGGTGGCGCTTTGAGCACCATCCAATCCTGGGCCGTGCAGGTGGCCCGCACTCTCGAAGAGGCGCACCGGATCAACGTCCTCCACCGCGATCTTACCCCAGGCAATATTTTCCTCACATCCGCCGGCAAAGCCCTCGTCGCAAACTTTGGGATCAGTCGTGCCCTGCGCGACGCGCGGGCGCGTGCCGGCGCTTCGCAGCCCGCCGATTTTGCCAGCCCGCAATTGCGCGAAGGGAAAGCGGCGACGCGTGCGGATGATATTTATTCCTTCGGCGCCACTCTCTTTGCCGCGGCTGTCGGAAACGCGCCGTCTATCGCTGATGACGTCTCTCCCCAAGCTCCCACAGGGTTGTCCCCGGAAAGCCTGGCGGCGCTGGAGAGCGCGGGATTGCCGGCGAACTGGCAGGCGACGATCCTGGCATGTCTGGCCCGGGATCCCGAGGCGCGCCCCAAGAGCGCAGCCGACCTCGGGCGTCGGCTGCGCGAGTTGTCGGACGTCGCCACGGCTCCTCCGGCGGAAGAACCGGCGGTGATTGCGGCCTTGGGAACGGCTCAGGTGACGCCCGCTCCGGCAGCGTCTGCATTGGAACCGGCTCCCGCTCCGCCTGGGGCCGAACCGGAGGCGCCACGAGCGCCGGACGCAGCGGTACCGGCCATGCCCGTGGTGAAACTGGTGACGCCCGTGGAAGAGTGGGCGAATCCTAATGTGGGACCGAAGAAGAATACGAGTCAGGCGGCCAGCACGTCCAGGGCACCAGCCGCTGCGAAGCAGGAGCCCGCCCGAAGTGTCACGGAAGCAGGCGCGGATTCGACGCCATCGCAGCGCCCGGGGACCGAACTCAAGAAAGACGCGCCGAGCGACGCGCCGGCGCCTCGCTCGGAGGAGCGCGCCCCCGGTGCAAGGCGTGCCGATTCCGCTTTTGGCAGGCGTCGCGAGAAGTCGCGTTTGCCGATCCCGATCCTCGCGGGTGCGGCGCTGCTGATCGTTGTCATTGCCGTCCTCATTCTGCCACGTCACCAAGCTCCACAGGTGGGGCCGGATACGCCTCGCGATACACCCAGGGCTCTGACGCCCGCACCCGCGGCGCCGGAGACGCCCAGCCCGGCATTTTCCGCGTTGGCGGACAAGGAAGCCGCTCTCGCCAAAGCCCGGCAGGAAGCGAGCGCCACGGAAAAGGCCCTGGGCGATCTGCGCAAACAGCGCCAGGCGGTGGAGGAAGACCTGGCGAAAACAGAAAAGGGTGTCGAGGAGAAATCGGCCTCCCTGAAGGCGATGCGGAAAGCGACCGAAGAATTGGAAGCCCAGCGCAAGAAATTGGAAGGCAATAAGAATGCGGCGGAGCAGGCGGCGAATGAGTTGAAGAAGCAGGCCGCCGAGAAGGAGCGCCTTTTCGAGGAAAGCGCCACGGCATTGAAGGAATTCGAAGAGAAGAATGCGGAGGTGCTGGCCGCGCCACGACGAGCCGAGGCGGAACTCGCGCAATTGCAAAAGCAGGCCGACGAGCAGCGGGGCAAAGTAGCGGATGGCGCCACGGCCTTAGCAGCTGGAGACGCGGCACTCAAACAACGGCTGGCGGCCATCGCCGATCAGGAGCGCGAAGTGCTGGACCTCAAGAAGCCGAGGCAGGGGAGAGACATCCCGACCACATCCGCGCCTGGATCGGACGCACAGCCGCCGCATACTCCCGCACTCACACCGCTTGTCGTGATGACAACGACGCCGGCACCCGGGCCGACGCCGGCTCGCCCCGAGACGCCGATTTCCAGCGGCAGCAACAGTCTCGGGATGAGGTTTGTTCCAGTCGGCGATGTCGAGTTTTGCATTTGGCTCACGCGCCTCAAGGACTTCGAAGTCTTCGCGAGGGCCACCAATCTGAAATCGAAGTCGTGGATGGCACCGGGTTTCAAACAGGACCCGGATCATCCGGTCGTGAATGTGTCCTGGGAGCAGGCCATCGCTTTTTGCGACTGGCTCACCGACAAGGAGCACAAAGAGCAGACCCTTCCAGCCAATCAATTCTATCGCCTGCCTACCGACCTGGAGTGGAGCAAGGCCGTAGCGCTGCCCGAAGAAACAGAGAGCACTCCGGAGAGGCGGGACATGGACGTCCCCGGCGTGTATCCATGGGGCACCCAGTGGCCCCCTCCGCCGGGGGCGGGCAATTACACGGGTGAAGAGACTGGTCCGGACAGTTCCATCAGGGGCTACAACGATGGTTTTTCGTGGACCTCACCGGTCGGAAGTTTTTCGCCGAATAAATACGGGCTCTACGACATGGGCGGCAACGCCTGGCAGTGGTGCATGGATACCTGGAATGGCGAGTCCAAGAACAGAGTCTTGCGCGGTGCTTCCTGGTACAATGGCGGCCTCAGGCTCAGCCTCCTTTCTTCGTGCCGCGTCAATGCGGCGCCCGACACGAGCACAGACAATTACGGTTTTCGCGTCGTGCGCGCGACGAAGGCAGGGAAGACTGGAAGGAAATAGAGACGTCGATCCACATCCGTCGGGAATTCGCCTAAAAATCCTCTTAGGGATCGCAGGGCGGAAGGTATGCTCAAAGGATCAGCCCTCCCCATTTTCGCTGCGCGCCCCGGCCGTTGCGGAGCGCCAATTGAGGAGGCATTTTCCGAGCCGTCATGTCCCCCAGCCCGACACCTCCCTGCTTCCCGAAACTTCGGCCTGGCCCGATGAAATGGATGGTCATGTCAATCGCGGGAATCGCGTTCGGCGGTTTGAGAATGATCGCCGCGGAAACAGCGGTTGCGCCCGTCACCGGCGGTGACAAGGCGCCCTGGGATTCGGCTCAACCGCTTTTCACCGAGTATTGCCAGAAATGCCACTCGGGAAAAAAGCCCAAGGGCGACTTCGAGATCACGAGCCTTTCGCAGGATTTTTCCGACCGGAAAAACCGGGAAAAGTGGCTGGCCGTGCTGGACAAACTCAGGTCGGGCGAAATGCCCCCGAAATCGAAACCGCATCCTCCCGCGGAGGATGTCCAGGCGCTGGTCGCCTGGATCGACGCCCACGCCGGTGCCGCTGAGGCCGCCCGCCGGGCCGCGGAAGGCCGGGTAGTCTTGCGGCGTCTGAACCGGGCGGAGTACGCGAACACCGTGCGCGATCTGCTCGGCGTCGACGTGGACTTGACCGACTTGCTCCCTCCCGACACCTCGACCAGCGGCTTCGACAACAGCGCCGAGGCAATGCATACGTCCTCCTACCTGATGGCGAACTACCTGGAGGCGGCGGACCGGGTGCTGGACGAGGCCATCGCCAACAAGCCGCAGCCCTTCCAGATCCACAAGAAGTTCGACATCAAGGAGGAGAAGTCCGTGAAGCCCACGGGTAGCGTCTATCGCTACACCGACGATGGGGTGGCTATTTTCAGTTCCTGGGTGTCGGCCAATATCCGGGTCACGATGTGGAATTTTCGCAGCCACGTGCGCGGCAGGTATCATTTCCGCATTTCCGGCTACGGCTTTCAAAACGATTCCAAGCCGGTCAATTTTCACGTCACGGCCGGGACACTCAAGGAGGTGACCGAGGAGCGCCTGATCGACTACTTTTCCTTTCCCGCGGACAAGCCGACCGTCATTGAATTCACCGAGCAATTGGAGCCGGACAACCACATCCGCATCGTGGCGGACGGACTGCCCGCACTGCCACCGGCGGTGGAGAAAATCGGCGCCGACAAATACACGGGGCCGGGCCTGGTGATTCAATGGGTGGATGTTGAGGGGCCGCTGATGGAATCGTGGCCGCCGCCGAGCCATCAGCGAATCTTCGGGGATCTCAAGCAGGCGGTCGTTCCCGGTGCGAGCGATCCCAAACGACTGGAGGTGGTGTCGCCGCAGCCGATCGTGGACGCCGAGCGCATCCTGCGTGACTTTGCGCGGCGGGCGTTTCGGCGCGCTGTGACGGATGACGACATCAAACCTTTCCTTGCCCGGGTGAAAGCCAAGCTGGACCAGAACTACTCGTTCGAGCAGGCGGTGCGCGTCGGGCTGCGGGGGATCCTCGTTTCCCCGGATTTCCTGTTCCTGCGCGAGAAGCTCGCCAATGCCAAACCGTCCATCGCGCAGAAGGAGCTGGCACCGAATTCCAAGCCGACAGCCCTCGGCGACTACGCGCTGGCCAGCCGGCTTTCGTACTTCCTCTGGAGTTCGATGCCCGACGAGCCGCTGCTCAAGCTCGCCGAAGAGCGCCAACTGCGCGCGCCAGGCGTGCTCGGTCAGCAGGTCGAGCGCATGCTGCGCGACGACAAGGCGCGCGCCTTCACCGAGAACTTCGCCGGCCAGTGGCTGAGCCTGCGTGCCATCGATGCCACTTCCCCTGATCCGAAGCTCTACCCGGAGTACGACGACATCCTCAAGGTGGCGATGGTGAAAGAGACGAATCTGTTTTTCGAAGAGGTGCTCAAGAACGATCTGAGCCTGACGAACTTCGTCTCCTCCGATTTCACGTTCGTCAATGCGCGCCTGGCGAGGCATTACGGCATCCCCGGCGTGGAGGGTTCGGAGATGCGCAAGGTGACGCTGCCGCGCGAGAGCCATCGCGGAGGGGTGTTAACGATGGCCAGTGTGATGAAGGTCACCGCCAATGGCACCACCACTTCGCCGGTCCTGCGCGGGGCATGGGTGCTGGATCGCATCCTCGGCACGCCGCCGCCGAAACCGCCGGCGGATGTCGAGGCCATCGAACCCGACATTCGGGGCGCCACGACGATCCGCGATCAATTGGCCAAGCATCGGTCGAACGCCACGTGCGCCACTTGCCACACCAAGATCGACCCGCCGGGCTTCGCCCTCGAAAGCTTCGATGTCATCGGCGGATGGCGCGACCATTACCGAAGCATCGGCAATGGGGAGGCGAGGGATTTGAATGGAAACCGCGTACGATTCTGGCCCGGCCCAGCCGTGGATCCCAGCGACGTGATGCCCGACGGCCGCCGATTTCACAACATCGACGAATTCAAAACCTTGCTGCTGGAAAATAAAGACCAGCTCGCTCGTTCGCTGACGGAAAAGCTGCTCGCCTACTCCACGGGTGCCGCTCCGGCCAAGGCGGACAAGCCGGAGGTTGAGGCGATCGTCGCGAACGTGCGGGACAAGAACTACGGGTTCCAGTCGCTCATTCAAGCCGTGGTCGCCAGTGAACTGTTTCAAAGCAAATGATGAGTGCAGACCATGACAATCTCGCTAGCATCCAAGTCGTCGACATGCAGAAAGCGCGGGTGGATCGCCTTGTCCCCAAGGCGATGCGTCAAGATCGGCGGCGAAGCCGCGACCTTTTTTCCATCGTCCCGCATGTGGGGAGAACGCGAACCACCCACGTCAGTTCCGAACCGGAATACTGATCACTGTCCACTGATTACTGATTACTCCCGTCCCATGAACACATCCCGCCGCCATTTCCTCCGCGCCACCGGCATCACCCTCGCCCTGCCGATGCTCGATTTCTTCCTGCCGCTGGGCCGCGCCGCTGCAGCCGCTGCCGCAAAGCCGATCCGGCGCATGGTGTGCATCTGTACGCCATTGGGACTGCATCCTCCGAATTTCTTTCCGGAGAAGACCGGGCGGGATTACGAGCTCACAGCTTACCTGGAAATGCTCAAGGAGTTCCGTGATGAATTCACCGTCATCTCCGGGTTGGCACACGCGGGCATGAGTTCAGGTTTCGCGCACCAGGCCTCGGCCAGCTTCCTCACTGGAGTTCCGGGCGCGGGCCGGCCCGGCTTTCGCAATGCGATCTCCCTCGATCAATTCGCCGCCGACCATATCGGCGATCAGACCCGCTTCCCCAGCCTGGCGCTTTCCGGCGAAGGTGCGGGCGGTCTCTCCTGGACCCGCACCGGCGCGCTCATCCCCGCGGATAACTCGCCGTCCAAGGTCTTTGCCCGGCTGTTTCTGGAAGGTCGCGCCGACGAAGTGCAGGGCCATATGCGCCGTCTCGAAGACGGCCGCAGCATTCTGGACGATGTGCGGGACCAGGCGAAGTCGCTGCGGTCCGACCTGGGCACCGACGATCAGGACAAGCTCGACGAATACCTGACCAGCGTCCGCGAGTTGGAGCAGCGTATGGTCAAGGACGAGAGTTGGGCCAAGACTCCCAAGCCTCATGTGGATGTCGAGCCGCCGAAGGACATCCCGAATGCCGCCGACCTCATCGGCCGCACGCGATTGATCTTCGACCTTACGCATCTGGCGCTCCAGACCGATTCCACCCGGCTCATCACCATCATGCTCGCGGGTTCCACCTACGCGCCGCCGATCCCAGGCGTGACGCTCGGCCATCACGATCTGTCGCATCACGGCAAGGACCCTGGTAAACTCGAGCAACTCAAAATCGTGGAGGTGGAGACGATGAAGACCGTGCGCGACCTGCTCACGAAGCTCAAGCAGTCGCAGGAGGATGGCGGCAGCCTGCTCGATCGCACGACGATCTTCCTCGGCAGCAACCTCGGCGACGGCAGCAGCCATTCCGTCCGGAACCTGCCCGTGCTCCTCGCTGGCGGCGGCTTCCAGCACGGCCAGCATCTTCCGTTCGACCCGCAGAACCCACCACCGTTGTGCAATCTTTACGTGAGCATGCTCCAGCGTCTGGGCATCGAAACCGAGAAATTCGGCACCAGCACGGGGACGCTGACGGGATTGGAATTCGCGCGGGCTTAGAGCGTGTTCTGAACTTTTGCGCGAAGCGCTTCTCGCACCAAAGGTGCTGAACAGGTCAGCCCAGGGCAAGGGAGTGTAACGAGGACCGCCCTTGGTTGGATTTCCAAACGGGTATCCGCCCCGACGGGGCACGGCAGTAAGCCTTTTTTGCCCCGTCGGGGCGCAGGCGCATTTACGGGCGTTACCCAGGGCGGCGCTTGCCCTGGGCTATCTTGCGTAGGGCCTTTGGTCCAGTCGCGAACGAACGCAGAAAGTCCAGACATCGCAAGATTTACATCACGTGAATGTCCAGGAATTCCAACGTGAATCTATCGGCTCCGACCTTCATGATGTGAAATCGCGCGGTCAGGTCGCTTGGCTCGGCGTCGAGCGGAACATCTCTATAGTGGACCATCCCGAGGTAGCGGTCTTTGGGAAGGCCGTACAGATGCGCGCGATCGACAACGATGCATCGATTGATTTCCTCCCGAGAAGCGCAGGCCGGCAATGAAGTCAGGGTGAACTCATTCCCGTCGGGATCAGGATCATCAGAGCCGTAGTGTGAAATCCAATTCGCCAGTTTGTCTCCGGTCCATGCCATTTCTTCATCGGAGCAGGGGAACATCGACAGAGCTTCCTCGAAGCGTCCCGCCGCCAGATGTTCCGGCCATTCGATCACCAAATCCCTGATTTCGTCGTCGCTCGCGCTGCGGCAATGTTCTCATGTGAGAACTATCTCCCGATCGCCCCGGCGTCGCGTTTGCCGGTGGCCGGAGCTTTGCCGGTGAAGTCGCGGAGAAAGGGCCCGCCGAATTCCCAGGCGTAGAGTTCGTCGATGCTCGTCTTGGACTCGGCGAGAGTGCTGCGGCAGACGCGCAGGAAATCCACGGCTCCGGCGAATCCTTTGCCGACGATGAAGTCGGCGGTATTCGCGAGGCTGGCGGTTTTGGGGAGGGCGTCGAGTTTGGTTTCGCCGGCGGTTTTGCCGTCGATGTAGAAGGTGACTGTGCCGGCGGTGCGATCGACTTCAGCCAGCAGATGGTGCCACTTCCCATCGTTGATTCTGACCGCGGAGGCGGCGGTCGCTTTGGAGCCGCCGGCGAGGAGCGTGAGGCGAGGGCCGCCATCGGTGCCTACGGCCAGTTCGTAGCCGGACTGGGCCGCCTTGGTGACGAGCACGCCGTTGATCTGTCCTGGATTGGTCTTGAAGACCGTCTCAATGAGGAAGTTGTTGACGCCCATGTCGAGCGTTTCGCGCTTCGAGCCGTCGTAGTTCACTTTGCCGGCATTCTTGGGACCGGGATACTCCATGTTCTTCGTCATCTCGGCGTGGGAGAGACTGGCGACGCGGGTCTTCCCATCGAAGGCGAGCGCGCCTTCGATCCAATCCTCCAGCGGGCCCGCGACATAGTCCGCGGCGGTGCATGAGGAGATGGTGAGATCATTGCGCGGGATGAAGTAATACATCTCGCGAGCGATGTATTCGTCGGTCATGTAGAAGCCTTCGCCGAGCACCACCTGGGGAGCGCTGGCGCTCTTGTAGAAGTTCCATTCGCCCACGTTCCGCGCGAGCGCCCAAGGGACGAAGTATTTCACGCCGCGTCCTGCCGCGCCGGAGTCGGGGGTTGGGCGGTAGTCCTTCTTTGCGGGGTCGACGAGAGGTTCCTTTGGCACCTGCCAGCCGAGGCTGGAGATGCGGCATTTTTCCGCTGTGAGCTTGTCGCGCAACTCCTCGAGCGTTTTGCCAGGGACGACGGGCGCTTTCGTTCCATCAAGTGAGCCGGTGCCGGCGACGCGGCCGAAATCCTTGGGATTGCCGAAGAAGACGTTGCTGCCGTAGGCCATGGTCGGGATGCCCATGCGGCCCATGGCCCCCGTGTCGCCGCCATAGGTCATCGACGCATCACCCTGCCGGTTTTGGCCGATGAACGACGTCTTACAATCCAGCATCAGGTTGCCGAGGATGTTCGAGCGGTTGCCCGAACTGCCATCCAGGGCGTTGTTGAAGTGGAAGATGGTGT
>Ga0105237_10004152_pt1 | contig 16879 bp, 21 predicted proteins | sample KBSC24metaG_FD_81520 | JGI IMG/M metagenome (GOLD analysis project Ga0105237, IMG submission 81520) | Corn rhizosphere microbial communities from Kellogg Biological Station, Michigan, USA - KBS C2-4 metaG | ecosystem: Host-associated > Plants > Roots > Rhizosphere > Soil | place: Michigan, USA... | reverse complement strand
TGTTAACCTTTTAAAAATAAAGCCCAACTTTTTGAAGGAAGGGCTTTGAGCGAAAGACGAGATTCGAACTCGCGACCCCGACCTTGGCAAGGTCGTGCTCTACCAACTGAGCTACTTTCGCATTGGGAGTGCAAATATAGCCAGAAAACCATATTCTGCAAGCACAAAAATGAATTTGGCATGTTTTGCATAATTCAATAGGTCCACCCCGATATTCAAATAGTATAAATGACAGAAAATAATATACAGCTCAGTGCTTGAGATAAAACCTCTCCGATTTGTTCTTTTATGCCTTTATCACTTGGAATTGGTTATAAGATAAGTGAATACAAAAAATAGCATATTACTTAACTGTTTCACATATATTTAAATAACTCCAATAAGTATATAATTAACCTAATCCTTAAAAAGATGAAAATTGTAAATCATTGGTTAGAAGCCGACACCCCGGGCGAAAAAATCAGGATATCCAAATCCGGAAACGCTCTGGAAGTTATTGAGCCTAAATATTTGATCATCCATTACACCGCTACTGACACGGCACAATCGGCTGTAAGCTGGTTTATGGATAGCTCTAAATCGAACCCGGATAATATCGTGGCTCACATTGTATTGGACGTCGATGGAACTATTACTCAGCTGGTTCCTTTTAATCATCGGGCCAATCACGCGGGCCCGAGCACCTGGGATGGTACCGATAGTTTAAACTATCACTCCATCGGCATCGAGATCGTCAACCCGGGTTTTGTTGAAAAATTAGCCGACGGCAGTTTCAGAAGAACTACCGATGGCGGCTTTAAAACATACCCAGCAACTAACAGTGCCAAATTTTTGAAAGCTGAACACAAGCATAAATTCTGGACTAATAAGGACAATCATTATTGGGGAGTATATCCCGACGCGCAGTTGCAGGCTTTATACAAGTTGAGTAAAGTACTGGTTCAAAATTATCACTTTGACATTACTATAGGGCATGATGATAGTTCGCCGGCTCGCAAACCAGACCCGGGACCTGCCTTTTCCTGGGATCTGTTCAAAAAAAATGTTTATAGTAGTACGAATAATACCGGGAAAATTTATTTGGTAAATACAGAAGGCACTAATTTCAGAAGCGGGCCCTCAACCGCTGATGCGGCTATTAAGAAACTATCCAAAGGCTATGAAGTTGGCCTGATCAGTACAAGTAGCGACTGGAGTAAAGTTTACCTGGTAAACAGCCAAAGCGAAGTTTTGGAAAAAGTGAACGGTAAGGTTAAGAGTATTAAAACCATAGGATGGATATCCAGCCCTTTATTAACACTAAAGGCCGGACAATAAACACCAGGCATGCGATAATAAATTACATCCTGTTAATAAATTGGGCGTAATTGTTGTTTTTATTACTATTTGAAAATGAAGTAAATGTATTCTGCAAATATTGCGGATAATGAATATCTTTATATAAACCTAAAAATAGTTTAACTGGCGTTTTGATGCTTGTGAAAACTATGTGAACAATCCTCTAAATACTAAAGCGTAACCAGTAGCATCAAATCTGCTATCGGGGGTATTTTCTATTGATTTTTTAACTTAAACTCATATAATTATGCACTTATTATTTCAGATTTTATTAGGCGGTATTGCTGGTTGGCTCGCAGGGAAAGCGATGAAGGGAGATGGTTACGGAATTATTATCGATATTCTGTTGGGTTTGGTCGGCGGATGGGTTGGCGGTGCTATTTTAGGATGGCTTGGTATCCATTGGGGTGGGAGTATTGGCTATCTTATCACAGCTTTTTTGGGAGCTGTGTTATTGGTATGGATCTCCAGACTCATCAAAGGTAACTCGTAGGCCACTTATACAGCTGTTACCGTAAAGCAAAGCAGGCCCGATATCTTCATATCGGGCCTGCTTGCTAATAAATCAAAATAGTATAGAATTTTTAATTTTTCTGGATGATATTAAAGGTCATTTCTTTTCTGGCCGAAAAACCCAGTTTTTGATAAAGCCTGATGGCATTCGCATTATCGGTACGTGAATGAAGATAGGGGATTCCCGATGCCGCAATAATTTGCCGTATATGATAATTAATTAATGTACCGGCATGGCCTTTACCATGATGGTCTGGATGTGTACATACAGCGCTAATTTCAATGTAGGGCGACGGCTGCGTACGATATCCCGCCATCGCAATTAATTCATCGCCATTAAAAATACCTTTGTAATTACCATAATCAATGGTGCGTTCAGAAAAAGGCCCCGGATTGGTCAGTTTTGTTAATGCAAGCACAGCCGGTATGTGCTGATCTGTTAAAGTAACCAATTCCTGGCTTGAGCGCTCCTGTGGTACTGGGCCATCAAACACCAATTGTAATATTTTCATATTATTCAGCACCTTCCAGTTATTAGGAATGGTGATTTCTTCGGCCGAAACAACAGCTAAAATCCGTTGATTGGTTACCAGTTTATAAAGCATATTAAAATTGACCGCCGAATAATCTTTAAAACCAACAAAGGGTGCTACGTTTTCTGCAAAATATTTAACCTCACTACCGCCATGGGCCAGGTTGCTGTTTCCTGATATTAAGGCATTCCAAATGGGATTGTCGAGCAGATGTTCCATTATAATATATGGGTGTGAATGGGCAAAATTAAAAGAAATACCGAAGCCGGCGGTTATCTTAGGATAATAACGAACAGAGCCCGGGCTACAATTTTTTCATCTATAGTTTGTTTAATATTAAACGTAAAAATATATGAGTTGGTCGTCAACACAATATTCAAAATTTGAGCATGAACGAAACCGTCCTATCCGGGACCTTCTTTTTAATATTCCGTTAACTAAGGTAAATACCGCTGCGGATATTGGATGTGGGCCTGGTAATTCAACAGAATTGTTGCGTACCCAATTCCCGAACGCTAAGATCATGGGTATGGATAGTTCAATAAATATGATCGAAGCAGCACGTAAGCGTATGCCTGATGTGCATTTTGAGGTCGACGATATTTCTTCATGGCGCGATCCGGGGCCTTATGATGTTATCCTGGCTAACGCCACGTTGCAGTGGGTTCCTGATCATCAAACACTCTTTCCTTCGTTGATTAGAAAGCTTGCTAAAGGAGGCTGCCTGGCTGTACAAATGCCAGATAATTTTGATGAGCCGGCGCATCATCTTATGCGTGAAACTGCTGCGAACGGGCCCTGGGCTACTAAATTAAATCAGGCATTCAAACGAATGACCAGGGAGGGTGCCGAATGGTACTACCGTAACCTGCGCGATAAGGTATCTACGCTGGATATCTGGTGCACGGTTTATCATCATCCGCTTCAGGGTGGCCCAGCGGCAATTGTGGAGTGGTTTAAAGGAACCGGCCTCCGGCCCTTTATTGATCCGCTTGATGATGATGAACGTAAAGCTTTTCTGGTACAATATGAAGAAGGGATAGCCAAAGCATACCCGCAATACCCAGATGGTTCGGTGTTGTTGCCTTTCCCCAGGTTATTTATAGTGGCAACGGTTTAAAATTCTTCTGTCCATAAAACAACAAAACCTGCCGGTATTATTACCGGCAGGTTTTGTTGTTAATCGTTCCATTCAACTTTATAGTTATACTTCCAGTCGATCGTCCCCAATCCGAATAGCCTGAGAAAAAGCGACATCATTGTATCCCTAAACCAAGCCGAGGCACGGGAGTGGACTTTTTTGTCGGTATTATGTTTGTTAGCATCGGCGCGCACTTTCTCCGTTCGTGGTTTTCTGATGGATTGAAAATCGAAAAAAGCTTTGGAATATTCGGTTATAGTGTATTGCCGAAGTAGTTTGGTTAATATCATAGCGTCTTCCAGGGCTAATGATGCCCCCAAACCGCTTGTTGGACTCACTGCATGTGCCGCATCGCCTATTAACAGGGTTTTGCCTTTGTACCATGCGGGCAGGCTGGGCATATCATACATAACGGTTTTAATAATATGATCTGAATTAGCGATAAGTTGTGGTACGGGTTGATAAAAATCCTTATAATCTGCCGCTAATTTGGTTTTTAATGCTTCGGCTGCAAGGTTTGTCTGTGTATGTTTTGCATCCTGTTCAGATAATTCCAAACTGCACCACCAGGTAAGTTCATTTGCAGTTTGGAAGCTAAACCCAAAGAACCCGTTTAAGCCGAATGACAGGTTAAGGGCATCATGATCATACGGCCCAAGGTATTGTTCAACGGCCGATCTTTGTACAAATCCCCCGGCGCCATAAAAACCGGTATACTCTTCGGGAAAGGTATTGTTAAAAATGATTTTCCGGGCTGCCGAGTGGATGCCGTCGGCACCTATGATCAATGAGCCCTCAACGCTGCTTTCGTCATCAAAAATGGCGGTTATCCATTCATTATCTTCATTGATATCTTTCAGCCGTTTTTGAAAGTTTACTTCGATGCCTTGTTCAATTGCCTCCTGGTAAAGTAACTGATGCAGCGCTGTCCGGGAGATCATCACAAATGGTTGCCCAAATTTTTTGATGGCATTGGGCTTTATGCGGGCCAAGAATTTGCCCGTATAGTTCCTGAAATTATTATAATCTACGATCTTTCCTGCATTGATCACTTTTTGGTTTAGGCCCAATTCCTGCAGTATGTTTATGCCATTTGGAGCCAGGCCTATACCGCCGCCAATGTTCTTTACATTAGGATATGCCTCGAAAACGGTTGATGGGATGCCTGCTTTTTTCAAAAACAAAGCCAGGGATAAGCCGGCATAGCCGGCACCTATAATGATTACGGGTTTATTGATAGTTTCCATATTATTTAATGTGTTTAATCATACCGTCTCCGTACTGTTTTACATCTGTTAATACCGCATTACCAGCATAATGTACATCGCCCTGGCCGCAGTGTGTAATACTGATAGATTTGTTGGCATATAGTTCTACATTGCCCTCGGCCATATTTTTAATGTTTAGCTCGTCTGCAATCATTTCCAGGGCAAATAAATTTCCTTCGCTCTGATTTTTGATCGTCAGCATATTGCATTTACCTTTAAGGGTAACATTTCCGGAGCATTGGCTTAGTACTTTTATAGCTGGGGCAAAAATGTTAAGATCGGTATTGCCAACGCTTTGTATTTTTATTTCAAGTGGGTTATCCAGCGTAATTGCCTTACTACAGTTTACATCACCATCATCGCAGCGTATATAAAGCGTGTCTATCTGACGTAAATAAATCCTGATCTTGCAACTGGTGAAAGACGGTCTTCTGAATTTAGCTTCGGATGATATATAGAGGGTACGCCCCGAATTAACCGCTTCAAAATAATCAAGCAAGTTTTCATCGGCTTCTATCACCACTTTTTCTTCATCAGATGGTACTAGCTCTATCAATCCTTTTGCTGCCAGGTGTAGCCTGATAAATGAACTCACGGGTATCTGTTTGGAAACTATGTTTCCATTTCCTTTTATTTCAATCATTTGTCTTAATTTTTTAAAATTCATTTTTAGGATCACTACTATCGACTGGCAATCAGTAACAAGAAGCATTTTTCTGTATCTTACTATTGATTGCCGTGGTTTGATCAGTTTTTGTATTACAAAGATGCCCGTAACCCGGTAGTCGCTTGTTATATCAAAAGGAGTATGATTTATATAATACGGAGTAATGCCATTTGAATTAAAAGACGCAGCCAGTAACGATATTTTGTATAGCCATCCGCTTAACGAAGCCGGGTTTAATACGGATGAACTAAAAACAGAGCTGGTTAATTTGGACTTGCCTTTTGGCAATATGCAAACGCGTATCTGGATATTTAATGGTATCCGAATGAGTTACTCTGAATCTGTTTTCAGAGAGCAGGGTACGCTTGATTGGCGGGGCGATATGAGGATGGTTACCATGTACTTTAGTTTGAAAGGCAAACTGTTGATGGTAGATAAACACCTGAATAAACAATTTGAGTTGAACACCAATCAGCACAATCTTTTTTACGGAAGTGAGGCAGAAGGTAAGATGAAGGTAGAGGAATTAAAAATGAGATCGTTCATGATCCAGTTTACCGAAGATGCTTTCCTGAACATTACACGCGATGGTAACGATACGCTGAAAAGATTTGCCGACAAAATATTGAAAGGAGAGTCGGCAGCGCTATCTGCTGATAATTTAAATATTAATCTGGCTATTCAAAATTGTATCAATGCGGTTGGTAACTGCAAATTTGTTGGGCCGCTAAAAAAAATGTTCCTGCTTTCTAAAGCCATCGAGATATTGGTTTTACAGGCCGAATCCTATAATCAACTACTTATCCCAACAAAAATATATGCCAAAACCGACTATGATAAAGAACGATTGATATATGCCCGGGATTATTTGATACAGCATATGGAAGTGCCACCGAGTTTATCGCAACTGGCCCGTGCGGCAGGTATCAATGAGTATAAATTAAAGCGGGGATTTAAAGAGATGTTTGGTACTACCGTATTTGGATATTTGGCTGAAAGTCGCCTGGAGTTGGCTCGGATAGATCTACTTGAGGCGCATAAATCGGTTACCGAAATTGCGTTCGAACTAGGTTATTCATCCGTTCAGCATTTTAGTGCTGCTTTTAAAAAGAAATTCAGCGTGACGCCAAGCCAGTTAAGGTAGAAACCCATAAAGAACAAAGCCCGGTATTCATACCGGACTTTGTTGTAAAGAGGACAAGAAAATTATCCTAATCACTATAAAAGTGTTTTATCACAAAGTTTCTGTATACTTTTTGAAATTATCAAGGATAGCCTGCCAGCCTCCCCGTTGCATTTCGATAGGGTTTGTACTTTCAGGATCAAAGGTTTCAATTATTTTAGTGCCGTTACCTAAGTTTTCAAATATGATCGAAACTTTTCTGCCGTCGCCAAGGGTGTATTCAATCAGGCGGTGCTCTTCTATAGCGGTGTAAATACCTCCAAAATCAAAGCTAAAGCTGCCATCTTTGGCTGCCATGGTGGTTGTGAAACTTCCGTCCACACGCAGGTCATTATCTGCATAGGGTGCATGCCAGTCGTCAGATGCCTGGCACCATTGGGTAATATGTTCGGGTTTTGTCCATGATTCCCAAACTTTTGCTATTGGGGCGTTTATGATAGTTTCAACTGTAATTGCGGTGTTATTTGCTGTTTCCATTTTAATTGATGTTTTGCTTTAATAAAATAAAGGTAGGGTAACATGTTTAAAAAGAAAGGGTGCAATTACGACAATTATAGGGTGTAGAATACATGAACGTAACTATCGCTAAGCCTGTTCGCACAGCCTTTTTAAAACATCAAGCGTAACGTCCCAGTAAAAATGGAGATGCTTGTAGGTTATCTCATCCGGGAAGTTACTCAGGGTTAAGGTTAGCAGAGTTTGGATTGCTCTTTGGCTTAACACAAAACCAACTACGGTATAGTTTCCTGGTACATCAGGCAGGTTGGAAAGCGTGCTCCAATAATTATATTGAAAAGCTTTCTCGGGTTCAAATTGCTGGATGGTGCCTTTGTTTTCAAAATCTGTCCATTGCAAGCTTCCCTTAAAAATGATGGGACTTCCAATTTGCCAATCTGTGATCACATTTATTTCCGTGTCCAGCATCCATCGTTTTATTAATTCTGGATTTGTTAATGCGTTCCACACCGTTGAAGCCCCAGCATGGATAGTGACTGTCTTAATTATTTCTTTTCCATTCGAATACGCTGTCATATATTAACCGTTCAGAAACTGAAAATAACAGTATTTTCCTTTGATCCGGATAAGCATTAAATATTTGATATTCAGTTGACGCATGTTGACGCTATATTTACGTCAGTAACAAGGCGATAAAACAATTAGGTAATAATTGGATTCGCAGAATACATATCTTCATAAGTATAAAATTGAAACTACCCATTATTGTTGTTGTTCCTTTTCTTCGTGTAAGTGGTATGGCCATCTTTCCTTTTATCCTGATAAAACGCAGGGATTTAAAAAACGATGCCCAATTGATCAGGCATGAAACCATTCATTTGAGACAGGAACTGGAATTATTGATAGTGCCTTTTTATATGCTATATCTGGCTAATTATTTAATTAATTTGATCAGGTATCGTAATCATGAAAAAGCTTACCTGGATATTATTTTTGAACGCGAGGCATATGCTTGCGAAACTGACAATGACTATTTAAAACATCGGAAGTTTTGGGGATGGTTAAAGTTTGCCAGGTAAACTTGACCTCATTACTGAAATTGATAAACAAAAATAGTTCTTATTCGCTATTGGCAAATATCATTTTTAGGCATGTTCTTCTATACCTAAAGTGTAACAAATTATATATTTACTTTTTCGTTTCGGCTTTCCTTATGGGCAAGGCCCCAATGTTCCAATTGCTGCCAAACGGGTATCAGTAATTCGGCACTGTTGGTGAGCCTATAATCAACCCGCGGCGGTACTTCAGCATAAATAGTTCTGTCAATTAAACCGCTTTGTTCCAGTTCTTTTAGGTGCAGCGTCAGCATACGGTCTGTAATACCCGGGATTATTTTTTTTAGTTCACTGAAGCGCAAGGGCCCTTTCCCCAATTTGTACAGAATTATCAGTTTCCATCTCCCTCCCAGCAGATCAACAGCGTACATCATCCCGCAGAAGTCGATAAGTTTTTCCCGGTTGATATTATTGGTGGATGTGGTTTTTCTCATGCTCATGACTTACATTTTTGTGTGCCTCATACAATTAGCGGCATACCCACAAACTTACTGATTAAGGAATAATTTTGCTCCCGGTTTATTAAAAATATCAATATCATCCATATGAAAATTCTTATTATATACGCCCATCCGGAACCGCAGAGTATGAATAGTACCATGTTCAAGAGTGCGATAGATACGCTCATCAATGCAGGCCATGAAGTAAAGGTATCTGATCTGTATGCTATGCGGTTTAACCCAGTTTCTGACCGGAGCAATTTTACAACTGTAAATGACCCTGCTTTTTTTAAACAACAACTGGAAGAGGAGTATGCAAGCCAGGCGAATGGCTTTGCAGCCTTTATAGAAGAAGAGCAACAAAAGGTAGAATGGTGCGACCTCATGGTTTGGCAGTTTCCGCTTTGGTGGTTTAGTATACCCGCCATTCTGAAAGGATGGGTAGATCGCGTATTTGCCATGGGACGCTTTTACGGAAATGGTAGAATTTACGAAAACGGCATTTTTCGTGGTAAAAAAGCATTACTCTCTCTTACTACAGGTGGACCGGAAGCTAATTATATCAATGAGAAATACGGAGACCTTGCCATAATACTGCATTCATTACAGAGAGGCATTTTAGAATTTACCGGGTTTTCGGTACTGCGGCCCCATGTAATTTATGGAACAGAAAGACAATCGGTGGAGGAACTTGCCCTTGAATTAGAGATCTGGAGAACCAGGTTGATGGATATTTTTGAAGAAGCTCCCATTGTTGTTGGAAATTATTGAGAATCATTGACTTCTGCATTTTTTGATATGCACCAATTGGCATTCTTTATTTAAAAATATTCTCTCAGTTTTTTAAACTTTTTTTAACAAGTAATGTTGTAAATTAAATCCCATTAAACTATTTATTATGAGAAAGTTAATTTACATGTCAGTCATACTGCTTTTCTGTTTTTTTACTAAAGCAGTCAACGCCCAGATCAATGTCAGTTTGGGGGTGAATATTGGCAGTCAGCCATCATGGGGGCCGATTGGTTATGACCATGCCGACTATTATTACCTGCCTGATATTAATACTTACTATTCCGTTCCTACCCATCAGTATGTTTACTATCAAAACAACAGGTGGATCAGAACCGTCAACTTACCCGCCACTTATCGTAATTATGACTTATATCGAGGGTATAAAGTTGTTATCAACGAAAGAGATCCCTGGTTAAGAGATAATATTTACAGAACCAGGTACGCCAATTATAAAGGCAGGCATGATCAGTTGATCATCAGAGATAGCCGCGATGAAAAATACCGTAATCACTGGGATAATGGTAAACACAAAGGTTGGTATAAGCAAAAAGATAAAGAATATAAACAGCAGGATAAGAGGATGAAAAAGGAGTACAAAGAGCAGGATAAAGAGATGAAAAAAGAGATGAAGGATAGGAAGCACGAGGATAAAGGGCACGGTCATGATTAGTCTCTAAATGAACAAAACCAACATCCCAGTATAAAAAAATATAAAGCCTCTCTGCAAATAAACAGAGGGGCTTTGTTCTATCCCGATAATTTAGAAATAGTTGTTTAAGCTGACCAAAACATGGCAGCAGGAGTTAACGAGGGCGACCAAAGAACAAAATATAGCCATCAGCATCTTTGAGCTCGAAGCCACGCAAGCCATCATGGGTATCTTGTAAGGGGACAGAGAACGTGACATCCCGCGATGTAAGCTCCTCTGCCAGTGCATCGGGGACGGGCACATTAACATAAGCATCCCATCGGGCTGCCGGGTCTCGCTTGTAGTTAGGGAGCGGATCCTTACCTACAGACTTGACGAAGATCATCGCCCCATCGCGCTGTATGATGGCAAAAAAGGGTTCATGATCGGGCTCTTGAAAAACGATATCAAAACCGAGCTTCTCACGATAAAAGGAAAGCGATGCGGTGACATCTCGCACGATAAAGAATGGCGCGATACCTGCTATGGATGGCTGAGTCATAGGTTGAAATACTTAAAGGACAAACGCTAACAGTAAATAATAAAATCAATATGTAACTCGGCCTATAGCCTATGTTATCACTGCACCATAAAGGTATACAAACCGCATAAAAATAGCAAAGCCTCTCAGGGGGCATGCGGAAGGCTTTTAAGATCAGCTTTTATCCAAATCTTGTGATTCTTCTCTGTTTCTTATATTTGGGCATTGTTACTATAAAAAATGCATCCGCTCATACAACACATTCAGAAAATTACTTCCAACCACAAGATAGAGGGCGACGCTATATTATCCTTTTTTGAGACAAAAACATTTAAGAAAAAGGACATTTTGCAGGAAGAAGACAAGCGTTGTTTGTTGTACTTTTTTGTAGTAAAAGGCTGCCTTCGTTTGTATTTTATAGATTATAACGGTGCGGAACAAACGCTGCAATTTGCATTAGAAAACTGGTGGATGACAGACTTGAACGCTTTTCGGGCCGGACAGAAATCGGGATATACGATCCAGGCATTGGAGGCAACGGAGGTATTGACCATTACCGCCTCCAATTATGAATTGATGCTGGCCAAATTCCCGCTTATCGAAAATTATTTTAGATTGGTATACGAGCGGGCATATGCAGCGTCATTGCTTCGTATCCGGATGATCTCCAGAATGCCGAAGGATGAGTTTTATGAACTGTTTCAATCTAAATACCCAGAATTTATTCAGAGGATCCCACAAAAAGTATTGGCCTCCTTTTTAGGCTTTACACCAGAATATTTGAGCGAATTGCGAAAAAAGAAAGTAAAAGCGAAAAAATAATTCATGACCGAACAATTATACAACCATATTCAAAAACTCGTTCCCGCTTTTACCATAGAGCAGGAAAAAATAGCACTATTCTTCCAAACCAAACCAGTAAAAAAGGAAGAATTGCTTTTGAAAGAAAAGGAGATTTGCGATACCATTTATTTTGTTAATAAAGGTTGCCTGTACTTGTTTTATGAAGATAATGAAGAAAAGCAGGTGATACATTTTGCATTGGAAAACTGGTGGATAACAGACTATAAAACTTTTCCTGATAGGAAACCTGCTGTTTATGCGATCGCCGCTATGGAAGATTCGGAAATTACCTGTATAAGCAGGAAAAACTACGAAACGCTACTGTTACAATTCCCCTTATTGGCTCTATATTTCAATAAAATTCATGAACGGGCTTATGGAGCAGCCTTATATAAGCAAAAAACATTTGCTACAGTATCTAAAGAGGATTTCTATCGTTATTTCAGAAATACTTATCCTGAATTGATCCAAAGAATTCCGGATCCTGTTTTTGCCAGCTACATGGGTGTTTCATTAGAAATATTAAAGGCTTACCAGGACCTATATGTTTCTTAAACCAGCTTAAGTTTTTCCGCCCGGGGTATCTTCATCTTTGTATTATATAATTAACCTTAAATAATACAGATCATGAAAATAGTAGTTATCGGCGGTACCGGCCTTATTGGTAGCCAAACAGTAAAACAATTACAAAACAGTGGGCACGAGGTAATTGCCGCTTCGCCCAACAATGGTGTCAATACACTTACCGGCGAAGGTTTAAAAGAAGTGCTGCAGGGTGCGCAGGTAGTAGTGGATGTATCCAACTCACCTTCTTTTGAAGATAATGCGGTGATGGACTTTTTTAAAAAGGCTAACGAAAATCTATTACCAGCAGAAAAGGCAGCAGGTGTGCAGCATCATATCGCCTTATCGGTAGTGGGTACTCAAAAACTACAGGCTAGTGGTTATTTCCGTGCCAAACAAGTACAGGAAGACATGATCAAAGCATCGGGTATTCCTTATACCATTGTTCATGCTACACAGTTTTTTGAGTTTGCGGGAGGTATTGTTCAAATGAGTATGGTCGACGGAAAAATAATAGTACCGGCAGCCAACATTCAGCCTATCGCGAGCAAAGATGTGGCAGCCTTTATGGCCGAAACAGCACTACAAAAACCAGCAAATAAGATCCTGGAAATAGGAGGGTCCGAAAAGTTTGATATGGCAGTATGGGTAAAGCAATATTTGCAGGCAACCCATAAAAACTACGAGGTTGCCTCTGATACTCATGCCCTGTATTCAGGAGCTCCATTAACTATTGATACTCTAGCGCCCGAAGCTGCTGTTTCCCTGGGCAAAACTAAATACGCGGAATGGATCGCGATACCCGAAAATCAGCGATAAGAGCACCGTATAAAATTCGTGATAGTTATACTAACCGTCAAATGATCAATTTATTAAAAATAAAAATGAACAGCGAACAATTAATCGAATTAACTAAAGAGCTCATCTATGAGGCGACGCATTTTAATGTACCGTATGTAAAGCAAATTTATGCGGATAATTTGCTCATAGTAAAAGTTGATGAAAATGGTGTAGTAGACACCATGAACAAAGAACAGCTTGTAGGATTTGTTCAGGGAAATAAGGATTCAAATGCGGCACCGCTATCCACTAAAGCCGAGTTTCATTACGCTGTTTGTGATGAAAACATGGGTATGGTGATCATCACCCGCGATCTGGAACAGGATGGGCCGGCAGGAAGAAAGTTCATTACACTGATCTGGGAATATTTATCAGGAAGATGGCAGGTTGTAAAAGAATCATTCGTGCCACGTAGCTAGCAGCAAGCCCATACCTCCCTGTATCGGGCTTATTATATAAAGCCAGGAATCTAACTAAAGAAAATCCGCATACTAATAAAGGTATGCGGATTAAATAAAAGCGATATCAAATGCTAATTAGGCTTCTGATGCTTCTTCAGCTGCTTGTATAATTACCCTTGCAACAATCTCAGGCTGCGACATAAAGATCACGTGACTGCCTTTAACTTCGGTTACTTTTGTGTTAGACCGGCTGTACATATTTCTTTGTATATCCGGGTTAATGCTTTTATCTTCGGTAGCGATCAAACCATAGGCTGGTTTGTGCCTCCAGGCTGCATCAGTGATCGGGCTTACAAATCCTTTAGCATAAAATGCTCCCTGTGAGGCATACATAAATGCTGCTTCATCCGCATCGATATCAGCACAAAAGCCCGCATGATATTTATCTTTGTCATAGTATACAATGCCTTTTTCGTCAGGAGGCAATACTCCGTTTTCGGGTGCTGGCGGAGCGGTTTGTAGCCATTGCAGGGCCGATTCACCATTGTCGGGCTGGAATGCTGCTATATATACCAGGGCAGCAACATTTGGGTGGTTACCGGCTTCGGTGATCACAGCACCTCCCCAGGAATGACCGGCAAGAATTGCAGGGCCACCGATCCTGTCTAAAGCAACATGTGTTGCCAAAACATCATCTTCCAATGAAGTTAAAGGATTCTGTACAACTGATACGTTATACCCTTTTTTAGTTAGTTCGTTATAAAGCGCTTTAAAGCCTGAACCGTCGGCGAATGCACCGTGCACCAGCACTACATTCTTTACATTTGAGTTTTTCATTGTTTTGTGAGTTAATGTTGTTTGAATGATTTAATAATACAAAGATGCAGCTTCAGTCAATGCTGGGGAATACAAGGATTTCCCGAAGAATTGTAATTATTTCCCTTGATGTTTTTTTTGCGCTTATAAAAAAACAAGATCCGCAAGCTTGCAACTCGCGGATCTCTTAATTTTATTTGCTTATCGTTGATATTCAATTCAAATGGCGGTAGTCACTTGGCGCATAACCTGTTTTACTTTTAAACAACCTGGTGAAATGCGACGGATGGTCGAAGCCCAGGGTATAGGCAATTTCGCTCACCGATTTTTGCGTACTCCATAATAACGACTTGGCCTTATCCACCAATTGTAAATGAATGTACTCCTGCGTGGTCTTACCTGTAAAGCGTTGCAGCAGATCAGATAAATAATTTGGCGAAAAGTTCATCCGCGAAGCAAAATAGCTCACATTAGGTAAGCCGGTATCTATCAGCGTTTCCTGTGCAAAATAGTCTTTCACCAGCTTTTCAAATTCCTGCACTACATCAATATTCGCCTTTTCCCGGGTATAAAACTGGCGATCGTAAAAGCGGCTACAGTAGTTGAGCAACAATTCAATATTAGCTTGTATCAAACCGTTAGTATGCTTATCAATATTCTGCAGGTATTCTTTACGGATGTTTTGGACGCAGGTGTTCAGGATAATTTTTTCGTCTTCCGATACATGTAATGCTTCGTTTGCTTCATAATTAAAGAAGGAATATTCCATCATTTTGCGGCCTAATGCACCGGTATTGACCATATCCGGATGGAAGAACAATCCCCAGCCTTCTTCTATGTGTAATTCCGGGCTGGGAGATACAATTTGCCCCGGCCCCGTGAACATCAGCGATCCTTCGCTGAAATCGTAATAAGAGCGTCCATATCTGAGCGTACCGCTGAATTTTTTACAAAAGATGGTGTAAAAACCTACCCGGTAAGTCGCTGCATCTTTAGGGCGATCGATCTGGTCGTTGCCAAAATCAATCACCGAGATTAAAGGATGTTTTGGTTTACCTACACTATAAAGCTCATGCAGCTCACTGATGGATTCAATATCGACATAGGATTCTGGCATACAGGTAAATTTAAGAATTCAATTTACAGATCGAAAGCATGGATGTTATTTAATGAAATAACCACGCATCTGCCGCATATAATTTGGGTCGCTGTTCTGGTATTTGGCATCGATGAAGAAGTTAGCATCTGCACCAACCGTATAACGCAGGCGATCGGTATTATCGATGGCTGCTTCATAAATAGTTTGAGCAACTTCTTCGGCCGTGGCTTTACGCAAATGGGCGGCGGCTTCCGCATAATTGTTAAAGAAACCGGCAAATATGGGGTCATAGACGGTAATATCATTTTTGATCATATCAACCGCACCACGGAAATTGGTAGCTATGCTGCCCGGTTCAACAAGCTTAACAGAAATGCCTAAGGCATACAGTTCATGTGCAAGTGATTCTGAAAGCCCTTCAACGGCGAACTTAGTGCTATGATACAGGCCGCCAAAAGGAAAAGTTATTTGCCCGCCCATCGACGAGATATTAATGATGGTACCGCTGCCCCGCGAACGAAGGTGCGGTAATATAGAACGGGTAACGGCCATTAATCCAAAAACATTTACGTTAAATTGCCTGCGGATCTGTTCGTCACTGGCCGATTCGAAAACGCCGACCAGCGCGTAACCCGCATTGTTAAGGAGGGTATCTATTTGGCCGAAACGAGCGATACCTTCTTCAATAGCAGCTGTGATAGACAATTGCTCCTCTACGTCGAGATGGGTAACCAGTACGTCGTTCAGTTTATTAAGTTCCTGTTCTTTTTCGGGCGAACGCATGGTAGCGATAACATTCCAGCCTTTTTGTTGAAATAGTTTGGCGGCATCCCGGCCAATGCCCGAGGATGCACCAGTGATCAATATGGTCTTTTTCATGATTTGTATCTTTTTGTTGATACAAAGTTCCGGATACCACGCCTATATGGCTTGACAATATCTACGCAATACTTGACTATTTCAGGGTAGGTGTATGTACTTTATGAGTTACTCTACCGTAAAACTCCCATGTCAAATCTTTTGCGCCTTTACAAATAACTCAGCCACCATTTTCCTTTGTTGGTCTGTTTATAAGCATCGTAGCGTTTGCATAAAGGATATAAAGCGATCACTAATCCTATCCAGATCAGATAAGCAACAGGTAACGAAAATCCATAACCTTTCAGATCTGTGGTAAACCAGATGGGTTTTGTTAAGATCCATCTTTCCCAGTCCTGACCGGGTGTGAGTGTTGATGCAATGAGTGCCACTAAATGGATCACATAGATATGAATGAGATAATAGAACATGGGTACTCTGCCATATACAGAAACAACTTTTACAACAGCTCCTTTTAATTTTTCAGTAAACGAAAGGAATAGAAATGCCCCACCCAATGTTAATAAGACGTACAATAGGGATGGTGGATATTTATTTACTTTAATAAAGGACAGGAACGTAAAAAAAGTATTTTTTTGAACACTCCATTTTACCGGGTCGCCATACAGATTTGTGTAACGCAGCACGATAAACGCGGCAATGGAAAAACAACCAAGCAGCAATAAATTTTTTTGTCTTTTTTGAACATTGTAATCTGCAGTATACCATGAGCCAAGACAATATCCTAATGGCATTATGGCCACCAGCGGAATAATAGGGTAGCCTACTAAAAGAATTTCCTTATGCCAGGTAAAAAACTGCTGGTCATGAAGCACCGACCAG